>OFMP01001357.1_pt1 | contig 12918 bp, 16 predicted proteins | sample 1541841 | NCBI WGS metagenome assembly OFMP01 (sample SAMN04209226, study PRJEB22552) | human gut metagenome | biome: gut; material: feces | host: Homo sapiens | place: USA: Oklahoma
GTCCCCTTCAAAGGTGCGGCAGGCTCATACGGACCTCTCCTCAGCAAGTCCACCCATCTGATGAGCAGCACCGACTATGTGCCGGGAAACGCACAGGTCACCATCCGGAACACCGAATCTTACGCCGCCTACCATAACGAAGGAGCGGAGGCAAAGGTGACCGCCAAGATGAAGAAATTCTTCTGGGCGAAATACTATGAATCCGGAGGAGGAAAGAAACAGGGCAAGAAAAAGGAAATCCCGAAAGAGGCGGAGTTCTGGAAGGCTATGGCCCTAAAGAAGCCGGGGCGAAAAATCAAGATTCCGAAGAGACGCTTCCTCGGCCCGTCCCCTCAGGTTGACAAGATTGTCTCCGACATCATTAACAATGAATTTGAAAAATACATTAAAAAACTGAAATAATGGAACATCTTCTTAACGACATCATAGAACTCATCGGCAACAATATGCCGGACATCCGCACAGTGGACGAAGACTATGGCCAGCTTGAAATGCTCGACGACAGCAGGGAGTCCTATCCCCTAATCTTTCCCGCAGTCCTCATTGACGCTCCGGAGACATCCTGGGAAAATATCGGAGGACTGTCGCAAAAGGGGCTCTGCACTGTCAGTGTCCGTCTCTGCATCGACTGCTATGACGACACCCACTACAACTCCGGCACTACAGGAAAGATTCTCTCCAGGGAGGAAAAAAGAAGAGAGCTGCACCGGCTCCTGCAAGGTCATTGCATCGGCTGCGGTTCAGCTCTCATAAGGACATCCTCAAGGTTCTACACTGCGAACCACGGGATAAAGGTTTACGAATCTTCCTATACTCTCGAAGTGACGGAAATGTGCCTGCCGGAGACTACGAAGAAAAAACTCAAAATCAAGGTGTCACCTCTTCCGGGAAAAGAGTGAGCTGATCATCTGAAGACTTCGACTGCTTCTTCGGAGCATATTCCTTCGGAGTGTTCGGCGCCGAAGTCTTCTTCAGAATCTGCCAGATCATAAATTCGGAAAGGAAGAACTCGTTTTCCGAAAGTTCCTTCACGGCATCATCGAACCGGAGTCTCTTGACCTCGGTCCAATAGTAATACCTTTGGGCTATCTTCCTGTTTCTCGCCTCAATCAGGCGTCTATTTCTTCCTTTCTTTCCCATTTTGATTATCTTTGCTCGCTAAGAGATAAAACTTATGACTCACTTATCTTTAACCATTCAACGTTCTGTCAAAAGCTCAATAGAGCGTATGACTTGTCCGGTACACGGAGAACATCCAAAACTATCATTCACTTCATCCGGCTTCACTGTTTCCTGTTGTTGCGACAACTTCAGAAGCAAAGTCATTGCAGAGTGTAAAGATGCAATCGCCAAGGCTGTCGAAGCGGATATTTCCAAAGCATTAAAGGGGATCCGATAGTTTCACTGTCATTACGATGGCGGTGATATGAATCACTTCGCCGCCATCGTTTTCAAGTGCCTGCAACTCTTTGACCATTGCTTCGACGGTGTCTGTCTGGATCGTCTTGAGTGCACCAGTGAAGTCGTATTGTTTCTGCTCTTTCATTATCTATCTGTCAACAACTTTATACATATCCCTCAATACCTCCTGGACTACCGCCCTGAACTCCGGCCTCTCCCTGAAGAACTCCTTGAAGTTCTCCGCCATCCGGTGAGCCGAGCCGCAGACGACCAGAAATCCTCCGTCATCGCTGAAACTGGACGCCAACGTGTCCACCCGCAGCTCCGGCTCCCTCGAATTGTTCAGACTCACAAGGTGGCGAATGTCGTCAGCCGCATTCCTCAGATTCTTCTCAAGGTGATCCTTCAGGCACCTCTTCTCCTCTTCTGTCAATGTTACCATAGCCTCACCTCCTATGCTTCAGTCATTCCCAGAGTAATCTGCACCCACGCTCCAGTCTCCTTGTCCCTCGTGTACGCCTTGAGGAACGTCCTGGACACCTGCGGCTGATAGGCATCCTCGATGATGCGCACCCCGTCAATGAAATCCGCAGAGCCGGACTCCTCCGCCATCTTGCGCAGCTGGATGATTCTCGAAGCCTTCAGAGTGCCCTTCGCATCCTTTGCGAGCAGACGCATCACCATCGACACGAGCGCCTTGGAATCCTCATCCTTGGCAAGCGAACCGATGTAAGCCTTCACCTTGGCGATGCCGTCGTCAGCCGTGTCGAGATAGCCGTCAGTCACATAATTGCCGAGGACAATCCTCTTGGTGCCTGCCGTGTTCGTGAAAGTATGGGACTGGTTGTCCAGCTCCTTGTTGTTGAGCTTGAACATCTCCTCCTTGATGTCGATGACCGCCTTGAACTCATCGAAGACCTTCTTCTTATACATCGCAAGATCCTCCGAAATCGACTTCAGGTTGGGCATCATAGACTCGATGGCGTCATCCACCATCTCCCTGTAGTTCTCCCGCATCTTCTTCTCTGCGGCCTGGCGCTGCTCTTCGAGCTGCTTCTGCTGGAATGCCTTGAACTTGGCAAACTCATCCGCCGTCATTTCAACGGCCATTGTCGTGTTTTCTTCCATAATACGTCTGTTATTAGAATTGTTTAAACATAAATCTTGAATATTCCCTTTTCAGTGCTGCGCAACACTGGCGCTCCCACCGCCTGTCCATTATCCGGGACACGAACGGAATGTACCAATACCATTTCATATCAACTCATCCTCTCTCTTGATGTCCTGCTTGTCTTTAACTTCGATTCAACGATCCTTGCTTCCGCCAGAGCCAGCGCCATCGTGCTCATCGCCTCGGCCGACTTCTCCACCACCTCCTTCCGCTTCTCGCTCCTCCGCTCCTCTTCCTCCATACTCTTCAGACCGCCCCTCCGGATGATGGACTCCAGCTTGCGCACGAGAGAGTTGAGCTCATCCACACCCAAATCGTAGAACTTCTTTCCGGCAATCTTCGGATTGGCCACGAAAGCATTGATGCCGTCCCAGTTGTCAATCGTCGGTATCCCGAGCCTGCCGATTCGCAGCAGCGCTGCGCTCCTTGCCCTCTTCAGTGACAGCTCGCGGGCTCTCTGCTCTGTGGGGCTGCCATACTGCAAAGCGTCGCACATCCGGATGAACTCCTGACGGCTCATCTGTGAAACGTGGGTCGTGCGGCCATTCGTGAACTGGCTCACGATTTCATCCTTCTCAAGCATCGGATTCTGCTTCAGCAGAGCATAAAACCGAGAATAGTCATTCTTCTTCGTCTTTTTTTCCATCGCTTTCATAATAGAACTCATTTGATTCCTTAGTCTTGGTGTTCCAATAATTCCACGCCCCCTCCTTCCAAATTACCGCCTTGCCCGTATCGCCTATGAATCGGCCGTTGCTGAACGCCACGAAACCCTCTACCCATATCTTCAGCATCGCGTCATACTTCACCGACCTCGCCGCCCGTCCTGCCGGCTGCCTGCCGTCCGCGTGGGAGACGAATATCAGCAGCTTGTTCTTCAGCCTGCCCTTGAACTCCAGATACTCCCTGTAAGTCATTCCCATATACTGGTAAGAGTCAATGACTACGAACTCGGGGCTGCGCGGCTTGGTCAGCCTCTCGACAAGCTCATCCGGAGTGGCGGACTCCAGCACCTGGAACTTGCTCCCGCAGGAATACATATCGAACCTCTTTAGAGTGTTCTGGAAAGAGAGCGAGAACCCCTCCTCAAGAGTGATGAAGAGCACCTTGCCGAATCTGGTCAGTTCCTTGCACAGGGAGATGACTGCCGCAGACTTGCCGTTGCCCGAATTTCCCCAGAAGAAAACCACTCCGGAGCGGTCCATCGTGCCGATGCACCTGCCCCACTCTCCCTCAAGGGTGATGGTCTTGCGGCGTATGCCCAGAATCTCTTTAGCTGTGAGTGAACGTGGCATTTGAATATCGTTTGAACGGTTTTAGACTACTTTTCAAATCCTTCTTGAACGGCCTTCTTGCGGAGTTCCTTGTGAACGGATCTCTTCACGCGGCGAAGGTCATTGCCGCAGCTGTGCCCTTCGGCAATTACGTTCCTGATGGCCGCCTTGTCAGTCACTCCGTTCGCGATGCAGATGCCTTCCACCTCGGCGGCGCTCACGAGATTCAGCGGAACGAACCTCCGGCAGATACGGCTCTCCAGCTCATCATAGCCCTTGCGTCCTCTCGTCACTCCGCGTCTCATCCTCTCCTCCATATAGTTCGTCGAGAGGAACACCATACCGCACTTGTCTTCCAAGGCATTGTACAGGGAGACGTAATAATAGAGCACGCTGTCCGCCAGCTTGTCGCCCTCGTCGAATATGAGCAGCGGACTCTCCATCTTTACCAGCTCGCTGAATATCGACCTCAATGTCTCGCGCACCGTCATCCCGTTGGTGCGGATGCCAATCTTCGAAGCCAGTTCACCGACAAAGTCGGCCTTGGTCATATCGCTGCTGCAAGTGAGCAGGAAGACGTTCTTGTGGGACTCGGCATACTGTGCTGCCGCCGTGCTCTTGCCGATGCCTGCCGGACCGGTAATCCACACCACGCTGCTCTCCTCCTGTGAGTCGAGGAAATAGAGCATAAGGCTCTGGTGAGCCACCGTCTCATACAGCTGCCAGCCTCTGGACGAGAAGATCTGCGACTGCACCTTCATCCACATCTCATCGCTGATGAGTGCCCAGTTCCCGTTGAGAATGCTGCTGACGGTCGCGCTCGACACGCCCTTGAGCGAATTTGCCGCCTTGTTCTGAGAAGAATAACGGCCTACATAGGTTCTCAGATTCTCACTGATTTCCCTTTTCTGTGTGTCATTTAGCTTTGCCATAATGTTTGTGTGTTTGTTTGTATTGGTCCGGCTGGAGGAATCGAACCTCCGTCGTTGGATGTGTGCCCATTCCGTCAAGGTCACACCCGCCGCTCTTCATCCATTGAGCTATGCCGGAAATGTTATAGCCTGTTCAGCGCCTCGATGATGTCGAAATTGCTCTGCGCCTTCTGCACCTGTCCTACCGAATCCGGAAGCGGCTCGCGCACCGGCTCTTCCTTGCGTTCTCCTGCCTGTTCCTCCGCCCTTATCTCCTCCGCGAACCTCAGATACTCCGTCCGGCTCACTCCCTGAGGATGAGGCGCATTGTATCCCGCGCTCTCGTAACCCACTCCGTATTTCATCTGAAGGGCACGTGTCTGAAGATCACGCCTGACAATCTCCTTCTTGTTGGCGTTGAGCGCCGATATGATGGATGAGCGCTCGCCCTCGACCTGGTCCTGCATCGCGCGGTGAATCATCATATACGGCTCTGCCCAGGTGTTGAACTGGAGACCGTAGTTCGGGTCATCGATGCACAGGCGGACCTTTGAAAGGTCGTGAGGGTCATACTCCACCACGAACTCGCGTCCCGTGTTCTTCCGCCTCCATTCCAGGTCCGGAGTGTTCGGTGCGCTGAAGACCTCATACACTCTCTTCTCTCCCTTCAGAGTCACCTCGATGCCGCTCGCCCTGAACGTCGAAGCCTTCTCCGTGGCGATGTAGAACACCTTCTCCCTGATGATGTCCGTCAAGGCGATTGCCTGAGGATTGACAGAGGTGCGGTAAACATCCATCCTGCTCTTGCCGGCGAACTTCGGATGAGGAAGACTGTTCCAGATGTTGATGTCCGCCTCGTTCTGTGCGCGGACTTCCTCATAGGTAGGAAGCGCTTCCACGTTCTGGATGATCTTCGCCACGTCCACCTTCGTCTTCTCGCTCTTGGCCGTGATGTTTCCTCCGGTGTAGTTGATATGCCTGTGCAGCACCTCCGCTTGGAACCGTCCAAATGCAGACTCGATCGTCTTGGACTTGCCGTTCTCCGGAGTGGTGGTGTGGGAGATAGTCTCCAGTTTCGCCCTCCAGCGCAGCGCCGCCTTCGAGGTGAAGCCTGCCTGGTTGTCGGACACGAGCTCGTAAGGCATAAAGCCCGTTCTCTCGAATGCGTTCCTCAGTGCCTCGTATGTAGTCTGGAATGTCTCGTTCTCGCACATATACCAGCCGACGAAAACTTCACTGTGTGCGTCCATCACGTAGATGCAGCTCGTGGTTCCCACCTTGGTCCTGCGGCTCTTCTCATCCCAATACTTGAAATAGAGGTTCACTTTCGTTCCGTCGATGTACCAGAGCGCATCGCGGCAGCTTGCCATCACCGTCCTGTTCTGACGCAGGAAAAGGTTGTTCGCCCTCTGCGCTCCCTGCTCCACGGCATACCACTGAGGCTTGATGTCCGGACGTTCGAAGAACTCGATGAGCGTCTGGGCGGACTTGATGGCTTTCCAGCCTCTCTCCGCTGCCGTGCTGTTGTAGAGGTCGAGCAGCTGAGTCACTGTATATACAGGATTCACGGAAGCCTTGTGGGCAAGCAGCCATTCGGCCACCTCGTCGGTGATCTTCGTCGTATTGGCATTGCCCAGCTTTCCGCTCACCAGGCACTCGTAACCCTCGCGGCTGTACTGGCGCATCTTCTCGCGCAGTCTCGACGCGTTCTTGGGAAGAGTGTGGCCGTAGTTCTCGCGGAGCTGCTCGCACTGCTCCATAATGTTCTCCCACGACACGGGTGTGCGGTTTCCCCGCTGTGCCCTCTGGCGGCGCTGCACCGTCTCCATCTCAAGCATCTTGTTGAGCACGGATGCGTTCACCATATACTCCTGCTGCTTGTCTTCCTTCAGAGGGCTCCCGTCCGGAAGTTCATACTGCGCGAAGAACACGCGGGCTTTCTCATCGAATGTTATCATACTGTTCTGTCTTAGCTGTGCCTCCTCCGGATCTCCATACTTCGCGATATACTTCACCTTGAACCTGTCCGGCAGACTCATCCACTCCACCTCGGCGACCTTGCCCAGACCACCGCCACGCACGACGACATTGATGCGAGAGCGACGCAACAAACTCTTATAACATTGCGTACTCATTACCGCCTCGCCGTTGTCGCTGCGAGTGAGATTGGTGTAAGTGACTGTGAGTATGTTATCCGGAACCCTCATATATCTTACATTATTTGTATCTTTGTTCCATAAAGTGAATTAAGATGGAATATTCTGATAGTAATATCTTGGTCGATGTTGAAGTAGTAAGGCTTGAATCTTTATCTTCTGAAGATTACTCTTTGGAACTTGAGTCAATAAGGCATCTTTGTAATGCTTTTTCTTTTGGGTTGAAGATTATTGACATTTATACGGATGGAGAATTTAGCTGCCGCCAGTATGAATTATATTTCAACCCTGAATCATTCTTTGCCAACGATTATCGTATGGTAATCAAAACTTTCGTTCTCACTTCAAATCTGCTCATCGTCAATAGTAAGATTATCCAAATGAAGCAGTATGATTTTATTGACTTACCTTCTGACGGTACTTTAAAGGAAGAGAATCATATAACACATAAGATTTAGAAACCATTTCTATTATTCCTCTTGAATAAAGCAAAGAGAACGTCTCTTTGCCAAGTTGCTTTTTGCATTCGCAAACCGAGATAACACGTATATTATTCATAACCTCTCCTCCTATCTTATATTCGCCATCAAACTCGCCTGTTCCACTAGAAACCCCCATTTGTCAAAAGTCACATTGAGGTACTTCTTTACAACCTCACCCTTACGGATGAGCACTGCACTGCTGTCCTTCTTGCTGATCGTCAGCACTACTCCATTGTTGAATTTCTGGATGATTTCATCCTGGGTGTGTTCTGTAGTGCAGTCAGGGCAGAAGCTTGTCTCCAGTTCTTCTCCTCCGGCTGCCAGCGCGGCTTCCCTGATCTTGATGGCTGTCTTCGAATTGGTCTTGAAGCACAGAGACTTCTTGACCCAGTTTACCGACACGTCAAACTGCTCTGCCAGTTTGGCGCGAAGCATCACCGATGTTTTGATAAATTTTCCCATAATATCTGTAGTTTGTCGTTTTTGTCTATATTTGCAAAGTGAGTTCACGTGCTGAACTTTTTGCAAATATAGGGATAATTTTCAACCAAACAAGCACTACGGTTGAAAATTATCGCAATAATCAATATTTATGGACACTTTATTAGAGAGAATATCCGAATTAGCAAGACATTCCAATATAACGATTGGTGGGCTAGAAAAGCGAATAGGAGCGAGCAAGGGCGTGTTATCAAGAGCAATTCAGAATAGTACAGACATTCAAGCGAAATGGATTTGCAAGATAGTTGAAAATTATCCCCAATTCTCATCAGAATGGCTTCTTACAGGTGAGGGAGAAATGCTGAAATCTTCTTCCGAAGTTAAGCCGGCTCACACATTCGCCCTGAGCACAGACCGGAAGTTGGATGTCCAGGACATTCCTCTCTATGATCTGAGCGCGACCGCGGGTCTGATGGCCATATTCACAGACAACCATATCAACCCGGAGGACTATCTTCGTGTCCCGAATCTTCCTCCGGTTGATGGCGCAATCTATGTCAGGGGAGAGTCTATGACACCGCTGCTCAAATCCGGAGATATCATAATCTACAAGAGACTTGAGCTCACCCTTGACAGTATCCTTTGGGGCCAGATCTATCTTCTCTCATTCGAAGCCGGCGGAGACACTTTCACCGTCGTCAAGTATGTCCAGAAGTCAGATCGACCGGACTACATCCGACTGGTAAGCCAGAACGAACGTTTCCAGCCGAAAGACATTCCTCTTGAAAGCGTTCACGCTCTTGCCATCGTCAAGGCCTCCATCACATTCCACACGATAGAGTAAGCAAATCACATATAAAAGGAAGAGTCACGGCATCTTTTATCGATCCCGTGACTCTTCTTTTATACCGCACACACGCTTTTTGAATGTCCTTTGAATGCTTTTTCGTTACTATTCAAGCGATTATGCGGTTTTTTATTGTAAAACAATGTGTATTTTGGGGTACTTATACGGCATTCTTAATGCAATTTCAAGGCAGTTTCGGTTAGTTTCCTACGATTATAAGGTCATTTTTTGACAAATTTTGTAAGTCCTTATGTAAGCCCATTAGACACATTTCGTTTTTATGATGTAAGTCCTTTCGTAAGTCCATTTGTAAGTCCTCTCTATTTTTGCCGATTTTTTCATCCATCTGTAAAGAGGGATAAAGGCTCTATTATCGGCATATCCATCCGGACGATTTAAACGCCTTTTTAGGGCTCTTTAAACACCAGACCGTCCAGACTACCAGATACAATAAAAGCGGCCTATATAACCGTCAAAACGGTCTTTATAGACTGCTTCCATCATTTTCTTCAGCCGGCGTTAACTTTTCGCTCCCTTTCAAGCCCCTCAAGTTAAACACCACTCAAACACCACCCTTCAAATCTTCCTCAAATGTTAACCCGATGTTAACCTAATGTCACATTTCGTTTTCCCATCAATTTTCTCAACTCCCACACTCTCAATCACTTCCAATTTCCAACTAATCACATTTCGTTTTTACCCCCTTACTGGCAGGGAGGCGCCATAGCAACGGAACAACATATTGATGAATTGTTTGCTGATTGGGATCAGCGTAATAATTAGCCTGTTTTTCGTTTGTTGCGACCGCACGACAAGGAAACGACCAAAAGTATAATGGCGATGGTTGAAGAATGAAAAACGCGAGGTTATGTTTGCAGGTTAGCTGTCTTACCAAGTTTCAATTTTCCATCCTTCCGGAACGCCATCTGCGCCCGTCACGTCCCAAGTCGCTTTTTTGCTCTTGACAAATGTGCCGGAAGCCGCCACGCCGCTGAGCCAGTCTTTTGTCGTTTTTTCTGACGGCTCGGTTGTGAACAGCCCTATGACATATCGGAGATTGCGGCAATCTTTATACATAAACTCATAACAATTGCTCACAAGCTCTGTTGCAGGAAGTTCCGGAGCTGATGTAAGACTTGTGCATCCCTCAAACATACAATGGTAGCAATTAGACTCCAATCTTTTGGCAGGGAGTTCGGGTGCAAATTTCAGACTCGTACAGTTCGCGAACATGCTGTTATAGCAATAGGCTTCCATTTTTGTTGCCGGGAGGTCAGGAACATATGTCAGAGCTGAACATCCTTTGAACATCCTCCCATAACAATTGTATGCCAATGCTTCGGCCGGGAGTTCAGGTGCGGATTTCAACCCTGTGCATTCCGCGAACATTCGGAAATAGCAGCCCTGTGCCATTTTTGTTGCCGGGAGTTCAGGCGCAGACAGCAGGCTTTTGCATCCTTCAAATAAAGCGAAAAATGCATTCGTTGAAAGCGGAGTGGAGAAATCCCTGTCTAACAATGACATGATATTCCCTTGAGCAGTGACGGGACCGGAAATCTCGAAATGATAGTAACTATCGGAACCCTTGCTGAATGTGAGATTTTTCTGCTCGCCGGCTCTGAACAGTAAAAATGTGCCGTCCGCCAATGAAATCTTTTCCCCTAGGGTATATGGATTCCACTGGGACTCATCGGTGCTGTATTCCAATGTGATTTCATCCGGAGCCCCCACTTTTGCAAGACAGACAGCGGACTTTCCTGAAGAAATGAACGTAAGGCCTTTGTAGTTTACTGTCGGGACAGGGGCAGGGGGAAGACCCGGTTTGTCGGCACCATCCTTATTGCAAGCGGAAAATCCCGCAAGCAGAACGAAAGAGGCAATAAGATTGAATATCTTTTTCATGTTATCAATACTCTTTAAGTGAAAAACAAAACAACTTGTGTCACGATAAATGACAGGCTACCGAGTTTCAATTCTCCATCCTTTCGGAATGCCGTGTACGCCCGTCAAGTTCCAAGTGGCATTTTTGCTCTTGACGAATGTTCCGGAAGCCGCCACACCGCTGAGCCAGTCTTTTGTGGTTTCTTCTGATGGGCTGGTTGTGAACAATGCTTTGACATATCGGAGCTTGCTGCAATCTTTAAACATAAGCTGATAACAATTGCGAATAAGCTCTTTCGCCGGAAGTTCAGGTGCTGATGTAAGACTTGTACATCCTTGGAACATTTCGCTATAACAACCCCACTCCAAGGTCGTCGCAGGAAGTTTAGGCGCTGATGTAAGACTTGTGCATCCGTTGAACATGCTATGGTAGCATTCATTTACCAGGTATGTAGCCGGAAGTTCCGGAGCCGATGTAAGACTTGTGCATCCCTCAAACATGCAATTGTAGCAATTGGACTCCAACCTTTTAGCAGGAAGTTCGGCTGCGGATGTCAGACCCGTACAGTTTGCGAACATACTGTTATAACAATAGGCTTCCATTTTTGTTGCCGGAAGCTCAGGCGCAGATGCCAGAGCGGAACATCCTTTGAACATCCATCCATAACAATTGTTTGCCAACACATTGGCCGGGAGTTTAGGCGCGGATGTCAACCCTGTGCATTCAGAGAACATTCCGAAATAACAGCCCTGTTCCATTGTTGTTGCCGGGAGTTCCGGGGCAGATGTCAGAGCGGAACATCCACGGAACATATACCGATAACAATTAGTTGCCAATGCTTCGGCCGGGAGTTCCGGCGCAGATTTCAGAGCTGTGCATCCTGAGAACATTTGGGAATAGCAGCCCTTTTCCATTGTTGTTGCCGGAAGTTCCGGCGCAGACAGCAGGCTTGTGCATCCTTCAAATAATGCGAAAAATCCATAAAATGTAGGCGGAGTAGAGAAATCCCTGTTTAACAATGACATGATATTCCCTTGTGCAGAGATGGGCCCGGATATCTCGAAATGATAGTAATTCTCGTCATCCTTACTGAATTTGCGATTTTTATGTTCGCCGTTTCTGAACAGTAAAAATGTACTGTCCGCCAAAGTAATCGTTTCCCCTATGGTGTATGGCTTCCAATGGGATTCATCAGTGCTGTATTCCAATGAGATTTCATACGGGGTCCCCACTTGTGCAAGCCGGACAGTGGATTCTCCGGAAGAAATGAATGCAAGACCTTTGTAGTCCGCAGACGGGACAGGATTCTTCGGTACCTGTTGATTGCCTGAATCGTCCTTACTACAAGCAGAAAATCCCGCAATCAGAACGGAAAAGACAAGAAGGTTGAATACCTTTTTCATATTATCAATACTCTTTAAGTGAATAATCAAAACAGCTGTATGTCACAAATATATAAAATTTTGAAAACATAAAGCCCCTCCCGGCAAAAAGTCTCAGATATGCCAATATGTTTCTAATTAGATAGTTTAAAGATATATGTAATTGTTCCTTTCTGGAGTGCAGGTGCATCGGCATCGGCATTGAAATGAGTTGCAAGCGCCGCTTTTCGGGCAGAACTCCATAGCGCGGAATTATCAACGGTGGTTCCCTCTGCTCCCGGCTGTGCTTTTACTACATTCCCATATGTGTCAACCCATATAGACACAACAACAGTTCCAGACTCCTGGACTGTATATTCCGGTTTTGCAATTGTCCCTACGACCTTGCGTCCATTCAAGGTGATATTGTTTGATGAAGAAGAGCCCTCTACCATTGGAGACAAACTGTTCTTGCACTCAAATTCGTAGCCGGAATAGATGATAGAAGACTTGCTGCCATTTTCATAATAGCTCAAATCTCTATTATCCTCCATCCGAAAAATAATCTCTCTACATCGAAATTTAGAATCATAGAACCCCTCTCTCGCGTCTTTAATATTGACCACTTGATCACCAAACCGAAATGACGTCGTGCTTTTGACAATGATATTGCACGGCCAGTTCTCTTTCCGTATGTCTGAATAATTATATTTGACGGACTGAATGACAAGAGTGTCATACTGAACAGGAGGCTGTAATTGTCCATGGGCGGCAACGCTTAGGCATAAAGCAACAATAACCAAATAAAACTTTTTCATCTCATCCAAGTTTAATGTTCGACAGAATGCCCCAAAAATAACTAAAATAATCTGTATTTCAGCTAAAGTCACCGGGCCAACGGCGAACTGGACAACTGCCTCCAGCGCCGTGCGTGTTAAAACGTTTTCTGCTCACGTCACCACGTAAATTGGCCCTGACGTGCGTGAAACGCG
>OFMP01001361.1_pt1 | contig 12900 bp, 9 predicted proteins | sample 1541841 | NCBI WGS metagenome assembly OFMP01 (sample SAMN04209226, study PRJEB22552) | human gut metagenome | biome: gut; material: feces | host: Homo sapiens | place: USA: Oklahoma
CTTTAAAGAAAAGTTTTCCTGATAAGACTTTCCGTTGACGACCTGAAGGGTAAAGATTCTTGCAAGGATAATTCCGAAAAATACGATAAATACCGCAGCAAGCACAAAAAGGCGCGAACTGAAAAATTTCTTCAGAAAATCTTTGATATCATAACTCAAATTTTATAGCTCTCCTTTTCTCGTGTTCCTCAAGTTTCTGATTAATCTTGAGAAGAATAAAATACAAAAAGATGGTTATCACCATGGTATAAACAAATTCCGGTAGTATGACGGATGTAAAATAATACCAGAAAGAAAACCGGCTGCGCATAAAAAACATAACGATATAGATCATCAGGTTATTTACGATATCACTCGAGCCGATCAGAATCATCGGAAGCTTAATATCATCCGGGTAAAATCTTTTTTTGAACAATCCGTTGATGTAACCGATGTACATATAAAGTAAAGCATATCCTCCGAGATAAAACCCAAAAAATATGTCGATAAGCAATCCACAAAAGAATCCAACCCACAGCCCTTCTTTTTTCCCACGCATGAGTCCAAAAGAAGACACCACAATAATCAGCAGATTCGGACCGATATTGGCAAATGTCAAAGCTCGAAAAACGGTTGTCTGTAAGAGAAAACAGATTGCTATAATAATAAAAAGCACAATTTTTCTACGCATTTCCTACTCCTGTGATTTTTGTGTTTCGGTATTGTCCTGTGTTTCTGTCTGAGTATCGGATGCCTTCTGGGAAGACAGTTCCTTTTCTCCGGTGTCTTTGAGTGTCGTAATGACAAGCACCTCCCGCAGATGCTGGAAATCAACGACCGGCGTAATGGTTCCCGATTTTGTCAGGTTATTTGCATTTTTTTCAATGGAGGCAATGTATCCAATCAGAATTCCTTCCTGATACTGATCCGACACATAAGAAGTCACGACCGGATCGCCGACCTTTACCTTATCATCTTCATCCCGAAGTTCTGTAAATGGTAACACTTTATCCTGATTCATGGACTTTAAGCTGCCACCGACATTGAAATTATCTTTTGTGGTCAGAACCATGGAACTTACATTACTAGAATCATCGATGATGCTTCGCACCTTGGCAAAATTCGGACCGACGTCTGTGACGATTCCGACCAGACCGCTTCCGGCAATGACGTTCATGCCTTTTTTGATGCCTTCTTTGGAACCTTTGTCAATCGTAAAACTTGAAAACCAGTTGGTTCCGTCCATGGCGATCACATTTGCTGCGACCTTCTGATATCCGGAATATTTATCATCCAGATCCAGAAGTTCCCGGTAATTATCCAGTTCGTATTGTTCGAGCTTTGTGACGTTTAACTGATTGGTCAGATCGTCTACCTGATTTTGAAGCTTTTTGTTTTCTTTTAAAACTTCTCCAAGTGTTTGAAAGTCATTTGCTTTTCCTGAAATCCAGGAACCGGCATTGTTGATTCCCTTCTGCATCGGAACAAATACATATCCGGCAACTGAATTTAAAGGACCTCCGGAAAGATTAAATACCAGACTCGTAAACAGAGCAACAATACACACGCCGGTAAGGATCAGCAAAATATATTTACTTGAAAGATGCTTTTTCTTATTGCGAAAACTGCGAAATTTTTTCATAAAATCCTCGAATCCTTGTTTCTTACTTTAACGTAGTATTTTTCATGCTGAATGGAATCCGTTTATATTTGGAGTCCGTAGCAATCTTTGAAAGACCGCGGACTGCGCTCTCTTCCGGATTCTCACAGGTATTTACTTTAATATTTGTAATCTGTGTAAACAACTGGTCAAGATCTTTGATTTTTGATCCGCCGCCTGTGATATAAATACCTGCATAGATAATATCCCTGGCAAGTTCCGGTGGTGTTTTCTCCAGAATCAGTTTGATAGACGAACAGATCGATTCAAGATTTGCTTTGATTGCTTCATAGACAACCTCTGCGGTAATTTCACGTTCCACCGGAAGACCGCTTACGACATCCAGACCAACAACGGTCATCGTTTCCTGTCTTCCCGGAAGTCCGCTTCCAAGCTCTTCTTTTAATGCTTTGGCGGTTTTCTTTCCGATCACAAGGTTAAATTCCCTGCGGATATAGCTGATGATAGACTCATCGAGACGATTGGACCCGAAATGCATCAGATCACTGAGTACAAGTCCTCCGAGAGAAATCACAGAAATTTCGATCGTGTCTGCTCCCATATCCACAACCATGACTCCGGTAGGCTGATTTACATCAATTCCAAGTCCAACGGCATCTGCAAGTGGTTTTTCACAGAGCATAACGTTTTTCGGACGAAATTTGCTTTTATAAAAAAGTTCAAAGAATGCACGTTTTTCTACATCGGTAATGTCTGTCGGTACTGCGACAAGAAATTCTGCATTCTTTACTCTTCCTTTTAATTTTTTCTCAATATAATCAAAAATCATGGTCTGCAGAAAATTGTAATCTGCGATCACTCCCGTAGAAACCGGAAACGTAACGTTGATGCTTTCCGGTGCTTTTTCATACATTGCATAGGCATCATCACCATACGCATAAATCTGCGTTTTGTTGATAATGGCAATGGTGTTTTTTTCAGATATCACTTTTCCACTGGATTTACTGAATACTTTAAAATTACATGTACCGAAGTCAATACCATAAATATTGTTACTCATTGTCTTCTCCCTTTTCTTGTGTTATAACAATTTATTTTCGCGAAAACTGAAATACTGCTGATCTCCGATTACGATATGATCAGCAAGGGTTAATCCCAACACCGAGGCGCCTGCCCGAATCTGTTCGGTAAGCTTTTTGTCTTCTGTGCTTGGAGTTGGGTCTCCACTCGGATGATTGTGCAGGATAACGATCATAACAGCATTTCGAAGCAGTGCTTTGCGAAACAGTTCCATGGGAGAAACATATGCATAACTGATGCTCCCGGTTGCGATCACACTGTCTCCTAAAAATTTGCATTTGGAATCAAAGAAAGCTGCCATAAAGGCCTCTTCCCTGCGGTGCCGGAGTTCTTCCATATAATAATCGGCGATGGAAGACGGACAGTTCATGGATAAATGATATCCGCGTCCGGTTCTGGCAATACGCTTGGAAAGCTCCGCAATTGCTTTCAGCTGTGTTGCCTTGACCGGGCCAATGCCCCTGCGTTCTAAAAGCTGTTCATATCCGATTTCGTACAGATTCAAAAGATTTCCCTGACACTCCGACAAAAGATCACGCGCAAGATCCAAAGCCGTATAATCCTTTGCTCCTGTCTTTAATATAATTGCAAGAAGCTCTGCATCCGACAGCGCCTCTGCTCCAAGAATCTGAAAACGTTCGTAAGGACGTTCCGATTCCGGCAGGTTTTTCATTGAAATGTGACTCAAAACAGGTTCCTTTCTACTTTTCCGAAGCCACATGAAAACTCATATTATTTTAGCACAGTTCATCTATATTAACAAGGTTGCGTTCATAAAGTTTCTGTAAAGACATGAGAATTCCAAGCTTCGCATGGTACCATGTCAGACCCCCCTGAAAATAAACGGCATATGGCGGTTTCACCGGACCGTCTGCGGAAAGTTCGATGGAAGAACCCTGTACGAATGCACCTGCTGCCATAATAACGTCACAGTCATAACCAGGCATTGCCCATGGCTCCGGAGTGACATAGCTGTCTACCGGTGCAGCAGCCTGAATTCCTTCACAGAAAGCAATCATGGCATCCCGGTTTTGAAATTCCACAGCCTGAATAATGTCATGGCGGCTTTCTGTACTGTCCGGAACCACTTTATACCCCAGTTTTTCATAAATATCTGCCGCAAAAATGGCTCCCTTTAAGGCACCGCTTACAACGGTCGGTGCAAGAAAGAGACCCTGATAAAAGGACTGGATCACACCAAGCGAAGCTCCTACTTCTTTTCCGAGTCCAGGGGAAGTCAGGCGATATGCCGCATTTTCCACACATTCCTTTTTCCCTACAATGTATCCGCCAATCGGGGCAAGACCGCCTCCCGGGTTTTTAATCAGGGAACCGACCATCATATCCGCTCCCACTGCAAGTGGCTCCCGGTCTTCCACAAACTCTCCGTAACAATTGTCAACCATACAGATGACATCCGGTTTGATATTTTTGATAAATGTGATCAGTTCCCCGATCCGCTCGACCGACAGCGTTGGACGTGTCTGGTATCCCTTGGAGCGCTGGATGGTTACCAGGCGGGTGTTTTCATGGATTGCATTTCGGATTCCATCGTAATCAAATGAACCGTCCGGCAGCAGATCCACCTGGGAATAAGTGATTCCGTATTCGGCAAGGGAACCTCTGGATGGGCGGATGCCAATTACTTCTTCCAGAGTGTCATACGGTTTTCCGACCGGAGAAAGAAGCTCATCGCCCGGACGCAGATTGGACATCAGAGCGAGCGCAAGTGCATGGGTTCCACAGGTGATCTGTGGACGGACCAGCGCATCTTCCCCGCCAAAACAGTCTGCATATACCCGCTCTAAAGTATCTCTTCCCATATCATTATATCCGTATCCGCTCGAAATATTAAAACATTCTGCACTCACACGGTTTTTCTGCATGGCTGCAATGACTTTCATCTGATTGTATTCCGCATTTGCATCAATCTTTTCAAAACGCTCTTTTAATTCCTGTTCGATTTTTTCGCCAAATGCATAAACTTTCTCGGAAATTCCAAGTTCTTTATATTTTTCTTCCAGTAACTGATTCATTGTATGATTCCTTTCTCGTGTAAAACATCCGTCATTTTCTGTAACATCTGATCTTCGCGGTCATTAAATTCTGATTTGTCCAGCCAGATGACATCCTTTTCCCGGCGGAACCAGGTAAGCTGCCGTTTCGCAAAATGTCTGGTTTCCCGTTTGATCACATACACCGCTTCCTCAAGGGAGCAGCTGCCGTCCAGATAATCTAAAATTTCTTTGTATCCCAGTCCCTGCATGGAAACCATATCTTTGCGGCATCCCATATCATACAGCGTTTTTACTTCTGTAAGAAGTCCCTGCTCCATCATTAAGTCCACGCGCTGATCAATGCGCCGGTATAATTTTTCCCGTTCGTCCGTCAGTACAAAATATGCAAAACGATACGGAGATGTTTTCTGATGTTCTTTTTCGTTGTGTGCGGAAATCGGCGTATGATTCTGATGGTAAAATTCCAGTGCACGGATGACCCGTTTGATATTATTTTCATGAATGGTTTCATAAGAAACCGGATCAATTTCTTTTAATTTTTCATGCAGGGCATGCGCCCCGTATTCTTTTGCAAATGCCGTAAGTTCTGTACGGTATGCCGTATCGGATTCCTCTTTGGAAAAGTCTATGTCGTACAACAGGGACTGGATGTAAAATCCGGTTCCGCCGGCGATAATCGGGATCTGTCCGGCGGCATAGATCTGCTGCAGAGCCTCTTTTGCCATCTGCTGAAAACGGACAATATTAAACTCTTCGGATGGCTCTAACACATCGATCAGATAATGGGGGATTCCCGCCATCTCTTCTGGCATGACTTTTGCAGAACCGATATCCATGTGTTTATATACCTGCATCGAATCCGCGGAAATAACGGCGCCGTTTATTTTTTTTGCAAGTTTTATTGATAAAGCGGTTTTCCCGACGGCTGTGGGACCTGCAAGAATGACAAGTGGTTTCATGAAACAATCCTCTTAAATTTTTTCTCTATTTCGTATTTTGACATGGAAATGATGGTTGGCCGGCCGTGTGGACAGCAAAACGGATTTTCCAGCGTCAGCAATTCCGTCATGAGTGCATCCACTTCCGGCAGGCTCAGTCTATGATTTCCCTTTACCGCTGCCTTGCAGGACATGGTGGCTACTTTTTCCAGTATCAGTTCCGGTGTCTGCCGTCCGGTCAGGTTGGAAAAATCATCAAGCATTTCGATAAACAGATCTTTCATGTCAATATGGTACAGATTATCCGGTACTGCAGAGATCATATATTCTCTGCCACCGAAATTTTCGATCTCATACCCGAATTTTTTGATTTCCGGCAGATACGTCTCTAACATTTCCTGCTCATGGGCATCCAGACTCAGCACAATGGGCGGGCTGACTGCCTGGGATGTAAATTCTTTTTCTTTTAATTTTGCCATCATCCGTTCAAAAAGTACCTTTTCATGTGCCGCATGCTGATCCATGATATACAATTTATCCTCGTATTCGATCAGCCAGTAGGTTTGAAACAATTGTCCGATGATGCGGTGCTTTTTGCGGGCATCATCCGTTAAAAATTCCGGTGAAGCAGCGGCAAGCGTCATCTGTTCGCCAACCGGTTGTTTTTTTGGAATATCTACAGGAGAGGCTGTTTCCTCCCGCTTTGGGAACGGGTCAAAGGATTCCCGTACCATGGTTTTATCCGGATGCTGTGGCACATACGGCTCAAATGCCGGTGTTTTTTTTGATGGCACAGGCGAAGCCACAGGAGAAACCGGTTTTTCCGGAATCGGAGGCTGGTGATGCTGCTGTCGGATTTCATTGATTCTGCGCTTTTCAAATGGTTCCGGAATCGGTTCTTTGTATGCCGGGGGAAGATTCTTTTTTTTATGTTCTGCTTCATCTACCGGAACTTCCGGAATCAGTTCCTTATGGGAAAGCAGTCCGAAGAGAACATCACACAATTCTTTGTAAATTTCCTGATTGTGTCCAAACCGCAGTTCCATTTTTGTCGGATGTACATTCACATCAAGGGTATCCCCCGGAAATGTGAAATACAAAACTGTAAACGGATACTGGTGCTGCATCAGGAAATTATGATAAGCCTCTTCTATCGATTTGGAAAGCAGAGAACTTTTGATGTAGCGTCCATTGATAAAATAGTTTTCGTAATTCCGGTTTCCGCGGTTAATCACAGGTTTTCCAATATAGCCGGAAAGGGAGAAATATTCTCCCTTGTAGTTTACCTCTAACAGTGCCGCCGCAATCTCACGTCCGTAAATATGGTAAATGAGATCCCGTTTTTTCCCGTTTCCGGAAGTGTGCAGTCTTGTCTGGTTGTTGTTGATATATTTAAAAGAAATATCCGGATGGGACAGGGCAAGTTTTTCCAGCATGTCACTGATGTAGGTGCCCTCTGTCTGTGCCGTCTTTAAAAATTTGCGTCTGGCAGGGGTATTGTAAAACAGATCCCGGACCAGAAATGTTGTGCCATCGGGAGCACCGATTTCTTCGTCTGCAATTTCTTTTGAGCCTTCGATCACGTACCGGGTGCCGGTCAGGGCATCGGCTGGTTTGGTGATCATTTCCACTCTGGAAACAGCAGCAATGCTGGAGAGGGCTTCCCCACGGAATCCTAAAGAATGTACACACATCAGATCTTCTGCACTGCGGATTTTGCTGGTTGAATGCCGCAAAAAGGCCAGTGGAACTTCTTCTTTTGGAATTCCGCATCCATTGTCCGTGATGCGGATCAGGGAAATGCCCCCTTCTTTGATCTCCACGGTAATGGCGGATGCCCCTGCATCAATGGCGTTTTCCACAAGCTCCTTTACCACAGAGCTCGGGCGTTCCACGACCTCTCCTGCTGCAATCTTATCAATTGTCTCCTGACTTAATAACGCAATTTTGCTCATTCGTTTTTCCTTTTTTATATCCTACCAGCGGTTTTTAACTTTGTTCTGAAGTTCATACAGTTTATTGAGTGCATCCATCGGGGTCATGTGGCTGATATCCACGTCCCGCAGTTCCTGAATGATATCGTCATCTTTTACGGTGTCAAACAATGACATCTGTGTCAGATCCACCTCATCGAGATGCGGTTTTTTCTTTTTTCCGGAGGCCTGTCCTTCCACGGATATATTTTTCACCGTTTCCGTAATATCGTTTGCAGAAAGCTGGTTGACAATGTCTTTTGCACGGTTAATCACAAGTTCCGGAATCCCTGCCAGTTTAGCAACCTGTATGCCATAACTTTTGTCTGCGCCGCCCTTTACAATCTTGCGCAAAAAGACGATGTCGTCTCCTTTTTCCTTGACCGCAATACAATAATTATTGACACTGTTTAATTTTCCTTCCAGTTCCGTCAGTTCATGATAATGTGTGGCAAACAGTGTTTTTGCTCCCAGTAATTTGGGATTGCTGATATATTCGACAACCGCCCAGGCAATGCTGAGTCCGTCGAAGGTACTGGTTCCGCGTCCGATTTCATCCAGAATCAGAAGGGAATTCGCTGTGGCATTGCGGAGAATATTTGCCACTTCATTCATTTCTACCATAAAGGTACTCTGCCCACTTGCCAGATCATCTGAAGCCCCGACACGCGTGAAAATCCGGTCCACAATTCCAATGTTGGCAGATTCTGCCGGAACAAAGCTTCCAATCTGTGCCATCAGAACGATCAGTGCGCTCTGGCGCATATAGGTAGATTTTCCTGCCATATTCGGACCGGTAATGATGGAAATCCGGTTATTGTGATTGTCCAGATACGTGTCATTGTCTATAAACATATCATTGACAATCATTTTTTCGACAACCGGATGACGGCCGCCTTTGATATCAATCACGCCGGATTCGTTGATCTTTGGTTTGCAGTAATTATTCTGTCCTGCCACAAGTGCCAGGGAAACAAACACATCAATCTGCGCCACTGCCCGTGCGGTTGCCTGAATACGTGCAACATTATCCGCGATGGTATCCCGGATCTGGCGGAACAGATCGTATTCTAATTCGACCAGACGATCCTGGGAACCGAGAATCGTATCTTCGAGTTCTTTTAATTCCGGCGTAATATAGCGCTCGGCATTGGTCAGTGTCTGCTTTCTCACATAGTAATCCGGCACCTGATCCTTAAAGGAATTGGTCACTTCCAGATAATATCCAAACACTTTGTTGTATTTGATACGCAGGTTCTTAATTCCAGTCTTTTCGCGTTCTTTGCCCTCTAAGTCTGCCAGCCATTTCTTTCCATCCGTTGATGCGTTCCGCAGCCGGTCCACTTCCTCATTGTATCCGGTTTTTATGATGTTGCCGTCACGTACGGAAATCGGAGGATCATCGTTGATGGAAGACTTCAAAAGTGCACACAGATCTTCCAGACAGTCAAAATGTTCCCGGATTCCGGTGGCAAGCTCTCCCTTTAAATCCTCAAGCAGTGTTTTAATTGGAGGCAGCATTTCTAAAGAATTGCAAAAAGCAATCATATCCCGCGGATTGGCGGTCTGGTATGTAATTCTGGTAATCAGACGTTCCAGATCATATATTGGTCCTAAATATTCCCGCAACTCTTCCCGGGTGATCTCCTGATCATTTAAATTTGTAATCAGTTCCTGCCGTTTTAATATCTCTGTTTTGTCGATCAGCGGCTGTTCCACGTAAGAGCGCAGAAGTCTGGCACCCATTGCCGTCTTTGTCTTATCCAGTACCCAGAGCAGGGAACCACGCTTTTGTTTTTCCCGCATGGTCTCTACCAGTTCGAGATTTCTCCGGGAGGAACTGTCAATGATCATATATTTCCCGATGGAATACGGACGGAGTTCCAGAATATTAGAAAGGGTGTTCTTTTGTGTTTCATACAGATATTTCAGTAATGCCGCGGAGGCAATCACACCACAGTCGTAATCCATCAGTCCCAGCCCTTCCAGACTCTGTACATGAAAATGGGACAACAGCGTTTCCTTTGCCAGATCATCCCCGAAATACCAGGAATCCAGAGCGGATACCGCAATTCCCATGCGCTCCTTCATATCATCGATATCTACCCCGCTCATATAAAACGGCTCGTTGCAGATGATTTCTGTCGGACTGAAACGATTCAGCTCGTCCAACAGTTTTCGTTCACTGTCCACTTCCGTTACAAAGAAATCTCCGGTCGTAACGTCGGTCGTCGCAATGCCGTATTTATCCCCGATATATACGATACACATGAGATAATTGTTTTTTGCCTCGTCTAACGACTGCATATCAATGTTTGTTCCCGGAGTGACTACACGGATGACTTCCCGTTTGACAATTCCTTTTGCCAGTTTCGGATCTTCCACCTGTTCACAGATTGCTACTTTGTATCCTTTTTTGACCAGCCGGTTGATATATCCGTCTGCAGCATGAAACGGAACCCCGCACATCGGTGCCCGTTCTTCCAGTCCACAGCTTTTTCCTGTCAGCGTCAGTTCGAGTTCCTTTGAAACTGTTTTGGCATCCTCGAAAAACATTTCATAAAAATCACCCAGACGGTAAAACAGGATACAGTCTTTGTATTCTTCTTTTGTCTGCAGATAATGCTGCATCATTGGTGTTACTTCTTGTTTCACTTTTTTCTCTCTTTCTAATAAACCGGATGATAACGTTTCATCACATCATCAGCCAGACGCAGACCGTCCATCGCTGCCGACATAATGCCTCCCGCATATCCTGCGCCTTCTCCACCCGGATAAATTCCGTGCACACGGCTCTCTCCATTTGTATCCCGCATGATCCGCACCGGAGATGAGGTGCGTGTTTCCATGCCGGAAAGAATCGCATCAGACCGGTCAAACTGCGGAATAATGTTCGAAAAATGTTCCATTCCAAGCAAAAAGGAATGTTCCATGTCCTCTGTCATCAGACCTCTGAGATTTGCAAAGCAGGTCTGCCCTTTTGTCTGGGAATTAAAATCTCCATATCCTTGGCTTGCAATATTCTGCCGGTAATCGCCAAACAGCTGCTGCGGAATCTTTCCGTTTCCCAGCTGATACGTTTTATGTTCGAGTGTTTCCTGAAAGTGCATGCCATCAAGTGGATCCTGTGCTCCGTAATCGGCAGGAGAAACCGAAACAATAATGGCAGAATTTGCGTTTTTCCCACTTCTGCCCGAATAACTCATACCATTGACACAGGTTTTTTTCTTCATGGAGGAAGCATTTACGACATAACCGCCCGGACACATGCAAAAGGAATATACCCCGCGTCCGTTTGGAAAATTGGACGTCACCTTATAGGGTGCGGCAGGAAGCCGCAGGGCGTTTCTTTTTCCGTTTCCGTACATGGCATCATCGATCATCTGCTGGGGATGTTCCACGCGGAATCCCACGGCAAAATTTTTGGCTTCCATTGGAAGCTGGTGCCGGTGCAGCATCGTAAAGGTATCCCTTGCACTGTGTCCAAGTGCAAGAATGGCAACGTCTGCCGGAATCACCGTATCATCCTCCGTCACAAGTGCCTGCAGTGCATTTTCTTTTATCTGAATGTCTTTTAAGCAGGTCTGAAAACGAAACTCCGCACCGTGTTTGATCAGGTAATCCCTCATATTTTTGATCACCTTCGCCAGAATATCAGTTCCGATATGTGGTTTTGCATCATAAAGAATCTCCGATGGTGCCCCAAATTTTACGAATGTTTCCAGTACATAGCGGTTTCTTCCGGATGGATCTTTCACCACCGTGTTTAATTTTCCATCGGAAAAGGTTCCTGCCCCACCTTCTCCAAACTGTACATTGGAATCCGGCTGCAGAATACCGGTTTTCCAGAAGCGTTCAACGTCCGCACTGCGGTCTTCTACCTGTTTTCCACGCTCTAAAATAAGCGGCGCATATCCTGCAAGTGTCAGCTGCCAGGCTGCAAAAAGACCACAGGGACCGGCTCCCACAATCACCGGACGCCGGTTTAAACGCTCATGCCCCATTTCCGAAAAACGGTAACCGGTTTCTGTCACAAGGCTGACGGAAGGCTGATGCAGTTTTTTTACGATGCTGTTTTCCTGACGGATCGTTACATAGATGCAATATACATAAAACAATGACGGCTTTTTCCGTGCATCGAGGGAACGCCGCATCACCTCGTAATGAAATGTTTCTTTCGATGGAATACGAAGTGTTTTTCTGATTTTATCTTCCAGATCTTTTTGGGAATGTCCTACTGGAAGCTTTAACTGATTGATTTTAATCATTATGAACCTACTTTACTTCCTGCGACATGTCCGCTGGACCATGCCCATTGCAAATTATATCCCCCACAGATTCCATCGACATCCAAAAGTTCACCAACGAAATAGATGCCCGGGACAATCCGTGATTCCAGCGTATCTGTGTGGATTTCTTCTGTGTGGATTCCCCCAGTGCACACCTGTGCAGCAGAAAAATCCCTTACCTTTTTTAAGCGGACAGGAAATGTCTGTATCTGTCTGCAGAGCGTTTCGGTCTGTTTTGGGGAAATCCGTTCCGTGTGTTCATGAACCGGAATGCCTGCTGCCTTAAGTATAACCGGAATCAGTTTATGGTTTAAAAGCCCACGAAGTGATTCGGCGGCATCCTGTATCCCGGCATCCCGTGAAAATCTGCGCTGCAGTTCCTGCGCAATCATATCTTCGGAAAAATCCGGCAGAAAATTGATGGTAAGTTCTGCCTGTTTTTTCTGATACAGTGCTTTCGAGGCCGGACTGCTGACCTGAAATACCGGAATACCGGAAATTCCGTAATCTGCAAGCTGCAGTTCTCCCCGTTCCTGTTCGCATTTCTGCCCATCTATGTACAAAGACAGGAGTGCGTCCGTGCGGACTCCGGATACTTTGGAAAATTCCATTCCTTCTGCCTCAAATCCACACAGTGCCGGTAAAATCGGCGCAAACCGATGCCCAAACGATTTTATCAGCGAAATCATGGATCCATCGCTTCCGGATTTCGGTGCAGCACGAAGACCTGTTGCAAAAACAAGATTGTGGGAACAATACGTTCCCATGGCTGTCTTTACCTCAAATCCGTATTTTGTCTCACAAAGCTGCCGGATGTCACAGGAAGTGACCAGGGAAACTCCGCTTCGTTTCATTTCCGCGGACAGCGCATCCGCAACGGAAGAAGCCTGTCCGGAGTTTGGGTATACATATCCGTTCTTTTCTTTTGGCCAGATGCCGATCTCCCGGAAAAACGCAAGGGTATCTTCCACTGTAAACTGCTTTAAAATTTCCTGTACCAGT
>OFMP01001365.1_pt1 | contig 12878 bp, 9 predicted proteins | sample 1541841 | NCBI WGS metagenome assembly OFMP01 (sample SAMN04209226, study PRJEB22552) | human gut metagenome | biome: gut; material: feces | host: Homo sapiens | place: USA: Oklahoma
CCGGGCCGACGACGATAACCGAACGTCCGGAATAGTCGACACGCTTGCCGAGCAGGTTCTGACGGAAACGGCCCTGCTTGCCCTTGAGCATGTCGGAAAGGGACTTGAGCGCGCGGTTGTTGGCGCCCGTGACGGCTCTGCCGCGGCGGCCGTTATCGATCAGCGCGTCGACCGCTTCCTGCAGCATGCGCTTTTCGTTGCGGATGATGATATCCGGCGCCGAGAGCTGAATCAAGCGCTTTAAGCGGTTGTTGCGGTTGATCACGCGGCGATAGAGGTCGTTGAGGTCAGAGGTTGCGAACCGGCCGCCGTCCAGCTGCACCATCGGGCGAAGCTCGGGCGGGATGACGGGCAGCACGTCCATGATCATCCACGTGGGATCGTTATTGGACTTGCGGAACGACTCAACCACCTCGAGGCGCTTGATGATACGAAGCTTCTTCTGCCCCGACGCGTCCTTCAATTCGGCGCGCAGCTGGCTCGAGAGCGATTCAAGATCGATCTCCTGCAGAAGCTCCTTGATGGCCTCTGCGCCCATACCGGCCTTGAAGTCGTCCTCATACTTTTCGCGCATGTCGCGGTATTCTTTTTCCGAGAGGATCTGATTCTTCGACAGCGGGCAGTCGCCGGGGTCGGTGACGATGTAGCTGGCGAAATAGAGAACCTTCTCGAGAATGCGGGGGCTGATATCAAGAAGCAGGCCCATTCTCGAAGGAATGCCCTTGAAATACCAGATGTGGCTGCACGGGGCAGCGAGCTCGATGTGGCCCATGCGCTCGCGGCGGACCTTTGCGCGCGTGACCTCCACGCCGCAGCGGTCGCAGATTTTGCCCTTGTAGCGAATCTTCTTATACTTGCCGCAGTGGCACTCCCAGTCCTTTGTCGGGCCAAAGATTCTTTCGCAGAACAGGCCGTCGCGCTCGGGCTTGAGTGTGCGGTAGTTAATGGTTTCCGGCTTTTTTACCTCGCCGTAAGACCACTCACGGATCTTATCCGGGGAAGCAATACCGATTTTGATTGCGTCAAATGTTGCATAGCTCATTGTATTGCCGCCTCCTTACTCTTCATCCTGCGTGTCCGTGTCGCCGCCGAGATCGTTCAGCAGACCGAACACGTCATCCTCGTCCTGAATCTCGTAGCCGTTGTCTGCGGCCTCGTCGCTCGAAACGTCGTTGCCGACGGTGTTCTCATCGTAGAGGCTCAGATCCTCGTCGCTGAGGGTCACGCGGCCGAAGCTGGTATCTTCGTCATCGTCGTCCTTGAGTTCGATTTCATCGCCGTTTTCATCAAGCACCTTGATATCCAGGCACAGCGACTGGAGCTCCTTGACCAGAACCTTGAACGATTCCGGAACGCCGGGCTTGGGCACGTTGTGGCCCTTGACAATTGCTTCGTAGGTCTTCACACGGCCGGTCACGTCGTCGGACTTGACGGTCAGGATCTCCTGCAGCGTGTACGCAGCGCCGTAAGCCTCCAGCGCCCAGACTTCCATTTCGCCGAAGCGCTGGCCGCCGAACTGCGCCTTGCCGCCGAGCGGCTGCTGGGTGACGAGGGAGTACGGGCCGGTCGAACGGGCGTGAATCTTATCGTCAACCAGATGGTGGAGCTTGAGGTAGTACGGATAGCCGACGGTGACGCGCTGGTCAAAGGCTTCGCCGGTACGGCCGTCATAGAGAACGGTCTTGCCGTCTTCCGCGACGCCTGCCTGCTTGAGAAGTTCGCGGATCTCGCGTTCGTTCGCGCCGTCGAAGATCGGAGTTGCAACCTTCCAGCCGAGCGCATGCGCGGCGTAGCCGAGGTGGACCTCCAGAACCTGTCCGATGTTCATACGGGACGGCACGCCCAGCGGGTTCAGAACGATATCCAGCGGCGTACCATCCGGCAGGAACGGCATATCCTCCTGCGGCAGGATGCGGGAGACAACGCCCTTGTTGCCGTGGCGGCCCGCCATCTTATCGCCAACGGAAATTTTCCGCTTCTGCGCGATGTAAACGCGGACGACCTTGTTGACGCCGGGAGCGAGCTCGTCGCCGTTTTCTCTCGTGAAGACCTTCACGTCGACAATGATGCCGGCCTCGCCGTGCGGAACCTTCAAAGACGAATCGCGGACCTCTCTTGCCTTCTCGCCGAAGATGGCGCGAAGCAGCCGCTCTTCTGCGGTGAGCTCGGTTTCGCCCTTCGGCGTGACCTTACCGACCAGATAGTCGCCCGAGGTGACCTCCGCGCCGATGCGGATGATGCCGTTTTCGTCGAGGTCCTTGAGGGTGTCCTCGCCGACGTTCGGGATATCTCTTGTAATTTCCTCCGGTCCGAGCTTGGTGTCCCGGGACTCGGTTTCGTATTCTTCAATGTGGATGGAGGTGAACACATCCTCGCGCACGAGGCGTTCGTTCAGCAAAATCGCGTCCTCGTAGTTGTAGCCTTCCCACGTCATGAAGCCGATGAGCACGTTCTTGCCGAGCGCAATCTCACCCTGCGAGCAGGCGGGGCCGTCTGCGATGACCTGACCGGCTTCCACACGTTCGCCGGCCGCGACAATCGGGCGCTGGTTGATGCAGGTGCCCTGGTTGGAGCGGGCAAACTTTGTAAGCGTATAGTCGGCAACATTGCCGTCATCATAGCGGACAGACAGGCTGTCTGCGGAGACTCTCGTCACAACGCCGGGTCCCTTGGCCGTGATGCAGACCTCGGAGTCGACGGCGCACTTGTGCTCGATGCCGGTTGCGACGATCGGCGCTTCCGTGACCATCAGCGGCACGGCCTGACGCTGCATGTTCGCGCCCATCAGCGCGCGGTTCGCGTCGTCGTTCTCAAGGAACGGGATGAACGCGGTCGCGATGGAGGTCATCATGTTGGGTGCCACGTCGACATAGTCGATGAGCTCGCGCTCGACAGAGATGATCTCATCTCTGTGACGGCAGGTCACACGGGCATTGACAAACTTGCCTTCTTCGTCCAGCGGCTCTGCGGCCTGCGCGACGTAGTAATCGTCCTCCACGTCTGCGGTCATGTACTCGACTTCGTTTGTGACCTTGCCGGTGGCTTTGTCGACCTTGCGGAACGGCGCTTCGATGAAGCCATACTCGTTGATCTTCGCGTAGGACGCGAGGTAGTTGATCAGGCCGATGTTCGGGCCTTCAGGGGTCTCAATCGGGCACATACGGCCGTAGTGCGTGTAGTGAATATCACGGACATCGAACGATGCGCGCTCTCTCGACAGTCCGCCGGGGCCAAGCGCGGACAGACGGCGCTTGTGCGTCAGCTCTGCCAGGGGGTTGGTCTGGTCCATGAACTGCGACAGCGGCGAGGAGCCGAAGAACTCCTTGATGACTGCGGTCACGGGGCGGATGTTAATTAAGCTCTGCGGCGTGACCACGTCGAGATCCTGAATGGTCATGCGCTCGCGAATCACGCGCTCGAGGCGCGTAAAGCCGACGCGGAACTGGTTCTGCAGCAGCTCGCCCACGCAGCGCAGGCGGCGGTTGCCCAGATGGTCAATGTCGTCCTTCGTGCCCGCGCCCTGCACCATGGTGCAGAGGTAGTTGATGGAAGCGAGGATGTCGTCTTTCGTAATGTGCTTCGGGATAAGGTCCTCGCGGCGCTCGTTGATGGCCTCCTCCCAGCCGTCCGCCGGGACGGTCTGGAGCATCTCGCGCAGAACGGAGAAGCAGACCTTTTCCTTAATGCCGTACTGCTTGGGATCAAAGTCGACAAACTTGGCCATATCGACCATGCCGTTGGAGAAAACCTTGACCTCTCTTCCGTCGACGCTGATGATTGCTTCATTGACGCCGCGGTCGGAGATCTCATGTGCCTTGTCTCTCGAGATGACCTCGTCCGGCATGGCGATAATTTCGCCCGTCATGGGGTCGGTCACAGGCTTGGCAAGCGTCTGGCCCGAAAGGCGGCTCCAGATGTCCATCTTCTTATTGAACTTATAGCGGCCAACCTTGGAAACGTCATAGCGCCGCGCGTCGAAGAACAGCGCGTCCAGATAGCTCTCGGCGCTTTCGACTGTGGGCGGCTCGCCCGGACGGAGCTTGCGGTAAATCTCAAGCAGAGACTCCTCGCGCGTACGGCAGGTGTCCTTTTCGAGCGTAGCGTTCAGAAGTGGATCTTCACCGAAGACCTCCTTGATCTGTGCGTCGGTAGAAACGCCGAGGGCGCGAATTAAGCAGGTGATGGGGATCTTGCGGTTCTTATCGATACGGACATAGAAGACGTTATTGAGATCCGTCTCATACTCCAGCCACGCGCCGCGGTACGGGATAACCGTCGCGGAGTAGATGTGCTGGTCGGCCTTGTCCACCTCGTCGCCGTAGTACATGCCGGGGCTGCGGACGATCTGGGAGACGATGACGCGCTCTGCGCCGTTGATGACAAACGTACCGCCGTTCGTCATGAGTGGGAAGTCGCCCATGAAGATCTCCTGCTCCTTGATCTCGTCCGTCTCCTTGTTGTGAAGACGCACGCGAACCTTGATGGGCTTTGCGAACGTTGCATCGCGCTCCTTGCATTCTTCGACCGTGTACTTCGGGGGCTCGTTCATGCTGTAGTCCAGGAAGCTCAGCTCGAGATTGCCCGTGTAGTCGGTGATGGTGTCGACATCGCGGAAGACCTCGCGCAGTCCCTCGTCGAGGAACCAGTTGTAGGAGTCCTTCTGGATTTTGAGCATGTTGGGAATTGCCAGGATCTTGTCGTGCTTTGCAAAACTCTTTCGCATCGTCTTGCCAAGCATAACGTCTTGAATCTTCGCCATTCTATTACCTCACAGCCTTTCTTTTGGTTCTGTGTTTTTAACGATACGCCCGGAAGAGTTGTTCGTTTCTTCCGCCACACTGCTTGCGCTCCCGCCCAACCGGTGCTATAATCAAACCAGATAGAGGTGGAAGCGGCGCGTTGCCGCACTCAGGCATTATGGACTTACATGATACCACAATTTGTTTCATCCGTCAATTCTTTTGCTGCATTTTTGTGCAGCTTTTTTTATTATTTTTCTTGACATGGTGTAATCTGCCATGCACTCGTAACAAATCGAAGAAAATTTTGCCCCGGACGCGGATTTTTTCCGTAACCGGGGCATTTTATTTCTATTCAGAATGTCAGCCGCATCTGGTACCACGTCACACTGCCGTGCGTCGAACCCGACACGCCTTCATTTACGAAGCCAAATTTCGCGTAATACGGCATCAGGCGCTCCTTGCAGGTCAGAACAAGACCCCGTCTTCCCTGTTGCCTTGCATCCTCTATCGCGCGCTCCAAAAGCATCCCCGCGCAGCCGCGCTTTCGGTACGCCGGAATTGTATTGACGCCAAAAATCATCTGCCAGCTGCCCGATTCATCATGCGCCCGTGCGTTTTCGTACAGATCGTCCGTCAAATCCTTCTGATCGGTCACCATGCCGTCGACAAAGGAAACGAGCTTCCCCTCGTCCAGCAGCAGCCAGAAATGATTGTTATACGATTGCAGCCGCGCCTCCAGCGCCTTCTTTGTTGCGGCCTCCGCCGCCGGGAAGCATTCTGCCTCAACCTGCGCAATCGCGTCCAGATCGGAAAGCTCCGCTGTTCTGATTTCCATGGTATCATCCATCCTCACGTACTTGAGATTCAAAAAAAGAAAGAGCCTTGAGACAAATCTCAAAGCTCTTCTTGGCAGGGGATGAGGGATTCGAACCCCCGCAAACGGAGTCAGAGTCCGGTGTGCTACCGTTACACAAATCCCCTAAATTGCCGCAGCGCCGAAACGCAAGTATTATTATAGCGAGCTTTGCTCATTTGTCAAGCGTTATTTTTCAAAAATCAGCAAATCCCGCAATTTTTTCCGTACTGCCCATTTCCCGCCCCCGCAAAACGCGCCGCCCCGCATGAAAAAGGCCGACTCGTCTCAGCTTTTGACAAGGAAATCCGCCTTGTTTTTACTAGCCGGTTTCGTGCGTGGAATCTCCCGCCGCGCGCCATATTAAGCTTCGAGATCAGCGATTTGGGAGAGGATTTTGCGGGATGAAACATTTGACATTGACTCTGCGCCGGACGATCACGGCGCTTTTTCTTGCGATAACACTCTGCGTGCAGGCACTTGCCGCCATGCCGGACCGGCTCGTTCCCTGCGGCCATACGGCAGGCATCAAGCTCTATACCGGAGGGCTTCTCATTACCGCGCTTGATGAGCAGGCTCCTGCACAAAAGGCAGGGCTCCGCGCGGGTGATACCATTTTAAAAATTGACGGTGCGCGCGTTTCCTCCGTTCAGGACGCATCGCTTCGCTTATCGAGCGGCAAAAGCGTCTGCCTCAGCGTCCGCCGGGGCGAAAAGCAGGCGGAATTTTATCTGACCCCCGAAAAAACGGAAACCGGCTATCGCCTCGGCATTTCCGTCCGCGACAACATTTCCGGCATCGGCACGATCACATTCTTTGACCCGGAGACCGGCGTGTATGGCGCGCTGGGACACGGCGTGGCAGGCCTTACCTCCGCGCAGCCGCTTGCCATCTCCGGCGGCGTGCTCGTCCCGTCGAGCGTCACAGACGTGAAAAAGGGCGTGCGCGGCACGCCGGGCGAGCTCCATGGGAGCTTTGACGTTGCAGACCCGCTTGGCTCCGTCTCGCAGAACGAGCCGCACGGCATTTTCGGCAAACTCACCGCTCTGCCGCAGAGCGAGAGTGTTCCGGTTGCGGACGCATCGCAGATCCATACGGGCGCGGCGGTCATTCTCGCAAACGTCGACGGCAAAGAAACCCGGGAATATTGTGTGCGCATCGATAAGCTTTATCCGCAGGCGGAAAACGGACGGAACCTCCTTCTCACCGTCACCGACGAGCGCCTTCTTGCAATCACCGGCGGCATTGTCCAGGGCATGTCCGGAAGCCCGATCCTACAGGACGGCAGGCTCATTGGGGCCGTCACACACGTCCTTGTCAACCGCCCCGAGCAGGGCTACGGCATTTTCCTGCAAAACATGCTCACGCAGTGCGAGGCGTACCAGTAAAGCGGTCCCGGGAAGCGTCTGCCTCCCGGGATACCGGTTCTATTGCGCTTTTGCGGCGGCCTTTTCCGCACGCTCCTTTGCGGCCTTTTCCTTGTTGTGCTTCGCGATTTCCATCATCTGCTCATACATCTGGTCGCCGACGCATTTTCTGGCGTATTTGCACCACTGCACGCAGCTGAGCATGTCGTTGTAGATCACAAAGCCGCACTTGTCGCAGGTCACCTCGGTATCGGTCGAAAAAAGCTCGACGGGATTTCCGCACTGCGGGCAGATTTTCTCCGTGATGGAAATCTCCTTGGATTTGCTCTGGCATCCGGAATACAGCATAGTGCACTCCCCTTTCTGTGCTTGTCTTTCTGATCGTATTATAGTACAATGGCGCAAGAGGTTCTGTTTGATTTCCAACATTGGAGGCTGTGTGATGGAAAAATATTTGCCGCTGCTGCAAAAATCGCCCCTGTTCGCCGCAATGGCGCCCGGGGAAATTCTGTCTGTTCTGCACTGCGTGGGCGCGGCAGTGCGCGAGTCCGGCGCGGGCGAGTACATTCTTCCCGCCGGAAGCCCGACGCAGGCGATGGGACTTCTTCTTTCCGGCTCTGCGCTTGCCGTGCAGGAGGATCTATGGGGTGAACGGAACATCATGGGGAAGATCCAGCCGCCCGGCACATTTGCAGAGCCCTTCGCCGCAACGCCGGGTGCAGTGCTGAACGTCAGCATCGTTGCAAACGCGCCTGCGAAGGTCATGTTCCTGAGCATCCAGCGGATCCTCACCGTCTGCTCGGAGACCTGCCCGCAGCACGCGCTGCTCATCCGGAACCTTGTATCCGTCCTGGCAAAGAAAAATTTGCAGCTGAACGACAAAATCACCCACATGAGCAAGCGCCGCACACGGGAAAAACTCCTGTCCTATCTCTCGTCCGAGTCGCTCCGTCAGAGCTCGTTGGAATTTGACATTCCCTTCGATCGCCAGCAGCTGGCAGACTATCTGTGCATCGAGCGCTCGGCCATGTCCGCGGAGCTTTCGCGCCTTCAAAAAGACGGTCTGCTGCAAACCGAGCGCTGTCATTTTTGCCTCATTGCGCCGATTTCCGGCGCGCTCAGCCGTTAACGAATCCTTTCAGAATTGCCTTCTTCTTTAACGCCGCTTTAACGTACTTTCGCAGTATAATGACTCCCGAAATCGGCCGCGACGCGGTTTTGGAAGAAGGAGAAAAACAAGATGTTTCTGATTAACCAGGCAATGGTAAATGTTCCGATCGGAACGGCCGCTCTGATTGTCGTGCTCGGTATGGCCGTCGTCTTTTTCGGCCTCATTTTGCTGATGCTCGTCACCAAGGCCTCCGGCAAAATCATGCAGAATAAAGAGGCCGCTGCAAAAGCTGCCGCTCCTGCTCCCGCGCCCGCCGCTCCTGCAGCGCCTGCTGTGAAGGCGTTCGCCCATGGCTCTGCCGGCGAAGTGAAGCTCCACGATGTTCCCGACCGGACGGCCGCCATGCTCATGGCCATCGTCGCCGACAAGCTCGGAAAGCCCCTCAACGAGCTGCGCTTCATCTCCATCCGCGAGATCAAGGATTGATTCTACATAAAACGCCCCGCGCACCGCACAATGCTCTCTGTGCGGTGCGTTTTTTGTCCAGATTCTTGTATTCCGCCCCGGTATTTCGTTCAGCTTCCGCTAAACGCGTAGGGGGCGATGCCCACATCGACCCGGCAGATTACGCCGATTTTACGGAAATCCAATGCGAATTCGCCGCTTCCCTTGGGGCGATGTGGGCATCGCCCCCTACGCATTGATTATGGACATCTCGTAAGAGGCAATTGCTTGGCCTCCTCCGGTGCGTGATAGCTGACGGCGGCGATTTTGCTGTCTTCGATTTGGAAGCGCATCGCCGTCTCGTCGCAGATCATGAGTGTGGTCGGTTCGCCGTCTGTGTACTCGATGAGGCTGTATTTCCCCATGTAACGCACCTCGCCGCCAAGAAGCAGCAGCGCTGTGTGCTCGTCTACGCGATAGATAGCAGGGAGCCCTGCGCGCGGAAATCGGTTGGCGGCCTCCCGGTAGTCCTCCCCCGCCGTCACGCCGCAAGCGTCCGTGCCATCATACAAGCGAAGATACGCGGCGTTCGGTTTTGTAACGCTCGTGTCCACGAAGCAAATGCCGCCCGCCTGCGAGCCGTCCGGGAACTCGACCACATCGTAATATTCCTCCTGAAGAAACGGCTCATGCGAGATTCGTTCCGGCTCTCCGTAGACCGTTTTCAGCTCGTCCAGTAGCAGATCATAGATGGACGTGCCATTCCACGTAAGGCCCGGCCACTCCTGCGCCGCCTCCCGCGCCCGGAACCACGCCGCATCCTGCCCCAGCCGAGAAAGCCCCGGCTCAAATTCCGGCACGATCACGTAATCGGGTGCTTCTCCCGCTTCCGCACACACTTTGTTCGTAAAAACCGGCGCACCATCATCATTGAGCAAAAAGCTTACATAGACGCGCCCCGCAGACTCCTCCAGAATTTCCGCGTCCTGCACATAGCGCTCCCGAAGCTCCCGATACCCTTCGTCCCAATTGCCCGGGGCCAGCTTCAGTGTGTAATATGTCCCCAGCGCGCCCGTCTGCCACGAAATCAGCTCCGGCAGTCGCACCTGATACTCACTTTCATCCATAAACGGGCTCACGTAGGCGCCATCTTTGATCTCCCACGCGCCGTCATTGGAAAGCGTCGGCACGCCGTAAAACTCCGCCATCACGCGCTCCATCGCCTCCCGCACCGGCATGTGCCCGGTTCGCTCCTCCCAAGGTGTCGTCACCTCCAGCCACTCAAGATACGCTTCCGCCTTCTCCGGCCACATCCCGTCCGTTGCCACCGGCAGGAGGTCCAGCCGCCATCGCGCGGCAAAGTCAAAGAAATATGCCCGCGCTTCCTCGTCCAGTTCCGCCGCCGAAGCCACGCCCATCTCCGAGGAAAAAATCTCCGAAAGCCCAACGGCAGACGCTTCCTGTCCCGGCTCGGTTTCCGGCGCGGCGGGCATTTTCTCTTCCGGTTTTGCTTCCGGCGCGGGCGCTTCCTCCTGCATGGTCTCGGGCGTCTGCTGCGTCTGAACCTCCCGTTCATGGCACGCAGCTAGCGACAAAACCAGAAGTCCTGCCAATAAACCGGCAATCGCTCGTTTCATTCCGATCTCCCCTTTCGCGTTTTTCTCAGTATAACACAGAATTTTCCTGAAATTTCTTAATTTTTCTGAATTCCGGCAAAAAGCGGGAGACAAGCCAAAGCTTGTCTCCCGCTTCGTTCTTTATTTGATGGTCTCGCTATTGTTGAGCACGGGCACACTGTACAAAAACAGCACGTCCTGGTTATCAAATGTCACGAAGCTTCCCAGCCGCGCGCTCGGAAGATAGCGGATATCAATGAGTGTGATCTTCGTGTACCCGTCGATCAGAAGCGGTGCAAGACTGCTGGCAAAGGAATCTCTGAAAATGACGAGCTCCTTGTCTGTTTTTGCGCTTGGGTTCTCGATCGTAAGCAGCGACACCGAGCCGGAGAGGAACATTTCGTAGGGGTCCTTCCCCGCCGCCTTTTCCATGTCGTAGACCGCCGTCTTCTGATTTGTTTCAAAGTTCGTCACCACGGCGTTTTCGATGGTGTCGTTCGTCAGATACGAAATTTTCTCGGGCTTTACCGGAAGCGCCGCATATCCGTAGTAGAGGCCGTAATAGTCGCGGTCTAATTCCTGCTCGGTAAAATCATCAGAGATAACCGCGCCCATCGCGCTCGCGATCGTCTTCGCTGCCGGAAGAAGCGTCTCCTGCCGCCAATGAAGATCGGTTTTGTAGTAATCGTCAATTGTGAGGCTGCCGGTCAGGTCAATCCAGCTCGCCCACGGGAGAGCGGTTTGCATCGAGGCGAAGAACGCGTCGTAATCGAGCGCCGGATAGCCGTTCTGTGATGCCAGAAAATAGTTTTTGTCCGGAATGACCGACAGGTATGTCTTGACGTTCGTACCCTTGAGATACCTGTCATAGACAAAACCAAACCGTTCCTGCGCGTGCGCTAACGATTCCTCGTTCATCGGATACTCGAGCTTCGCGACCGCCCCATCGGCAAAATATACGCCGTGGTTGTCCTTCTGCCGGAACACGCCGAGCGAGACAAGGCTCTTGAGTGTCCGGAACTGCTCTCGCAGTGGGAACTGATCGAGCGTGTAGCTCTCAAAATCCTCCGTCCATTTTCCATCCGCAAACACTGAAAGCGAAAGCGCCGGAAGCTGCGCGAGGTTTCGCCGCTCCGACTGCGACTGCGCGTCCGCAGGCTTTAACATGCTCCAAACGGCAAAGCCAAAGAGAAATACGCCCAGAAGCAGGACAGTCAGCATCGATTGTTTTTTTCGCATCATCCCGCCTCCTAAAACCGGAAATACAAGAACGGATTAAATGCCCCGTCCACCAAAAACGCCGTACACGCCGCAAGCAGCAAAACGAGCCAGACCGGCTGTAATATGGCAAGCACCTGTGCGCCGCGCGCTGATTCCGCAAGCTTGGAAACGACGTTCTTACAGAGCGGCGTCGCACCAATGACTGCGATCAAAAATGTCACAGCGTAGCTTTTCGCGTAATACAGGCTTTCTGCGCTCACAAGCGGAAGTCCGCCTGCGCCGAACATCGCGCCAAGCTGCGAAAACGCTTCCTTGACAGAGCCGGCGTTAAACATCACAAAGCTCAGCGTCACAAGCAGCAGCACATACACATGCTTTACTACATGTGTCCGCTCCAATTGCCTTTTATAGAGAAGCTTCTCCGCCACGAGCAGCACAGCAAATCCGAGCCCCCAGAAAACGAAGTTCCAGCTTGCCCCGTGCCAGAGGCCCGTGAGTATCCAGACAATAAAAATGTTTCGCAGCCACTTCGATTTACTTACCTGGTTTCCGCCCAGCGGAATATAGACATAGTCCCGGAACCACGAGCCAAGGCTCTTGTGCCACCGTCTCCAGAACTCTGTGATGGAAGCGGAGATATACGGGTAGTCAAAATTCTCCGAGAAGCGGAAGCCAAAAATTCTGCCAAGACCAATGGCCATATCGCTGTAGCCCGAGAAGTCAAAATAGAGCTGCAAGGCGAAGCTCACGGCGTAGAGCCAATAAAAAAGGACGGATAAGTCCCGGCTTTTCTGAAAGACTGTGATAATCTCATAGAGCACATTTGCAAGCAAAACTTTTTTGGACAGTCCGATCACGAACCGGCCCGCGCCGGATGAAACGTCCTCGAGTGTCGTCTCCCGCTCGTCCAGCTGCGGCGCGATCTCTGCGTAGCGCACGATGGGGCCCGCAATGAGCTGCGGGAACATCGCAATATACGTGCCGAGCTTCAAGAAGCTTTTCTGCGCGGGAACGTCCCCTCGGTACACATCTACAACGTAGCTCAGGATCTGGAACGTATAGAAGCTGATGCCGATGGGAAGCGCGACACGCAGCAATTTCAAAGACAGCCCCGTCACGGCGTTCAAGCTCGAAATAAAAAAGTCCGCGTATTTGCAGTAGCCGAGAAGTCCGAGGCTGAGCAGAACAGAAGCGGTCAAAAATATCTTTGACCACTTCCGATTCTCAGCATTCTTTTCGATCAGCCGCCCGAACACATAGCCCTGCAAGATGCTCAGCAGCATAAACAGGCAGAACCTTGGCTCGCCCCAAGCGTAAAACAGGAGGCTCGATGCAAACAGCACGGCGTTTTTTAAGCCGCGCGGAACCAGAAAATAGACTGCCAGCACCAGCGGCAAAAAGTAATACAAAAACGGGATACTGGAAAAAAGCATCGCGGCACTTCCTTTACTGGCTTATCGTGCAATTTTTAATCCGGGGACTTTTACACACGTCTCAGCGTATCGCTCTCTAATACTTAGAATC
>OFMP01001370.1_pt1 | contig 12819 bp, 8 predicted proteins | sample 1541841 | NCBI WGS metagenome assembly OFMP01 (sample SAMN04209226, study PRJEB22552) | human gut metagenome | biome: gut; material: feces | host: Homo sapiens | place: USA: Oklahoma
CACGAGCACAACATGATGTACATGCCTATCATTGATATCCAGAAAGAGCAGGGCCAGAAACTTTTCCAGGAATATATGGACACCAAGACCGTTCCTCTGGCATACGAGGTTTGCTGGAAGAAACTCACTCCTGAGGTTTCCGACTGCTTCAAGAAAGTCGTCGAGAGCGGTTCCAAACTCTGGGTCAATACCATCTGGGGCAGCCTCTGCGGCTATCTCGATGACGACAAGGCTCTTGATTGCGGAGATCCTGCCGAGGTCTACGACCAGGTCATCGCTTTAGGCGCTTCAATGATCCAGACCGACCGTCCTGAGCTGCTGCTTAACTATCTGCGCAAAAAGGGCCTTCACGACTAACGTGTAATCCCGCGCGGGTGTACCGACAAATACAAACGAGACGCATGCCGAATTCAAGCATGCGTCTCGTTTTTTACTTGTTACCGGATTATCGGCCGGCGACCACCTCGATTTCTACAAGAGCTCCTTTCGGAAGCGCTTTCACTGCGATTGCCGATCTGGCAGGGAATGGCTCGGTGAAGAACTGAGAATAAATCTCGTTCATTGCAGCGAAATCTCCCATATCCGCGAGGAACACTGTGGTTTTCACGACATTGGCAAGAGTCAGCCCCGCCTCTGCGAGAATCGCCTGCACATTGAGAAGCGACTGTCTGGTCTGCTCCTGCACTCCCCCCTCCGGAAATGCTCCCGTAGCAGGATCAATCGGAAGCTGTCCCGACGTGTAAACAAATCCGTTGACTTCGATCGCCTGGCTGTATGGCCCGATAGCCGCCGGCGCATTGGATGTAGATATCTGTTTCATAAAATCAATATTGTTTTCGTGAATGCAAATATAGAGAAACTTGTCCACATCCGGATGGATTTTCGGAGAGTTATTCGCCGACGTGGGCGGGAGACCTCAACCTATAAATACCAGAGGCTACGACGTTGTGAAGGACGATACTCATAATGGTCAATAATAGTACCTTTAAATTTGAAATAAAGACGGAAGGGATTTTCTGTGTTTATATACTCAAAACATTTATACGCAATTCTATTCGCAACCTCTTTACCAGTTATTTCCTCAAAAAACAAACTCTCATATGAGGAACCTGACTTCGGCCGGTCACATCTGGATTGGATAGCCACAACATCGCCCATTGTCTCTGTCGAGTAAGCCAAGTCACGCAGACCAGCATTGAAAACCCAATCACCGTCAGCATCCTTCGTCAGATCAGAGGTGTGAGCGAACATGATATTGTAGTTGGCTTTATTGGTGTACGAACAAAGAATCGACGGTCCTCCATTTTTCATAAGACTGGCGGCACCATTATGGCTGAAGTATTCGAAAAAGGCATAATCCTTTAGATTGTTAATATCCCTATCAACCGTACTGTAGAACGGAACTTTTCTGACGATATTGCCATCAGTGAATCTGATATTGAATGCCCCGGCAGCTGTTTTCCAAGTCAATTTGTAGTAATAATAATACTGCTGAAACACCACCCTATTGTTCTGTCTGAGGGCTGGACCATTGCTCAGATACTCAATATCTATTTTCAGCCGACCGGAATTTATGTTCTGGTCCGCACCGGAAAGCTGCCAAGGATTAACCTTTATAGTGCTTTTACCATAGGAGTAATACAGATAGAGGGTTATCTCATTATTGGTGGATGTTCCTGTCCATGGAATATAATTTGTACTAGACACGCCATCCGTCATATAATCAGGCCCCTTATCAGATATTGAGAACCGACAGTCTTCCAAAGAATACTTGTGCTTCAAGTTATATTCTAATTTATTCAAGCCGGATTTGTCTGTAACTGTAAGTTTGGAAGAGCCTGAATAGCTGTACTCTTTAGGGCGATAAGTAATAGTATTATAGTAATACGGGTTGTTCTGATCCCAGTCTTCACCAAAGTACTCTGCCTCTTCATCTGTCCATTTTCCTCTATAATCGGAATACGAGAGCTTTAACTTATAGTCATGACCGATAAGGAGTTCATCACCATCTTTGAGCCGCGTGCCGTCTTCATACATCACATAGATGTCGTCAGGGAAGACCTGCTCCGTCACATTGACCGTAAATGACATTGTTTTGCCTGTCTGGTCCGTCACTTTTATGGTAACCGGGCCGGTCTTGTCAGCGGTCGTCACTTTTGCATATCGTGACCAATACACATCTCCAGAATGCTCCAACGTGAGAGCATTTCCGCTCTCGACAGTCCACTTGACCTGATATCCGTCATCTACGTAGAAATACACGCTGGTGTTCTTGTCCATTCTGTAGGTGTCGCCGTTCCTTATAGTAGTAGATTTCGGTCCGCGCACAATCAGTTCGCCAGGGAAGCCTTTAGCCTCTCTTGTCAATTTGAACTGTAATTTCCGCTCCGTCTCAAACTTTTTGTCGTATGCAGTGACAGTTACGTCCGCAGTGCCGAATCCGTCGCCGTTGTACAATGTATAAGCCGCACGCTTGTCAGCGGTCCCTACAGGCAGAGGCCGGAACTCCTTGCAGATGGACTCATTTGAGCAGGAAATGGTAACATCGTTGGACATGCTGATGTCCGGTCCTACGACGACAGTAATATCCGGATAATAAGCCGGATCGTACGAATTGTAAGAAGGATACATTTGGTCCCAGATGACTTCATCTCCATCCTTCAGTATGATGGTCTTATAGTTACCGGTGCTTCCGATGCGCTTATTATAACCGACTATCAGGCGGGAGTCTATATCTTTGATGGTGACCTGGACAGTTTTGGTGCCGGCTTTCTCAGATTTGACGGTTATAGTCGTATTCCCTTTTTTCAGACCGGTAAAGACCGCCTTCCCTTCATTGAAAGACATCGACAAATATTCCGAATCGTATTCCCAGTCAAGAGATGATGCATTGGCCTTTTCCGGCTCAATGGTCATTTCCAATACGGTTTCATATCCTGTGTACAGGAACAATGTTTCCGGCACGGTAAAGGATGTTACCGGAACAGGCTTCACTGTGACAGAGACAGTCGCTTGGACATTTCCGCATTTGACCGTGATGATGGCATCGCCCGGCGCATAGGCTACTACACTTCCGTTCGTCACAGTGGCCACGTCTTCATTGTCACTGCTCCATTCGACTACAGCCGAGTAGATTGCTTCTGATGGTACTACGTCATACATAATCGTAGCACCGTCGCCCTGCTGCAGTTCCAGATGTCCACTGGCCGGATCAATGATGGAAATCTCGGTTACCTCAAGACCTTTATTTTCGCTTTTGCCGCATCCGGACATCAGTAATGCCGCTGCGGTAACGGCTGCTCCCAAGCGTATGATTGTTCTGCTGATTCTGTGGAAATTCATGGCATATTACGTATTAGAGTTCTACTTTAAGTGGAATATAGTGTTGTTGTACAATGACATCGCTGCAAATATAGTCAAACAACACCGCAAAACATATACGTAATTTTACCTATTTTCCGCGTATTGACGGCAAATCAATTATCCTGTTTCAGGACCTCGACCGGGTTTTCGGCGGCGGAACTCCAGGTCCTGGAAATTATCGAAACGAAGGAGATGAGGAAGGTCAATGCTGCCGCGACGAGGATTATCCACCACGGGAAGGCTATGGCATTGTAAAAATCTGCCAGGTAATATCGCATTGACCAGACACATACCGGTACGGCGACTACGACGGCGACGGCTGTCATCAGCATGAACGACTTCGAGAGCTTCCAGGCCGCGGACTTGACACCGGAGCCGAAAATCTTCCGGAGGGCGATCTGACGCGCCTGCTGCTCAGTGTAGTAGACGGACATCGCGAACAGGCCGAGCGCAGAAATCAGTATGGCAAGCACCATGAACGTCATCACCAGCTTCATAGTGTTCCGCGTCCCCGTCAATGAATCCGCCAGGAAGTCATCTATATAATATATGTCCGTTTCGCGCGGCACACCGATATACTCCTTCGCCACATCACGCCATGCCTCGCGGACAGCATTCAACGCCTCCGCCCTGTCGCCACGCACCTTCAGCAGATGATTCATGCACACATCGGAACGGTTCTGCACAGCCCGATGACTGTCAGGCATTGGTTTATAAAGAGGATCACGCGCGCGGAAATCCGCTATTATGCCGCAGCACTCATACTGCGGCTCGCCATCTTTGTTGGTCCCGACAGTCCTGTTCTCGGCAGTAATCCCATAACGCCGCTGCGCCTCCTCCGTAAACCAGCATGTCCCTTCAATAGGATCGGAATACTGTTCTATCACATTGAACCCAAGCAGCCTGAATGCCGCACTGTCAACAGCAGGCAGCTGAAGCCACGACATTTTCTCTCCCTCGATAAATACGCCATTGCTTCCACATGAGAGCGGAAGCTGCACCGCCATAACCGCCGTCTCCACCTGCGGAAGAGCCTGAAGTCTCTGATGCAGAGCCTCCTGGGCAGCCATATTGTTATAGCCGAGCGCCCATGAGGAAACCGACAGCAAATCTGTATTGTACCCTACCGGCAGAGATACCAGATGGCGCATCTGGAGAGTCATTGTCAATGCAACCGCGACAAGAACCGTGCTTATGATGTTCTGGCAGACGATAAAGACCTTGCTGAACACCATCTTGCTGCGGAACCTGAAATCGCCCTTCACGACAGCTATAGGCTTGAATCTCGACACCATAAATGCAGGAAGAAGTCCTGAGAGAACCGAAACCAGCACGAGCACAATGACGCCTGCCGCAATGGTGGCCGCATCCGGAACAAGAACTATAACTGTATTGAGAAGATTCTCTATCCAGCCCTTTAACAGCAGTGCGATCAGCACGCCCAGCAGCATGCAAACAAATGTGAACAAGAACGATTCCATAAGGTATCTGCATACTATGCTGCCTGAAGACTCGCCGAGAAGACGTCTCGTCGCCATCTCCTTTGCCCGTTTTCCCGTCTGCGCCACTGTAAGGTTTATGTAGTTGAAGATGGCTAATATCAGCAGTATCAATGCTACCGCCAGAAGTACCTCAACGATCTTCCTGTCCCCATGACGCAACGGGTTGTATATGTCTATCTTGCTGAAATAGAGCCGGTCAAGCCTTGTCAACGTGGAGCCCCACAGGAAATTCCCGCCAGAACCGTCGCGTGTGTAGAAATCCTTCCAATAATCCACATACTTGTCCAGCAGCTTTTCAGCCACAGCGTCAGGCGAGGCACCATCCTGCAGCGTCACGAAAGTATTGACCATACCGAAATTGTCCATTCTCTGGACCATGCCATCCAGTTGCCTGATGCTCAGGAAGATGTCATAATACGTCAGTTCATCATAAGGCCCAAAATCCTGAATCACGCCGGTTACCGTGAACTTATTTTTTCCTATTTCAATGGTGCGCCCCACAGGGTCAGAGCTGCCGAATGCCTTATGCGCGAACTTTTCGGAAAGGATCACATCATTCAGACCCGCAAGTATGCAGTTCCTGTCACAGCCTGAGAGCCTGTAGTCAAACAGTTGCAGGAAATTCGTGTCCACACAGACCGCCTCGGCGGCATAATAGTCGTCATTGACAATGACATCGGCATCGCCATACGCCCCGACTTTGGTCCAGGATGTTATCTCGGGCACTGACGGGAAGAACTCCTCCGCAGTCCCGTACGTCATTCCGATGCACTCCCCCGTGCCGATAGCATACAGCTGCTTGGAAAGCGGCTGCCTTGCGCCTACGCTGAACTCCGTCCGAGCATAAGAGGCCAGCAATATGACGAATCCCAATGCCAATGACAGGCCCAATGCCTCGATTACTGCATAGAGTTTATTTTTCGAGAGAAATTTCAGATATGTGCTCATAGCTATTTGATAATCAGTTCATCCTTGTCGCCGAAGCTGTCGTAAGAGGATATGATAATCTTCTCGCCAGGCTCCAGGCCTTCTATAACCTCGTAATACTGAGGGTTCTGTCGGCCGATGCGGACACTACGTTTCACAGCTTTCGTCCCCTCTGCATTGACCACATACACCCACTTGCCGCCGGTTGCCTGATAGAATGAACCGCGTGGTATTATGATCGCCTCGGCAGGCTGGCCGAGCTGTACATTCATATAATATGTCTGTCCCGCACGGATATTTTCCGGCTGCTGACCTTCGAAGCGGAAATCCGCCTTGAACTTGCCGTCACGCACCTCAGGATAGACCTTGCGGATGGACGCCGAATATTTCTCATTTTGACGCTCGAAAGTCGCCTCGAGACCAGGCACAATTCTATCAATGTAATGCTCATCTATCTGAGCTTCAATCTTATACGAATCCAGATTATTAATCTGGCCGATTTTCGATCCTGCCGCAACCGACTGACCGAGTTCCACATCCAGCAGACCGAGTTCACCGCTGATCGGCGCCTTCACGGAAAGATTCTCCTTACGGCGGCGTATCATGGACATGTTCACACGCATATTCTCCAGGCTCTCGTGCATCTGTGAAATCTGCGTGCTTCTATAAAGGCTGTCCTGACGTTCCCTATTGATGACCAGGTCCAGCTTGTCCTTCGCAAGTTCGTAATCCTCAGCCGCTTTCAGATATTCTTCCTTGGCAATGAGTTTCTCCTCGTACAGCGCCTTGTTCTGCTCATACGCTCTCTTGGCCCTGCGCACTTCTATCTGGAGCGTGAGCTTGTCCTGCCTTACGGAAAGTTTCTGCTGCTCCATGGAAATCAATGTGTTTCTCAGGATATTTTCCTTCTCGGCAAGTTCAGCCTCGGAGTTAAGTATCTGCATGTCAAGGTTTTCATTCGACAGTTCGACAATGACATCACCGGCATTGACCTTACTCCCCTCCTCGGCGACGATGCGCTGGACATTGCCGCCTTCGGTCGGGCTTATCTGCACGGTCGTCATCGGCTGCACCTGACCGCTCACGCGAATATAGTCATTGAACTCGCCCCGACGCGCCTCGCCCGTGATGAGCGCGCTGCCGTCGACTCTCAATGCCGAACCCTTCCCCGTGAAAATCAGGACGACAAGCAATATTGCCAATGCTGCCGCAGCCCAATATTTCAATGCTTTTTTAGTGAACGCTGCCGCAATTCCCTTTTTCTTTTCAATGATCTTATCCATAATGCTAATTTTTTACTGCTCCAGATATGGTACACCATTATAATAATCGACTACACGTCTTTTCAGCTGGTATTGAAGCTCCGCATTGAGCTTTTCAGCCTGCGCTTTCAGATAGTTGGACGAAGCCGTATTGTATTCAATCGAAGAAATCAATCCTTGTTCGAACTTGCGCGCATTCAGCCTGAACGCCTCGTCATAAACTTCCGCGCGCCTTTCCGCCTGCAGCAATGCCGCTTCTGCGCCATCCCTGTCCTGCACCGCACGGCGGACTTCCGATTCAACGTCGCGCAATGATTTGTCATATTCGAGACTCGCCCGCTGATAGGCATTGCGCTTTTTCGCCAATGCGGTATGCTTGGAAAGGCGGTCATATATAGGAATGGTCAATGACAGCTGCAGATATTCTCCACCATTATTCTTGAACTGCCGGCCATAAGGTACCGGAGTATAGCCGGATTGACCCGGATATGTGTAATAGCTTGTGGACCAGCCGCCATAGAGTCCGAGCGAAGGCAGGAATTGCCACTTGGCTGTCCTCAAGCTGTAAAAGGCATTGTCTCGCTGGTTGCGGGCAATAAGGACAGACGGCATTGACTTCGCAGCCGTGTTGACGATGTCATCCGCAGCAATGTCCTGCTTGCTTGCAGGCTGTAACGCCGTCAGATCCGTATCTATTACAAGTTCCTCATCCACAGGCCAATACATGACATCTTCGAGGGTTATCCGTGCATTGTCCCTGCTGTTTTTCGCAGTCATCAGTTCATATTCGCGGTCTGCAAGGTCAGCCTTCATCTGGACCACGTCCGCATAGCCTTTGGAACCGAGCTGTTCCTGGCGTTCAGCCAATTGCACCGCAGACTTGGCATTGTTCACCTTGTCCTCCAGAATCTCGGTAAGCTTCGTATAATAAATGACATTGAAATAAGCCTCCATCGTGGCGAGGCAGACTTTGTCGCGCTCCTGCCGCTCCTGGGAAAGGCCCATTGACATGGATGTGCGCGCGATTTTCAGGTTGTTGATGGCCGAGAAGCCGTTGAACAGCGTGATGCCGGCGGAGACGGAGAAGCCTTGGTTCAGCGACGTGGTCGTGACATAGGTATTGGTCTCCGGGTCAATGGAACGTCCCCACCTGTAGTAGCCGTAGGAATTGCCGTCGGCGGAAGGCGTGAACGCAGCCAATATGGCATCGCGCCTGTCCAGCCGTGCATCATCGTTTTTCGACTGCTGAATCCTCACCTGCGTGGAATTCGACACGGCGTACTCCATGCAGTCGCGCAATGTCATCATCTGCGCTCCGGCATTCAGCTGCACAGCCGACAATAATAATATCGCAATCATTGATTTCATAATTTCTCGTTTATGCCGAAGTGATGCACGAGATGTACCAATCAGCGTAAATACCTGTGAATCAATGATTGCGACAATAAATTCTATTTCGTCAATGTAAAAAAACTTTACAATCCTGTAAAGATGTTTTACAAGGCGGGATTACAGCAGTTCCAGCTCCACGTAGACTGGCAGGATATCCCTCCGGAGCGCCCCCAGCGTCAGCCGCTTCTATCCGCAGTACAATCAGCAGGTGGCCGACAAGCAGTAACAGGGAAAACGCAGCAATACTTTCCATCAACTGAAGGAAGTTTTTCCTGGGCCTCATTCACGATTCTCCATAAAAATCAGTAAATTTGCCATACTATGAGTTCTATGCCATGAAAGAATTGACGATAAACGACATACAAACTATCATACACCGCGACGAAAGCCGCATCCTGGAGGTCAAGAAGACTACCGGAGAGATTGTTGCCGGTATGCAGTCCGGCTGCGCCTTCCTCAACACGGAGGGCGGCTGGCTCTTCTTCGGCATCCATCCTACAACACTGAAGATTCTCGGACAGGATGTGGCCGACCAGACACGCCAGGACATCGCCAAGGAAATGCGCAAGTTCACCCCCGCGATTGATCTTGCCGCCCAGTATGTCGATGTCCCCGGCCGCCCGAATCAGAAAGTTATCGCCATCTGGTTTCCGGCGCCCGTTGGATTTGCCGCACCTTATACCTACGACAACCGGCCGTACTACAAAGTCGAGAACACTACGTCCATAATGCCCCGTGAGATGTTCGAAGAACGCATCCGCCTAAGCAATCCCAAGAAGTTCAGCTGGGAGAAGACGCCCTGCCCAGATATTGACGTGAACAGTATCAGCGCAAAGACCCTAGATGACATCATCCTTTCCGGCATCAACAAAGGCCGCATTCCCCGTGAAGCCAGCCGTCTCAAGAATCGCTTTGCCAAACTTGACCACCTTGGACTTCGCACGTCAGACGGCTCGCTGACCAACGGCGCTATTGTGCTCTGCGGCAAAACGCCAAACAGGGAATTTACCCAGTGCAAAGTCCGTCTTGCCCGCTTTGAAGGCACCGATATGGACAAGTTCCGCGACCAGACGGTCTGCTACGGCAATCTTTTAGAGCAGTACGACGCCATCATAGCCTTCTGCCAGAAGCATATGTTCCTGGCTGGGAATATGGATCAGATCGAGCGCATCGACATGTTGACCGTCCCCATCAAGGCTCTCCGGGAAGCAACCCTGAACCTGCTGGTCCATCGCACCTGGTGGTCTGGAGCCCGGACTCCCAGTGTGGCCATATACGATGACCGCATCGAATTTATGAATCCCGGCAGTTTCCCTCCCGGCACCACTGCAGAAGATTTTCGGAAGCGCCCGCACTCAGAACCCATCAACGAGGTCATATCGAGCGTATTCTTCAAGAGCGGACTTATGGAAGCATGGGGCCGCGGCATACCGGACATCTTCAATGAATGTAAGGCAGCAGGCCTTCCTACGCCCGAATTTGAGAGCATCCCAAATTTCGTCTGCTTGACTATCCGCTTCAAGAATCCGTTGAGGCCATACTTGAGTGGCGAATCAAATGGGGCGTTAAATGGTGAATTAAATGGTGAATTAAATGAGGCGTTAAAGAGTCTTCGTCTGGCTGTCAGGACGACTTACGACATCATCAAGAAGAATCCCGGAATACAGCGCAAGGTTATTATCGAGCTAACAAAATTGGGGTCTTCCACCATTGACCGCCACTTGGCGATATTGACACAGAAGAATCTCATTGAGCATAAAAATTCCAAGAAGACCGGCGGCTACCACGCAAAGTAATTCGCCATCTTCCATCCTTCCATCAGTCCCATCAACTGATGGCAGTTTTTGTTACTATTGAAAGGCAGCTATGTGTTGAAATAGATTTATGATTTCCTCCATTTCGGCACCTATCTCGCCCCTTATCACGTTTATTTTTGCTCGTTTTTCTCTTCGGAAACCTAACCAATAGCCGTATCATTGTACCGCACCCTATAAGATGCTGATTTTCAGTAGGGTGTCAAAAACTTAACAAGGGGGAATTACAGCAGTTCCAGTTCCAAGTAGACTGGCAAATGGTCGGATGCCATCTGCGGATCGCCGGTCTCGAATTTGCGGCAGACCTTGGCATCGAGGACATTGAGCTTGGCCTTGTTCTTCATGAGGAGGATGTAGTCGATGCAGATCTTGGAGTCGCGTGACGGGAAGGAAACTCCTGTGCCTGAGAGGTTTGTCCAATGTTTGAAATAATATTTCATAACCTCGGATTCCGGGGTCACGTTCATGTCTCCGCAAAGGAACACGTGCTTGTGGCTCTTGTAATAAGCTTTCTGCAATGTGGTGGTCACGATGCGGGCCTGTTCAAGTGCCGCTACGGAAGATACATGGTCCAAATGAACCGATGCGAATACATACTTAGGTGTTTCAATGACAGCGCACACACGCTGCTCGGCACCTTCTCCCTGCGGAAGAGTGATATTGTAGCGGTTGATTACGGTGTCCCTGGTCACGAGACCTTCGCCGTAGCTTCCGCCTCTGTAAGAAATAGCCTTGCCGAATGCATAATCCCAGCCTTCTCCAAGACACTCTGCCAGGTACTTGGCCTGATAGACATTGTGACGGGTGTTGCAGCTGTCCAATTCATTGAGCGCACATGTGTTGGCACCCATTTCCTTGATCATTGACGCGATCATCGGTGCGCTGTCCTCGACATACTTTCCGAACACGCCGACATTGTAAGTCATAAGTCTCAGGGTATCAGCCTTTTCTCCCGGATTCTTAGGAGCATTGCCGCCGTTTCCGCACGAAACGAGCATTGCCGGCAGACAAAGTGCCAGCAGGATAGATTTAGTGAAATTTTTCATAATTTTTAGTTTTGTTCCGCAAAGATAGCCAGAAAAGACGGATTTATAAAGCCTCCGTCAAATATCTGATCATGTTCTCCACGGCACGGCGGCAGACAGGGCAAAACTCCGGTGCGGCATTGGTCCTCATCCTGCAATCCTCGCATGCGCGCCAATAGCCTTTCGGCTGATAGGCAGCACCTTCCACGAGTCCGGCAGTTCCCTGCTCATATAAATCCTGCCATTTGGACGCGAAATCCACCTTGGTCGTAATGTTCTGCTGCCAAGGCTCCACATCGGTGGTCTGGTCAGCAGGCGCCGTACCGTCGTAGGCATACTCATCCGCCAGACCGGCAAAGCTGTGACCGAATTCATGGACTACCACTGGCCCGAACGAAGGATGCCCGGTAGACGCCAATGTATACAGATTATAGATTCCTCCCCCGCCATAAGTATCGGCATTGGCGAGGATAATGATTGATTCATAAGGGATTCCGGCCAAAAGGTCGTGCATACGGAACTGCTTTCCGGTCGTCAGATACCTGTCGGAATAGAAGGTATCGAAGTGCGACGACAATGCAGTATTGCGCCAGATTCCCGCGCGCGGGACGCTCACGCCACTGTCCTCCGAAATGGTAGCTGCCGCAATGATGTTGAACCTGTCCTGCCTTGACTTGAAAGGTTCATGCGCCATCAGATTCCGGACTGCCGTTTCCGCATCGCTGTAGAACTTTCCGGTATCATTGCGGTCATAACCTTCAGCCATAATCACGACATCTATACGGTCACGCGAATTTCCGTCACCATGCAGCAAGCGGCACTCCGGCTTCCCGGACACATCCACCGGATCTATCAGTATATCAGCGGGATCCACAGGATGGGAAAACTCCGCGCTTACCCGGTTACGGCTGTCCAGCAGCCTGACATTGACATTGACCGGAGCCGCAGGCATAGGGACCAAAAACACATTTTCGAACGACTTTCTGGTGCGGTGCGCCTCCTCCGTTCCGAGCCACTCCTGGAACAGTGTGCAGAACGACATCCGGTACAATGTATCCCCGGTCGCCGCGTCCGTCATAGTCAACTGCCCGTCTCCCTGAACTGCCAACTCCTTCATATTCAAGCGTCTGCCGGCCCATCCGTCCATTTTATGAATACCGGCTACCGCAATGTCGAAGTCGTGATACGCACCCGAAAAGATATAATCCAGACGCAATGTCGCATCCGTCAAACGTCCTTCCGCAAAAGTCTCCGCAGATAAATTCAAGGTCAATGCTGCCGTCAGCAAAAGAACAGTCATCAGTTTCTTTACCATGTCAATAAAGTATTAGCGTTTACCGAAAATATTCATCCTCCAAGAGAGGCCGACGCTAAGATACGATTGTTTGTCCAACAATGTACCATCCGGATTGCCGTTTTTTCCGGTATTGTGGCTGCCTACGGCATGAAGACGCAGGTCCTTGTTGTCTTTCAACGGGAAAAACTCGAAGCCGCATCCGAATCTTGCAATGGAAGTTCCGGGCAGGACCGACCA
>OFMP01001371.1_pt1 | contig 12807 bp, 10 predicted proteins | sample 1541841 | NCBI WGS metagenome assembly OFMP01 (sample SAMN04209226, study PRJEB22552) | human gut metagenome | biome: gut; material: feces | host: Homo sapiens | place: USA: Oklahoma
GTGTTGTGACTTTCCATGTGCTCTGCGAGTTCATCAAGACCATAGGTCTGGGTGATTACAGGGTAGGCGAAAAACTTGCCGTTAGCGGCGCTCAACTTCTCGTTGACATACTTCTTTAATGTGTACAGAATCATAGTGTCTTCATTTTTAAGGTTAATAAATTGTGTTTGTGTTGTAGGGGGCGCTGCGCATTGCCTCTTGGTGGTATGAGATATTATCTCTGAACCACAATGCAAAGATACGAAATCGGTGAGGTGTCAACTCACAGTTGCTCATACTTACTCATAGTTTATCATACTTTTTCATAGATTCTTTTTATTCTGGTGTTTTTAAGCCCATTATAATGATTCATCATTTGCTTGAATCTTACAAAAACAAGCAAGTCTGCAAAAGCTATGGATGGCAGTCTCCTTACCGCACTTTTAATGGGTGATGTGCAATATAATAACAGTTTTTTATCAAGCTGCTAAATAAACTTAAAATTCACTGTGTTTATGCGGAATAGTGATGTATTATAATTACCTTTGTAATCAAATATGCATCTGCATATGGCAGGATTATCAGTTGATGGTACCGAAAGAAAAATTACAGAAAGTCCTTGCTGATGAGATTAAGGCATTTAGTGAGGAGAAAGAAAACAAAGAAACATTATAATATGGACATTCAAAGAATAAATCTGCATACATCCGCTTTCAACGAGATAACGCATTACATTGAGAGGTGATAAATTATGGCAAAGAAATTTGAAATACGAAACAGTACGGCGGAATTCCTGACTTTCGTGGCAGAAGGTAAGGAGCAAGGCGTACAAGTGTTATATAAAGACGAAACAGTATGGGCAACTCAAAAGGCTATGGCACAGCTTTTTGACTGTTCAACAGATAATATCGGATTGCATCTGAAGAACATATATGACACAAATGAATTGAACAAGGAAACAACTACCGAGAAAATCTCGGTAGTTCAACAGGAAGGTGCGAGAGAGGTGCGACGCAACACGCAGTTCTACAACCTAGATGCAATCATTTCCGTGGGCTATCGTGTCAACTCCATTCGTGCCACTCAGTTCCGCCAATGGTGCACCTATGTCATCAGGCAGTTCTCTTTGCGTGGCTACATCATTGACAAGAAGCGTATGGAGAACGGCTCGTTCATTGGGGAGGACTATTTTGAGCATTTGTTAGCTGAAATACGTGAGATTAGATTGAGTGAACGAAGATTTTACCAAAAGCTCACGGATATATATGCTACAGCTGTTGATTACAACAAAGATGCACCTACCACACGTTTGTTTTATAAAAAAGTTCAGAATAAGATGCATTATGCAGTGCATGGGCATACCGCAGCAGAACTTATAGTGGAAAGAGCCAATGCAGAGAAAGAGCATATGGGACTGACTACTTGGGAGAATGCACCTGATGGTAAAATCGTCAAGCCTGATGTCAGTATTGCCAAAAACTATCTCAAACAAGTGGAACTTGAAGATATGGGAAAACTTGTCAATTCAGTACTTGATTTAGCCGAACGTATGGCAAATCGACATATACCAATGACTATGGAAGATTGGGCTAAGCGTATTGATATTATTCTTGAAGCTGGCGGTGATGCCGTATTACATGATGCAGGAAAGGTTTCTGCTGAATTTGCCAAGAACTTTGCAGAGTCAGAGTTTGAAAAGTACCGTGTGATACAAGACAAATTATTCAGCTCAGATTTTGATAGATTCGATTCTTCTTTACCGTTTGACGATGATAAGAATTGAAAGCCAAAGAGGGATGAGGTGGTCTCAAATCACCCCATCTTTCGCTTACTTGTCTATGTATGATGTAATTAAGGTTTCGCAAGTTTTGCCCTTTCAAGGCGTGTGGGGCTAACTTATGAAAGTTCAGTTGATAATATAGCGAAATACTCAATTATTTGTATGTTTTGTAAACTTTTTAAGAACATTTTCCCTTTTTCTAAAATTATTTTCTTACTTTTGCAAGCGTATTCATTATAATAATGTATAGCAAAGAAAGTAAACATAAGATAAGAAACGTATGGATTCATTATTTCTACTTCAGTTTGCATGTTTCATATTCATGCTCATCAATGCCATCTTCGTGGACTCTCTCATCTGTATGTAAGATGGGTGAACAAGCGGTATGAGCGTTCCCGCTGGATGGTCGTTTTCGCCATGATAGGACTGGCGATACAGTATGTGATACAGATGGCTTTCGGATTCCGTGCTGCCGACGACATTCTCGGGGCGGTCGTCAACATCCTCATCTATACCCCCTGCTTCTCGCTCATCGCCATGGCCATCTATAACATAGAGACCACACGTGCCAACCGCAGGAAGATGAACCTTGTATGTGGCGGCATTAACGCAGCCACCCTCCTGGTCTTCCTGGTGGGCATCAGTCTCCATCACAGCCTTTATATCAAGGAAGGACTTTATATGATGCATGCCCTGTTCTGCATGAGTGTAGCCTACAGCATATCCATGATCGTGCGCGAGATGATCAGGTGCAAGAAGATGTTGGAGACAATGGCAGCTACCGATATGTTGCCCTACGTGAGATATTCACGTGCCAGTGTCTTCATTCTGTTCCTTTCATCTCTCACCATGCCGGTAGTTATCTTTTCCACCACCTTACTGTTTATCATAGGTCCGTTTGTATTGCTTGCCCTGCTGTTCTTCAATCTTACGTTTATCTCTCTCGGTAGCAACTATATCCCTACCGAAGAACTCCTGGACAAGGAAGAGGAATACAATGACTTGGCTAGGACTGGATACAGGTATGGGGGGGCATCTTCTGCCAAGCAGCATGACTCCGCTGACAGTAGTACAGAATCTTTACATCCGCTTTCCGATGAGCACAGAGATTTCATCCAGAAGAGTCTTGATGACTGGTGCGCCAATTCGGGCTATAAGGACTGTAATGTAAACATGCTTACCCTCTCCCGAACCCTTTCCATCCCCAAGGATGAGTTATCAGTATACTTCGACCAGTATCTGAAAACCACATTCAGAATATGGCTCGGTGATATACGTTTCAATGCGGCAAAGAAGATGATATTGGAATGCCCAGACTATAGTAATGACATCGTTTCTGCCGAATGTGGCTTCTCAGCCCGAACCTATCTATACCGCATTTTCAAGACAAAGGAAGGTTGTACTCCTACCGAATGGCGGGAGAAAATGGCTCCTAATGTAGCCGCAGATGATAAAAAGCAGGACTAACCATTTTTCGATAAATACCAGGAAAACGCATCACTAAAGGGAATAAATCGTTAAAAAGGGTGTCTACTTCCTACGAAGTAGACACCTAAAACATAGGAAGTAGACACATAGACAGGGGAAGTAGACACCTTTTTCCGAAGAAAAACACTATCTTTGCGCCATGGAAAATATAATAGAGACTTTCATGAAAGAGGAACAGGCTATTTTTATAGTGGCATTGTGTCTTCTGTTGCTCGCCATAGTCATGGGCTATGCCATGGTTCAAGACTACAGGATATATCTTGATGAAAACTACAAGGCTCGCTACAGCTTCTGTGATTTCATCAAGAGGGAGAGATACTATATCTATCTGTTTCTCGTACTGACTTTCGTCATCATCCTGGGAATGACAGTATATATAATGGCTATGAGAGGATATATGTAAGAAAGTAGAATAATAATAAAAAAAATTACTGATATGAATAATAAAAAATCTACAATTTCTAAACAATGGTCTTACATAACAGACCTTTACTCAACTAATGCAGTCAAGAGCCGCAGACTCTCTCTGCTCATGTTGATGTTGCTCACGTTGTTGTTTGTGCCTACACGTATGGTGGCGCAGACAGATTACGACACGTCTGTAAAGTTTACAGCCATAGAAGGTAACCCTGTGGGCCACGGTATTGCTATGACTTACAATAATCTCTTTGATGGCAAAAAGACACGAGGTAATTTCTCCATGTGGGGCTGTTATTTTTATGGCAGTGCATATGTCATCTTCGAAGCCAGCAAGGCAGGAGTGCCTGTGGGCTACACCATCACAACGGGTGAAGACAATGCAAGTTTTAACGGTCGCAATCCGTTGTCATGGAAGCTCTATGGCAACAATACAGGCGAAGATAGTAATTGGACACTCATTCAGGAGGTAAGCAACGACGAGAAGCTCGAGGATAAGAACTATGCTTCGTACGACTTCAAATGCGAAGGTTCTACTTATTATAAATATTTTAAATGGGAAATCACGGCTATTCATAAAGGAAATTTTTTGCAGGTAGGCGAGTTTGAACTCAAGCTCAAAACAACCTGTTCGCACAAGAATGCCGATGGTTCGTCTGCCCTTGGCAAAGCTATCGAAACCATTGAGGCTACTTGCGTAGAGCATGGCTATACCACACACGAATGCTCTATTTGTCATTCCATAGTAAAAGTAGATAATAATGATGAGCTAAAGAAGCACACACCCACCCATCATGTGCAGATAGATGCTACATGTACAGCAACTGGTAAAATAGAATACTGGCAGTGCAGTGTGTGCAAAAAACTCTTCAGCGACGCTAATGCTACTACTGAGATTACGGATGCTGCCAGTCTTGATATTCCCGCAAAAGGTCATAAATACAATAGCGAAGGCACCTGTACTGTATGTGGTGTAGTAAACCATCGCTGTGCTTTGTTCGATAACCTGGATGGTATAACCAATGTTACCATTACTGACAATGATGCCAGATATCCTTGGCAGATGCTGAACTTGGAAGCAGATGGAATGAAAAATCTTGGCTTCGATATTCCAAAAGGAAGCAAAGGATTGATGTCGGATAATTATGATCAGGAATCTACTACATCAAGGACTGTAGTCACGTTCACAGTAGAAAAGCTTATATTATTGACGTTTAAGTATCTCGTTTCTTCAGAAGAAGATGATAAAGCCACTATTACTTTAGATAGTAAAACGTATGGGACGATTAGCGGAATTAAGGAAATAGAGATTAAAGCATTATTATCTGCTGGCAAGCATTCTTTGAATTTGTCTTACAAGAAAGACCGTATGTATAAGAAAGGTGCTGACCGCGCATTCATATACAATCTGAAAACAGCAACCACTATTTCTGACTATGTAGCCCAGTACGATGATACGAACACTACATTGACTTTCAAGAAAGTTACTGATGCCAATATATCAGATATAGTAAACAACAGTGTCATTGTAGACCAATATAATAATGTGAAAGAAATTTGCACAACTTTAGGAAATGTTACTATCAAGAATATCGTTTTCGATGAGAGTTTCAAAACATACGCTCCTACATCGTTGAAAGATTTCTTTAAGAACTGCACAGCATTGGAAACAATTTCAAACATTGAAAATTTGAATACAGCGAATGTGACGAATATGACAAGCATGTTCGACAACTGTCAGAACCTCTCTTCGCTCAATCTCTCTAAATTCAACACAGAGAATGTGACGAATATGTCATACATGTTCGACAACTGTCAGAACCTCTCTTCGCTCGATCTCTCTAAATTCAACACAGCGAAAGTGACGAATATGTACGCTATGTTCACTCACTGTCAGAACCTCTCTTCGCTCGACCTCTCTAAATTCAACACAGCGAATGTGACGGATATGTCATGGATGTTCTCTGACTGTCAGCTCTCTTCGCTCGACCTCTCTAATTTCAACACAGAGAAAGTGAGGGTGATGTATAACATGTTCAGTTTCTGTCAGAAACTCTCTTCGCTCAACCTCACTAATTTCAACACAGAGAAAGTGACGAATATGGACTATATGTTCAATGGCTGCTCCGATCTCACAACAATCTACGCCAGCGATAAGTTTATAATAGCCGAGTTCAATAATGGTTATAAAATGTTCTATGGTTGTAAATTGCTCAAGGGTGCTCTTCCAAAGTATGACGAAAATTTGACAAGCAGCGATTACGCCAACTACGTGAATGGCTACTTCACAAAGCTGGTAGGCAAGAATGGTGAGGAGAAGATAGGAGCTGTAGGAGACATACTTACTGCGGATAATCTTACTCTTGACGACAACAAGGACTTCGTGGTTTACGAACCGTTCACAGCTAAAGCCGCCTCTTATAGCCGCGAGATGAAGACTGGCACAACATGGGCTACTCTCTGTCTGCCTTTCGAAGTATCGCTCGAAAATAAGGACTTCCGTGCCTTTAAGCTGCTTTCGGCTAACGAGGGAACTAATACTGTGGAACTCGAAGAGATTACGACAAGCATCGCAGCAGGTACTCCTGTCATCATCAAAATGAACGAAGGAGCCACCGAGCTCAACTTCTCTGTTGACAACAAGGAGATTGCAAAAGAAGTAAATACCTCAGAGACAGAAAACGGTAGCTATCAACTCCAGGGCATCTATACAAAGAAGGTGTTCGACAAGGATGCCGACAACAACTGCTATATCGTGAAGGGCGACAAGCTGATGAACCCTGCCAAACTGTTGGAGAATACCAATAATAAGACTGTTGGCAGCAAGCCGTTCCGTGCTTACATGGTAGACAACTCTACTGCTACTGCCGCTGGTGCCAAGATGTTCAGCATCGCCATCGGTGGCGGTACTACAGCCATCGACAGCCTCAACACTATTGCTGACGACAATGCCACATACTACGACCTGCAGGGCAATCGCCTCAACGCTCCTCAGAAGGGTATCAACATCGTGAAGCGTGGCAGCAAGACAATGAAAGTTATCATCAAATAAAAAACTGAGAATTATGAAAAATAAAGAATATGTAAAGCCAGAGATGAATGTCTACCAAATGGAGACTCCATCTATCCTCGCTGGCTCTGTAATAGAGAAAGCAAAGGAAGAGGATTATAACGAAGATGCTGTTAGCAACTATCGCGATCCAAGTGGCAGCATTTGGGCTGATTAAAAGAAGTCTCACCCCTCCCCCTGCCATAGATGGCTGTTGGGAGGGCGTTTTTGGTATGCTCGGCTATGCTACATTGACGGGTTCATACCCCGAAAGGTACCCAAAATAGAAACCGCATGTACGGTGGTGTGAGAGGTCGGAAAACGAAAGTAGGAGAATAACTACTTCGTTTTCCTCCTACTCGATTATGGTGCGAGCTATAATAAACGCAATTTGGACTATTACAAGCGTTTCTATCTCCTTTTCCCTGACATACAGATTGTGAACACATGTGTTCACAATCTTAGTTGGTCGCATATACGCCGCATACTTTCTGTTTCAGACCCCAATGCCAGGCTTTGGTATTTGAAAACCGCAGATAAAGACATGTGGAGTTTTCGTGCGCTTGATCGTAACATATCCACACAATACTATGAGCGTAGATTAGCTGCGCAACGTGAGAAATCGGCACTGCCGGTAGATATGGAAAACTCAACCGACCCATTGGAATATATCAAAAATCCAATGATGGCAGAGTTCATGGGGTTTCATCGTGATGCTGATTATAACGAAAGCGATTTTGAAAAAGCTTTAATTGACAACCTTGAAAAGTTCATCATGGAACTTGGACGAGGCTTTGCCTTTGTTGAGCGTCAACAGCACATAGTTACTGATACGGACGATTTTTATATTGATTTGGTATTCTACAACTATCGCATGAAGCGTTTTGTCATCTTTGAGCTAAAGACACATAAACTCACACACCAAGATATAGGTCAACTTGATATGTATGTACGAATGTATGACGACCTTATCAAAGGTGCTGATGACGCTCCTACTATTGGAGTGCTGCTTTGCACAGATACCGACAATACGATAGCACGTTATTCTGTACTTCACGACAACAATCAGTTGTTTGCAGCCAAGTATATGACTTATATGCCAACAGAAGAAGAACTGCGCAATGAAATTGAACAACAAAAACGTTTCTTTATGGAGCAGCATGGTTCTCGTAATTTATAAGAACCCAAGCTTTGCAAGTTTAGCCCCACACGCCCTGTAAGGGGCGTGCTGCTTCTGGGAGCTTTTGGGCCTTCAGGGCGTGTGGGGCAAAACTTGCGAAACTTGAATAATTCAATATTATTCGTGTTCAATGCTACCCCCCAACTTAGCTTCCCATTCCTCTATCGTCGGCATAGTTCCTTCCAATTTTTCAGGATAGAATTTTTCTAGATCGTACTCAGAAATAGCTATGGGTTGGCTGCTTGATTCCAGGGCATATTGTGCCTGGATACGGTCTTTCTCCTTGCAAATAAGTAAACCTATAGTAGGATTGTCACGCCCCTCTTTGCGAAGAAGGTGGTTACAAGCTACTACATAACCACCAAGTTGCCCGACATCAGCAAAGGTGAATGAACCTATCTTGACTTCCAGAACTATGTAGCATGACAAGTTCAAATTATAAAAGAGCAAGTCGATAAAGTTCTCTTTCTCTCCAATCTGCAAGCGATATTCCTTGCCTACGTAGGCAAAACCTGTACCAAGTTCTGTTAGAAATTTGGTGATATTGTTGAGCAAAGCATCTTTAAGAATGCGCTCATTATATGGCTTGGTGATTCCAGTGAAAGCAAAGTTGTATGGGTCTCTTGTGATTTCTTGTGCCAAATCGCTGCCGACCTCAGGTAATGTGCGGGTAAAATTGCTCAAAGCTTTTCCTTGTCGCTCATACAGAGACGAGTCTATGTAATTGTGAAGGACATTCCTGCTCCAGCCGTTTACTACAGTTTGGTGTATATAGAACAAAGCCTTCTGTGGCTCTGTTAGGAATTTGTCAATCAACAGCATGTGATGCCCCCAAGGAGTTGAGAAAATATCTTTTTCCACTTGGTCAGCAACTTGCTGACCAATTTTCGTGGTGTTATTTCATCTCCGTATCAACGCTTAGTTTGCACAAATTACTCATTGCATAGAGTGGAATTACATCTACATGGCGAATGGCATCCTGGGATTCTTTATCAACATACTCAAACTCTCCGAAATTCTCTAGGGATGTACGAACAGCATGATGAAGAGCCTTCTTTCTCATGAATAGCCATAAGCTTTGCATGCTACCCCTGGTAGTGGCTTTCACTTCTATCGGTAAAACCATACCATCCTTGGCTTCCAGAAAATCAATCTCAGCATTGGTCCCTCTTGACAAATTCTGCCAATAATACATTTCTGCCTTCTGGAAACAGTCGTGGTTCTTGACGAGTTCCAAACCAGCAAACATTTCTGATGCAGCACCTTTATTGACGAAATCAACATCCGAAGCTAAAAGTACATTGGCAGCAGGAGTACCCAACATGGTTTGCATCAGTCCCAAATCCAAGAAAAGATATTTCCTGTAGCTGTCATTCTCTTCAGCTCCAAGTGGAACGCCATTTCCATCACTATGGGTCACCGGCTTTATGAGTCCTGCCAAGGTCAATAAATGAAGTGCGTCTTTGATAACCGAAGAATGAACATCATCGGCCACCTGCCTATAGACAAACTTACTGCCAGCCTGCAAAGCTACGGAACGCAAAACCTTTCTCAATAAAGCCGGAGATACACGCGACTTGTACTTGGCAAAATCATCCTGATAGGTATCCAGAATATCATTATGGACATGAGCGCATTCTATGTAACTGTTAGTCTCTATCCATTCTGTAACTGCGGCAGGCATACCACCCACCAGATAGAAAGTCTTCAACTGGTCCACCAGTTTATTATGAACGGCCTCTGGAAGCGGAGATGAGGGTGAAGCCTGCTGCTTGTAACTCACCGTGGTATCTAGTCCCTGTGCCATGAGAAATTCATCAAAGGAAAAAGGGTACATATAGAGTGAGCGTATTCTACCCACTCCAAAGGAAGGCAGTTCTTCTAAGGTGAATTCCAACAAAGAGCCAGCAGCGATGACATGCAGTTCCGGATAATCTTCTTTGAAATAACGGAGCGACATGATTGCTTCCTGGCTCACTTGTATCTCGTCTATGAAGAGCAGTGTTTCACCAGGTATCACTGGGATGCCGGTAGTGGCACTTATGCTTTCACACGTTCTATGCACGTCAATATCCTTTGAAAAGAGTCCTCTTATGGATGGCTGGCTCTCCAGATTGATCTCTACAAAGTACTTGAATTCTTTACCAAAGTGGCGCACAGCAGAAGATTTTCCTACTTGTCTGGCTCCACGTATCAGCAGCGGTTTTCTTCTTTGAGAAGCCTTCCACTCCAGGAGTTTTTTATCTATAATTCGCTTGTAATATGTCATTTTGTATAATTTATTGATTTACAGTGCAAAGATACAACTTTTATCCAAAAGTCAAGGCAAACAATAGTTAATTTTATCCAAAAGTCAAGGCTAAAATAATGGCTTTTTATCCAAAAGTCAAGGCTAAGAGCCTAAAACTTGTAGCAGTTCCCCAAAATCGATGCAGCATTCTCGCTTGAGGCGGATTGCAAATCCGCAAGGAAATAGGTCGAGCCTTTTTTGACGTCGGATTGCAAATCCGCCGGAACGCCTAGCGGGGGTGCGTTTCTTCTTTACGTCTGGTGTAGGAAACAGGGTTATGGCTCACCGAGGAAGTAGAGGATGTAGGAGACTTGCATCGGGGTGAACTCCTTGCAGTTTTTGCCGTAACCGGTGGCGGCGAGCTTCTGGAGAAGGTCGGGGATGCGCTGGATCCATCGCATCAGGTGAGCACTGGCTACCGCTGGAGTAGCATCGGGAAAATACAGAAGAGCTAGCTCTTGCTTGGTATAACTTCTTAAATCCATAGTTTTGTTTGATTTTTATGAGGGTTAATGAATGAGGGTGCAGTTCATAAGCTACTGACTTTTGCATCGTAAGCTACTGACTTTTGCATCGTAAGTCTCTGACTTTTGCATCGTAAGTCTCTGACTTTTGAACCATAAGTCTCTGACTTTTGCACCGTAAGTCCTTGGTTTCCGTTTCGGAAGTAACTGGCTTCCGGGTGACAGGGTGACAGGGGTGACAGGGAATTCTGAAGATTTACTCTCGCGCGGGCAGGCAGGAAAAATCAGGCCGAAAGTTCCTGCCTGCCCGCGTGCGAGGCGAAATGTTGAAAAACTCGTGTCACCGTGTCACCCTGTCACCCTGAACCGGATGGAACCGAAGGTTTGGAGGAACGGCTAGAACGGGGCATCATCATCGCATTGCGGTGGGTTGATGCAGACGGATACCTGGTAAGCCTTGATTTCCTCGGCAGTACGGACGATTGCCCTGTAACCACGGCTGTGCTTGGTGCGCATCTTTTCGAATCCGAGATCATTGAAAGCCTTGCCCAGTTTCGAACTGTTCAGCTTCTGAGAGATGTTGCAACTGATGATCTGCATCGCTCTGGCTATGGACACGAACTCCCCTGTCTCCGCCTCCGTTGGCTTTCGGAAGTAGAGATCCACAAGTTCCTGTTCTAGTCTGGGCGCCTCAAAAGCGCGGTTGTGCCGGTTCTGCTTTTCTATCTCCTCATCGGTGAACCAGTAGCGGAAATCACTCTTGTAGAGGGCGTAAGCCTGGGCGTAGATGCCTTCGTAATTGAACGGATGCTCACGGGGTGAGAGGATGCTCTCTATCTCGTAGGGCAGCCAGCGACGGTTACCGGTAGGGTCGCTCAAAAACTCGGGATTGTTGCCCGTGCCGCAGAAGGTGTTGATATGCTTGCGCTGCTCGGCATAATGGCCGTATGCCGCCCTTTCGTTGGTATACTGCATCGTTACCACAGCCTTCAGCTGGTTCAGTTCCGATGGACTCATCGTGTCGAGCTCTTCATAACAGATGAGTGCATACTGCGAAAGGGCGATGATATCATCCTTCGTCATGCGCCTGGCATTCGCCTTCGTATAGAAGTATTGCTTCAGTTCCGGCGGCAGAAGATAGTTGAACCAGGTGGTCTTGTAGGCGCCCTGTCTGCCGATGAATACCAGGATGACATTGTTTACGGCACCTTCGTCTATCCATCCTGCTATCATCGCCACGAGCCATTTCCTGAGGGCTTCACAGAAGGGCATCACGGGGTCTCCCTTCATCTTTACCGTGGCAGCGAGTTCGGCAATATAGTCCTTGTCGCCTTTCTGCCAGGGTGGGAGATTCTCCAGATAATCGGTGAAGGGATTGTAGGGCGGGCTATAGTCGCTCTCGATGACATTGATCATGTCGCTCTTGCTCACCCTTGCGGTTAGCGACATGTTGCTCCATAGCGTATTCAGATTGCGGTCCTGGAGGATTCGCCATTTCTCCTTCAGATACTCGTAGCGCAGGGTGATGAGGTTGAAGCGGAGTTTGATATGTCCGTCGAGGAAGTCTTTGATTTCATCTACGGTGGCATAGGGAATCTTTCCGGTTTCTGCCTTCATCTTCTGTGGGTGAGAGGTGTTGTCGTAGCACGATTTGAACACCTGTTCTACGTCGTCGTATTCGGGAAACTGCCTGATAGCCCACTGGGTGGCTTCTTTCCTGTCGTACCGCTTCTTAGCCATCATGTAGCCCACCCGCATCACATACTGGTTGTGGTTGCCGGGTTCGTACCTGATCTTTTCGTTTTCCAGCTTGGGTTTGACGATCTGCTCGTAGTAGTCGGCGATGCGTTCCTGTTTCTTTTTCTTCTGGGCGGTCTTGAGCGTAGCGGAATGGAAATGGCTGATTTCCTCGGCGCTGAAGGCTGTGGCTTCAGGATTGAAATAGACTTCGGGGTCGTAGGCGAGTCCGCTGAGCCTTGTGATGTTCTTGCAGAGCGGATCGCTTTCCTTGCCGATGAGATGCGCGTAGTAGTCGTTTCCCATGGCGAAGGCGGCGGGATAATCATCGCCTTCGTAGCGGTAGATGACGCGCAGTCCGTTGCCGCTCATGGTAACGTAGCAGAGCAGGGTGTGGGCATCGTGGCAGATTCTCTCTTTGAG
>OFMP01001382.1_pt1 | contig 12708 bp, 13 predicted proteins | sample 1541841 | NCBI WGS metagenome assembly OFMP01 (sample SAMN04209226, study PRJEB22552) | human gut metagenome | biome: gut; material: feces | host: Homo sapiens | place: USA: Oklahoma
CGGCGCGCAGGGGCGTGGCGGTTTTCTGCCTGCAACTTATCCGCGCAGGCCGACGGCCTCGAGCACGGCCTCGATGCGGTCGGACGCCTGCACCGGCCAGCCGCCCTTGACGTTCTGGCAGCCGGCGGAATCGAGCAGATCGCGCGCGCCCGCTGTCAAGAACATGCGCATTTTCGCTTGACAAATACCCTCGGGGGGTATATATTCAAAAATACCCCCAAGGGGTATACGGGAAACAATGAGGTACGAATACATGGACGATGAGAAAAAAACGTGCTGCTGCGGCTGTTCGCAGCGCAAAAAGGAGCGCTCACCGGAGGAATACAAGCGGCTCATCCACCGGCTCAACCGCATCGAGGGCCAGATCCGCGGCATCCGCGGCATGGTCGAAAACGACGCCTACTGCCCGGACATTCTCGTGCAGTCGGCGGCGGCGGGCGCGGCGCTCAACGCATTCAATAAGGAGCTGCTGGCCAGTCACATCCGCACCTGCGTCGTCGAGGACATCCGCGACGGCAAGGATGAGGTGATCGACGAGCTGGTGGCGACGCTGCAGAAACTCATGAAATGAGCCGCACCGCAAAGGAGGAACGACATTGAAGCAATATAACGTCACCGGCATGAGCTGCGCGGCCTGCTCGGCGCGCGTGGAAAAGGCGGTGTCGAACGTACCGGGCGTGACGGCGTGCTCGGTCAGCCTGCTGACCAACTCCATGGGGGTGGAGGGCACGGCGGCCGATCAGGCTATCATCGACGCGGTGCAGGCCGCGGGCTACGGCGCATCGGTCAAGGGCGCGCAGCAGAGCGCAGGCCCCGCCGCCGGCGCCGACGCGCTCGCCGACCACGAGACGCCGAAGCTGCGGCGCAGGCTTTTCTGGTCGCTGGGCTTTCTGCTCGTGCTGATGTATTTTTCCATGGGCCACATGATGTGGGGCTGGCCGCTGCCGAAGTTTTATGACGGCAACCACGTCGCCATGGGCCTGACGCAGCTGCTGCTGACGGTGATCATCATGGTCATCAACCAGAAGTTTTTCATCAGCGGCTTCCAGGCGCTCTGGCACCGCGCGCCGAACATGGACACGCTCGTGGCCCTCGGGGCGACGGCGGCGTTCGTGTACAGCACGTACGCGCTCTTCGCCATGACGGGCGCACAGGTGCGCGGCGATGCGCAGGCCGTCATGGGCTATATGCACGATTTTTACTTTGAGTCCGCCGCCATGATCCTTACGCTCATCACGGTGGGCAAGACGCTCGAGGCCCGCTCGAAGGGCAAGACGACCGACGCGCTGCGCAGCCTCATGGAGCTCGCGCCGAAGACCGCCACCGTCGAGCGCGACGGCGCGGAGGTGACCGTCCCGATCGAGCAGGTGCAAACCGGCGACGTGTTCGTCGTCCGCCCGGGCGAGCGCATCCCGGTCGACGGGGTCGTGCTCGCCGGCACGAGCGCAGTCAACGAGGCGGCGCTCACGGGCGAGAGCATCCCGGCCGACAAAGCACCGGGCGCGGCCGTCTCGGCCGCGACGGTGAACCAGTCGGGCTTTCTCAAGTGCCGCGCCACGCGCGTCGGCGAGGACACGACGCTCTCGCAGATCATCCAGATGGTCAGCGACGCGGCGGCCACGAAAGCGCCGATCGCCAAGATCGCCGACAAGGTGTCCGGCGTGTTCGTACCGGCGGTCATGGGCATCGCGCTCGTGACGTTCGTCGTCTGGCTGCTGCTCGGCCGCACCGTGGGCTACGCGCTCGCGCGCGGCATCTCCGTGCTCGTCATCAGCTGCCCGTGCGCGCTCGGCCTCGCCACCCCGGTGGCGATCATGGTCGGCAGCGGCATGGGCGCGAAAAACGGCATCCTCTTCAAGACGGCGGCCTCCCTTGAGGAGACCGGCCGCATCCAGATCGTCGCGCTCGACAAGACCGGCACCATCACCTCCGGCGACCCGACCGTGACGGACCTCTGCCCCGCCCCGGGCGTGACGGAGACGGAGCTGCTGCGCCTGGCCTACGCGCTCGAGCGCCGGAGCGAGCACCCGCTGGCCAAGGCGGTGCTGCGCCGCGCGGAGGCGGACGGGCTGACCGCCGCCGAGGTCGCGGACTTTCAGGCCCTGCCGGGCAACGGACTCAGGGCCACGCTCGACGGGCAGCCGCTCTGCGGCGGCAACGCGGACTTCATCCGCACGGCGGCCGACATCCCCGCGCCCATGCAGGCGCAGGCGCAGGCGCTGGCCGAGGCCGGCAAGACGCCGCTGTTTTTCGCCCGCGGCGGGGAGCTCCTCGGCATCGTCGCCGTGGCGGACGTGCTCAAGCCCGACAGCCCGCAGGCCATCCGTGAGCTGCAGAATATGGGCATCCGCGTCGTCATGATCACGGGCGACAACGCGCGCACGGCCAGGGCCATCGGCGCGCAGGCCGGCGTGGACGAGGTGATCGCGGGCGTGCTGCCCGACGGCAAGGAGCGCGAGATCCGCCGCCTGAGCGCGCGCGGTAAGGTCGCCATGGTCGGCGACGGCATCAACGACGCGCCGGCGCTCACGCGCGCGGACATCGGCATCGCCATCGGCGCAGGCACGGACGTGGCCATCGACGCGGCCGACGTCGTGCTCGTCAACAGCCATCTGAGCGACGTGCCGGCGGCCATCCGGCTCAGCCGCGCGACGCTGCGCAATATCCACGAGAATCTGTTCTGGGCGTTTTTCTACAACACCATCGGCATCCCCATCGCGGCGGGCGTGTTCGTCCCGCTCGGCCTGACGCTCAACCCCATGATCGGCGCGGCGGCCATGAGCCTGTCGAGCTTCTGCGTGGTCACGAACGCCCTGCGCCTGAATCTGTTCAAGCTGCGCGATACGCGCCACGATCATAAACGTGCAAACCATCTCAAAGAAGTACCCGAAATCAAGGAGGAAACTGCAATGAAAAAGACCATTCAAATCGAAGGCATGATGTGCGCTCACTGCGAGGCGACCGTGAAAAAGGCGCTCGAGGCGCTGCCGGAAGTCACCGAGGCCGAGGTCAGCCACACGGCGGGCACCGCCGTCGTGACGCTCAGCGCCCCGGTGGACGACGCCGTGCTCAAGAGCACGGTCGAGGCCAAGGACTATAAGGTCACCGGCATCGCGTGAGCACACAAAGCAGCAGCCGGGGCATCCCAGAAGGGACGCCCCGGCTGTTTTCTGCTCACTTTTTGTGCGCGTCGATCGGCTGCGCGAACAGCCCGTGCTGCGTGCAGTACCACAGCAGTGTGCCGTGCGCGAAGTACGGCAGGCGCGTCTGCGCGCCCCACTCGGGGTAGAGCCGCCGCAGCACGACCGTGTCCTCGTTGACCAGCGCCGCGAACGACAGGTAGTGCTCCCGGCGCATGGGGTGGTCGGACGTGAGGTACCACTCGCCGTCGCTCAGCTCCGCCGACAGGATAGTCCCCGCGCGCGGGCGCTGTCAAGCGGGCGGCGAAAAATCGCGCCGGGGCGGGAAAAATTCTGAATTTTGCCTGAATTTTTGCTTCCGGTGTAGCTTTTGCGCGCGCGCCCTTATAATGTAAGCGCGGACGAAAAACCGTCACAACCATCCGCATCCGACGAAAAATCACCACGGAAAAGGAGTTCGTATATGGGACTGATCAAAGCTGCCGCGGGCGCTGCCGGCGGCGTTCTGGCCGACCAGTGGAAGGAATTTTTCCTCTGCGAGGCCCTGCCGGCCAATGTGCTGGCCGTTAAAGGACAGAAAAAAACCACCCGCCGCTCGAGCAACACGCACGGCGACGAGAACATCATCACCACCGGCTCGCGCATCGCCGTCGCCGACGGGCAGTGCATGCTCATCGTCGAGCAGGGCAAGGTCGTGGAGGTCTGCGCCGAGCCGGGCGAGTACACGTATGACGCATCGACCGAGCCGTCGATCTTCGCCGGGAACCTCGGCGAGAGCATCGGGCAGGTGTTCCGCAACATCGGCAAGCGCTTCACCTTCGGCGGCGAGGCCCCGAAGGATCAGCGCATCTACTACTTCAACACCAAGGAGCTGACCGGCAACAAGTACGGTACGCCGAGCCCCGTGCCGTTTCGCGTGGTGGATCAGCGCGCCGGCATCGACATCGACATCGGCATCCGCTGCTTCGGCGAGTACAGCTACCACATCGCAAACCCGCTGCTGTTTTACACCAACGTCTGCGGCAACGTGACCGAGGACTACACGCGCGACACGCTCGACGGCCAGCTCAAAAGCGAGCTGCTCACGGCGCTGCAGCCGGCGTTCGCGCGCATCAGCGACATGGGCATCCGCTACTCGGCGCTGCCCGGCCACACGCGGGAGATCGCCGCGGCGCTCAACGAAGAGCTCTCGGCCCAGTGGCGCGACCGCCGGGGTCTGGAGATCGTGGCCTTCGGCGTCTCGTCCGTGAAGGCCGACGAGGCCGACGAGCAGATGATTAAGGACATGCAGCGCGACGCGGCCTACATGGACCCGACGCGCGCGGCGGCGATGCTCTCGCGCTCGCAGGGCGATGCGATGAAGGCGGCCGCGTCCAACACGGCCACCGGCCCGGCCATGGCGTTCATGGGCATGGGCATGGCCGGCCAGGTGGGCGGCGTCAACGCGCAGGACCTCTATGCCATGGGCCGGCAGCAGGCGGCCCAGCAGCCCGCCGCCCCGGCGGCCGGGAGCTGGACGTGCGCCTGCGGCCAGACGGGCAACACCGGCAAGTTCTGCGGCAACTGCGGCCGGCCGCGCCCGGCCGCGCCGGAGGGCTGGACGTGCGTGTGCGGCGCGGTGAACAAGGGCAAGTTCTGCTCCGAGTGCGGCCGCCCGAAACCGGCCGGCACACCGAAATACAAGTGCGACAAATGCGGCTGGGAGCCGGACGACCCGACCCACCCGCCGAAATTCTGCCCCGAGTGCGGCGACCCGTTTGACGATGGGGACATCCAGCCGTAACCCCCGACCGGACGAAAGGAGGCATGCGCCATGCCGACCCAGGTAACGAACTATCAGTGCCCGGCCTGCACCGGCCCGCTGCACTATTCGGCCAAGAGCGGCAAGCTCGAGTGCGACTACTGCGGCTCGTCATTCGACGTGGCCGAGATCGAGGCGCTCTATGCCCGCAAGGAGGCCGAGGCCGCCGCAGCCAAGCAGGCGGCCGACGCGAAGGCCGAAGCAGCGCAGGCTGCCAGGGCCGAGGCTGCGGAAGCCGCCGCGGCCTCCGGCGGCTGGGACACCTCCGACCTCAGCCGCGACTGGGGCGCGGAGGCGGACGGCCTGCGCGTCTACAGTTGCCCGTCGTGCGGCGCGGAGCTCATCTGCGACCAGAGCACCGCGGCCACGGCCTGCCCTTACTGCGGCAACCCGGCGATCGTGCCGGGGCAGTTTTCGGGCGCGCTGCGGCCGGACTATATCCTCCCGTTTCGCCTGAGCAAGGACGACGCCGTGCAGGCGCTGCGCGCGCACTACAAGGGCAAGCCCTTCCTGCCGCGCTCGTTCACGTCCGCCAACCACATCGAGCAGATCCAGGGCGTGTACGTCCCGTTCTGGCTGTTTGACGGCGGCGCGGAGGGCGCGGCCAGCTACCGCGCCAGCAACACGAACGTGTACGAGACCGGCGACTATGAGATCACCGAGACGCGGCACTACCACGTGGTGCGCGCCGGGTCGCTCGCGTTTGAGAAGATCCCGGTCGACGCATCCTCCAAGATGCCGGACGACCACATGGACTCCATCGAGCCGTTTGACTATGCCCAGCTGCGCCCGTTTTCCACGGCGTACCTGCCGGGCTATCTGGCGGATAAATACGACGTGACCATCGACGACAGCCGCGACCGGGCGGACACGCGCTGCCGCGAGACGCTCGCGCAGGCCCTGCGCGACACCGTCACCGGCTACGGCGCGTGCGTGACCGAGCGCGAGGACATCGCGCTGCGGCGCGGCAAGGTGCACTACGCCCTGCTGCCGGTTTGGATGCTGAGCACGAAGTGGCGCGGGCAGGACTTCCTCTTCGCCATGAACGGCCAGACCGGCAAGCTCGTCGGCGACCTGCCGACGGACCGCGGCCGCTTCTGGGGCATGTTCGCCGCCATCGCGGCCCCGCTCACGGTGGCGCTGACTGCAATTTTGCAGTTCCTGCTGTAAGGAGGCGACGGATATGAAACGCAGACTTTCCGCCCTGCTGCTCGTGCTGCTGCTGGCCGTGACGCTCGCAGTACCGGCGCTGGCCGCCGGGGACTGGGTCACGGACGCGGCCGGCCTGCTCACCGGCCAACAGATCAGCCAGCTCTCGCAGCGCGCCGCCGCCCTCGCGCAGAGCAGCGGCGTCGGCGTGTACATCCGCACCGTGGACGACTATGCCGACTACGGCTTCACCGACGTGGAGACGGCGTCCTACACGCTCTACCACAACGACTCGCTCGGCGTCGGTGACGGGCGCGACGGTGTGCTCCTGCTGCTGAGCGTGTCGAACCGCAAGTACGCCGCCTTCGTCTACGGCGACAAGGCAGAGCTCCGCTTCCCGGACTCTGCCCTGCAGCAGCTCGAGGACGGCTTTCTCGACGACTTCCGCAACGACGACTGGTACGGCGGCTTCTGCGACTACATCGACGGCTGCGCCGGCCTGCTCAGCGGCGAGTCCTATACCGGCAGCGACTCCGACTATGCCTACAGCCCCGGCCATGACGCCGACGTCGACCCCGGCTTCTCCGCACCGTCGCTGCTGCGCAATTTGGGCATCGCGCTCGTGATCTCGTGCGTCATCGCGCTCATCGTCTGCCTGATCCTCAAGGCGAAGATGCGCTCCGTGCGCCGCCAGACCGAGGCGCGCGCCTACGTCACGCCCGAGGGCCTGCACCTGACGCGGCGCGACGATGTCTACACCCACACGACCACGACGCGCCGCAAGATCGAGCGCGACAACGACCAGCACTCCGGTGGCGGCGGGTCGAGCTTTTCCGGTGGCGGCGGCCACGGCCGCAGCGGCAGCTTCTGACGCACCAAAGCGCAAAAACGCTGTCCCATTTTCGGGACAGCGTTTTTTCATGCCTCCGTGACGGGGATGCGGATCTCGGTCACGAATTTTTCCGGGTCGCTCGTCAGGCCGTAGTCGATCATCGTGATCTCGCGCGAGAAGTCTGCCGGGGCGAGTGCGTGCGCGCGCAGGTAGTCCATCAGGCGCGCATACTGCGCCGGGGCTTCGGGGTGGCTGCCGCGAAAGCACACGGCGGCGCACGTCGTCTCGGGCAGGGTGGTCACGTCGCCATCGAAGGCGTCCTCGTCGTCGAGCACGAGAAATGCGCGGTCATACGGCGCAAACGCCCCGGCCAGCAGCCGCTCGGCCGAGAGGCCCACACCCACCTTGCCGAGGAACACCACGGCCTCCGCCTGCGAGCGCTCGAGCATGCGGATGGACGGCTCCATGTCGAGAAAGCTGTGCAGCTCGAGCGCGCCGGACATCCACACAATGCGGCACGCGGGGCTGCGCACGAGGCGGATGGCGCCGAGCGCGGCCGTCTGCGCATCGTGCAGCTGGCGCAGGCGGTTGTCGATCTTGCGCTCGACGCGCTGCAGCTCCTCCTGCTTGCGCACGACGGCGGCCTTCTGCTCGCGCAGCAGCTGCTCGATGCGCCCGACATCGCGGTTGCGCAGAAAGGCGCGGATCTGCCCGAGCGGCATATCCAGCGCGCGCAGGTAGCGGATGGTGTTGAGCACCTCAAACTGCCGCGGCCCGTAGTAGCGGTAGCCGGTCGCGGGGTCGGTAGCCGGTCGCGGGGTCGGTGTATTCCGGCGTAAGCAGGCCGATGGTCTCATAGTGGCGCAGGCTGCTCACGCTCAGGTGAAATAGCTGCGCCACGTCGCCGATGGAAAACAGCTCCTGTGTCCGCGCCATGTCAGTCCTCCTCCGGCACGAGCCGGCCGCGCCGGCGCAGCACGAGAAACGCGATCACGCAGATGATGACCGACAGCAGCGAGCCCGCCGCCGTGGCCAGACCCATGGGCAGCAGCGTCGTGGGAAACCACTTGCTCATCAGGTACGCGCCCGGCACGCGCACGAGCACCACGGCCGTGATGTTGTGCAGAAACGACAGCTCCGAGCGGCCGATGGCGCAGAAATACCCGCTGAAGCAAAAGTGCAGCCCGGCAAAGCAGCAGTCGAGAATGTACCCGCGCAGGTACTGCCCGCCCGCGGCGGCGACGGCCGCGCTGTCCGTGAACAGGCCCACGACGGGCTCTGCCACGAACTGGATGACGACCGAGATGAGCACGCCGAAGCCGAACGCAACGGCGATGGAGTACCACAGCGTCTGCAGCGCGCGGCGGGGCTTGCCCGCGCCGATGCATTGCGCACCGAGGGCCGACACCGTCGAGAGCATGGACGACGGCACGAGGAACAAAAAGCTGATGATCTTCTCCACGATGCCGACGGCGGCGGCGTCCGTGAGGCCGCGGCGGTTGGCGATGACGGTGATGAACAAAAACGCGATCTGAATCAGCCCGTCCTGCAGCGCGACCGGCACACCGATGCGCAAAATGCGCCCCATGACCGCCCGCCGCGGGCGCAGATCGCTCCGCGTGAGGGCGATGCCGTCGCGCTCGCGGCGGATGACGAGCAGCGACACGACCACGCTGACCGCCTGCGCGAGCGTGGTGCCAAGCGCGGCGCCCGCCGGGCCCATGTGCAGCGCGCCCATGAACAGATAGTCGAGCGCGATGTTCGCCGCGCACGCGATGGCGATGAAATACATCGGGCGCTTCGAGTCGCCCAGACCGCGGAAGATGGATGCGATGATGTTGTACGCCGTGATCAGCGGCACGCCGAGAAAGCAGATGCGCAGGTAGGCGACCGTGCCGGGCACGGCCTCGGCCGGCGTGGACATGACCGCCGCGATCGGCCGCGCGAGCGCCAGCAGCACCCCCGTCACCACGACGCTCAGCGCCAGAAACAGCGTCGTCGTGTTGCCGATGTAGCCCGCCGCGCCCCGGCGGTCGCGCGCGCCGACGGCCTGACCGATCGTGACCGTCGCGCCCATGGCAAGGCCCACGATCATGACCGTGAGCATGTGCATGACCTGACTGCCGATGGACACGGCCGTCGTGCTGGCCACGCCCTCGTACTGGCCGATGATGAACAGGTCGGCCATGCCGTAGAGCGTCTGCAGGAAGTACGAGAGCAGATACGGCAGCGAAAAGCGCACAATGTTGCCAAAGACGCTGCCGGTCGTGAGATTTTTCTCCATGGCGTTTGCCCCTTTGCGTGGAATACCGTCATTGTAAACTCTACAATGGCTGTAGAGTCAAGGCTTTGTTTTGCCCCGGCGCGGATGTTTTTCGCGCCGGGGCTGCATTTTTCAGAACGTCAGGCGCATCTGATACCAGACGACGCCGCCGTGGGTAGAGCTCGACACGCCCTCGCTCACGAAGCCGAACTTCGCGTAGTAGTGCACGAGCCGGTCCTTGCACGTGAGCACGAGGCCGCGGCGGCCCTGCGCGCGCGCGTCGGCGATGGCGCGCTCGATGAGCTGTCCCGCATAGCCGTGCCGGCGGTAGTCTGGCAGCGTGTTCACGCCGAAGATCATCTGCCACGCGCCGTGCGCGTCGTGCAGCGCGGCGGCCGCGTAGAGGTCGTCCGTGAGGTCGGTGCGGTCCGTGACCATGCCGTCCACGAACGCGATGAGCGTGCCGCCGTCAAACATCAGCCAGAAGTGGTCGCCATAGTGCGCCAGCCGGTCAGCGAGTTCTTCCCGTGTCGCGGCCTCCGCCGCCGGGAAGCACGCTGCCTCCACCGCCGCCACGGCGTCGAGATCGGCGAGCGTCGCCGTGCGAATCATCCTAGTATCCATCGTTATGCCTCCGTTTCGTCCAGCAGCAGCGCTTCGAGCTCCGCCACCGTGCGGCAGTAGTGCGGGCAGATGCGCTGCATCGTTTCGATGATGTGCGGCACGGTGTGCGTCCACCCCGCCGCGATGAAGTCCACGCCCGCGCGGTCAGCCATGTCCTTGCCGGGCTTGAGATCGTCGATGACCACGAGCTGCTCCGGCCGCAGGCCGAGCTCCCGCTCGATCTGGTAGATGGGCCACGGCGCGGGCTTGCGCCGCTCGGGGTCTGAATCCCAGCCGTAGATGCGCTCCGGCGTGGGCAGGTCGTGCGCGCGGTAGTCGCGCAGGATGTTTTCCGGCACGGAGTGGCTCACGACGCAGATATGCCCGCCCGCGGCGTGAAACCGCTGCAGCAGGTCACGCATACCGGGGAACGTGTCGGGCACGTGCGTGCGCACATAGTCCAGCCACGTCTGGTACTGGATGTCCATCTCCGCATCGGAAAAGCCCAGAATATCGCTGCACAGCGCGCCGAAGCCCGGCTCGAACGAGTAGGCAAAAAAGTCGTCGAGCGTCATGTGTACGTCCGGCCGCAGCTTTTGCAGCGTCTGCACGAAGGCCGGGTAATTGATGGTCGCGGTGCTGTTGACGACGGTGTCGTCATGGTCGAGCACCAGGCACTGGTAGCGCACGCGCGCCGCCTCCTTTGTCTCACATTGCACAGCATTTTACCACGAACCCCTGCGAAATGCCACCACCGGGCGCAAAAACGCCCGGACGAAGTTTTCCCCCGTCCGGGCCGATGCCGTTGTGCACATTGCCGTCAGAAGCTGCCGGCGGCCGTGCTTGCGCCCGCGCCCCAGAGCAGCACGCGCAGCACGCCGATGAGCGCGAGGTGCGCGGGATAATAGACGTAAAAAAGCCAGCCCATGCCGCGCCATTTGCCCCGCGTGCCGTCATAGCACCGCAGCAGCGGGATGGCGAGCGCCGTGCCAAGCTGCACGAGTGCATATAACTTATCTATAAAGAAGAAATACACGAGCGCGTACACGGCCGACCACACCATGAGCCAGCCCATCTGCTTTCGGAAGTCCCCGCGCGCCTGCCCCATGAACAAGATCGCCATCGCGGCCACGCAGCTCCAGTCCGACGGGAACGTGACCGCGCAGATCACAAACGTCAGCGCGATCTTGACCCAGTCTTTCAGCCGCGCGTCGTCGTGGATGACGAGCAGCACCAGCCCCCACGCGAGCGACCACACGACGCCCGTCTGATTGAACGGCCCGGTGGACAGCGGCACAAACGGGATGCCAAAGCAGAAATCATACGCAAAGTGCGAGATGAGCGCGAGCGCGAACAGGCGCGCGGCGTACTTTTTCACATCGTGCGTGTAGTGGTAGCCCTCGACGATGAAAAACCACATGATCGGCGCCGTCACGCGGCCGAGCACATGGCACACGAGCACCCACCAGTCGGTGGCGTAGCCGGGCCAGAGCGTCCACGTGAGGTGGTCGAGCGTCATGGCGAGGATGGCGATGCCCTTGAGCGCGTTGCCGCTCAGGGCCGGTCTGCGGGTCTGGAGCATGGGGGCACCTCCGGAAAAATGGGGTTATGCCTCCCGCACCGGGAAACACACCTCGGTCACAAATTCGTCAGGGTTTTGCGTCTCGTGCGGGCTGACGTGGTAGATGTTGAACATCGGCCCCGCGCTCTCGTAGCCGTTGGCCGCGACCCACGCCGCGACGGCTGCGATCACGTCGCTGATCTGCGCGTAGCTGCCGCGGTACACGCAGCCGGCATACGTGACGGGCGGCAGCGTCCGGAACCTGACGTGCTCCGTGTCGGGGTAGCGGCCGCGGACGGTCTTGCTCGCCTCGATGAGCACGTCGCGCTCCTTATATTCCTCGTCGAGGAACGTCACGCTGCAATAGCACGGGTCGTCGGGCACGAGGTGCATGTGGTCGGTCTCGCGGCACAGCACGTCCCACACCGTGCCCTCGGCGTCGTAGCAGGGGATGGTCATGCGCACGCACGCGGCGTAACGCTCGGGCAGTGTCCTGATGGTCACATTGTAGTTCATGTCTGCTTCCTTTCTCAGCCGCTCACGGGCTGTGTCCAGAAGCCGCAGTTTCTGCGCCGTGTCGGCGGCGAGCGCCTCCAGCCGGGTGCGCTGCGCGGCCAGGCGCGCATCGAGCGCCGCGCGGTCGTCGTACAGGCGCAGCAGCTCGCGCGTCTCGCTCAGGCCGAAGCCGAGCGCGCGCAGCGCGGCGATGCGTCCGGCGGTGATGAGCTGCCGCTCGCTGTAGTAGCGGTAGCCGGTCATGGAATCGACCTCCGACGGGGCGAGCAGCCCCACCTCATCATAGTGGCGCAGCATACGAACGCTGACTCTGGACAGTTTTGAAAATTCACCGATTTTCAGCATGGCGGTACCTCCGTGCCGGTCGTATTTTTTTGAGCTCACGCACAGCATAAGCCCTCTCACCGTGTCAGAGTCAAGGGGGTATTTTCTCTTTTTCAGCATAGCAAATCCGCGCCGCCGCGTCAATGCCCGCGGGCGGCCCAGCGTGTCAAAAAAGCCTCGCAGAGTTTGCCGCCCGCAGGCGGCAAAGCATTGCAATCATTTTCTCTCGCGACATGTGCGTGAGAGAAAATACTTCTCTGGCTGCAAGTGTGGACTTTGTGCGCCCCCGGCGTACAAAGTCTGCGCGCAGCAGCCTGCAGGCCTTTTGTCGGGAAAGCCCTTCGGGTTTTCCCGACAAGCAAAACCGCCCGCGGCAGCCAGAGCTGCCGCGGGCGGACGTGTCCGGATGCGGTTTCAGTTCTCGTCGGTCCCGGCCGTTTCGCCGAGGCCCGCGTTGTCCTCCCCGAGGATGCCGAGCTTGCCGATGGCGTGGCGGCAGAGCGCCGTGTACGTCTGCTC
>OFMP01001396.1_pt1 | contig 12603 bp, 11 predicted proteins | sample 1541841 | NCBI WGS metagenome assembly OFMP01 (sample SAMN04209226, study PRJEB22552) | human gut metagenome | biome: gut; material: feces | host: Homo sapiens | place: USA: Oklahoma
GGCAGCAGCGGTCAGGGCAACGACCTTGTGGTCGCCCCCGCTTTCAATCTCGACTTATCCAAGGTTGAGGTTGCTGGAGACGAGATCGTGATTAAGTCATAAAGCGATATTCTGAGTTGAACTTCATAAAATCAAAAATACGAAAAAGTGTAGCGTATGCTGCACTTTTTTTGTTTCATATGTGCGCCTAGCGGCGCACGTTTCTAACGGGTTAAAGTCCCGAATCCGCCCGGTAGTGGGAAGGATATAGCCGAAAGCAAGGGTGTCCATCGTGAGATGGAATCTGAAGGAAGCTGGATGTGAGGAATATACTAACTCACGGGCAAATCTCTGGTCTGACGAACAGAAATCTCATATGAGGTCATGCATGAGGGTAAGACTGCACCACAAGTTGAAACCCAATAACTACACGGAATCATGTATGATAAATGAGGCAGATGGATGGAGAGGAAGAAACGTGTGGTACCTAGGGAGGTCTGTGCGGTATGCCTTGAAAGAGGTAACCATTGCATAAAGCAATGCTGAACGCACAGAAGTCAGCAGAGGTCATAGTAGCCGAGAGGTGAAGGACCGAATCAGTAGGAGTCTTGAGTATGACCGAGAAAGGAGGAATGACCGTCTATGGCAGAAAACATTGAAAACAATGGCTGTTCGCAAAGAGATAATGCGGAACATGAAGGGTATGTGAAAGCGTCTAGGTCATTCAATCGGATATGGAAAGAAAGAGACAGTGCACAGCCGAGACTTTTGGAAGCGATACTGTATAAAGACAACTTTAACAGAGCGTATAAGAGAGTTAAGGCAAACAAGGGAGCGCCGGGAATTGATGGCATGACCATTGAAGAGGCTCTTCCATATCTAAAGGAACATCAACAAGAGTTAACCGACCGCATTTATCGTGGAAAGTATACTCCGTCTCCAGTAAGACGAGTTGAGATTCCCAAACCAGATGGTGGTGTGCGAAAGCTTGGCATACCAACAGTGATAGACCGTACACTTCAACAGGCAATAACCCAACAGTTAGTGCCAATCTATGAACCGCTGTTTGCAGAGGGTAGCTATGGCTATCGTCCGAACAGAAGTGCAAAAGATGCAATACTTAAGGTTAAGGAGTATGCCGAACAAGGCTATACATTTGCTGTAGTCCTTGACTTGTCAAAGTACTTCGATACTCTTAATCACGAAATTCTCATCAATCTTCTCCGGAAGAATGTAAAAGATGAACGTGTAGTACAGTTGATAAAGCGCTATCTGAAAAGCGGTGTAATGGAAAACGGAGTGGTCATTGACACAGAGGAAGGCTCACCACAAGGTGGAAATCTATCACCATTGCTGGCAAATGTCTACCTCAATGAGTTCGACCAGGAATTTCTGAAAAGAGGTGTTCCATGCATAAGATATGCAGATGACATCGTGCTTCTTGCAAAGAGCAAGCGAGCATCAGAGAGACTCTTGGAAAGCAGTACAAAATATCTTGAGGAGAGGCTGAAACTTACAGTCAACCGAGAAAAGAGCCGTACTGTCAGCGTGTTTGCAATCCGAAATTTTAAATTCCTTGGCTTTGCATTGGGAAGGAACGGAAAAGGCATTTATGTCCGAGTTCATCCGAAGTCATGGAAGAAGTTTAAGTCCAGACTGAAGGAGTTATCTTCCCGTAAGCGATGTCAGTCAATCAAGCCAAGCCTTGAGAAAATCAAGGTGTATGCGAGGGGATGGCTTAACTACTACGGAATTGCAAGTATGAAGAACAACATAGATGACATCAACGGATGGCTCTATCACAGAATACGTATGTGTATATGGAAACAGTGGAAGAAACCAAGGACGAAGGTACGTAACCTTATCAAGATGGGAGTACCCAAAGACTTGGCAATGCAAGCGGGTAATACCCGACATGGACATTGGTTCGCAACGCATACAGTTGCAGTAAACATGGCAATGACAAAAGAAAGACTGATAAACAGTGGCTTTTATGATTTAGCCACAGCCTATCAGTCTGTGCACGTCAACTATTGAAAGCGCCGTATACCGAACGGTACGTACGGTGCTGTGAGAGGACGGCGGTTAGTCACCGCCTCCTACTCGATTTTTCATGTAAACAAAAACATCAACGAAGGGAGAAATAACTATGAGCGAAAGATTAAACAGAAGCATTACAATTCTTGAGAAAACAGCAAAGGGAATTGAGGCAAAGAAAATTTCTGAGGAAAAGAAAAAAAATCAGGAAAAAATTGACCTGATGCAGAAGATCCGGGATCTGGAACCGCGGATTACAGATCTGATTGAAGCCGGACAGAAATGCCAGGAACTTGGAATTGATTTTCCAGTAAAAAATGAAATGCATCAGTATGGATATGACAGCCGTTTTGAAGCGGATGGAGTGAACCATGACCTTGGTTTTATTACGAAGGAATTTAAGATCCAGTATCTTGGTATCAAGAATGGCGGATTTGACGGACCGTGGGATTTTTACACGGATGGAAAGGAAAGTTTTCCCGTTTCGAATAAGGAATACTTAAAGGGAGCCACTGGAGATCCCCAGATTTGTGACATGAAGAAATTCCTGAATCAATTTGATTCCTTTGAATCTGCCTTTTACCAGTGGATCGATTCGCTGAATAAGGCAGAAGAAGATGTTGGTGAAGCAGACCCTGTTGAATGTGTCAAGAAAATCAGCCTGCGAAATCTGTATGAGAACGGAATCAAGTCTCTTACATTTGGAGGAGACGAAGAAGACATTGTATCTCGCGATGGATACTATGTATTGGAACACAACTCGGTTCCATTTATCGAAGATGGGGAAGAGTTGAAATTTCAGTTCTTTGTCGATGCCGGCGAGAACGAAAGATTTGCCCTTGGTACTTCCAAAGAAGAGCATGGGGTGTATTTTACACGGAAAGAGTATGAGCTTGCCGTTGAAAACCCTGCATTTTTAAAACTTCCTTCGTTTATCGAACTTGGCAAAACATACAAGTTTGCCGGGTACGACTGGACGGTCAGCGAGGTTGACAACAAACGTCATGTTGCTGTAATCCAATCACACGGCATAACCCATGGTATGTGGCCGGGGTTCGTAATACCGAAATTCGGTAATGGAAACTATTACGGAAGAAGCATTGATGGTCAGGATATCAGCGATTATGATGAAAAAATGTCTGCATTGTACAATGCCATCAAAGATGTTGAAGATGCATCCGCTTCCTATGGTAAGGGATTGTTTCTTGTTTCTAAAGAAAAAGCTAGGTATACAGCATGGGGTGAAGCTGGTTCCGGAAATTACTGGACGACGTCAAAAGAAGCAGCGACAAAAGCTAGTTCGTTCGGGTGTCCCGGCGACTACGCGTGGTTCGGTACTGTCCATGGCAGCTACAACGCGTGGTATGTCCACTCGAGTGGCAACATCTACGGTGGCAACAGTCAGCACAACGACTTTGTTGTTGCTCCCACTTTTAACCTTGATTTATCGAAAGTTGAGGTTGTCGGGGATGAAATTGTAATCAAAAATTCCGTAAAAAAGGAAAAAATTAGAAAATGTCTTAATGAAATTTTCAAGGAGAGCGAAATTCTGCCAGAAAATTTCGGGGAAGAAATTGTGGCAGAACTTGAGGAAAGATTTCTCGAAGATGGATATATGGTTACAAAGAAAACTGTAATTGAAGAAATGTTGTGGTGCTATATGTGCAAGATGCAGTAACAATGTAATCCTCTTGCATATTTCCAAGCTTTATCACTTAAAGGCACGGCTTCGGCTGTGTCTTTTTTTTTGTTTCATATTCTTGATATAAACAAAAATTCATTTATGAAAGGAGAACATTATTATGAAAAAATCAAACGGAGAAAGAACTTATGCGATTCTTGAATCCGGCAAGACCTATAAATTTGCCGGGTATAGCTGGACAGCGTGTGAGGTGAATAATGATCGTCATGTTGCTGTGATCCAGTCGCGTGGCGTAACCCACGGTGCTTGGCCAGGCTTTAAAATGACGGAATTTGACAGTAAATATTCCATTGATGGATATGATATCAGTGCCTATGATGTTAAGACGAAAAAACTTTACGACGCCATCAAGGATGTAGAAGATAAATCTGCATCTTATGGCAAAGGTTTGTATTTGGTTTCCAAGGAAAAAGCCGGTTTTACAGAATGGGGTGAACCCGGCTCTGGCGATTACTGGCAGGCTTTGAAAAAAGCAGCGGGAAACGCCAGTTCGTTCGGGTCTCCCAGCGGCTGTGCGTGGCTTGGTACTGTCTACGGTGGCAGCAGCGCGTGGTGTGTCGACTCGAATGGCAACGTCTACGGCAACAACGGTCGGAACTACGACTGTGTGGTCGCCCCCGCTTTCAATCTTGACCTATCAAAGGTTGAGGTTGCTGGGGATGAGATTATCATCAAAGGGAGTGACAATAACGATCAGCCTGAGAACCAATCAAATCCAATCCCATATCGCTCCATTTGGGAATATGGTATGGATCTTACCAGGGATGGCGAGACATTTCATCTCGATCCGGAGATGGTAAGCGAAATTTACAGCGCCATGAAAGAGGATAATGGCAGAAATTACGTTGCTACTTTTACCAGTCGGAAATTTACCAGAGAGCAATACATTGCTGTGTGTGATGAAGTCGAAAACCGGCTTGCAGATGACTCCGGAGATGCCAAATACCGAGCTTGCGAACATGTACTTGGAGAGGGATTTGACAAGACAGAAACCTGGATTATCAAAAGTATGTTTACTGCAAACCATGAATCGCGTACCGTGGAACATCCTGAAACATTTTCATCCGAACAGGAAGCATGGAATAAAGTTAAATCACTTGTCCTTGCAGACCAGGATGGAAACGAAATTACGGAGGTTAAATATGACCGGGATGCATGCCAGGTTACAATGATCCATGCAAACAAAACTGTTTGCTGGATTTCCGCAGAAAAGAAGTAAAATTTATCATCCCGATGCACCGGGAACTAAAAATTGAGGTTCCCGTGCATGGGAGCTTCCGAATGGAGGAATCATGGCAAAATATTTGGATAAATCAAAAGAGAAGTGGGACGAATTGGTGGATCAATGGCATAGTGATTCATCATTAACATGTTCACTTCAAGAATATCTTGAGTTGGATGATATCGAGTATCTCAAATTTGCACATGGCATTGACGATCCGGATATATCTGATACGGAAGTATTAGAAAAATCAGCAGGGATTACGCGAGATGTGGTTACAGAACTTGTTATAAAACCAGCTCTTAAAAAAGCAATACAGGTGTTAAACCCCGATGTACCGGGAACCAATAGTTGAGGTTCCCATGCATGGGAACCTCTAAATATAGAGGAGGAATAATAAAATGCCTGAGAACATACGAAAACAGTTAAAGGATTTCAAAGAAGACGGAAAACCCTTAAAGTATCTTATCAATTATATTCCTGATGATTATTTTGATGGACAGAGAATAATCGCTGAACTGACAGAATTGGGATATGATGTGGAAGAAATCGTAAAGTGTTTGGAACACGACTTTGGATTAGACATGACGCGGCAGTATTAAGAGAATGGAATTGTAATACTCCATAGGCGGTCAGAAAATGTATTTATGGAAAAGTGTGGCGCATGCCGCACTTTTTTCGTTTCATATTGGTGTTGTAAACAAAACATCATCGAAAGGAGAAAAATTTATGATTATGAATGAAGAAGTAAAGATCCAGGAGAACACTGCAGTTTCCAAACCGGCTGATCCGCCTGCCCTGTGCGCATATGATATCAAATGGGACACGGATGGAGATGCGAAGGTATTTAATGGTCTCCCGGAAAGGATGTTCATTCCAAAAGAATTGGTAGGTAATGATGTGATTTCTGATTATTTATCAGACGAAATCGGTTTTTGTCATACCGGTTTTAAACTCGGTATCATGTTCCGCGGAAAAATTATGCCATACTATACAAACAGGCTGGATTCTGACACATTCCAGATGTGGTTTGGAGAAGATATCCTTAAGGATCCCGAAGGCGACAGTTATCTAATCAAATTTGAGAAGCATCTCAAGGACAATGAATGGGTTGTTGAAATTATCTGGGAAGATGATTGCGCGACCATCGACCAAATCTGCTGCAATGCGGATGATTACATCACTGCAAACGAAATCTGGAAAATCGAGAGAATCTGTGAAAAGATGATCCAGCCAGATTCAGATGAAGTTCCTGATACAGATGGAAAAGAAAATTCTGCCGTTGAACTCGGAAAAACATACCAATTTGCCGGTTATAAATGGACAGCCTGTGAGCTGATCAATAAAGGTAAAACCCTTGTGATTCAGTCCCATGGGGTAACCCATGGAAAATGGCCGGGCTTTAAAATGGAGAAATTTGGCAATGGTAATTACTATGCTGATTCCATTGATGGACAGGATATCAGTGCCTATGACAACAAGATGCAAGCACTGTACGATGCCATTGAAGATGTAGAGGATACATCTGCTTCTTATGGCAAGGGTCTGTACCTTATCTCCGAAGAAAAAGTTGGTTTTACGGAATTGGGTCATCCTGGCTCGGGCAACTACTGGCAGGCATTGAAGGCAGCAGCGGAAAACGCCCGTTCGTTCTGGGCTGCCTACTGCGCGTGGCTCGGTACTGTCGACGACAGTAGCGCGTGGTGTATCCACTTGAATGGCAACGTCTACTGTGGCAGCAATCAGACCAATGGTTTTGTTGTTGCTCCGGCATTTAACCTCGACTTATCCAAAGTTGAAATTGTTGGCGATGAGATTATTATTAAGCCAAAAAATTTGCAGAAGCTGGAAATTGACAAGATGCTTACCATAAGTTCTCGTCATGTATCTGCAGATACCAAAGATCTTCTGGATCAGGCTGCTGATGACAATGAAGAAGATCCGATGCCTTCTGTATATGAGAAACAGGGATACGGATGGTTTGTTGCGTGCAATCCAGACAATAAAGAAATATGGGATAATTGCCCTGCTGATCTGGTTCAGTGTATGAAGCTGGCCAGAGATAATGGATGTTTCTGGTTGTGCCTCGATGCAGACGGTCCAAGAGTAGAAACTCTTGAATTTTTCGATTAACATATCAGCCCGGCGCACCGGGAACTAACAGTTGAGGTTCCCGTGCGCGGGAAACCTCTGTTTTATATTCTGCGAAAATGCGGGAAGAAAGAGAGAAAATTATGGCAAGAGGATATTTATATGTGGTTAACACGAATGAAAATGAATCGATGCGTGTGTCAGAGGAAGAATTGTATAATCTTACAGGCCACCAGTTTGATTATATCGAGAATCTGCCAGATGAGAAATCAGAAACATTGGTTAAAGATCTGGTGCAGAGATTTGCAGCGTATGGAGCAACAACCGGTACAGAAGAAATGGATGAAGGAAAAATCTCTTATGCATTCCTTACGCAAGAGATTGCAAGAAAGTATTTTGCACCAAGACTGCAGACCCTTAAGGATATGATACCGGACATGACGGTTGACGATCTTATTGACAATGGCTACAAAATCAAGCAGCTGGTCGAAGACCCGTATGGGGATGCCGTGTACTGGAATGGCTCCTTTTATACATTGGACTACTTCATGCGGAATGTCGGTAATGCAAAAGTGTATTTCGGAAATGTTTTGTATATGAATTAAGAAGAAAAAAGAAGGACATGGCTTCGGCGGTGTCTTTTTTTTATTTCATATTGGTGATGTAAAACAAAATTCATCATCGAAAGGAGACATGAGACTATGAAAAAAGAGAAATGTAAAATCATCGAAAAACCTCCTCAGTCTTGAAATTTTTGTGTAAACAAGGAAACAAGAGTTTTAAAGAAAGAATGGAGGTAATATTATGGGACAGAGAAGCCAAATATATATCAGATACAACGTGAATTATGTAAGTGGAGCGGCAACACCAAATCCAAAAACATATAACTGGAAGGGATTAATTGCAAGATATTTTGGATGGAATTATGGCGAAAGAATGATAAGTCGTGCAAGATATGTTATAGAGGAAATCCAGAATGAATTTATGAAATATAAATGGAAGTTTGGAGAAAAAGAGGAACTTGAAAAATTAAAACGATTTTGCGAGACGAATTTTGATATGAAGGATATTGTACTTAGCTCCGATATTCTCAAGGAAGTTGAAGATTATAATGAAGGAGATTTACAGTATTTATTCGATCAGGATAATAATGATGGGCAGCTTTTTATTGATGTGACGGATGTTGGAATTAAATATTGCTTTATGAGCTTTTACAATAAAGGCGAGCCTATGGATGGTGAACATTATATGAAATGGAATTGTGAATGCAAAAATCATCCAGATTGGCATGTGCCATATAAGTACATGAATCGTAAAACAATATCGTATACGGAAAGAAATATTAAAAAGATTGATCAAATGGCTACGCTTATGATGCCAGGAGAAATTAAGTCTTTTGTAGAAGATGATTATTCTTATTTGCTTACATCAGTGTTGTAAAAATGATATTGAAATTATATCACAAACAAAACAAAAGCACAGCTTCGACTGTGTTTTTTTTTATTTCATATTGAAGATGAAAACAAAAACGTTTTTGAAAGGAGAGAAAACAAATGGTAACAGATGGAATTTTATGTGCAGTACAGGGAATGACAGACCGGTTCGATACAACGGAGGCAAAGAATGCAGGAAATGCGATTTTCGAGATGCTTGCTGATTTTGATGAAGGCATGTGGGAGAAACTTACAAATTCATATGCTGTGGATGCATGGTTGAGTCAGCATATCAAAAAAGCATTTATAAGCAATCCCTTGAGAGAGATTTACAATGATGTTTTTGCAGATATCATAAATGCTTTTGTATTTGAAGGGAAAGATGTAGTACATCCGGATTCGCTGAGAAACAGTTCTGTTCATTCTCAATACAAAGCAAGTGATCAAAAACTTCATGAATTGGAGCGTGATGTCGCAAAATATTGGATGGATGGAAATGTCCGGATCGCCTTATGTGGCATGGAAAATCAGACTAAAGTCGAAAAGTTTATGCCATTTCGAGTGTTCAGTTATGACGGAACTGCATACAGGAGCCAGTTGCTGGACCGGAAGAATAAAATCGTCCCAGTGATTACCATAGTGCTGTATTTTGGCAATGAACATTGGACAGCACCGAAAAGCATCAAGGAACTTTTGGATATTCCAGCGGGACTTGATGAATATGTGAGTGATTACAACATCCATGTATTCGAGATCGCATGGCTTACGGATGAGCAGATTGCTAGATTTAAAAGTGATTTTGGGATTGTTGCTCGATTCTTTTCTGAGAGAAGAAAAAATCCGGACTATGTACCGGACGATCAAACCGTCATCACGCATGTCGATGCCATGTTAAAACTCTTGGCAGTAATGGCTGGAGATCGAAGATACGAGGAAATTTTACAATCTGACAATAAAAAGGAGGTTGGTTGTATGTGCGATGTAGCAGAAAGATTGGAACGCAAAGGAATTGAAAAAGGTCTTGTAGAAGGCCGCGCAGAAGGCCAGAACCTGCTTGTGGCTGTGGTTAACCGTTTGAGGAATGGCGAAACGGCAGAGCAGATTATTGCAAGCGGTGTAGATGCTCAAACAGTAGCACTTGCACAGTCAATCAAATAAGCAGCAGAATTTAAGGATCATCCATAGCGGTGATCCTTTTTTTGTGTGTGGACATTGGAAAAGAAAAAGTGGATGTTGAAAAAGTCAGATCAGCTTTCCCCCTATTCCTTTTCATGCCTCCGCGCAAAGTCCGCTGCTGACCAAAACGATGGGAAAAGAGGAGGGGAAAAAAGAAAGGGATAGCACTGCCAAAAATTCATGTCGCAGTGTAAAGGAAGCCCCGCCCCAGTTGACCTTTTGTGGTGTTGGGGCGGGGCGATTACGCTTCACATGTGCAATATAAATTTCAATCCATGCACCCCGGAGGGCGCAACTATGCAAATTCAATCTGTTACAATATATTTCAATCCATGTGTTACAATATATTTCAATCCATGCACCCCGGAGGGTGCACCTGCGCAAATAGCTTATTTCCTGCATTCAATATATTTCAATCCATGCACCCCGGAGGGTGCAACTGTGTAAATAGTTTATTTCCTGTATTCAATGTTCATGTCGAATGAATAGGCCTTCAGGTAGTTTCCACCCCACAGACAACTCTGTTCATCGCTGCCGTGTGTAGTAAAGTAAGGCGGGACAGCTTTTTGCATACCCCTATTGTCAATGACGAATACATAGGTCTGACCTTTTTTAAGCTTGGTTGTAAATTTATCTTTGGCAACAGGATATTTGTTTACAAAGTCCTTTTGATATTCGTACGTTTCCTCAATGACATCGGCGTATTCCGGATGTTCTTCTTTATAGTTGTCGAGGATTGTGCGGAGCCTTGCAAGGTAATTGTTTTCGTAAAGATCTCCGTAGTTACCAACGGCGTCTGGATAAAGGTATTCTAATTTATATTTTTTCCCCTCTTTCACGGGTTTATAAATACCTTCACTGAGGCATTTTAAAGATTTATCGTCTGTACCCTGCAGGTTGTCGAGTGTGAATACGTATTTCCCCGTCTTTGGAGCTTTAAATTTTACAAAGGACTCGTACCGGGGTTCTCCTTTTTCTTTGGATACAGATTTTACTGAGGATGTTACTGCCGGAACGTTAATGGTTGTTTTCCCCATTTTGACAGATGGCAGGGAGTTTAAATCCTTATAAAATGACGCTTTAGAATAGCTGGCAGGGTATCCCTTTTTATCATACCCATCGATATGGTACCTGTATGCAGAAGTGACTTTCTTTGTAGCAGCTTCTGCGGTAATGACATCATCAGCCATTGCAGGTACAACAGCAGTGGCAACACATGCAGTGGCAAGGACTGCACACATCAGTTTTTTTAAAACATTTTTCTTCATGATAAAACCCTCCTTTGGATTTTGTAAATATATTATATTTGAATAAGTAGCTGAAAGGAAATCTTTTGTCCCTTTCACCTTATATATTGCGCCATTTTGGAAAACGTCAAGGAAAAACGGAAAGCCGTTTCCCTACACATCTTTCCTCTATTTCCCACGTTTTCTCCTTTTTTGAAGGAGATAGGGACGATAGAAGATCGGTTTCCCTTTGTTTTTTATACCGTTGCGTAAGGAAGCCCCGCCCCTCGGGTTTACCTTTTGTGGTGTTGGGACGGGGCATGCTTTGATTCGTGGTGTGATCTTCATGCCGCCCCTCCTTGGAGGGGCGCAACATAATATAGAACTTTCGTGGGCGCGCTAAAACCAATATTTCAATCCCTACACCCCTCCGAAGAGGGATGCAATTGTAAGTATAAAATGGTGCAAGCCTTATTTCTTGAACTGGATGTCCAGATCGAAGGAATACGCGGCTTTATAATCAGTAGAGTTGTATAGACAGCTCATAGATCCATCATAAAAACTGGTATTATATGGAGCACAAGTTGTTTTTTTGCCGGAATTATCAATTACAAATACATAAGTCTGACCTTTTTTTAACTTTGTTGTGAATTTCATCTTAGTAGTTGTGAATTTATTCACGAAAGATACCTGATTATTATAATCGTCATTTAAAATATCCTCATAATCCGGATGCTCCATTGCATAATTATCTAAGATAACACGAAGTTTTTCAAGAAAATTATTTTCATAAAGCATTTCATAATCACCAACGGTATCAGGATAAAGGTCATCTTCCAATGAATATTTTTTTCCAATTTTTTCAATTCTGTAAATGTTACAATTAAGTTCTTTTACAGATTTGTTGTCCGTACACTGTAAGTTTGTGCAGGTAAAAACATATTTCCCGGTTTTCGGTGCTTTAAATTTTACAAAAGACTTATAGATTGAATAGTTTTTTTTCTTCGATACCGATTTTACTGAGGATGTGACAGCCGGCACATTAATCGTTGTTTTTCCTGTTTTAATCACTGGCAAAGAGTTCAGATCTTTATAAAATGAATTCTTTGAGAAAGTAATGGCATATCCTTTTTTGTCAAATCCTCGCAAATGATATTTATAAGCAGAAGTTACGCTTTTTGTTGCAGCTTCAGCGGTTACAACAGAATCGTCAGCTATGTTAGGAACAACAGTAGTTACGATGCATACAGCGGTAAGAACCGCACACATCAATTTCTTTAAATAATTCTTTTTCATAATAAAACCCTCCTTTGGTCTTGTTAAAATTTATATGAATAAGCAGCTGAAAGGAAATCTTTTGTCCCTTTCACCTTATATATTGAGCCATTTTGGAAAACGTCAAGGAAAACGGAAAACTTTTTTACTATACACTTTTCCCTTTTTACGTTTTCACCTTTTCCCGTTTTTCGCTCCTCGCATAAAAATAAGGCTGCAAAAACAGCATTGCATACTAGATATTGTAACATGTGATTATAAAAAATGCTACCGCAGGAGCGGTTTTATAATAGACATTCTTTATTTAGGAGGAAAATCATGGAAGAAAAGAACAATGGTATTTCAGACAGCAGATACAAAAGCAGGTTTTTCAAAAAGCTTGCTGCGTGGATGGGAAAGCACGGGGCAGCGCTGACAGCAGTGGTGCTGATTGCGGTTTCAGCCATCCTTGGGTGTGCCGAG
>OFMP01001414.1_pt1 | contig 12504 bp, 19 predicted proteins | sample 1541841 | NCBI WGS metagenome assembly OFMP01 (sample SAMN04209226, study PRJEB22552) | human gut metagenome | biome: gut; material: feces | host: Homo sapiens | place: USA: Oklahoma
TCCTTGCATACTTCGGCTGCTTCGGGCGGCTGTTCATGGTAAGCCGTTCCGTCTGTGTCAGAAGCACGTTATTTTGAAATACCGGGTCGGTATAGGGCTTTATATCTTCGGCGTTGCCCCAACGGGCTGAACCGTATTCGATACCTTTTCGGTATTTCTTCGCGTTCTTGCCTTTGAAGTACACCATAAGCCGGATAAGGACAGCCCCCACAATACCGATAAGCAAATCCATAGGGGCAAGGCTCGGAAGCGGGGTTGCAAAGGCAGCGGAAAAGCCGTCTGCAAGGGAAAGCACCTTGCCGGAAAGGTCAGCCCCCGGCGCAAGGCGTACCGCTTGTCCGATTTTGTCAAAGAGATAGACAAAGAGCAGATAGGGGGCATTTAGGATAAGCAGCTTTTTAAGTTCCGGCTTCATAGCGATACCTCCCTGTCCTTTTTCTTCACTTTGTCCCTCTGTGCGTTCAGAGCTGCCGCCTTGTCTTTCAGAGTGGAAAGCAGCTTGCGGATAGAGGGCTTTTTATCCCTGCCTAATTTCTTTGCGGTAAATTCCCGGAACGCTTCGGTCATAACGTCAATATCCTTGCCCTTAAAAGACACAAGATAGGTCGGCGGCTTGCCGTTCTCAATCTTCTTGACGTTGTAATCAAGCCCGCTTTTCCTTGCGATAGGGTCAAAGGCTTTGATATTTTGGTCGGTAATCTCAATGTTGGAAACCTTTTCTCCCTGCTTCATAAGCTGCCGCATAGTGATTTTCCCATGCGGGGCTTTGGTTAGCTGCCCTTTGCCTTTGGCAAGCAGGGCTTTCATAGCCTTTTGCAGCACTTCGGCGGTCAGCTTAGATGTTTTGATTGCTAAAGACACGACTTTTTCATTGACTTCATCTTGCATGAAATCCCTCCTTTCATAGTTTGGTTAGGGTGGTGTGCCGCTTCGGGGCATAAAAATAAGGCGTACATTTTTCATGCCGCCTTTAGATACGCACCCGCAGCCCGTTCAAATCCGAAGCCCTCACACCGACAAGATACCAGTTGTCCCCGTACTCCATGCGGGTCGGCTTCCATTTGCCGCGTACAAACACTTCAAGGCAATCCCCACAATGCAATCCTCCGTAGTAGTCGTTAAGGTCAAAGCGAATGTCGTAACGGTCTGCCGTTTCATCAAAAATCAAAGCTCCTGTTTTCTGTGTCATATTAAAATCCTCCTGTTTTTTAATAGCCGCCGTACATATCGTGGTTGACAAGGGCGGTGTAATAGCTGTCAATGGTGTTGGGCGCGTTGAAAAGTACCGCTTTCAGATATTGCTTGATGTTACGGATTTTCGTGGTGTTCTCTTTCATGCAGTCAAAGACAAATTCAATGTGGCTGCTGTTCAGCTTCATAAACTTTGCTTTGACAAGCTCTGCCGGATAATCGTCCCCGGCGATACGAATTGTCTTTCGTTTGGTGCAGACAGTTTCAAGGATAAGGGACACAATCTCGTCCAAGCGTTCCCTGTCAATGTTGGTATGCTTGATAAAATGCTCATACTCGATATTGTCCTTGATGATTTCCTCATACACGCTGTATGCGTCTGCCGCTTCCGTTCCTTTCCGTTCCGGCTCTGCCGTTTCTTCCCTCAAAGGAGAGGGGTTAGGGGAAAGGATAGGAATGGAATGGTTACTTGATAAATCCGTATTTGATTTTTCTTTTTTTGGTAAGTCAGTCTTTTGTATATCTTTATTTAATTGCATTGGATTTTCCAACGTAGGTTTTTCCTGCGTAGGATTTTCCAATGTTGGATTTCCCAATGTTGGATTTTCCAATGTAGGTAAATCCAAGTTAGGCGGCTGCTCATAGATGATGTAATCAGTTCCCCGCAAGCGTCCTTTCTCGTCGCGCTCCCTTGAACGCTGAATATATCCGGCTCTTTCAAGCTCCCGGACAGCTTCGCGGATAGCGTCGATTTTTTCCCGGTTGATATAGGACAGTCCCGCAAGGGTATAGTCCCAATCCTCCGGCAAGGACAGCATTTGCGATAACAGCCCTTTTGCCTTTAGGGAAAGTTCTTTGTTGCGTAAATGGTGGTTGCTCATAACCGTATATCCTGTGTTTCTCTCCACGCGGAAAACTGCCATAGCTTCATCAACTCCTTTGCTGCATATTTGTTACGCGGTAGAACAGCGATTTTAAGGGTTTAGGTATCAATCCCTTACCCTGTGAAAACCGTACCCGCAAAGCCTTGTGTAGCAAGACTCTTTTTGCCCCTACTGCGTAACATGAGGGTAAAAAAATAGCGGCGTTCCTTGTTTCCCGGTTGGGATAAGGTAACGCCGCCAGTGCGGTGCTATATGAAATTGTGTGATTGCCGACGTGCCGCGCCGCCAGTGCGTCGCGTTTGTATTGGGTTGTTTCATGCTCGCAAGATGTTCCGGCATATCAAGGCGCAATCCGTTAAAAGTAGTAAATTGGTAGTAAAATCAATCTGAAATCCTGCGAATGTGCTTGTATTTCAAGGGTTTTTCGGGATAATCAAAATTTTTAAAATAAAAGATAAAAAAGTTTCAGACACAGGCCGCGAAGGCGGTGGAGAAGACCGCGTCAGCAGATAGGAAGCCCAGGATTTCGCGGGGATAGGTGTTCAGCCAGTCTTCGACCTTCTGGATTTCCTGGACGCTGACTTTGCTGAAGTCCGTCCCCTTCGGGAACCAGCGGCGGATCAGGCCGTTCGTGTTTTCGTTGGTCCCGCGTTCCCAGGAAGAATAGGGGTGGCAGTAATAGACCTTCGTCCGCGGCCCCTTTCGGCGACAGCTTCGTTCCATGCCGTCGACGTCGGTAAACTCGGAACCATTGTCGACGGTTATCGACTTGAAGGTGGCACGGAAGGCCGGCGATCCCATCTTCCGTTCCAGGCGGTCCAGGGCGCGAACTACGCTGGCGGCGGTGTGATCCTGGACCTTGATGATCAGTTCCTTCCTGGACAGTCGTTCAGACAGGACCAGAAGGGCCGGCTTCGTCTTCTTCTTTCCCAGGACGGAGTCCATTTCCCAATGACCGACGGTCGTCCTGGCGTTCACTTCCTCCGGCCGGTGTTCAATGCTGGTTCCGGCGGACGCCCTGGCGCCCTTCTTGTGGGTGCGGGTGTAGCCGCGCTTGTTCTTACCGTGACGGGGAAGGTCGCGCATTTCAAGGGTCAGGAAGACGCCCTTCCGGATATAGGAATACAGTGTCGACTTACAGATCGACGTCTTGAACTTCATTCCCTTGACGCGGATTTCTCCAAGGACCGCCGCCGGCGAATAGCCGTCTTCCACGATCCGCCGCTCAATGTAGGCCGCCAGTTCGTGGTCGTCGCCGATCTTTAGACTTCTCCGTCCTTCCAGCCGACGCCCAGGATCGCGTTCGCATGGTTATAGCCGAAGTCCTGGCCGTAGTAAAAGGCGTCGAAGGCGTCCCTGTTGACCTTGAAGTCGTGGACTTCGAAGTTCGTCAGGATCAGGCCGCCCAGTTCGCCCCATTCGCCCAGGCCATAGACGCGATAGCCTTCAGGGTCTTCTTCCTTGCGGCGCTCCATGCGGCGGTAATAGGCGGGGTCTATGAACCGGTTCGTCTTATAGGTGGAATGATGGGCCAGGACGTCCGGATCGGCCTTGTCGAAGTATCTGGCCTTGATCCAATGCGTCGCGCTGACGGGGTTGAAGGTCATTGTGATCTGGTAATACAGGTTCGGATTCATGCCGTCCAGCTTACCGCGAAGACGGTCGTCCAGAATGTCGACGTCTTCAGAAAGAAGTTCCGTCGCTTCTTCACACCATATCCAGACAAGTTTTCCGTTCTTGAAGGTGATCGACTTCACCTTCTCGCGCTGACGCTGGTCCTTCACGCCGCGGAATATAATCCGGTTCCCCGTGATCTTACATTCCAGGGACAGGGGGTTCAGGTTGACCTTCCAGAAGCGTTCGGCGTATGGGCCGAACATTCGATAAATCGCGGCCTGAAGTTCCGCGAAGGTGGAATCGCGGTTCGTTTCCTCGATCTTCCGGACGACCAGAAGGTTCGCGCCGGTATAGGCGGGGTCAGACAGCTTCGCTATGTAGTCCTGGGCGATGTTCACGGACTTTCCGGAACCGGCCGATCCCTTCAGAATACGATAGCGGCCGCGCCACTCATTGACAGGGCGGAAGACTGGGTTGAACTGGGCGGACGCCTTGAACTCAATCTTCACCGCCGTAGTCATAGTTGATCACCACCGTCACAGGCGCGTTCCCTTCGGGATTGTCCTTGAACATTCCCAGGTGACGACCGCACAGTTCCAGGGCCTTCAGCTTGTCGGCCATCTTCACTTCGCGTTCGACGCTCGTTCCGAACTCCGTCGGGGTCTGCTTCACCTTGACGCCGGCGATCACCGCCAGGTCGTCTTCGACAGCAGTCCCCAGGACTTCGGCTGTGTTCAGGTCGATCACGTCCTTCGGGTTCAGGAAGGCGATCCTTCCCAATTCGCGAAGGACGCGGTCAGCGTTGATCCCCGTCCGCTTCGACCTTTCGGCCATCGCCTGATCGATGCGCGCGCGAATTTCAGGTTTCTTCAGTAATTCAAAACCAATACTTCCCGCGGTATTCGGAGAATAGGCACGCCACTTTTCGTCCCGAAGGAAGTCCGATCTGGCGACCTTCACTTCGTAGCCGATGATCGCGAAGTTTGTCCAGGACAGCTTGATCGCCAGGGCGTCGATCCGGCTATGGTGGTTCACGATCTGCGTCGGGCCGTCCTTGACCTCTGTGAAGAACATATCCGACGCGTGTCGGTGCGCGATCGCGCGCTTGACGTCGTCAGCGCGCCACTTTTTGTCCTCACTCACGCTCATTATCTCCTTCCACTTCGTCGCCCCAGGCGTCCCAGCCAGGGGCGGTCTTTCTGGCGAAAAGTTCGATCATAGCGCCCCCCCCGCAAGCTGGACGATCCTGTCGCGGGTTTCCGCCGGCTTCTCGCTGTGCCGCCCGATCGGCGCGTCGATCACGCTATGGACGTGTGCGTCTGCGCGCTTCGGTTTCCCCCTGGTCGCCAGAAGACACACTTCAGGGTTTGATCGTGTCCAGTTACCCAGGCCCCAGAACCAGGAAGGGGTTTTCCGGTTTCGCTTCACCCAGACAAAGGCGGCGGTCTTATACCGGAAGCCCCAGCGCCGGATCGTTTCCAGGGCGACGTCCAGGTTCGGGAACGTGGCCCACAGGAACAGAAGGCAGTCGTCCGCGGCGATGTTCTGGACCGGAAGGGAATAGATGTCCTCCGGCTTCATGGTGTGGTAATGCCTTGTCACGTTCCGCGTGGCACCGCCGCCGGAGTAGGACCAGGGCGGGTCCGCGTAGATCACGGAATACTTCTTGTCGGGGAATGGGATCACGCCGTCGCCCTCCTTCCGTCATACCTGGCCGCCAGGGCCATTTCACGGATCACGTCAGGGATCAGAAGTTCCAGGTATTCGTCGCCACGGTCCAGGCCCAGGGCTTCGTTCTGGAAGGCCATCTTCCGTCTGGCGTATGCTTCCGCTTCGTCGAAGACCGCCTTCGGCACCTTCACGCCCAGGGTCCGGTCGGCGGACGCCCGAAGGCGCCGCCGGCCGATCCACTCACGGGTCGTCACGGGATTATTCATGGCCTTCCACCGATTCGCCGCCGTCGGATTCCAGAATGATTCCAGATTCCGCGAAGAAAGCCGGCCGGACGCCGTGGACGCCGATGTACGCGTCGCTGTCGCCCAGACTGCCGTCCGTGCGGACATTGCGCGCGTCGTACGCGTTGCCGGCGTACGGGGTCGCAAGCCACCACCAGTCGTCCAGGGCCAGAAGGGCCTTGTATTTCAGGAACAGGGCTTCAGGAAGAAGGCTGATCTTCGCCTTCATGTTGCCGTAGCCGAAGCCGCCGCGGTGATCTGCCAGGGACCAGTTCGCTTCCACGATGTTCGCGGAACGGATCAGACCGCCGGCGGCGTCGAAGGCCGCCAGGAAGGGGCCGTTCAGTTCGTCCTTCAGATAGGACAGGCTGAAGTCGTTCGGGTAAGGGGTAGGGGCTTCCTCCGGACGGGTCTTCAGGGGTTCCAGGGAGAAGGGACGCCACGCGACCGCCTTGTCGGCGATCAGAAGGGTCGTCCCGTTGGTCATGTGATCCAGGACGCGGACGTCGATCGGGCCGGCGTCGAAGACGGTCCCAGGGGTCAGGTCCTTCAAAGTCTTAATATTTGCCATGTCGTTTTCCTCCTTCGAATATCTCGATAGTCACTTCCACGCGGGGGTTCTTCGGGTCCACGGCGAAGTCGTCCGTGAAGCCCTCGATCTGGTTCCAGCCATCGTTCACCAGGACGCCGGTGTGGACAAGGCTGTCCTGAATGAACTTCTTCGCGAAGGCGATGTTGTCCTTGTCGCGGCGGCGGTTCGGCTCGATCCAGCGGTAATGAATGATCACCGGCCGGACGAAGCGGACGCCGCGAAGCTGGGTCTTCACCATGAAGCCGATCACATTTTCGGCCTGTTTCTTCATGGCGGCGGCCTTGTACTTGCCCTTGACGGCGCGTTCCGCGTCTATGTACTCATTCAGGCCAGGTAAAAGGCCAGGGATCGTCACTTTCCAGGTTTCCACTTGCGGCCCTCCTTCACATTCCCAGGATTTCCTTCGCCCTGTCGCGGCGCGCGGCCGCGTTGACAGTCCTTCGGGAGTCGCCGGCCAGTTTCAACTTGATCGGACACATTTCCAGGACGCGGTCATAAATACGGGCGTAGCCCATAGACGACGGGTTCCGAAGGTCGTCCAGGGACAGGTTCGTCGTCACGATCAGGGGCTTCCCTGAACGGGACCTGGCGTCGACGACGTTGTAAATCTGCTCGACGGAATAGGACGTGTCCCGCTCGACGCCCAGGTCGTCGATCACCAGGCAGTCATAGCGGTTCAGCTTGTCCAGGAAGCCTTGTTTGTCCTCTCCGAATCCCTGAAGGCGGTTCATAATGCGGGAGAAGTTCGTCACGCTGGCCTTCACACAGCGGTCGATCAGGGCGTTCGCGATACAACAGGCCAGGAAGGACTTTCCAGTTCCGACGCCGCCATAGAACAGGATTCCGATGTTGTCGGCCTTCATTTCCTCCCAATGGTCGACGTACTTCCGGCACACGTCCGAAACGGCGGGGTTCCGGTTGTCGTCCTGGGCGAAGGTGTTGACCAAATAGGACGGGTCTGTGATCCCGTCGCGGCGAAGCCGTTCGCAGTCCTGGCGGAACTTGATCCGCTCTTCTTCCTTGCGCTGGGCTTCCTGGCGCTCTTCCTCGCACTTGCACATGACCGGCACCGTGACCACCTTCGGCGGGTCGGTGTCCAGTTCCAGGCGGTGTTCCTTCCTGGTGCGGCACCGGCCGCAATACAGAAGACCGTCTTCGCCGTGGTAGTCGCCGGCGCGCTCATGGCCGCGTCTGGCGTTCTGGGCGATGGTTTCCAGGACGTCGGTGAAGTCATTCATGGTCGTCACCGCCCAGGAAGTCGTCCCCGTCGCCGTAGTCCTTCGCCGCCGGCGGAACGGCGGCCGGCTTCACGCCGTCGGACTCGTTCCAGCGTTCGCCGCGAAGGAAGGTCGCGGGGTAGGGAATGAAGCGGCCTTCGTCCTTCGTCCATTGTTCGGACCGCTTCCAGCGTTCCACGCCGGCCACGATCCGGTCGACCAGGGCGTCGTCAGGGCTGATCTTCTTCCAGACGGCCACGGCGTCCTTCTTCCCGACACGTCGGGGATAGGAAGCCCAGAACCGGTCAAAACCGTCCGCCGCCCCGCGCCCCGAATGGGCGCGCTTCTCGTTTTCGTTATCGTTTCCGTTTTCGTTCTCGTTTACGGGTGCATTTGCAAGCATTTGATTTCCGTTCGCCTGTTTGCATTTGCTATCAAACGAAGACGGTTCAGGGTATTTGCTGGACTTCGCCCTGGTCTGTTGGCATTTGCCCCAGTTCAGAAGTTTCAGGTACTTCTTCCCGTCTTCGGGGGCCGTGTAGGTCCCCACCATGTCTTCCCGAACCAGTTCGTTCAGCCAGGATCGGATTTTCTGTTCGGAAGGGGGCTTCTGGGGGAAGCACAGGGAAGCCAGAATGCGGGGGTCGCCATAGTACAGGCCGAAGTCGTCGGCCTTCACGACCAGGCGCCAGAAGAACCGTTCGGCTTCGGCACTGATCGCGGTCAAAGACTCGCTGATGATGATCGTTTCCTTAATGATACGGCTGGGCATTGTCTACACCACCTTTCACGCGTTGCGCTGGCACTTGCGGCACAGTTCGCGGCCGTACTTCCGAAGGGAATAGTCGCGCTCGGCGTCGCTGATTGGGCCACCGCACACAGGACAGACGGCACCGCCGGCGGGGATCGTGGTTGTCTGGCCGCCCTGGGGCGCTCTCTGGGACGTCTGGGGCGCTTGCGTTGTCTGGGGCTGTGTCTGTCGGCCGCTCTGCGCGTTCTGGCGGCTTCCCTGGCCGCTCTGGTTGGCCTTCTTCTGGACACCGCCTTCGCACAGGAAGCGGACGTTTCCGAAGCGGTCAACGATCGTCAGGTCCACGATCTCGCGGCGGTCGTTGTAGCCGATCTTCGTGACGGAGAACTTGACATTCGGATAGGTACGGTAGACGTCGCGGCCCTGGACCTTCTCCACCTTCCATTCACCGTCATTCAGTTCGACATAGGTGAAAGGGGCGGAATACAGTTCGCGGCCGATCCCGACGTTGAAGCCGGCACGTTTGAAGGCGTCGGACGCCTGTCCCTTTTCCTTCTCCGTGTTGCTCTCGACGCCGACGTCCTGTTTCTTCACCCAGGCCGCCTTTTCGTCGTCCCAGATTTCGATCGTACAGAACAGGTTCCCGTTGATCAGTTCGTGGGTTCTCTGCCAGTTACCAGGCCCGAAGACCTGGTCCAGGATTCGCATATCGACACGGGCGTCCTTGTAGAGAAGAAGGACCGCGCCGACCGTGCCGTTCTTCGCCTTGCTGACGGACTGGACGCGACAGTCGATGTCTTCAGCCGTCAGAAGGGGAATGTTGAAGTCCTTCACGCTGATTCCTCCTTACTTGATCTGAAGGTTCTGATTCTCGACCAGGACAGCGCCGGCGACGGCCTGTCCGGCCTGGATTGCCTTCTTGATTGCCGTTTTGTCCGGCTTCGTGGTGACGGTGGTCGTCACGAAGTCAGGGGGAAGGGCGCCTTCGTCGTCGATCTGAACCTGGGTGGACTTGCGGAAACTGATCTTCGTTCTGGCCGTTTCGACCTTGTCGCGGCCGACGGACAGCATGGAGGACGCCAGAAGGTCCTTCAAGCGTTCGACACGCTTTTCGGCGGACTTGCGGCGCTCCGCCAGGGCGGCTTCCTCTGCCTTCACGTCGCCGACGAAGGCGGTCAGGTTCTTGATGTAAAGGGCGGTCGCTTCAGCCTTTTCGTCGAAGGCGGCGGAAAGGGCGTCAAGCTGGTCAGCGTTCAGCAGTTCGCCGGTGTCGGGGTCAACCTCGATCGCGTCCAGGGCGGCCAGGAAGTCGGCGCTGATCTCGTACAGGGTGTTATTCATTTCGCGGCGCCCCCTTCCGTCTTTTCCGGTGCCAGGATCAGAAGGGCTTCTACGACCATGCGGTCAACGTCCTTCCAGCCGATTTCGACGCCTTCCTGACGCGCTCCATTGAAGGCGGCCAGCTTCGCGATCGCGGCCTTGATATTTGCTTCGGCGGCTTCGGCGCGCGCCTTCTGTTCCTGATACTGCCCGAACCAGGTCTGGGTCTGGCGACGCTCGAAGTCGGCGTCTTCACGGGCTTCCTTGTTTTCGATCAGGGTATTCAGCAGAAACGCCTTCACGGCGTCCGTATCATAAAAATTCAATTTAGGCATTGAAAACCGTTCCTTTCCGTGATATGATTCACTTAACCTTTTTGGAATGGGCCGTTTCGGTTGTTGTGGTGACGACGAAACGGTCCTTTTCTGTTTCTTCGATCGTGATCTTCTTTTCGCCCAGAAGGACCAGGGCCTTCACGGCCTGTCCGACCTGAACGGGCGACAGGGTCGCCGTGTACTTCATCTTCTCCGTTCCCTCCTTCCTTCGGTGGTGTCGAAGGCTCCGGCGACGGCCAGAAGGCCGGCCCAGATCAGAAGGAAGCCGAACATTCGGATTGCGCCAGGGAGAAGGGGGACCAGGTCCTGTTCGACGGCTCCGACGCTTCCCAGAAGCGCCAGGAAGGCCACCAGGGAAAGAAGACTGGCCGCGTTGCGGATTCTCCGGCGCGTTCGCCGTTGCCTTGCTCTGGGGGTCATTCTGCCGGCCCTCCTTTCCTCCGGCCGCGTCGGCGAAGGCTTTCCTGGGCGCGCTTCTGGGCCAGGTCTGCGTCGTAGTACGGCCGGAAGTTCTTGTCCAGCTTGTCCCCTTCGCGGCCGCGCTTCAGTTCGGCGTAGATGGTGCGGGGTGCGACGCCGATTTCCTTCGCGATCTGTCCGGCCTTCGCGCCGGCGGCGTAAAGGGCCGCGATCGCCTTTCGGTCCGGATATTCGATCGTTTTGTAACATTCAGCCACGTTTTCACCGTCCTTTCTCTGGGAGAAAATAAAAAAAGTGTAACTGCAAAAAGCCTGTCGACTTAATGCAATTACACTATACACGGGGGCTCTTTTCCATTTAACTAAATTCTTTCTTGACACGGTATCCCATAAACAGTACAATAGATAATTGGAATTCGTATAGCCGTCCTTCGGGCGCAGGGGAGCCCCTCGGCGGTTTGACTTATTCGGCTCCGGATATCCGGAAATTACCCAATACTGTGAAAAGGAGGTGTGCTCGCAACTTATGGAATTTAATACGTTAAGCCTCATCCTTTGCATCGCACTGGTCGTGGTCGGCGCGGTCTGTTTCTTTATCGGCATGACCTATCGCAAGAAGGTCGCGGAGAAGGAGATCGGAAGCGCTGAAGAAGAGGCTCGCCGCATCATCAACGAGTCGATCAAGGGCGGCGAGAGCAAAAAGCGCGAGATGCTGCTCGAAGCAAAGGAAGAAATCCATAAATCGCGGAACGAGTACGAAAAGGAAGTAAAAGAGCGCAGAAGCGAGCTTCAGAAGCAGGAGCGGCGGCTCCAGCAGAAGGAAGAATCGCTCGACAAGAAGCTTGACCTTTATGAAAAGAAGGAAGACGAGCTTGCAAAAAAGGCCGCCAACATCCAGGCGCAGCAGGAAGAGGTCGCAAGCCTCAAGCGCAGCCAGATGGAGATGCTGGAAAAGATCTCGGGCCTGACGCAGGAGGAAGCGAAAGCCTACATCCTCAAGGGCGTAGAAGACGACGTGCGGCACGAAACCGCCGTCAAGATCAAGGAAATCGAGCAGCAGTTCAAGGACGACGCGGACTCTCTGGCGCGCGAGATCATCACCACCGCCATTCAGCGCTGCGCGGCGGACCATGTGGCCGAGGCCACCGTTTCCGTTGTGCCGCTGCCGAACGATGAGATGAAGGGCCGCATCATCGGCCGCGAGGGCCGCAACATCCGCACCCTCGAGACCATCACAGGCGTCGACCTCATCATCGACGACACGCCCGAGGCCATCACCGTTTCGTCCTTTGACCCCGTGCGCCGCGAAATTGCACGCCTGGCCCTTGAAAAGCTCATCGCCGACGGCCGCATCCATCCGACCCGCATTGAAGATATGGTCGAAAAGGCGCGCCGCGAGGTCGACCACACGATCAAGGTCGAGGGCGAACGCGCGAGCTTCGAGACCGGCGTTCACAACCTGCATCCCGAGATCATCAAGCTCCTCGGCCGCCAGAAATACCGCACATCCTATGGCCAGAACGTCCTGAACCACTCCATCGAGGTCGCCCACATTGCAGGGCTTCTTGCCAGCGAGCTGGGCGTGGACGTGACGCTTGCCAAGCGCGCGGGACTTCTTCACGACCTCGGCAAGGCCGTAGACCACGAGATGGAAGGCAGCCATGTCCAGCTGGGCGTGGAGCTTGCAAAGAAGTACAAGGAGAGCCCCGTCGTCATCAACGCCATCGAGGCGCACCACGGCGACGTGGAGCCGCAGACCATCATCGCCTGTCTCGTGCAGGCGGCCGACGCAATTTCCGCCGCACGCCCCGGTGCGCGCCGTGAAAACGTCGAGAACTACATCCGCCGGCTCGAAAAGCTCGAAGAGCTCACCAGCTCCTTCCCGGGCGTCGAAAAGTCCTATGCCATTCAGGCCGGCCGCGAGGTCCGCATCATGGTCAAGCCCGAAGAGGTCAGCGAGGACAACATGGTCCTGCTTGCGCATGATCTTGCCAAGAAGATCGAGTCTGAGCTCGAATACCCCGGACAGATCAAGGTCAACGTCATCCGCGAGACCAAGGCTGTCGAATACGCAAAGTAAGCAAAAATCCCTCTGCCGCAAAGCAGAGGGATTTTTTGTCTGCATGTATGGATGCGTCCTTCCGGGAGGTTCGTAGGGGCGGACGGCTCTGTCCGCCCGCAGAAAAATCTGTTTTTTTACGAAAATCTCCGGCGAATTCGACA
>OFMP01001431.1_pt1 | contig 12402 bp, 10 predicted proteins | sample 1541841 | NCBI WGS metagenome assembly OFMP01 (sample SAMN04209226, study PRJEB22552) | human gut metagenome | biome: gut; material: feces | host: Homo sapiens | place: USA: Oklahoma
CAGCTTAGGCCCGATGGAATTGACAATGTGCATGATTAAATCGGATTTTGTCATGCTCCGGCGAATGATGCGAATGTAACCGCCGCCGCCTCGCCTGCTCTCTACGATATATCCCTGCTCCGGTGTGAAACGGGACGTGATGACGTAGTTGATTTGGCTCGGTACGCAGCCCAGCGTGTTTGCAAGCTCATTACGCTGGATCTCCGCGATGCCGTTTTCATCATTGAGCATTTGTAAGATGTAATTCGCAACGCTGTCGCTGATTCGCATTTCTGATCGCCTCTTGTTCTTTCTTTGTCTTTGACTTTCTTTGACTTTAATTATAAGCAAAACGGATGTATTGTCAAGCGTGATTTTAGACGATTTACAGGAATTACATTAAATGATCTCTCTATTTCAAATTATTTCTCAATAATACTAACTGAAACGCCTAAATTTAAAAAGTTTTTGAAGTTTTGCTTTGACCATCACACATTTCCCCCACTTTCATATTCTGTACTGTAAACGAAAGGAGGCGTTCAATCATGTGTAACGGTTTTGGCGGAGGTTGCTCTTGGATCATTATCATCATACTGATCCTCTTGTGCTGCGGCGGCTGTGGCTGCGGTAACGATTGCGGCTGCAACAACTGTGGTGGCTGCAACAACGGCTGCGGCGGCTGTGGCTGCTGATCGGTCGATCGCATAATATAAAAGCAAGCCGACTGAGTGAAAGCAGTCGGCTTGCCGTTTTATAAATAACACGTAAAGTGACAAGACTTTACATATTGCCGAGCATATAAAGAAAAGCTGTGCACTCCATTAGAATGCACAGCTTAATTTTAGGACTATGAAAAGTAATTTAGCTTTACAGACAGCTCGGGACTTTGTAACCGTATGTATTCTTCTTATAGTTGCCGTTAGAGGGCGATGCCTCGGCGTAGTTGCCGTAGGAGAATACTTTAGCTTCTGCAAGGCGTCTGTAATACAGGCCGATGTAGCAGTTGCCGCCTGCCACATGCCAATCCAGCAGATTGCTGCCGAATGTGTAGGCGTCCACATAGTTCAGGTCATGCGTGAGACCGGAGGTGCTGTTGAAAGAAACATCGCCTGCGCGCACCCAACCGCTCTTGCCGCTTGCAGAGACCTTGTACCAGCTCTGCTTCGTGCTTGAGTCGCGGTAATAATCGAGGATGTTCACACTTGTGTTGATCTTAAGCGTAGTAATCTGCGTGGAAGAAGCGCTGTGGTCCTGATACATGGGCAGTGTGGAAGCCGTTACCTTACCGCCGTATGGATTGGAAGAAGACAAATCCTGCGGCGGAACAACGGTGTTCATGATGACTGTACGCACGTAGCAGTCGCCGGAGCCGTTCCAGTAGCCTGCGCCGACATTGTAAGAGAAGCTTGTAAGCGCATCAAACTGGCACTGGCTCATCAAAAGGCCGTTGCTCGAGATGAAACGGTTGATCTCTGTGGTGTAAGAGCCGCGGTTGACGGTATCGGCCAGCATGGCCTTTGCTTCCGAGCGGGTCAGGTTATTGTAGAATGTGGTGTTCTTGGAAACAACGTAACCGTAGCCGACGGTCGGGATATTGCCGGCAAGCGTGTCCGGCGAAACCTGTGGGACATAGCCTTCATAAGAGGCGATGTTGTCGAGCATACTGTCACTTACGCGGCGGCTCTCGCCTGTTGTCGTATCAGAATCCGTTGTAGAGACGACGAGGATGGTGAACTCTCTGTAATCGGAGGAATAACCGCCGCCGGAAGACGAATACGCACGCACCGTGTAGGTGCCAGGTGTACTGATTGTAGCCGAAGCAGAGAAAATACGGACGTTGTTGTCGCCCTGACTTTCGGAATCGTAGGACGTGGTATCGTAGGTGCCGACGCCATCAATCTCAAAGCGCACGGCGGATTTCTGCGTATCCGTAACCGCCTTCAAATTGAAGGATGCACCGGCTGTGATAATATTCGGTGTTGTGTACGCAAAGCGGACAGCTTCCGGCGCGGAGACCGTGACGGAAACGGTGGCAAGTGCAGTGCCGTTTGCGCTCTTTGCGGTGATCTTGGCTGTGCCCGGCGCAGCGCCGTAAATGAAGAGCTGACCGGAAACACCGGCTTTTGCCGTTGCAACGGAAGCATCACTGCTCTCCCACGTAACAGAGCCGGAAGCAGAAGCCTGAATGTAGATGGTCTTATACTGTGCGAGATCGACGGAAGAAACGGAGACCGATGCGCTGGACGAAGACGGGTCATATGCTGCGACATATTCTGCCGAGACATAGCCCTCTGCGCCGCCGGTCGTACGCACATGCACCCAGCCGCTCGTTTTGCGGTCAAGCACATTCAGCACGGTGCCGGTGCTCAAAACAGTGAGTACTTTACAGCTCGTGTTCGGCTCGGAACGCAGGTTGAGGCCGACCGTAACGCGGACGTATTCGCCTGTTGCAGGCGTATTGGAGTTATTGCCGTTATTGGTGTTATCATCTCCACTGTCACCGGGCTTTACGGAGTTGATATCGCCGGAGGTGATCTTTAAGTACTGCGCGGCAAGGTAGCCCTCTGTACCGTCGGAAATCTTCACTTTGTACCAACTGCTGTTTGTGGCTTCCGTAACGGTAACGTTAACGTTCATATCGATAACCTTGATGATGCCATAGCTTGTGCCGGGGCCTTTGCGCACATTTAAATCGGATGTGGTCTTGGCCTGTACGGTTCCGTTGCTCGGCGCCGGGGTCGGCGTGGGCTTTGCGGAAGGCTTGGCAGAATCAATATTGCCGGAAGTAACTTTCAGATATTCGGAGAACAGATAGCCCTCTGTGCTGTCCGAAAGCTTTACCTTGTACCACTGGCTGTTCGACGCGTCCGTGACCGTAACGGTGGTGCCGGTGCCGATGACCTTGATGACGCCGTAATTCGTACCTGCACCGCGGCGCAGGTTTACGTCTGCGGTGAGCTTAGCCTGCACAGTGCCATCATTGGACGGTGCCTGCGTAGGTGTAGGCGTTGCGGACGACGTGCCGGTGACCTTCAAATACTGTGCAAAGATGTAGCCCGTGGAGCCGTTTGCAAGGCGCACGGCATACCACTGAGAGTTGCTCGTATCCGTTACGGTGACGGTGGTGCCGAGGGAAATGACACCCTTGGAGCTGTAATTTGTACCGGGGCCGGTGCGGAAATTGACATATTCCGTCGTTTTGGCGGAGACCTCCTCCGCAGAGACCGCAAACGGCATTGCCGAAGCGAGCAGCAACGCGGAAAGTAACAGCGCCGTACCCTTTCGGATCATACGTTTTCTGTATTGCATTTGTTTTCACCTATCCTTAAAAACCCTGAGTTCGATCTGTTTTAAGTGCAGATCTTTACAAGCTGATTTGATTATAACGCATTTTAGCGTTTGATGCAATTTATCCGTGCAAATTTATTGCAAAATTTATCTTCTGCGGCTCCAGGTGTCGGGGCTGAGGAGGAGCAGGAGAGGGAAAATCTCGAGTCTGCCGAGGAGCATGTCGAGCGAAAGGATAATCTTCGAGAGATCGCTGTAAATGCTGAAATTTTGTGTGGCGCCGACAAGCTCAAAGCCGGGGCCGATGTTGTTGAAGCAGGACGCGACGGCGGAGAAATTGGTACCGATGGAAAAGCCGTCCACCGAGATGATGGCGAAGCTGAGCACGAGGATGACGCAGTAAATGGCGAGATAGGCGTTGACGTTGTCGCAGACCTCTTCGCTGACGGCGCGGCCGTCCATATAAACGGGCTGCACGCGGCGCGGGTGGAGCGCCTTGCGGATGGTGCGGCGAATGCTCTTCATCAGGAGCAAAACACGGGAGACCTTGAGACCGCCGCCCGTGCTGCCTGCGCTGGCGCCGATGAACATGAGCGAAAGCAGGATTGCTTTGGAAAACGCCGGCCACTGCTCGAAATCGACCGTGCCGTAGCCCGTTGTGGTCATGATGCTGACGACCTGAAACGCCGCGTGGTGCACGGACTCGTAGACCGTATTGTACATGCGGCTGATATTGATGGCGATGAGAACGATGGAGCCTGCGGCGATGCCGAAATACAGGCGAAGCTCCTCGTTTTTGAACACCGCTTTGAACTTGCGGAGCAAGAGCATGTAATAAAGGCTGAAGTTCACGCCGAAGAGGAACATGAACACGGTGACGACGGTTTGCAGAAAGTAGCTGTACCCGCCCATGCTGCTGTTTTTAATGGCGAAGCCGCCGGTGCCGGCCGTGCCGAACGCGATGCAGAAGCTGTCGAACACGGGCATACCGCCGAGCAAAAGACACACAATGCACAGCGCGGTAAGCAAAATGTAGATTCCGTATAAAATCATAGCGGTTTGGCGCAGGTGCGGCGTTAATTTATCGACGCTCGGTCCGGGGCTTTCCGCACGCATGAGGTAGATGCCGGTGCCGCCGTTTTTGCGCGCGCCGGGCACGACTGCCAAGAGGAACACGAGCACACCCATACCGCCGAGCCAATGGCTGAAGCTGCGCCAGAAAAGGTTGCAGCGCGAGAGCGCTTCGACATCCGTCAGGATAGACGCGCCGGTCGTTGTAAAGCCGGAGACCATCTCAAAAAACGCATCGACGTAGCTCGGGATCTGGCCGCTTAAAAAGAACGGCAGTGCGCCGAACGCGGACATGAAAATCCACGAAAGACCCGTTGCGGCAAAGCCCTCCTGCGCGGAGAACATGCGGTTGCCGCCGCGGCTGAACAGCAAAAGCGCACTGCCGACGAGCAGAATGAGACACAGCGACTCGATGTAAGCGAGTATATTTCTCGGCTCGTGATCGATGACGGCGATGAGCAGCGGGAAAAGCTGAAAAATGCCCGTGATGAGCAAAATCAAGCCGACGGTGCGGCTGATACTTTTAACATTCATTGTGCAGCCGCTCCTTTACACAAAAATGTCGTTGAACTGCAAAACCGGCTGCTCGCGCGTGGTAACGACGATGACGGTATCGCCGAGCTGATAGTACGATTCGCCGTCCGGAATGACCGTGTTGCCGTGGTGTGTGATGCAGGAGATCAGAATATTTTTCTTTAAGCGCAGGCGCAGGTTTTTCAGCGGCTCGCCGATATACTTCGACTGCTTATTGACGATGAACTCCAGCGCTTCGGCACGGCCGTCTGCAATGCGGTGCAGCGTGACGGCGGCACCCGTTTGGTGCTGCATGGCGCGCACATACTGCACGATATTCGCGCTGCACAGCTCCTTCGGGCTGACGACGCTGCCGATGGGGAGCGTTTCCACCATGCCGGTCGTCATGATGCGGTTGACTTTTGTGACAATGTGCGGCACACCCTTTGCGTTGCCGACCATAGAGGTGATGATGTTCTGCTCATCGATGCCGGTGAGCGTGACAAGAGCGTCCGTTTCGTTGAGACCCTCCGCCTCCAGAATTTCCTGATTGGCGCCGTCTGCGCAGATGACCGCCGCCTCCGGCAGCATCTGTGCGAGCTGTTCACTGCGCTGGAGATTGTTTTCGATGATCTTGACATGGACGTCCGCGCCGATGAGCATTTGCGCGAGGTAATAGCTGACGCGGCCGCCGCCGATGAGCATGGCGTGGCGGATCTTTTTCTGCGTGATGCCGAGGCGCTTCATGAGGTAGGAAAGCACCGTAACCGGCGCGGTGACGTAGATGTGGTCGCCGCGGCGCAGCATGGTATCGCCGGACGGGATGAGCGCATAACCGTCACGGATGACGGCGCAGACGAGCACCTTGCAGCCCAGTACGTGCGGCAGGTGATTTAAAATGACGTTTTCGAGCGGGCTGCGCTCCAAAACGCGCAGCTCGACAATCTCTACACGGCCTTTTGCGAATGTTTCGCGCTTTAAGAAGCCCGGTAATTGCAGAAGACGGAAAATCTCCTTTGCCGCCTCGCGCTCCGGGTTGATGATGAGCGAAAGGCCGAACTCGCCGCGCATCATGTAGAGCTGTTCTCTGTATTCAGGGCTGCGCACACGCGCGATGGTGTGCAGCGTGGGGTTCATTTTTCTTGCTGTAAGACAGCACAGCAAGTTGATTTCATCGGCGCTTGTGGCGGCGATGAGCACTTCTGCCTGCTGTACCTTCGCTTCATTCAGCGTGGCCATGGTGGCGCAGTTGCCCACCACGGTCATGACGTCGAACTGCTGCATATCCCGTTCCAAAACCGCCCGATTGGAATCGATGGTCACAAGGTCGTGACCCTCCTGTGAGAGCAGACGCGTAAGCGCAAGACCCACTTTTCCGTCACCGGCAATAATGATCCTCATTTCTTTTTCCTTTCTCGAACCGCTTTCGGTATATCCCGAACCAAAAACTTTCTAAACACGTAATACTCCGCCCGGGACGACACGTTTCCCCTTTGTATCGCCATGGTCATACATGGGTAGTATACACCCAAAGCGGTATATTGTACAGTGGCATTTTGTCCGTTTTTGCGGGGCGGCTTTCGGCGAGTTTGTAGAAAGTCTGCGGGAAGATGAAATCCACGTAAAAGCGCAGCCGGTGTGTTAAATACACGGCTGCGCTTTTTACTATCGGTAATATTTTTTGTCCGGGCGCGTGAGGGGGTGCTCGTAACGGTAAAAAAGATGCGGGGCTTCGCCGCACTGCACGACGCGAGATGTGCCGTCGCGCGTAAAGCCGGCGGCTTCAAAGAATTCGCGGGCGCGGCGGTTTCCGGCGGGCAGCCAGACCTTGCAGATCTTAAAGCCGCTGATGTAGAGGATGGCGAGGGCGTCCTCTACAAAAGCGCGACCAATACCGCTGTGCTGCGCTTTCGGAAGGACACACAGCGAGAAAATTTCCGCGCAGTAGGGGGTGTCGGCATCACGGCAGGCGTAACGGCAGCAAAAGCCGACGACTTCGCCGTTTTGCTCTGCGGCCATGATGTACTCGAACCCGATCTTTTTATCTTCGAGCAGTTTATTCGGGTCAAAAAGCGCCGAAATATCTTCGGTCAGCGTTGTGCGCGCGATGTGTTTGAAAGCGGGCAGGTCTTCCCAATCGGCAGGACGGAGCGTAAAGCTTTGCATAAAATCACCTCGGCTTGACTACGAACGAGGCCGACGGATTTTACGGCTTCTCCCCCATAAATCTTTGCGGCAGCGCACCGAAATTTACGGTTTGCACGGCGGCGATGATCTCCTCTTTCCGTGATAAAAGGCTTGCGTCATCTATGCGCACGTCGTTTAAATCGTACGGGCCGTTGCGGAAATGACCGACGACCGCACCGTGGAACACGCCGTCGATGAGAAGATATTGCAGTGGGCCACAGTCATACGGCAAACCCTCTGTGAGGGATTTTGCAAGCGATTTTAACGCCGGCTCGAACGCTTTATAGAGCGGGTCATTGCGGTGGAGCGCATAGACGCTGTGAAATTCGGGCGCGGTGTAGGTTTTGAGCGTTTCTGCGTCTTCTTTTAGGAGATATCCACCGTCGGACTCAACCAAAACGTCTTCGGACACGAGCCCGGCTATCGCGAGCTTGATCTCTTTTTCGGGCAATTTGTAAAACGATTTCGCCATGGCGGGCGTGAACCACACAAAGCGGTGCGCAAAACGGCAGAGGACGATTTTGAGGGCTTCCGTTTTGGTATAGCGGTCGAGGCTAAAATCGGAAAAAAATTCGTCGAAGCGATACCAGCCGCGATCCCACTCGCCGTCGTACTGGTCTTCGTAGATGAGAAATGCCTCCTGCAAGCGGTGCAGGGCGGGCGTGATCTCCTTGACGAGCAGGCCGCTTTCCTCTTTCAGCTGCCCGATGGTGTACGGGCCGGACATTTCGATGCGCTCTAACAGCATTTGCTGCATCATCGTCGCGTTTTTGAGCGGCTTGCGGTACAGCGCTGCGAAAAGCTCGAGGTCTTCGGGCAAGATCCAGCCGAGGTTGCCGCCCGCAAAGCGCCCTTTGATGAGTTCACGGCGGAACTGGCGGCTTTTATTATAGGCGAGGTCGTCGAAATCCGCGCGGAACGAAAGCGTGGGCGGTTGCCCAAAGCCGTTCCAGTAGACGTTCTGCCCGGGCTGAAGATCGCGGTACAATGCGTCGTATTCGGTTTCATTCGCCGGGGTGAGGAGATGCTGGCGCTCCATGCGCAGGGCGCGTATTTTTTCATCGTACATTACGGTTTTCCTTTCGTTTCCGCGCGCCATATTCGGCACTGTTCCACGCGTGCGCCGTGCGGCGTATCGCCCTGCTCGGGATCGCATGTATAGCTCCATAACAACTCACAGGGCAGTTCCGGACATTCTCCGCAGTGGTAAAAGCCTTTTTCCTGACAGCACTGCGCCACAGGGCAGGCTCCGTGGAACGGGTGTCCGTTTGTCTCTATACAGCCGCCGCACCCGCAGGGCTCTTTATACGTACAGGTCGTGCAATGCAGTCCGCATCTTGAATCGATCATGTGTGTTCCTCCTAAATTATGATATTCAGATCGTAACACACAGAATATGACAGCGGGGTGTCATGTTTTATAGCGCTTTTTCATTTTTTTGATCGCAGAACGCATTTTCTTTACCATTTCGGGCGGGGCTGTCACCTGCACGTCGACGCCGAAGCTCAAAAGCCAACGCAGGGCGTCCTCCGGGGTAGAAAATCCCCATTCGGTGTAGAGCTTGCCGTCTTCCCGCGTGATGAACGACGCGGGGCCGTATTCTTCCACAAGGCGGTATTTTACGGCGGGCTCGTAAACGGCCGTGACAATGTAATCATCCGTCATGCTTTCGGTGCGGCTGCGGTTCGGCTCTTTTTCAGGCGGGACTTCACGCGGGGTGAAAAATTCATCGGTCACGTTTAAATTCCACAGGCGGCGGAGCTTATAGAGGCGGAAATCCTCGCGTGCGGGGCAAAAGCCGAAAACGTACCAGTCCCCCCAGCGGAACATGACGCGATAGGGCTCGACAAGCTTATCCGCCTCCCCTTTGGCGTAATAATAGTGAAACACGATGCGGCGCGTCTCTTTTACGGCGCGGCGGATCGTCTCGATCTTCTCCGCCAAGTCGTTTTTGTAGAACGACGCGAGATCGATCTCCATGTCCCGTGGTATATCGGTATCTGCGCCGAGCTTTGCGGCGAGCAGGTCGGATGCAGGGGCTTTGGAAACGCTGTCGAGCGAGCGCAGCCCTGTGAGGACGGCGGAAAGCTCCTGCCGCGTGAGCACGGCGGCATCGAGCGAAAAGCCTTCCATGATGGAAATACCGCCGCCCGCGCCCTGTTTGGTAAGGAGCGGGATGCCGGCTTTGCAGATGTCTTCGATATCACGGTTGATGGTGCGGCGCGACACGCCGAATTTTTCCGCGAGATACGGCGCGGTAACAGTGCCTTTTTGCTGAATGGTCGTAATGATGCCGATGAGGCGGTCGGTTTTCAAATTAAAGCCCCCTTTTATCCACAGTATAGCACACCTATGTGGAAAACAAAATGAAAAACTTGCAATGCAAACGAAAATGTGGTATAGTACCTTAGAAATCAACAGGAACACGCCGTCTGCCACCGGGTAGGCGGAAGAACGTGCCCACAGAAAACCGATAGGTCTGCGCTTTTAAAGTGCTCAGCAGGTTTTCTGCGGGCACGTTTTGTTTTGGAGGGACTATGCGCAAATATCTTCGTTTTGTTTCCCAGAGCGTTTTGGGCATGCTGGGGCTTTCCGTCTACATTTTGGCGGACACATTTTTCATTGCAAATTACATCGGTGCGGACGGGTTGGCGTCTTTAAACCTCGCGCTGCCGATCTACGGTATCATCAACGGCACGGGGCTGCTCATCGGCATTGGCGGCGGTGTGCGGTACACGCTGCGGCACACGCGCGGCGACGAAAACGCAGACAGCGTATTTACGGCAAGCTTACTGATGGGCGCTGTTTTGTCGTTCATTTATGTGCTGTGCGGCGTGTTCGGGGCGGAGCATCTGGCAAGATTGCTTGGCGCTTCCGGCACGGTTTTACAGCCGACAACCGTCTATTTGAAGGTTTGCTGCCTGTTTTCGCCGTTTTTTATTTTGAATAACATCTTAACGGCGTTCACGCGCAACGACGATGCGCCCGGGCGCGCGATGGCGGCGATGCTGACGGGTTCTTTTGCGAATATTGTGATGGATTGGTACATGGTGTGCGTCTTGAACGCCGGTATGCTGGGTGCGGTGCTTGCGACCGGCATGTCGCCGATTTTCGGCGTAGCGATCTGCCTGACGCGAAAGCGCGGGTATCACATCGGGAAGCACCGCATTTTTGAGGAAATTCCGAAAATTTCTGCGGCGGGTTTTTCCGCGTTCATCGGAGAGTTTTCTTTGACGGTCGTTATTTTGATATTTAACTATCTGCTATTATCACTTGCGGGCAGCACGGGTGTTGCGGCTTACGGCATCATTGCAAACGTGGCGCTTGTGGCAACGGCGGTGTTGACCGGCGCGGCGCAAGGCGTGCAGCCGCTGATCAGCATTGCGTTTGCGGAACAGGACCGCAGAACACTTACAAAGCAGACGCGGCGCGGCGTTGTGACGGCGGTTTTACTGGGCGCGCTGTTTACCGTGGGCGCTTTGCTCTTCCCGCAGCAGGTGACGGCGGTATTCAGCAAGGGCAGCGCGGAGCTGACGGCGCTTGCCGTGCCGGGCCTGATGCTGTACTTCTTAAACTATCTTGTGAGCGGCGTGAATCTGCTGCTTATCGCGCGGTTTGCGGCGGCGGAGCGCAGCCGGGACGCGGCTGTTTTATCTCTTTTGCGCGGCGTGATCTTAGTTGTGCCGTGTGCGGTGGTGCTTGCAAATATATTCGGGCTGACGGGCTTGTGGCTTGCCGTGCCGACGGCGGAGGTGCTTTCTCTGCTTTGCGGGCTTTATCTTTTATACCGCGAAAAGAAAAGCGAAAAAACAGCTTTGCAGGCAGCATAAAACGCGGTATAATCTTTTAAAAGACGACGATTTGGGACAAAAGGAGACCGACATGCACATTCCGAAAAGCGACACGCAGCACACTGAAATTCTGACATTTGAAGAAGCGCAGAAGCACCGCGAAGAAAGCGCCGTTTACGACCGCGAAAAATGGCTTTATATCCCGGATTTTTACTCCGAATACCGTTACATACTGGGTACCGCCGGCAAAAAGCCGCTCATTACCATCGGCATCAACCCCTCAACGGCGGAGCCGGACAACCTCGACAACACACTGAAATCCGTAGAGCGCATTGCGCTTTTTAACGGGTTTGACTCGTTTATCATGTTCAACGTCTACGCGCAGCGTGCGACGAACCCCGACCATATGGATAAGGCGTTTAACCGTGCGCTGCACGAGGAAAACATGAACGCATTCCGCTGGGTGCTTTCGCGCAGCGGCGGAGAGCCCGGCATTTGGGCGGCATGGGGCACGATTGTGGAAAAGCGCGATTATCTCAAAACCTGCCTTGCGGACATGACGGCCATCGGCAACGCATTCCATGCAAAGTGGTATCAGGCAGGCAAACCCTCTAAAAAAGGACACCCGCACCACCCGCTGTATCTGCGAAAGGACTCGAAATTGGAGGACTTTGACATGGCGGCATATTTGAAGGCGCTTTAAAAAAACTTGAAAATTTAATTTTGACTATAAAAAACGCTCCTCACAGTTCGTAGATCAGGTGGAAGCCGAAAACGGCAAGCCTAAACGAACTTTGAAGGAGCTTTTTTTATGAAAACTTTTATCCCGCACGTGTATTTTTCCGCACCCGAAGACACCGTAGGCGACCTTGTGAACCAGATCCGCCGCGAGAGCGAGATCCCCGGCACGGCAAAACCGAAGCCGGAAATGAAGGACAGCGGCAAGAAATCCATCATTCCAAAAACGGTCGTTTCCGCTGCGAAAAGCGAGCTTGACCGCGTTTATGACCTGCTGACAAGCGGCGAAGACCTGCAGATGAACCCGGACGGCACGCTCAAGGCGATCCGGATCGAAGGAACGGAATATAAGGGTAAAGCCCTGCTGGATAAAGTGGACCAGTTGGTGCGCACCGCCTATTTCGATGCCGACGACAGCCCGGAGAAGGACTTCGCGATGGATTACATCTGGTATCTTTGGGAAGGCAAGGACTCCCCTCTCTTCGACAAGAGCCGGATGGCGACTTTCGAACGCTGCTTCATCGACGACAAATCGGTGCAGAAGGAGGAAAAAGGCGCCTACTATTCCCTCCGGGAAGAAGAATCGGTCTGTGACATGCTGCTGGACGAGTTCGGCGTCACCGGCCAGCACTGCCACATCATCAACGGACATGTCCCCGTACGCTCCATCAAAGGCGAGAACCCGATCAAGGCAAACGGGAAACTGCTTGTCATCGACGGCGGCTTCTCCAAAGCCTACCACCCGGAAACAGGCATTGCAGGTTATACCCTGGTCTACCATTCGCGCGGCTTCCAGCTTGTACAGCACGAACCGTTCCTGTCGACCGACCAGGCC
>OFMP01001434.1_pt1 | contig 12391 bp, 5 predicted proteins | sample 1541841 | NCBI WGS metagenome assembly OFMP01 (sample SAMN04209226, study PRJEB22552) | human gut metagenome | biome: gut; material: feces | host: Homo sapiens | place: USA: Oklahoma
CCAGTGGCGCCTGTCGAGCTTTCGGCAGGCGCCTTTTTTTACATCTGCTCTCTTATATATTTTTGCTCGACTTTATGCTATAATCAAAGGAGGAAACATATGAAAAACCTGGCAACAAAATTTGAAAACCTGACAATTCAAAATGACTTTATCTTCAAAAAGGTTATGTCACGCAAGCGTATCTGCATTCATCTTTTGGAGGAATTACTGCAGATTAAGATTGCCGATATCAACTATCTAGAGGCAGAAAAATCCCTTGAGCCTGAATACACAAGCCGTGGCATCCGTTTGGACATCATTGTAGCAGACGATAGAAACACACATTATAATTTGGAAATGCAGGTAAAAAAACAATAAGAATCCTGATACCAAAAAACATGTGCTGCCCAAGCGTACTCGCTATTATCAAGCGTTGTTAGACATCGACTTGCTGCAAAACAGCCAGGAATATGACCTGTTACCACCAACCTATGTAATTTTTATCTGTGTCTTTGACTTTTTTGCCCAAGGAAATTATGTTTATACCTTTAAAAAACGTTGTCTAGAGGATTTGGAACTGGAGCTTCCCGATGAAGCAACTACCATAATTTTAAACACTCATGGTACTCATGGCAACATCTCTAAAGACATCAAAAGCTTTTATGATTATGTCAATAACCACGTTATAAATAGCGATTTCACCAAGCAAATAGATGATGAAATCAGCTATCTGAAGCTTGATACGAAAGTGAGGCGAGAATTTATGCTTTTGGAAGCACGTTTGTTAGACGAAAGACGCGAGGGTAAAGCTGAGGGTAGAATTGAAGGCAAAGCTGAAGAAAAAAATGCAATTGCTACGCTCATGCTGGCTAAGGGCTGTTATTCTCTGCAAGAAATTTCTGAACTTACCAAGTTATCCATAGAGGATATAGAAAAATTAGAAAAAGAAATGCACACAACAGAATAATCTTGATAAAACATCTCTGCACAAAAAAAGCATCGTAAGCTACCTCAATAGCCTACGATGCTTTTGCTTTCAGCCTTATTTGCTGTGGTGGCAGTGACCGCTGGTCTCGCCATTCATGATTTTGCGGAAAACATCATGCGCTTCGTCTGCGCTCTTACCGCTTTCCAGTGCTTTTTTCATATGCACCATGGCAGTGCGATACTTAGCATGTGCTTCATCCTGCGGAATGGACTCAATGTCCATCGGGTTGAACTCCATTACCTTTTTGAAGATAGCATGGATTTCGTCGCTGGATTTACCTGCCTTTTTAGCAGCCTCTACGTGCTTCATAGCGCTTTCATAACGATGTTTGCCGTGCGGATCAGTCGGAATTTCAAATTTCGGATGCATATTATTCACCTCGCTTCCTTTGATTACAACCATAATATACACTATATTGCCGCTATAAGGTCAAGCGTATATTTATATTTTTCTCACCTGAAACTAGCTCTCTTTTGCAGCAGGTTGCAGGCGTTGAGCGATAATTTTATTGAACTGCTGCTGCCAGGAGGCCAGCATAGAAGCCAAAGTGCCTTCATTTATAATCTCAGCTTCAACATTATATTGCTCTGCAATAGCCTGCAGCAGCTTCTGCCCTGCCATCTGCATTTCTCCGGCGCTGATAAGCTCCCACAAATGCTGGTCCAACAGGTGCGCATAGAGCGAAGTATATACCAGCATTATATCTTCCTTAGCCAGCTTTTCGGCTGCCAGCAGATATTCCGGCTTTACTACCGCAGCATCCTGCGCACTGTATGCCTGCCACATATCTCCCGGCTTGATGTCAAAGCGTTTGAGGCGGCGGAAAACGTCATGCTGCTTTGCGGGAGTGAGGCCGGATTGCTTGGCAAGCGCTTTTTTAACTGCGTTCTTCACGGTTTTGCCGATAAGCTCGCCTAGCTTGGAGTGCTTGCCTGCTCCCTCCATGTACAGCTCGCTCGCACTGTTGGCAATGATAATCGTCTGGTCCGTGCCGGAGCCGGTAGCAATACCGTTGGAATACTTACTTCCCTCCAGCAGCTCCTGAATGGCAGCAGTCTTGGCCTCGGTACAGGTCACCAGAGCGCGCGCCATTGTTCCTTCCGGCATATCGCAGTCCAACAGCAGCATAATGTTGATGGTGCCGTACTTCACCGGCTTGGGCTGCGGCTTGTAGTAATCCGCAGGGTCGCCCGCACGTCCGCCGTTTGTTTCAATGCCGCCGGTTACGATAGCAGTCACGGTAAGCTCCTTAAAGCTCCTGGTTTCTACCACGGCGTTTTCCATGCTGGCCGCTGTGCCCATGCCGCTCACCTTGTCCGGGTCCAGCGCCAGGCGCTTGGATACAAGACGCATATGCTCCACATAGGTGTCCGCCAGCATTTCGCAGGGCATGCCTGCTCCCTGCTTGGCATCATAATTATATACGGCAGCATAATCATCATGGTAGCCGCCGTTATAAAGCGATGTGCTTAAGATTTTACGTGCTCCTTCAAAAAAAATAACGATGCTTTTATCGTAAAAATAAACCTTATCTCCTGTCGACAAGGTACATAAATGTTCCGACATAATCAGCCTCCTTTGATTTTTATTGTTATTATAAGCTATATAGTAATAGTATGGTCAAGAGAATTACAGGCGAAAACAGCTCCGAATGCACTGCGCATGCCGGAGCTGTTTTGTTTATCGGTTTTTTGAGTTTTCCGCAGCGCTGCCATGGCAGCACCGCAGCTTGTTATGAATAAGGATAAACTTACTTTACTTAGACATTAGAACTCGAAGCGCAGGCCGGCGCTTGCCTTCCACTTGCGTTCAAAGTCGCCACCAAAGTCCTTAGCAAAGTCTGCATAGATATGGCAATTGTCGCTCAGGTCATAGCTGCCGCCAATGCTCATTTCCATCCAGGTGTCACTGCCGTCGAAGCTGGTGTGCTTGTAGCCGCCGTCCTTAGCAAAGTAGCTTGCTGTGATGTCGCCATTAAATTCATGTGCGCCATACAAGCCAACATATACACGGCCTTTTTCGCTCTTAGCGCCTGCTTCTACACCGAAGCGTGCTACCAGGCTGCTGTAAGCGTCCTGGTCAATTCTCATGCTGTCGTTCGGAGTATGGGCAGTGTAATCCTTAGCGCCTACCTGAGACCAGGTCAGCTGTGCTTTCGGTGTGAAGTAGCTTGCCTCAGTGCCGAAGGTCTTGCCATATTCCATGGTCAGGCCATATGCGTTGGATTTGTAATCACCATGCAGCTTCAGAGTGCGGATTTCGTTGTAAACGTCGTATTCGTTTTCTACACGGCCTGCTTTTGCTGCTACACGCAGGTAGGACTGGTCTTCGAAATTCTTCACGCCGTATACGCCAAAGCTGTAGAGCTGGTTATCGCCCTTGCCGCCCAGCAGGTAGTTGGAATCGCCGTTGCGGTAGTCAAAGGCTGCGCCTGCATGCCAGCCGTTTGCCAGTGCCTTGTCAAAGCCAACCTGTACACCACGGTAGGTGTTGCTGTCCTTAACGCCCTTAACATCGGAGCTGGTCTTGCCGCCCAATGCCTTAGCGAAGATGCCGTCTGCATCTGCCAGGTCTGCACCGGTGTAGGTATCCTGCATGTTGTCACGCCAGCTGTGCATGGAGGTGGTTGCAGCGCTTCTTACTCCCTTCATTACAAAGGTTTCATAGTTACCATTGTAAATTTCAGCCCAGTTAACGCTGTTGTCAACATACTGGCCCTTACCGTTTTCATCCCAGCTCATATTGCCAAGATACTTGCTTGCACTGGAAGCAGTCAGGCCATCGGCAATCTGTACCATACCGGTCAGGTTGCTGCCATTTGCTTCATGGTCAGTGTAGGTAAGCTTATGAGCCAATGCCTTCAGGGTTGCTTCAACTTCAGCTTTATCGTTCATGTTGATGCCGCTGTTGTCGGTGGACAGGATTACGCCGGAATCCTTAGCAGCCTTGTTGATGATGGTGTTGCCATTCTTGTAGTCCTCATCCTTGCTGCCTTTATTTTCGTGAGCGTAGATGATGGTTTCCCAACCGCTGTAGCTTGCAATCTTCAGATCCTTGGTTCTCTTGGTCATGTTCAGGTAGCCGGTCTTTGCTTTGCTCTCGCCACCATTAATGGTCAGGCCTTTATCAGCAGTAGCTGCCGGAGCTTTCGCCATTCTCAGCAGGGACATGCCTTCAGCTTCATCATCGTCATCAGTCAGCTCCCAAACGGCGCCATTCTTGATGTTCATTACAATGCTGCTGTCTTCGTCAACATTGTAGCTGCCGGTCAGCTTGGACTGAGCATCATTCAAGGTGATTTCAACGTTACCGCCATTTGCTGCAGTTACATCACCGTTAATAGTGCCGGTTGCATTACCGCTGTCTACAGTAATGTTGCCGCCGTTGGCATTAATATCACCCTTAATGTTCAGAGCGCTGTTGTTGCTGTTGATATCTACATTGCCGCCTTCGCCTGCGTTGATTGCAGCGTCAGTGCCTTCGATATTAGTGCTGCCATTCAAGGTTACATTGCCGTTTTCAGCATTGATGCCTACATCGCCGCTGATGCTGGTGTTGCCCTTAACATTAACGTCTGCACCATTTGCATTGATGCCGGTTTCGCCCTTCAGCTCCAGCTTAGCCTGAGTACTGTCGATGTTGATATCCTTATCGGTTGCATCTACTGCAGCGCCGCTTTCAACCTCGATCTTAGTCGGATCCTGAGTGAATACATAGGTGCCGTCTTCCTTCAGGATACCGTCCTTCTTGTATTGATAATCAGTCTTGGCATCGCCGGTAATGCCCTGGTTCTTTTCAGTAGCTTCAGGCTTCTGGGTTTCCGGATAGGTGAAGCCAGGCTTCATAGAACCGTTCTCCAGACTGCCCTTACCAGTATCAGCATTGAAGGCAATGTTGCCGGTCTGCATTGCTGCACTGCTTGCAGTCAGGCCATCAGCAATCTTTACGTAACCGGCCAGGTTCTTCTCGCCGTTGACAAAGCTGCTGTAGGTCAGCTTGCCTGCCAAGGTATTCAGTACGTTAGCAACGCTGTATTCGTTGTCCATTGCAATACCGCTGTTGTCGGTAATCATGGATACTACAGAGCCTTCTGCTGCACTTCTGATAATGGTGTCACCTGCTGCGTAGTCATCAGCTGCTTCGCCGTTACCGGTGTGTGCATAGTAGATATTGGTGTTACCGCTGTAATTTTCGATGGTAATTTTCTTGGTATCGTTTTGGAAGATGTTGCCTGCATGTGCTGCATCGCTGCCGCCAGTAAACTTAGTTACACGGCTGCCAGTAAAGCCGCTCGGAACCTCTTTGCCGTTCTTCTCGTTAGTCCAGGAAGCACCATCAGCCAACCACAGGTTGAAAGCGCCATAATCGGTTGAATCATCGCCAGAGGAAGTAACCTCGTACAGACTGCGACCGTTCCAGGTGCTGTCTTTGCCTTGCAATGCCAAATTAACGGTAGAAGAAGTAGATGTCGTTTCATCATCCCAATAATCATAGCTTTCTGCAGACTTAGTAAAGACATCGCCATCAATCTTGACAACACCTGTACCTGCCTTACCGTCCTTCATGTTAACGTTGATAACGCCATTATCGTCAGACTTCAGCGCAATGTAATTAGCTGCCTTGCTATCCTTATGAATATCAAGGTTACCGTTCATAGTAACAGTACCGCCGTTGCCGCTGTAAATACCATTGCTTTCTGTCTGGGCAGAGGTAGAAATGGTGGTGTCTGCATCAATAGTAATCTTGCCGCCGGTTGCATAAACACCCTGAGCATAGAAGCCTGTGGTATCAGTGCTGAGCTTCAGGCTCTTAGCCTTGATGGTAATGTCCTTAACGCCAGTCCTGAGACCAGTAGCTACTGCGCGTGCCACATTGCTGCCCTTCAGAACATGGTAAGCTACGTCCAGATTATAACCATCAGCATTAATCTTAATCGGACCACCGCCAGATTCAATAGCACCCAAATTAGAGCTGTAGTCCCCCTTGGTTACATTAATAGCTGTATCCTTAGTGAAGTTGTAAATGCCTTTTTCGGTTTCGATGCCCAGATTTACATACTTCTTATCAAGATTACCGGTGATTGGATCAGTAATAACAGAATCGTCTGCTACATTATATTCATAGAAGCCCTGACCAGGTGTCTTGGTGCCGGTTGCATCGGTGGAGAAGCTGATATCGCCGGTCTTCAAAGCTGCGGAAGAAGCAGTTAAGCCGGAAGCAATCTTGACAGTACCTGCCAGCTTGCCGTCATTAGCGGTGTAGAAGAGCTTCTGTGCCAGCTTGTTAAGAACTTCATTAACAGTATTCTGGTCTTCAGCCTTATCATAGGCATTAAAGCCCTTGGTAATACCCTGGTTATCAGTTATAAGCGTAATATTGGAGCCATCCTTAGCCTGACCGATGGTAAAGCTACCGCCAAGAATATTGGTCGGATTATCAGCATCATGGTTATAAATAACAGTGGTATTGCCGCTATAATCACCTACACTGATATCGCCCGCATCACTTGCCACAAAGATGCTGCCTTTGTTACCGGAGAAGGAAGCAAGCTTGCTGGCACCATTTACATTCCAGATAGAGTTATCCAGCTTCAGGTGCATAGCATTACCGTTGCTGTAGCCGGTCCAGGTTGCATTATCCAGATTAGCGTTTACGGTGTTGCCGGAAAGGTTATTGCCGGTCCAGGTTGCGCCATTGCCCATGTAAAGGTTAACGATACCTGCACTGCTGCCGTTAGCATTGCTTACATTGCCCATCCAGAAGGAATCCTTAGTATTCAGGCCAACGCTTACATCTGCACTTGCACCGGCATTATCCATGCCGCCGCCGAGATAGATATTGCCTTCCATCTGAACATTATTGCTGCCTGCACCGATGATAGCGCCTTCAGCATCCTTCTTGACATTCACATTAACCTGTCCGCGGTTCTTGGAAGCGAATTCACCATAAGCACGAATCGCATATTCTGCTCCGTTAATAGCCTTGATGACGCCGCCGCCAACCTCAACCTTGGAGGCAACTGCACTGATTGCTTCATTGGCACCGGAAGCATTGCTCTTATCAGCCAAAATATCAACAAGACCGTCAACAGTAATAGTGGACATAACGCCGCTTACACCGTTCATGCTCTTGATAACTGCAGCATTTGCCGGAGCAGCGCTGTTAGCACGCAAGGTAAGTACATTATCAGCACCGGCATTGTGAATATTAATCGTTCCGCCGGCATTAACGAACAGCGCACCTGTCTGACCGGTCTTGGTGCTTGCAGCACTGACAGACATTGCACCGGCATTATTGATATTAACTACACCCTTGCCGATAGCTGCGATACCGGTTGTATGCGTATCTGTTGTTGTATCTACAGTCAGCTTGTTGCCATTCATCTCAATGGTAACATTATGATTTTCGTCGGAGCCGGAAATAGCTGCGCCAATCTGCGGAAGCCATGCACCACCGGCTATCAAATGCTTTTCGGGTGTGATGGTTGTGCTGTCTGCAGTAAATACATAGGTGCCATCGTCCTTCAGTACGCCTTTTTCTATGTAAACCGTATCAGCAGCTGCATCACCGGTAATTGCCGTAGTAAATTCTTTAGTTATCTGGCTGCCAGGCTTGCTGGTCTTATAAGCATAGTAGCCCTGGCCAGGTGTAAAGGTGCCTGTATCTTCAGTAGAGAAGGAAATATCGCCGGTCTTCAGTGCTGCGGAAGAAGCTGTCAGGCCTTCAGCAATCTTCACTACGCCAGCCAGATGACCATCAGTATAGTTCTTGTAGAACAGCTTGCCTGCCAAGTTGTTCAGTACGTTGGCTACTTTATCCTTAGCATCAGCTGAATCGCCATCTGCAAATCCGGAGGTAATGCCCTTATTATCTGTAATAAAGGTGATAGCAGAGCCTTCTGCTGCATTGGTAATATTGAAGCTGCCGCCAATAATCTTGCTCGGATCAGCAGCATCATGATCATAGAATACAGTGGTATGACCGCTATAATTTACAACAGAAATAGGATTGTTATCCTTTTGGTAAATCAGACCTGCGTTATCTGCATACTTGCCGCCATGCAGTGTTGCCAGCGTGCTGCCTGCCCATACAGGATTTTTGGACGCTATGGTCGTAGTTGTTACATGCGATTGCTGTTCATTGGTCCAGGTTGCACCGTTTTGCAGATACAGGTTGAACTGGCCGATATCATGCATGGTATTGCCGCCGCTGCCATAGTCATCATTATACTGGTCATAAGCTGCAACGCCCTTCCAGAAAGAATCCTTATCGGTCAATGCAACATTGAGAATGCCTGCGTCATTCCAGTCAATCAGCTCACCGCCGCTGTATTCCACAACCTTCTTGCCATATTGGCCGGTTGCATACATATCACCGGTAATCTTGGTGGTCGTATTGCCTGCTGCGCCATCCTTCATGTTGATATCCAGCGTGCCTTTATCTACGCGGACTGCATAGAAATTATGCGATTTATCGCTGTCTTCGGCTGGAGTAATAGTGCCGCCGCCAACAGATACCTTGGTATTAGCACCCACCAGCTTGATACCGCTGCCGCGTACACCGGAAATATCTACAGGACCGCTGACAGTTACAGTGGAGCTGTCACCGGTTACCAGAATACCGGCAGCATTCATACCATTGCCGCGTTCTCTTATACCCTTGACATTGCTGATTGTCAGCGGGCCATCAATATTAATCTCGCTCTGCTGGCCCTGGATATTGATGCCGGTTGCAGCATCACCCTTAGTGGTAATATCAGTAATTTCTACCGGGCCGGAAATATTCAGGTGCGCATTGCCTAGGGCGTAAATGCCATGAGCGCCTTTGGTATCCGTATTATTTACAGTAATCGCCAGCTTTTGCTCCGCAGACGGGTTAACAACCTTGATATAGGTATTAGCGCCTGCGTAAACAGCTGCTGCCTGTCCGCTGCTTTGTGCAACATTCAAAGCCAGTCCCTTACCGGACATTTTTACAGTCATCGGTTTAGACGGAGATGTTTCTTCACCTGCATAAATAGCGCTGGCAAAATTACTAGTGACATTCGATTCGGTTACAGCAACATGTGCTACGCCGCTTGCATCAAGCTCACGACTCAGACTGATATCCTCAGACTTGGTGATGGCACCTGTCTTGTAATTAGGCTTATCCTCTTCCGGAGTATAAGCATAGAAGCCCTGGCCTGCCTTTTTCGTTCCATTGCTGCCATCAGAGAAGGTAACATCGCCGGAAGCTTTTACAGTAGCGCTTACACTAGATGCCGTCAAGCCATCAGCGATTTTAACTACGCCAGCAAGATTTGCATCTTTATAACCGGTGTAGAACAGCTTATTAGCCAGCTTATTCAGTACTTCCTTAACATTATTCTTTTCTGCTGCAGTATCGGCAGCCTCAAAGCCAGCATTAATGCCCTGACTATCGGTTACCAACGTAATCTTGGAACCGGCAACAGCAGATTTAACCGTGAAATCACCGCCGGTGATCTTCTGCGGATTATCAGTATCATGACCGTAAACAACAGTTGTGTCACCGCTGTAATTATATACGGTAATACCCTTGTCGGAATTCTGATAGATTACACCGGAGCCATCCAACTTAGAAACATTGCTGCCAGCGAAATTAGCTTTAATCGTTTCTGCCGAGCGTCCTGTATCGTGCTTCCAAACAGAACCCTCTGCCATCGTCAGATTAAATTTACCATTAGGTGCATTATAGCGACTGCCAGAAGTATTTACAACCGCACCTGTCCATCGGGAATCCTTAGTCATGTTAACGTTGATAACCGAAGTATCATAATTAGTTACCTTCATATCACCGGTAACATCCAGAATTCCAGCAGTAATTCCTTCACCAGTATTCAGGTTAATAGTACCCTTGTAAGCCTGCAAAGCATAATATTGGCTATTTTCCGTACCGTTAGACATATCCGCAGCTTTAATAGTTGCACCTGCAGTAGATATAGTCGAAGTATCCAGTACACGGATTGCACTTCCCAATACATTTTCAATATTAAGATAACCCTTAACAGTTATATTAATCGGAGCATTTGCTCTTGCGGAACTAAGTGCAGCAATACCTGCAGTATTCGGAGCAACCTTATTTTCTGTTTGAACATTTTTGATGGTCAGATCTTTTTCGAATACAACATTACCTTCATTATATGCATAGACACCATAAGCACGAGATTTAGAATTAGATTTAACACCATCTATTTCAACATCGGTATCTGCGGTAAAGCTGCCGCCTTCACCTACACGAATGCCATAGACATAGTTAGCTTCAGTGTCAGCATTACCGTCAGCACCGAGACCGGCGGAAATCTTCAGTACGCCATTGCCTTTAGAATCCTTAATCTCCATGCTCTTGTCTGCATCAACGTAAACTGTAGACAAATATTTCTTTGCATCACCGCTGGTGTTAAGCTTTAAGGTGTGCCCTTGTAAATCAACAACAAGCGGACTTACTGAGTCGCCTGCTGCATACAAGGCACTAGGAGCATTACCGGACACCCCGGTCTGAGCTTCGCTAACATTAATTGAAACTACACCATTGACATCGCTTGCACGTGTTTCATCAATATTTTCAGATTTTACAATAGGACCAGTTTCATAGGGCTTATCATCTGTCGCCGGAGTATACTCATAGAAGCCCTGGCCACCCTCGGTAAAGGTAATGTTGCCAGTCTTCATGGTAGCAGAAGAAGCCGTCAGACCCTCGGCAATGGATACGCTGCCTTTAAGGTTAGAGTCACCGGCCATATACCACAGCTTGTGCGCCAGGGAGTTCAGCACTTCACTGACATTGTTTTTATCTGCAGCAGCATCACCTTCAGCAAAGCCTTTAGTAATACCGTTGTTGCCGGTGTAAAGCATCATCTCGGTGCCGGTCTTGGCATTAAGAACCTTAACATCGCCACCGATAATTGTGCCCGGAGTAGCATCAGCATGCTCGTACCAAACCTTGGTAACGCCTTCAGCATTGGCAATCTGAATCGGATCAATGTCGTTTACTCTGATGATGCCGGCAGATGCGCTGTCTTTACCACCAACAAGACGGCTCAGATGGGACATGCCATCATAGTTGCCGTAGCTTGACTGGCTGTATTGCGGCATATGGCTGTAATCCAGGCCATCCTTGCGGGAGGCATTTTCATAAATCCATTGCGCACCATTCTGCAGCCACAGGTTTACTTCACCGGAATGGTCAGCATACACCGGCGTCATATTCGGGTCGTACCGCCAACCAAAAGCTACATTGGAATCCGCAACATCATAGTTCAGATTTGTATTATCAATAATACCTTTCCAAGAAGAATCACTGGTAGTCAGAGCTAAATTAATGCGCCCATCCTGATAAACATCGGGCTTACGTGTATACTCGGAGCGCTTCATGGCCATAATGTTGCCGACAATTTCAACCTTGCCCTTTTGCGCTTCCATATTCTTTACATTAACATTAATTGTGCCGCCGTAGCATGCCAGAGAATAGTAAGGCTCGATGAATTCACCAAAGCCTTCGACAGAATTTTTTTCTCTGTACGGAGTAATGATACGGGTAGAATCGCCTACCAGAGAAACGGTAGCCAGGTCATACGGATGTACACCTTCAGCGGCATCATATGCACCTACATTGACAGCAGTACCGCGTACAGCAACGTCTACGTCACCATTAACAGTAATATTGCCACGTGTATATCCAACGCTGAAAGCACTGGGCTGCCAGCGTGCGCCGGTGTAATTGGCATCATAGCCACCATCCATGGTAACTGCACCGCCAGGACCTACATTACCATGCACATTTTTGGTAATAATGCCCCATGGATTGGAAGGATCATCCTTGCGCATTTTAACGTTACCGTTAATAACCAGATCAGCAACGTTAGCAACGGCAACACCCACAGAGGCATAGTCAGAGGTAGCAGTAATATCCAGATTACTGTTGACAGTAATCTTACCGCCGCTCTTACCGCCGCTAGCTATAAAACCATTCACACCAGCATAGGGATTATACTGGTTGTTGGACTGGTAAATGTGAAGCGTACCTTTGCTACCATCTGCGCCTACGTTATTAAAGATGTAGCTGTATTTGTCACCCTGAGAGGCTGTAATACCATCGTCATTCTTTACCGTAAACGTGTGGTCCTGACCTTGGAAATCATAGGTAATAGTGTTAGTAGCTTGGTCGAGCTTTACCGTATTGCCATCGTCTCCGATGATATCAAGATCATCATCAACATAGCCGGTAAGCGGTTCATCGTATGCTGCAGCAAAAACCGGTGCTATGAGAAAGCTCGATGCACTGACTGCCAGGAGAATACCTGAAACAAGCGACTTCCATTTCTTACTTTTGAGTTTCGTTTTCATAACTTCAACTCCTCGTATAATATAGTCATAGCTTAGGTTGTTTTTAATAAAAATTTAAGCT
>OFMP01001438.1_pt1 | contig 12341 bp, 10 predicted proteins | sample 1541841 | NCBI WGS metagenome assembly OFMP01 (sample SAMN04209226, study PRJEB22552) | human gut metagenome | biome: gut; material: feces | host: Homo sapiens | place: USA: Oklahoma
CTCTTGCCTGGAAGAAGATATCCGGGTTCTGAGCTGAACCTCTCTGGCATGGGTGGTTCGGGTTAAGTGCATGTGCGCGGAACTCGTCGATTGCTTCCATGCTTACCATGTCTTTCAGATCTTCATAATCCCATGTCTCGATTTTCTGAATCTCGTGTGATGTTCTGAATCCATCAAAGAAGTTGATGAATGGAATCTTTCCTTCAAGTGCTGCACAATGAGCAACCGGAGTAAGGTCCATTACTTCCTGTACGCTGGATTCACAGAGCATAGCTGCTCCTGTCTGACGACATGCATAAACGTCAGAATGATCTCCAAAAATTGACAGTGCGTGGCTTGCAAGTGCACGGGCAGATACGTTGAATACTCCCGGAAGCTGCTCACCAGCAACCTTATATAAGTTAGGAATCATAAGAAGGAGTCCCTGAGAAGCAGTAAATGTTGTTGTAAGAGCACCTGCTGCTAATGATCCGTGAACAGCACCTGCTGCTCCGGCCTCGGACTGCATCTCTGTAACCTGTACAGTCTGTCCGAAAATGTTCTCCCTTCCTTCAGTAGCCCACTCATCGATATGCTCCGGCATAACGGATGAAGGCGTAATCGGGTAAATAGCTGCTACTTCTGTATATGCATAAGAAACGTGAGCTGCTGCCTGATTACCGTCCATGGTCTTCATTTTTCTTGCCATTTTTATTCCTCCTTAGGTGTTACATAGGTTTTACACTGAGTTAAGTATAATTAATTCACATGTAGTTTCATTATATCTCCAAAAGTCACAAAAGTCTAGAGTTATAAATATCCTCTTTTGTATATTTTCGTGTACAGCGCAGTATTTTGAGAATAGTTATCAGTGCTGTTATTGGGGATTATTAACTAAAACAGGCAGAAATAGGAAAAGCCAGAAGAGTACTTTCTGTTGAACATTAACTCTTCTGGCTTATGAATCACTATACTTTTTTCTTATCATTCTATCTGTTTTTAAACAACCGGTCATCCCACTTCGGTGGTTTTTTCCCTTTGATCTTTGTTGGCACCGGCTCATACTGATCCACTTTTTTCTTCTCATTTCTTTTTCTGCAATGCCTTCTGCAATAGATCAGCACAATTCCTGTCACAATCACCAGGCAACCTGCCAGAAGTTCTGACACCGGAAATCCGATTCCCGGAAGAACAAGCTGATCTGTTCTAAGCCGCTCGATCCACACGCGTCCTGCCCCATAACCAAACAGGTACATAAGAAAGAGCTCACCTTCATATTTCTTATGTTTCCTATACAGAAACAATATAATAAGAAGTCCGGCACACCATAATGATTCATACAAAAATGTCGGGTGTACCTGAATATAACTGACTCCGTCAATTCTCTGCATATTCTCGCGCATAAGTTCTGTAATATCTCCCGGCCTTACTGCATCAACCGGAAGCCTCATTGCAAACAGACAATCCGTGTATTCTCCAAATGCTTCCCTGTTAAAGAAATTCCCCCAACGTCCAAGCATCTGACCATTCAGAAGCGCCAGTGCAATTGTATCCAAAATCTGAAATGGAGATTTTTTCTTAACAGCAGCCATCACAAAAACTGCGATCACTGCTCCGATCACGCCGCCATAAATTGCCAGACCACCTTCTCTGAGATTAAAGATAGACAAAAGATTATCTTTATATAAATCCCAGGAGAAAATCACGTAATAGATTCTTGCACCCGCAATTCCTGCGATCACTCCGACAATTCCCATATCCAGATAGTCTTCCGGATTTTGTCCTGTTCTTTTTGCCTCCGCTGTGGCAATCAGAAATCCAATCAAAATTGCTGCACCGATGATCATGCCGTAGTAAGCAATGGAAAAACCAAAGATGCTGATGCTTTTTCCTACATGATCCAGATAAATTCCTAAATTCGGAAAGCTGATATTGTAATGCATATTATGTTATTTCCTTTCATATCCACAGAAATCAGGAACAAATCTAGTTGTCCCTGATTCCTGTTTTTACTGCTTTTCCAATTAGAAAACAATGAATCTAACCGGTTTTTAAGCATATTCCCTATATCTGTTAAACGTTAAATCTGAACAGCATGATATCTCCGTCCTGAACGACATAGTCTTTTCCTTCCAGACGAACTAATCCTTTTTCTTTCGCTGCCGCATGAGTTCCACATGCCATCAGATCATCATAACTTACTACTTCCGCACGGATAAATCCACGTTCAAAGTCTGTATGGATCTTACCAGCTGCCTGTGGTGCCTTAGTTCCTTTCTTGATTGTCCATGCACGAACTTCCGGCTCACCTGCTGTCAAATAACTGATCAGTCCAAGAAGATGATAGCTTGCCTTGATCAGCTTCTCAAGTCCGGATTCTTCCAATCCAAGATCTTCAAGGAACATTGATTTTTCATCGTCATCTAACTGAGAAATCTCTTCTTCAATTTCTGCACATACTACGAACACTTCGCAGTCTTCCGCTTTTGCATACTCACGGACTGCCTGAACCCCTGCGTTGTTTACACCATCATCCGCAAGATCATCCTCAGATACATTTGCTGCAAAGATTACCGGTTTTGCTGTCAGAAGATTATACTCTGCAAGCCATGCCTGCTCATCCTCATCCTCTGTCACAAAGCTCTTCGCCATCTTATTCTCTTCCAGATGCGCTTTCAGACGGTTCTGAAGATCCAACTCTTTCGCCGCCATCTTATCGTTTCTTGAAAGCTTCACTGTCTTGGAGATTCTTCTTTCAAGAACCTCAAGATCTGAGAAGATCAGCTCAAGGTTGATTGTCTCAATGTCACGCAGCGGATCAATGCTTCCGTCTACATGAACGATATTAGTATTCTCAAAGCATCTTACTACATGAACGATTGCATCAACCTCACGGATGTTGGCAAGAAACTGGTTTCCAAGTCCTTCTCCTTTTGATGCTCCCTTCACAAGTCCTGCAATATCAACAAACTCGATTGCTGCTGGAATGATCTTCTTTGTATGATACATCTCTCCAAGCACATCCAGTCTCTTATCCGGAACTGTTACGACACCGACATTTGGGTCAATTGTACAGAATGGATAGTTTGCAGATTCTGCACCGGCCTTTGTCAGTGAATTGAACAGTGTACTTTTTCCTACGTTCGGTAATCCCACGATTCCAAGTTTCATTTTCTCTATTTCCTCCTTAAAACCTTGATTTCTAAAGCTAAATCCACAAGGTCTATTTCTCTTATTTTCTGTTATGTGACTCTTTCACAAAAAGAAGCCCCAAAATAGCATCTAATATTATACTATAATGGGGCTTGAATTTCAATCTCTCGTCTCCATCAAAATCACTTTTCCAAACACGAAAGAGATCTTCACTTCATCTTCACCTTCTGCAAACTCATTACTCACACACAAGCTGTCTCCTGATGAGAGCAAATGATTCTGCAATGGATATTTTGCACCGCTGATACAGAAATCCTCAACCGGAAGTTGCATCGGAAATACTGAAAAATACTTTCCGAAAGCTTCTTCTCTGCGAATTGCGATTCCATGATCAAGCAGACGAATTCTATTATGACTGTCTAAGATCATCGCCTGAGATCCTGCTTCAAGTGCAATATTCAGGCACTGAACATTAGCCCAGAAATGATCCAGACGATTTCCTGTTCCTCCAAGAATCCAGATTTCTTTTCTTCTGAGTCCAAGACACATACGAAGTGCAATCTCCGTATCAGACGCATCCTTTACCGGATTGAACTCCCGGATCGGTACACTTGCTTCTTTTCTATAATAATCGATCACTTCTTCCGGTACACTGTCAAAATCTCCCACAATATAATCCGGCTTGATCTTATGTTCATAAAGAAATGCGAGTCCTTTATCTACTCCGATAATGAATTCTGTCTCTTCTGCCTCAAGAATCGGAAGGACAAAATCTTCTTCCAGCATTCCCCCGCTCACAATAACTGTTCTCTTACACATTGCCGTTTAAAATCTCCATAAACTTTGCTGTATTATCTTTGATATCACCTTTAAAAACGCCTGAACCTGAGACCATTACATTCGCTCCGGCTGCAAGTACTTCTGCCACGTTTTTATGATAGATTCCACCATCTACTTCAATATCAGTTGTAAGTCCTTTTTCATTCAGAAGGTTTCTCAATTCACTGATACGCTCCAGTGATTCCGGAATAAATGCCTGTCCGCCGAATCCCGGTTCTACAGACATGATCAGAAACATCTCTGCCTGATCCAGATACGGAAGCAGTACATCAACCGGTGTCTTTGGTTTAATAGAAATTCCCACTTTCGCTCCTGCTGCATGGATTTTATCAATTGTTGCCTGCAGATCTTCACATGCTTCATAATGAACTGTAACAATATCTGCTCCTGCTTTCACGAATTCTTCCACATAACGGATCGGTTCTGTCACCATGAGATGAACATCCAGTGTCTGTGTTGTTGCTCCCTTGATTGATGCGAGAACAGGCATTCCAAAGGAAATGCTTGGAACGAACATTCCGTCCATCACATCAAAATGAATATACTCTGCGCCTGCTTCTTCTGTTAATTTCAACTGCTCTCCTAAAATCTTGAAATCTGCTGAGAGAATGGATGGTGCCAAAATATTTTTCATAAACTTAATACCTCTTTCTTTCCTTTAGTTCACGGTACATCTCCGTATAATCTTCATATCTGATCTTATGGATCTTCCCTTCTTCAACTGCCTCTTTTACAGCGCATCCGGGTTCATGAATATGGTCACAGCCATTGAACTTGCACTGTCCTTCAAACGGTGTGAATTCCGGAAAATAATATTTTAAATCTTCTTTTTCGAAATCATTGACGTAAAGAGAACTGAATCCCGGAGTATCCATAATATAAGAATCTTCTCCAATCACGATCAGTTCGGAATGTCTTGTTGTATGTTTCCCACGGTCAATCTTCTTACTGATACTTCCTGTCTCCATCTTCACTTCAGACTGCAGAAGATTGATCAGGGATGATTTTCCAACACCGGAAGGACCTGCAATCGAAGTTGTCTTTCCTTTTAAAAGTGATTTTAACTCACTGATATTTTCCTCTTCTTTCGCGCTTGTGAAGATTACCGGATATCCGCATCCGGTATAAACTTCTTTCAATTCTGCAATTTCAGGATGGCTTGCAATATCTGTCTTATTAAAACATAATACGACAGGTATCTCTTTTCGTTCCATCATGACAAGAAAACGATCCAACAGATTATAATGTGGTTTCGGTTTTGTCACCGCAAACACAACCAGTGCCTGATCAATATTGGCTACTGCCGGACGAATCAACTCATTCTTACGCGGCAGGATCTCTATAATATTTCCTGTCATTTCTTTTTCATCAAGTACCTCGATCACAGCATCATCACCGACTAACGGCTTGATCCCGTCTTTTCGAAAAGCACCCTTTGCTTTACATTCAAAAATTCCGGATTCTACTACATTCACGTAGTAGAATCCGGCAATCCCTTTTATTATCTTTCCCTGCATATACTTGCTCTCTGTTATCATTGATTCGTGTTCTCTTCTGTTCCGGAATCATTTCCGGAATTTCCACTATCCGGGGCTGATGGTTGAGATCCTTTGCTGACCTTATACTGGACAGTTGTTCCTTTTTCCACCTGCGTACCAGCGCTAATTGATTGGTAACTCACTTGTCCTTGGCCATATTCATTAACACTATCATCTTCACCTAGATATTCTGGTACTAAACCAGCTTCTTTCAGCTTTTTCTCTGCTGCATTCTTATCAAAGGATAATATGCTTGGTACAGTAACCACTGTCATCTTTGGTCCTTTGCTTACCACATATCCAATTGTTGTGCCCTTGGATACTTCTTTTCCGGCATCTGTATCCTGTGAGATAATAACTCCTTCTTCTACAGTATCACTGTAATCTTCCGTTGCATTTCCGGACAAGCCAGCCTGTGAAAGTGCTGCTTCAGCATCCGACTGGGACTTTCCGGTAAGTTTCGGAACTGTTGCCGGCTGATTTCCCTTGCTTATTACAAGCGTAACCGTTGTTCCTTCTTTTACTTCTGCCCCTTCACTTGGACTGACTGAAACAACTTCTCCCTGTTCCACATTATCACTGTAGACCGGATCACCTTTCTTCACAACAAGATTCTTATCCTGAAGTGCTTTTTCCGCATCAGCTTCCGACATTCCAACAACATTTGGAATGGTTGTTGTCTTTGCTTCCTCACCGGAACTAATCACAACATTGACTGTTGTATGCTTCTTTACTTTCTTTCCATCAGCAGGATCCTGGCTGATGATCTTTCCTTTTGCAACAGTATCGGAAGGCGCAGTTGACTTATGGATTCCGAGATCATATTTGTTCAGTTCTTTCTGTGCTTCCTCATATGTCTTGCCTGTCACATCCGGTACTTTTACCATCTCTGAATCTGTTTGCTGTGTAGTCGTTCCTTTTCCACCTTTAAATACGCCCACTGCATTTCCTACAAGAAACATGATCAAAAGTGCGATTACAACACCGGCAACAACCATAAGAATCTTCATGATCTTCTTCGTGTCTTTATTCACTTCATTCTTCTTACGGCGATCATCATAACGGTCTTTGCGGCGGTCGTCGTAATCATCATCATAGCGGCTTCTGCGGCGATCATCATAATCATCGTCATCATCATAACGGCTTCTGCGGCGGTCGTCGTAGTCATCGTCATCATCATAACGGCTTCTGCGGCGGTCATCGTAATCGTCATAATCATCGTCATAGTCATCCTCGTAATCGTCGTCATAATCATCATTATAATCCTGACGATTCTTCATACGATTCAGTTCATCCTGTGACATAACAACCGTAGTCCGTCCTGTATCCTGGGATGCTGCCGGCATACGTTTTGTCACACCATCAAGAACTACAAAATCTCCATCCGGATCTACCAGTGAGTGCTTCAGATCCTGAAGCAGTTCCTCACAGCTCATATATCGTTTATTCGGCAGTTTCTGTGTACATTTCATAATAATGCACTCCAGACTGTACGGAATATCCGGTACTTCTTCTGCAGGAGACTTGATCACTTCATTCAAATGTTTCAAAGCAACCGTCACTGTCGAATCTCCGTCAAATGGAACATGCCCGGTGATCATCTCATACATCGTGATACCTGCTGAATAGATATCACTCTTCTCATCTACAATACCGCCTCTGGCCTGTTCCGGAGATGTGTAATGTACAGATCCCATCACCGTTGTTGTTACTGCCTGCGTTGCCGTTGATGTCGTAGCCCGCGCGATTCCGAAATCAGTAACCTTAACCTTTCCATCTTTGGAAATAATAATATTCTGCGGCTTAATATCCCGGTGAATGATATGGCAGTTATGTGCTGCCTGAATGCCTGTCACCATCTGAATGGAAATACTGATCGTCTCTTTTGCTGAAAGCTTTCCTTTCTTCTCGATGTAATCCTTCAGCGTAATTCCTTCTACAAGCTCCATGACCATATAATAAAGACCACGATCCTGCCCTACATCATAGACATTGACTACGTTTGGATGCATCAATCCTGCTGCTGCCTGAGCTTCGCTTAAAAACTTCTTAATAAACGTCTCATCCGAACGATATGTGCTCTTCAACACCTTGATCGCAACAAAACGATTCAGCTTATGGTCCTTGCCTTTATAGACATCTGCCATTCCGCCAGAACCGATACGACCAAGTATCTCGTATCGTTTCCCTAAAAATACTCCTTCTTTAATCATACACTCACCTCATCTGCAAATGGCTCAAACAATACCACTCCGATGTTATCTGTTCCTCCATTCTCTTTTGCTGCTTCCACCAGCATCTCACCTGCCTCGACGATATCCCGGCTTCCCTGCACAATATGGAAAAGTTCTTCATCTTCCACCATATTACTTAATCCGTCTGTACACATCAGAATGATGTCTCCCCGTTTCAGACGGTGTTCATAAAAGTCCACATCCACATCAGCTTTTGCACCGATCGCTCTTGTGATAATATTCTTATCCGGATGATGCTTCGCTTCTTCCGGCTTAATTCCACCGAGACGAACCATCTCTTCTACAAGAGAATGATCCTTACTTAGCTGTTGGATTCCCTGATTGATCAGATACAGACGGCTGTCTCCCACATTGGCGAAATATAGCATCTGTTCTTTCACAGTAGCGGCAACAACCGTTGTTCCCATCCCCTTCAGATGTTCGTCACCGGATGCTTCTTTGATAATCTCACGATTGGCAGACTTGATTGCTTTCACAAGAATACGTTCGATATCCTCTCCCTCGCTCTTCGCAATCTCTTTGATCATCACTTCCACAGTACACTTGGAAGCATAATCTCCTGCCTGATGGCCACCCATACCATCCGCTACCACGAACAGGTTCTGGAGAATACCCAGTGGTTTTCCCGTCGTAAAGACGTAGTCCTGATTTACCTGTCGCACCATTCCAACATCTGTAATTGAAAATGTCTTCATACCTTCTATTCTCCTTCAGTTTCTACGTAGCGGCGCCTGAGCTGACCGCAGGCTCCGTCAATATCAGAGCCCATTTCCCTTCTTATAGTAACATTTATTCCGCTTTTTTCAAGTTTATTTTTGAAATTCAAAGCACTTTTCCGGCTTGGACGAACAAAATCACGCTCTTTTACCGGGTTGACCGGTATCAGATTGATATGACAGTTCTTATGCCTTAATAAATGAATCAGTTCCTGTGCATCTTCATCCGTATCATTCACACCATGTACAAGACTGTACTCAAAGCTCACTCTCCGGCCGGTTTCTTTGAAATATTCGTCACAGGCTGCGAGTACTTCTGTGATATCATATTTATTTGCAACCGGCATCAATTTTCTTCGTTTTTCCTGATTTGAACCGTGAAGCGAAAGTGCAAGTGTAATCTGTAAATGCTCTTTCGCCAGTTCTTTCATCTTTGGAACTATTCCACAGGTTGATACGGTGACATTTCTCTGACTGATGTTCAATCCATGCTCATCTGTAAGTAAATGAATAAACTTCAGGAAATTATCGTAATTATCCATCGGTTCTCCGGTTCCCATGATCACCACATTCGAAACCCTCTCACCACTTATCTTCTGAATCTGATAGATCTGTCCAAGCATCTCAGACGGAGAAAGATTTCTCACCAGACCTCCGATCGTTGATGCACAGAATGCACATCCCATCCTGCAACCGACCTGGGAGGAAATACAGACAGAATTTCCATGCTTATATTTCATAAGAACACTTTCGACTACATTTCCATCATAGAGACGGAACAGGAATTTGTTCGTACCGTCAATCTGGGAAATCTGTCTCTCCAGCATAACAACCGGGAGAATCTCATAATTCTCTTCCAGTTTTTCCCTCAATGCCTTTGAAAGATTCGTCATCTCGTCAAAATGATCTACCAGCTTCACATGCAGCCATTCATAAATCTGTTTTGCACGAAATGCTTTTTCTCCGATCGTCGCCATCTCTTTCTGTAATTCTTCATATCCATAAGCACGGATATCCTTCTTCATCTTAAAGTTTTCCTCCTGTATTTTCGCTTTTTCTGTGAGTTATTCACATTGTTTGTCTGCTTTTTCTATTTTTTCACATTTCCTGAAAATCATGCTTTTTTCTTTAATCTTGCAATAAAGAATCCGTCACAATCGTGAACTCCCGGGAAGAATTGGATACATCCCTTCTCGATCACATCACTTCGTAACTCCTTGCAAAGATTTTCTGTAATATCGTCCAGTTCAAATTGTGGGTATTCTTTCAAGAACCAGTGTACATTGTCCATGTTTTCTCCCGGATTTACGGTACATGTGCTGTACAGCAATGTGCCGCCATCCTTGACGATTGCCTGTGCGCAAGTCAGAATCTTTCTCTGCAAATCTGCAAGTTCTTCAAGATCTTCCGGTTGTACGCGATATTTCAGATCTGGTTTTTTGCCAAGCACGCCAAGACCTGAACAGGGAAGGTCTGCGATCACAAGATCCGCTGTTTCCTTATCATACTCATCAAATACAGAGGCGTCCTTGCATACAGCACAAATATTTCCAAGTCCGGAACGGTCGATATTCTGCCAAATCAGATCTGTCTTATATTCAGTCAGATCTCTTGCTTCAACCCGTCCTGTCTTTTCTTCTGTTCCATTCTCTCTCGCCGCCACTTCATCTGCCAGCTGAAGCTTCTCTGCCACATGAAGTGATTTTCCTCCCGGTGCTGCACAGACATCAATTACATGATCGCCGGCTTTTAGATCTGCCAGTTCTCCGACAAACATAGAACTGATATCCTGTACTGCAAAGAGTCCTTCCTGAAAACTTTCCAGACCTTCCAGATAATCATAATCTGAAAGATAAAACGCATAAGGAAGATACGGATGTGCTTCTACTTTCGCTCCTTCTGCTTCCAGTTTTTCTTTCAATACTTCCAGTGTAACCCGGTTCATACAACATCGGATCGTAATCGGCTTCTCTTTCTGAAAATCTGCTGCCATCTTCTCTGTGATCTCTTCCCCATATTCTTTCTTCCATAAAGAAAGAATCCATTCCGGGACAGAATATTTCACAGACAATCTCTGTACATCTTCTTTTGGATACTCGATCTCATCCATCTTGCGGACAACATTTCTCAGAACTCCATTCACATATCCCCGCAGACCTGAAAATCCTTTTCGAACCGCAAGCTTTACTGCCTCACTGCACACCGCATGATCCGGTACGCTATCCATATATTTCAGCTGATAGACACTGCTACGAAGAAGATTACGGATGACCGGTTTCATCTTCTTAACCTTTGTCTTAGAAATCTGATTCAAAATATAATCAATTTCTATCATATGTTCCAGAGTACCTTCCACAACTCTGGTGATAAATGCACGCTCACGTTTCTCAAGATATTGATATTTTGACAGAACATCGCCAAGAATCTTATGACTATATGCTCCATTCTCTGTTATTTCCATCAAAATCTCAAGAACGACCTCGCGTTCATTGATCTGCTTTCCCATAAATAATCTCCTATTCTCCGCATTTTTCTTTCTATCTGCTGTCAATCAGTTACTGTTCACACGATGTGCGACCAGCAACGTCAGTCATTCCTTCTTCGTCCATTTGTCAGGATCAACAAACGTAAAAGCTGTAAAATCATTGCGGCCGCACTTGCCACATATGTCATTGCTGCTGCCCGAAGTACCTTCTTCACTCCACCGACTTCGTCTTCACGGAGCATTCCTGAATTTCCAAGTACCTTCACCGCTCTTCTGGAAGCATTGATTTCCACCGGAAGTGTTATAAGATGAAATGCCACAGCTACCATAAAGAGCAGAATTCCGATATCAATAAGGAAGCTGGACATCTGGCCATTCATAAACAGGCCGATAATGATCAACGGCCAGGAAATCATGGAACCGAAATTTACGACCGGCACAAGTGCCCCACGGATTGATAAAGGTGCATATCCTTCAAAATGCTGTACTGCATGACCACACTCATGTGCCGCAACTCCGATTGCTGCTACAGAAGTTGAATTATAAACCGGATCAGAAAGTGCCAGTGTCTTGTTTCTCGGATCATAATGATCGGTCAGATTTCCCGCGATATGAGTCACCTGCACATCATAGATTCCATTTCTTCTGAGAATCTGTTCTGCCGCTTCTCGTCCTGTCATTCCTGAATAACTGCGGATCTTCGAATATTTTGCAAATGTTCCTTTCACCTGGGATGATGCGAGCAGGCTGAGAACCACACCGATCAGTACCAGTATATAAGTCCAGTCATAATAAAATCCATAATACATACTAAAACTACCTCCTGTTATCTATCTGCAGTCCCCCTCCAGAAGTCCTCTTATTCCTGTGTAAATTTAACTCCGCTTTCAATTGTGTATCCCCTTAAGAAAGCTCCTGTATCCATTCTCTTTTTCCCCGGAATCTGAAGTTCCAGAACTCGTAAGACGCCATCCCCTGTCTGAACAGTAAAGGAATCTTTCTCTACACTCAACACTGTTCCAGGCTCTGCTTTTACCGTGCCATCAGCCTCTGCTTTTGCTCTCCAGATCTTCACTACCTTTTTGTCCCAATGTGTGTAAGCACTTGGCCAGGAATTCAGGCCACGCACCAGACGTTCGATCTGTACTGCGGATGTATTCCAGTCAATATTTCCAAGCTTCTTATCGAGCATTCTGGCATATTCTGTCGGGCTTTCTCCCTGCTTCTCGAAAGTTGCCGTATGATCTTCAATAGCCTTCAGAGTCTCTACACAAAGCTTTGCTCCTGCCTCTGCCAGTTTATCGTGCAGGCTTCCACCAGTCTCCTTTTGATCTAGCGGGATTTCTGTCTTTAAGATCATATCTCCTGTATCCAG
>OFMP01001439.1_pt1 | contig 12332 bp, 9 predicted proteins | sample 1541841 | NCBI WGS metagenome assembly OFMP01 (sample SAMN04209226, study PRJEB22552) | human gut metagenome | biome: gut; material: feces | host: Homo sapiens | place: USA: Oklahoma
TATATTCATGTCTATTTTCTTCGTAAGAATTGACACATCGCCATTATCACAAGCAAAAATTATCTCATTTTTTATCTGCATTCTCTGTAATGCATGTTCTATTGCTCCAATACCACTAAAAACTGTCGCTAATCTAATCATTATATTGTCCCTCGCCTTCCTTCTCTGAACTGCTCCCGACCATCTCCATAATGTCACAAATATCACAGTCAAGGGCATTGCAAATTTTCTGCAAAATTTCCGTATTTACATTCTCATTCTTGGATAATTTTGCGATGGATGTAGGACTAATCTTAGCTTTTTGAGCCAAATCCTTTTTTAACATATCTTTATCAATTAACAGCTTCCAGAGCTTTTTGTAACTTATCGTCTGCATTTCTTTCCTCCGTTTGGGTTAAATATAACCCTATTTTATATCTTAACCCATCATACCATGCAAACATTTGTTTGTATATACTTATTTCCAAAAATTTTCGCGTTCTTGAAAATTAAATTCACGATTAGTTTTGTGAATTCCGCAAATTTGTTATTTCCAGCCGTTATTTCTGTTGTTTTCTGTTAAGAAGTAGAAGCAAAGAAATTATCTCCCTCTACCTTTATTCCACTGCTTCTCCTGTTCCATCTCGTACATCTCATTTTTGCTGACAGTCTCCTCATAAATCTTCTGATACTCCTCGTACAATTGATCCCCATCAAGTTTCACACCCAATTTATCCAGCACACTCATAAAAAGTTTCAAATTACCACCAGTATCACTTAAATCAAACTTAAAAGCATTTGCTTTCACTGATGTTTTCAGGTACTTATATGAACCACATGCCAAAAGTTCTCTTGCTACCTTTTCTTCCTTATCTGCCACAACATTTTTTAACAACATCTACTAAACTCATATAGCCTGTCAAAATCAGCTTCGTGACCAATTTGCTTAAAGAAGCTATTAAGTTTCTCATATACTGCTAGTACATCATCGTTTCCATTACCACCTACCATTCGTACCTTCTTCTCATCAGTACTGACATGATAATCTACATACGAATAAAATGAATTATCTTTTACATTGATCTCAACCACTACCTCTTTCTCATAAATCAGTTCTCCTATCTCCGGCACATTGTGATACGCAGTATTCACTGTTTACAAAATATGCTCCTCATATGATAGATTTTTGGATATTTCCATTGTCTACCATATGGGGAGCATATCATTTATAAGGCTTTTCAGAGATGTGGTAATTATTCAAACTCAATCGTTCCCGGTGGCTTACTCGTCAGATCATAGAATATTCTATTCACCCCACGAACTTCATTTATAACTCTGCTCATCACTTTATTCAGAACTTCATACGGAATCTCCGCTGCCTCTGCAGTCATGAAATCAATCGTATTAACGGCTCTAAGAGCTACAGCATAATCATAAGTTCTCTCATCACCCATAACACCAACGCTTCTCATATTCGTAAGTGCTGCAAAATACTGACCAATTGTCTTATCAAGTCCGGCATTTTCAATCTCTTCACGATAAATAGCATCTGCATCCTGAACGATACGAACTTTCTCAGCTGTTACTTCGCCGATGATACGTACTCCAAGTCCCGGTCCTGGGAATGGCTGACGGAATACGAGTCTTTCAGGAAGTCCAAGCTCAAGTCCTGCTTTACGAACTTCATCTTTGAAAAGATCACGAAGCGGCTCAATAATTTCTTTGAAATCTACAAAATCCGGAAGTCCTCCTACATTGTGGTGAGATTTGATCACAGCGGATTCTCCGCCAAGACCACTTTCTACCACATCCGGATAAATTGTTCCCTGTGCAAGGAATTCAACAGTACCGATCTTCTTTGCTTCTTCTTCGAAGATACGGATGAATTCTTCACCAATAATCTTACGTTTTGCTTCTGGCTCTGTAACGCCTGCAAGTTTGTTATAATATCTTTCCTGCGCATTTACGCGGATAAAGTTCAGGTCAAACTGTCCTTCTGGTCCGAAGATTGCCTCAACTTCATCTCCTTCATTTTTACGAAGAAGTCCGTGATCTACGAATACACAAGTAAGCTGTTTTCCAATGGCTTTGGAAAGAAGTCCTGCTGCCACTGAAGAGTCAACCCCACCTGACAGTGCGAGCAATACTCTTCCGTTTCCAACCTTCTCGCGGATCTCTGCAATTGTATTCTCAACAAAAGCATCCATCTTCCAGTCGCCCGCACATTCACATACATTTTTTACAAAGTTGTTGATCATCTTTGTTCCTTCTACTGTATGAAGTACTTCTGGATGGAACTGGATTGCATACAGTTTCTCAGCTGCGTTCTCAGCTGCTGCAACCGGACAGTCAGCAGTGTGTGCTGTAATTTCAAATCCCGGAGCAATCTTTGAAATATAATCAAAATGGCTCATCCAACATGTTGTTGTCTCTGAAACACCCTCAAATACTTTGGAGTCTTTTTTATCAATAATAACTTCTGTCTTACCGTATTCTCTTACATCAGCACGCTCAACTTTTCCACCAAGTACATGTGACATCAGCTGTGCACCATAACACAGTCCGAGAACCGGAATACCAAGCTTGAACAGTTCTTCTGAATAAGTCGGTGAATCCGGCTCATAACAGCTGTTCGGTCCGCCTGTGAGAATGATTCCTTTCGGATTCATTGCTTTGATCTTTTCAATATCTGTCTTATAAGAATAAATCTCGCAATATACATTACATTCCCTGACACGTCTGGCAACCAGCTGATTATACTGTCCACCAAAGTCAAGGACAATCACTAATTCTTTCTTCAAATCTTTCCTCCTGTAAAATCCAATCAAAACTATTTACTTTATCTATATATCTTTTTCTGTTTTTCATTATAGTAGAGGAAGCATTGATTTACAAGTATTTGTTTATGTAAAATAAAATCTTATCCACAATTTCTATTACTATACACGGTAATTATTCCCCTTCTGATCTATCCAGAACAAAAAATGTGCCTCGGCACCCTCTTACGCCTGCGGTGGTCGCTTGCGACACCTACATCGTACACCGCAGTGCGCATTCTATGTATCCACTGTTATGGGTATAATATATCAAAAAAGATGCCGAACAAATGCCCGACATCCCATTTTTATATTCCATTTTATGCTGCAAATCTTTCTAGCTGTCTTTCAAGTTCTGTGCAATCGTCTGCATACATCTGCAGTTCAATCACGTTATTCAATCCCAGATTCATGATTCCAAGTAATGACTTCGCATCTACTACTGCCCGTCCTCTTCTCATGTCCATGTTAAAGTCAAATTTACATACTGTTTTCAAGAAATCAATGATCTCATCCGGGTGTTTGAAAGTAATGTTCATTGTGCTCATTCTTTTCACCTCTTTCTGCCTTAACGGCTATGAAATCCTTTTCACTTTTCACATATATCATAGCACATTTTTTATATTTAAAAGGGTGAAATTTTTTATAAAAGTGTATTTTTTTAATTAAATATGCCTCTTATTCTCTACTTTTTTCTATAAGCAATATGAAATTACTCCTGATTATGAAATCCCATTGGAGTTACGTCTGTATTCCGTCGGTAAAATTCCTTCCTCCTCTTTAAACACCTTACTCATATATTTTGGATCAGAGTAACCGACAAGCCCCGCAATCTGATTCATCTTATATTTTGTTGTCCTGAGAAGCTCCTTTATTTTTTCTATCCTGTATTTCCTCACAGTTTCTGTAAAATTATATCCTGTCTCCTTCTTAAACTGAGAACTCAGGTATTCTTCCGATACATAAAGTTGACTCGCTGCTTCTTCCAATGTAATACCACTGTCATATTCTTTTCTTATAATTTCCATTGCTTTTTGGATAAGCGTACTGTACTGCTCAAATTTATGCTCATATGATATCATCCGTTCCAAGCCTTGAATCGCTTTCTCTATCTGTTTCCAGCTGATGGCATAGGTAATCTGCTGCATAAGACTCAGGATTTTTGTTTCGTCAATCTCCCCGCCATAATTTCTATAATTCAATCCAGCTGCCATGCAAAAACGAATGATACTGTATTTTATTTCTTTGGGAAAATATTTTTCTCTTTTCATTTCCTCACAAACAAGTTGAAATTGTCTGGCAATTCCTTTCTTGTTTTCATCGAAAATCATTTCTCGCATTCGTTGTTCTAATTCTACCGGATAACGCACCGGAACAGCTTCAAATTTCTCAACTGTCTGCTGACAGATTAAGACTCCTCGCGGCTGAAGAAGATTCCATTCCATGAGACTTCCTGCCTGAATCATTGCATCTACCAGCTTTGTCAGCTGTTTTGTCTCTATCCATACACAAATAATTGTCCCCGGAAAATTCCTACATAACCCAGTAACCACATTTTTTTGAAAATATTCTTTCCAGTTCCTTGCTTCACGTACCCGGTAAATGATCAGATACACCTGTTTCCATCGATCCGAACATATAACAGATGCCGAAAATCCACACTCACGTCTACAGATTTCTTCGAGAAATCCACGTATATTTTCCTTCTGCTCCTCGTATTCGTCTGCCATTGAAACCGTAAATAAATATCCCGGATCATCCACTGTAAAACCATATTTCCGGATAGTCATTTCATTTAACTTCTGATTCGATATAATTTCTCCATATCTACAGCTTAACAGAACATTTTCAACAGTAAAAGAAGCCTGCATCCAATATTCATTCCTGATTTTTTCATGAATACAGCTTAATGCTTTCTTAAGCTCCATCGGCCGGAACGGCTGTACTAAATATCCGTCCACCCCCAGATCGATTGCCTGCTTTGCCTGTTGAAAATCTTCATCCTTTGTTATAATAATCACACGGAACTCACGTCCTTCCGTGCGTAATTTTCTCAAAAGATTTAACCCATTCATCCGCGGAAGCCCAATGTCCATGATAACAAGATTTGGCTGCATAACTGTTATCATCTCATATGCAGACTGTCCATTCCCTGCAATCCCCGCCAACTCGTAATTCGGATCTACGCGTTTTAAACCTTTTTTCAGTTCTTCTAATACTTTTTCATCCCTTTCAACGATTGCCACCCGCATTTGAACAATCTCCTCTCAATGTCCGTGTTTCTGATTGAATATCCACTTTTATTGTAACATTAACTTCAATAATTGGAAGCATGCAAGTGTAAATATTTTTCTCTGGTAGCAAGCCCTCCCCGGATGTGACGTTCTGATTTGTTGGTGTCTAAAACCTTACGCGTTTCATGAGCCAGTGATGGATTGATCTGAAGCAAGCGTTCTGTAACATCCTTATGCACCGTACTCTTACTAATCCGAAACTGTTTTGCTGTCTGTCTCACTGTCGCATTATTTTCTATAATATAATTTGCAATTTCTACTGCACGCTCCTCAATATATTCTCTCATAGAAAAGCCCCTGCATAGTTTGTTTTTTACAATCTATGCAGGGGCAAATTAATGTATGTCTAATTCCTGTTCCATCTATTCGTGGAAAACATTATACTATACAACTTAATACTCAAATACTGCCACACCATATCCCGGAAGAGGATATGCAAAGGAATATTTCTGACCATCACATTCCTGTTTCTCTGGCTTGTAAAGCAATGGGCGTTCTTCTCCTGATCCACCGTATTTTGTCTCATCACTGTTAAGAACAAGCTTAAACTGCTTTCTTCTCGGAACACCAACACGATAATCTGGTCTGTCTACCGGTGTAAAATTGCATACAAAGAGCAGATTTTTCTTACCATCTTTTGAATGTCTTGTGAAACTGAAAATACTCCGGAAGATATCATCCTTATTGATCCAGTCAAATCCCTTCGGATCATTATCCAACTCATACAATGCCTTATTCTTCTTATAAAGATGAAGCAAATCTTTATACCAGTTCTGAATCTGCTGATGTGGTTCTTCTGCAAGAAGGAACCAATCCAGTTCTCTCTCTTCACTCCACTCACGAAGCTGTGCGAACTCCTGTCCCATAAAGAGAAGCTTCTTTCCAGGATGTCCCATCATAAATGCATATGCCACCTTCAAGTTGCGGAACTTATCCCATCCTTCTCCCGGCATCTTATTCAACATGGAGCATTTCAGATGAACAACCTCATCATGAGAAAGTACAAGAATATAGTTCTCTGAATATGCATATTCCATAGAAAATGTCATCATATGATGTGCATTTTTTCTGAAATAAGGATCCAGTTTCATATATTCTGTAAAGTCATGCATCCATCCCATATTCCACTTCAAAGTAAATCCAAGTCCGTCATCCTCAGGAGATCCTGTCACCTTCGGCCATGCTGTAGACTCTTCTGCAATCATCATAACGCCTTTATTTCTTCCGCAAACTACAGAATTCAAATGTTTAAAGAATGCAATCGCCTCAAGATTCTCATTTCCACCAAATTTATTCGGAATCCACTGTCCATCTTCTCTTCCGTAGTCCAAATACAGCATAGATGCCACTGCATCTACACGAAGTCCGTCTACATGATAATGTTCAACCCAGAACAATGCATTCGCCAGAAGGAAGTTAGAAACTTCCGGTTTTTCATAATTGAAAACCTTCGTTCCCCAATCAGGATGCTCACCTTTTCTCGGATCTGGATATTCGAATGTCGGTGTTCCGTCAAAATCTGCCAGACCATGTGCATCTTTCGGGAAATGCGCCGGTACCCAGTCAAGAATAACACCGATATTATTCTTATGAAGATAATTTACCATATATGCAAAGTCTTCCGGTGTTCCATAGCGTGCAGTTGGTGCATAATATCCGGTCACCTGATATCCCCAGGAACCGTCAAACGGATGCTCTGCGATTCCCATCAACTCGACATGAGTATATCCCATCTCTTTTACATACTTTGTAATTGCTTCTGCAAACTCACGATATGTATAAAATCCTTCATCTTCTCTTCCAGGATGTCTCATCCAGGAACCCATATGCACTTCGTAAATAGACACTGGTTCTTCTTTGTTATTCCACTTCTCACGAGCTGTCATCCACTTACTGTCTGACCAGTTCAGATTAGAAATGTCTGTAATTCTGGATGCTGTTCCCGGTCGGAGCTCTGCATAATTAGCAAATGGATCTGCTTTATAGATCTTCTCACCCGCCTGTGTCTCTATACAGAACTTATACAAATCCCCTTTCTTCGCCTCCGGAACGAAGCATGTGTATATTCCGAGAGGCTCTCCTCTCTTCATCTTATCTTTCGTCTCATCCCAGTCATTAAACTCTCCGATTACAGAAACGTTTACTGCATGAGGAGCCCATACCGCAAAATATACTCCTCTTTTTCCGTTCTTTGTCACCTCATGGGCACCCATCTTTTTATAAATCTCATAATGATTTCCCTGCCCAAAAAGATAATGGTCAAGTTCTCCGATCTCATAAGGCTGCACTTTCGTCTTCGTGCTGTTTTTCTTAACCATAAAGCCACCTCACTGCTCAAATATATTCCTGATTGTAATGATTTAAAACCATACAATTTCTTATAGATCAAGGCACATTACCGAATCTTTCAATTGGTAACAAAGTTTCATTCTCCCCTTGAACACTATAGTTTTATTATACTTGATACTGTATAAAAAAGAAAGAGAAAATGTATTATTGCACAAAAATAGACAGTCGTTTTACTGACTGTCTATTAATTCTTAACAAATATATGTCATTAAATGTTGAAATCTTTCTCTGAAAGCAGAATTCTGTCGGAAGAATCTGTATTCTTTCCAAATACTCTCTTCACAAGCTTCTTTGCGGAAGCTTTCTGTGAATGAGCGATCGCATCATCCATCACTTCTTTCACTTCTGCTACTGTTACTGCATGATCTTCTCTCTGTAAAGAATCAATCTTACTGTACAGTGCAAGAATTCCCATCTCATCGATTCTGTAACCATTCTCCTGAGCATAAGTCTGTCCAAATGTTACAAGCTCATCATTAATAAAGATCGGCACTTCAAGTCTGGAAGTAAATTTTCTTCTGAATTCTCTGTTGGAAGAAAGAAGTCTGTCCAGTGGTTTTCTCTGCTCTTCAAGAACTACCAAAAGTTCTCCTGTATCCTGCTCCATTGCTTTGTTCAGCTTGGCGAGTGTTTTTTCGTTCATCTGTCCGGCTTTTTCAATGATCAGTGCACCGCCGTACAGTTTACGGAAAATGTCTCCGATTCTCTTCTTATTCAGTGACTCACCTGTCACAATTGCAACCTTACCCTGACGGATATCACGCTGCTTCTGAATTGCCTTTACAACATCAACAGCAAGGACTGTCTTTCCATTTCCTTTATTTCCAATAATCAGAAGGTTTCCTGTTCTGGAAGTTCCTTTGCGGTTTGTACAGTTCTTATCCTGCTCAAGTACATCTACCAGCTGCTCACTCATACCACGTACAGGTACGAAATAAGAGAAGAGTTTCTTCTGTTCATCTGTAAGTCCTGCTCTTGTACCGATTCCGCTCTGTGTTTCAAGATCATAACGACCATGCACGATAAATCCTGTATCAGACATTGCATCTGCAATCTCATCTAATGGCAATGGTGATGTCTTACCTGTTGCGATCAATTTTGCAGTCTCTTTACGGCTCAATGGTGTCGTCGCAGACATGATATCAATTCCATCATCTTCATCCGGAATCTCTCTGTCATCCGGTTCCTCACTATGCGCTGGATTCACGCTGAATTCATCTTCAAAATTTGGCACTTCTTCATAAGAATTCAGACCAAGAAGATCATCATCTGAAATCTTATCTTCTGCTGTGAAAAGATCTCTTGGATTAATTACTTCATCATCCTCATCGTCTTCTTCATAACCATAGGCATCCAGATCATCATATCCTTCTTCCTCACCGAACAGATCATCATCAGCGTCTTCATAATCATCCGGCAGATCGTCATCAGACTCTTCATAATCATCCAACAAATCGTCATCAGACTCTTCATAATCATCTAAAATATCGTCTTCGTCAAACTCTTCTGCATCATCCCAGTCATACGCATCATAATCTTCGTACTCATCCTCACCGAGTCTGAGATCATCCGCAAGCTCTCCCATATTTTCATGTGGTTCTTCTTCTACCTCAAGAACTTCTTCTGAACTTACTGTTGCATCTACTTCTTCCTCTTCCGGAATAACACCTTCAATCTCATCAATCAGTTTCTGTATCTCTGGTGATAAAATTGGTTCTTCATTATTTTTATTGTCCATAGTCTCTCTTACTGCTGCTCCTTCTGAATCATCTTCATCATTGACAACTTCAGTTTCTGAGATCAGTTCCTCCACCTCAGACAAATCTTCTGATTCATCTGTCAGATCTTCTGACTCAGCTGCATCTATTTCAAGAATTTCTTCCTCTTCCGGTTCTGCTTCTTCTGCTTCAAGGATTTCTTCCTCTTCCGGTTCTGCTTCTCCTGCTTCAAGGATTTCTTCCTCTTCCGGTTCTGCTTCTTCTACTTCAAGAACTTCTTCCGGTTCTGCTTCTCCTGCTTCTATAGTAACTGCATCTTCTGGGACATCTTCTGAAGTCTCCTCCACTGCCTGTTCTATAAGTTCTTCTTCTGTCTCCGGTTCCGGTATCAGTTCTTTCATCCCTGATGGAACTACTCGTTCTTTATTGGCTTCCTCAGCTTTCTTCTCTTCTGTCAGTTGATTCACGATCTCAAGATCTTCTACATCCTCAATTGCTGCAATATCCTCTTCCAGATCTGTCATATCCGGTTCGACTTCTTCTCCCGGTTCTGCCTGAACTTCCGGTTTCGGATTGAGTAATTGCTGCAGAGCTTCATCTAACCGCATCGTATCTCCAAGTTTCTTCTTGACTGGTTTTACCGGATTCTTACTGACAATCGGTATGGAAGCAGTATCTTTGCTAAGTGTTCTCTTATCTCCACTTGTCTCTACCGTTGCCGGCTGAACTTCTGACTCATCCTCGGAAGCTTCTATAACTTCTGCTGTTTCTACTCCTGCTTCTTCCGGATTTTCTACTTCGGTATCCGGCTCTTCTGTCGCTTCCAAAGTAACCGCATCCGTGTCAATCACATCGGAAGTACTGTCGTTCTCCATCACCGGCTGTTCTGTCAGCCCGATTGATCTTGTATCTCCAAGTGCTTCAGCTCCTTCTGACGCAGAATCTTTTTCCTCGTCTTCTCCTAAATAGGAAGCCAGATCCGGTATTTCTTCTGTCTCTGAAGAAAGCTTCTCATATCTGTGATCATATTTCTGCTGCTGCGATGGTGACAATGGCTTATACTGCATCTTCAGTTCCATTGCCTTATAAACATACTTACCCTCGCTGAACCAGAGGATCAGATCATCACACTCTTCCAGACATTCTGTCATCATACCTGCTTCGCGATAAAGCTTCGCCAGTTCATAAGCCCACTCTTCAATATATTCTGCCTTTTTAAATTCCTCCAGAGCCTCAATCTGCTGTTCGATCGGCGCTCTCTGCGCTCTTAAGATCTGATATCTAAGGATATGCCTGTTCGGATCTTTCGGTGCAATCTGGATAAATTCGTCATAATAGTCGATTGCTTCATCTATATTCTTTGTCTTAATTGCAAGAGAACATAACTTATAGATCACCTTGCGGCTTCCTTCAGAACGGCGATATGCAAGATTCATCACATCATAGCTCTTCTGATACTCTTTTGTTTTTTCATAAATATCACTGACATTCATCAGCATCCCTGCGTTACGGACACGCTTCCAGTCAATCAGATCTGCTGCTGCCGCTGCTTTTCTGTATTCTCCATCTTCCATAAGTTCCAGCATCTCTTCTGTCTTTAACTTATATTCATACTTATCCACTGTACTCACCTCATTGTCATTGAAATATTAGTTTTGGTCTGAATGTGTCCATTAGGCACTAGCCGATACTCTTTCATTATTCTACCATATGAGGTCTGTAATGTCAAAAAAATGCACCTTCAATTCCTTTTGAAAGTGCATTTTTAGTGTTATTTAATTGTATTATTATTATAATTTTATATTTTGTATCGGAGATTATTCGCGATTCTACGTTCCTGTGAGACCTTTGTCGTCTGTTATTTTATCACTTGAATGATTTTCATATCCATTCAATACTTTATGTATTAAATCTTCTGTCAAGTCATTCCTGCTTTTATAACAAATCTGAGATTATAACATGTCCTTTCAATGTTTCTTTACACATTTTTCATTCTATGTTATATGCGGTATTTTTATTCAATACATCTATGAGTGATTCATCTTTTTCTCTTTGCTTCCAGTTTCTGTACTCTCCGATCTTTGATCTTCTTTTCTTTCTACTGGACTTTTACGCTTGGCAAAGGTCTCTTTCTTCACAGGAACCTTCACTCATCATACCACTGACATATTGATAAAAATCTGAAACTATACTGTCCATGGGACTGACCTCCTGTTGAACTTGTATTTTTAATCTAATCAGGCATCTGTTACTTTTGCCTTCTTAGTTAAATATCTTTGGGAGATTTCTTTCTCTCTTTGATGGTTATATAATAACATTCGGCGTCTAATTTGTCAATATATTCATTTGATTTTTTTATATTTTTTATTTATTATCTGCTTTGGTTGTAATTGTCTGAATTTTCAAACATTTCAATTAACAGATTTCTGCTCCAGCCGGCATTTCTTTTTCCGGTGTCATCAGTGCAAGGTTACCTTCTGCATCTTCTGCACAAAGCAGCATTCCCTCTGAAAGTACGCCTGCCAGCTTCGCAGGTTTCAGGTTTACAAGAACCATAACTTTCTTACCAACCATTTCTTCCGGTGTGTAATGTGCTTTGATTCCGGATACGATCTGTTTTACCTGGCTTCCAACTTTTACCTGAGAGCAGAGAAGCTTTTTGGATTTCTTTACAGCCTCACATGCAATGATCTCTCCAACCTGGAACTGCATTGCTCCGAACTGCTCAAATGTGATCTCATCTTTCGGCTCAATGTCGATAACAGCTTCTTCCTCTTTCTTTTCTTCTACCTTCGGATGAAGTTCTTTAACTTTCTTCATAACCTCTTCGAGATCCATTCGCTGGAACAGAATCTCCGGTTTCTCTGTTACATGTCCGTTACCAAGCTGCTCAAGGATCTTCTTACTTGTAGAAGGCATAAAAGATTCAAGAAGTCTTGCACCTTCAGAAATGCTCTGGATCAGATTCCAAAGTACTGTAGAAAGGCGATCCTTCTTGGATTCATCTTTTCCGAGTACCCAAGGAGTTGTCTCATCAATGTATTTATTGCAGCGTTTGAACAGATTGAAGATTTCTGTAATCGCATCGGCAACGCGGAGGTCTGCCATCTTAGCATCAACTGCTTTAGAAGCATTCTCTACAACTGCTTTCAGTTCTGCATCTACATCTTCTACAA
>OFMP01001447.1_pt1 | contig 12283 bp, 7 predicted proteins | sample 1541841 | NCBI WGS metagenome assembly OFMP01 (sample SAMN04209226, study PRJEB22552) | human gut metagenome | biome: gut; material: feces | host: Homo sapiens | place: USA: Oklahoma
TGGGCTCCCTATGGCTACCGCAAACAACCGGATAATCCCCACAAGCTGGAGCCGGACGAAGCGACGGCACCCGTTGTCCGGCAGATATTCCGGTGGCGAGCCGAGGGCGTGAGCGTCACGCAGATTGCAAGGCGGCTCAACGATTCCGGCGTACCATCCCCCTCCGCCTACCTGTATAATACCGGGGTTTGCAAAACAGAAAAGTACGACGGTGTAATCTGGTATGTTCAGACGGTCAAAAACGTCTTGTCCCGGCAGGTGTACATCGGACACATGGTGCAGGGTACAAAGCGGCAGTCCTTCTACGAAAATCGAGGCCAGTACATGAAGCCAAAAGAGGAATGGATCGTCGTGGAAAATACCCACGAGCCGCTGATTGACCGCGAGACCTTTGACAAGGTGCAGGAGCTTGCCCAGCGAAAAAACAAGGAATATTTTGAAAATCTCGGCAGGTTCCCGCATCTGGAAACCACCGAAAATATCCTCAAGGGGCTGGTCTACTGTGCCGACTGCAAGCGCCCACTGGTGCGGTACAAGAATGTGAGCCACGAAAAAAAGCTGTGGTACACGTTCATCTGCCAGACGCATACCAACGACATCACAAGCTGCCCCAAGAAGAATATCCGGGAAGATGTGCTGATCCCCATGCTCCTGCAAGCCATCCAGACGCAGATTATCCTTGCCGCCGACATGGAATCTCTTGTCCGCAGGGTGAATAGCTCACCAAAATACAAAAAGCAGACGGCGACGCTGCAAGGTAAGCTGGATGCGGCAAAAAAGTCACTTATGCGCTACAACGGCCTGTACGACAGCCTGTATCAGAACTATGTGGATAAGCTCATGACTGAGCAGGAATATATGACACTGAAACGCCGCTACAAGGAAGAAGCCGAGGAAGCGGGACGGCTAATTGAAGCCCTGACCCGTCAGCAGGCGGCAGAAGCAGCGCACACGCCGGAGAACCCATTCCTTGCGGCTTTCGGCAGCTTCCGAGATGCGGATATCTTGACCAGAGAAATGGCACAGGCGCTGATCCAGCGTGTGTATGTGGACGGTGACAGCAATATTGAGATCGTGTTCCGCTACCGGGATGAATACAAGGAACTCTGTACATATTTGGAAGGGAGGAAAGCTGACGCATGAGAACGGCAATCTATCTTCGCATATCCAGCGAAGACGTGGACTTGAGAACCGGTAAAAAGGACGAATCTGAGAGCATATCCAACCAGCGCAGCCTCCTTCGGGAATATGTGTCCAGTCATGCAGAATTGTCCGATTCTGAAATATTGGAATTTTGTGACGACGGCTGGAGCGGTACAAACTTCGAGCGCCCCGCAGTGAAGGAGCTTTTGGAGCAGGTCAGGCGCGGGCAAATCAACTGCATCCTGGTCAAAGACCTTTCCCGCTTTGGCCGTGATTACCTCACCGTGGGAGACTATATTTCCCGCGTGTTCCCGTTCCTGGGTGTGCGCTTCATTTCCGTCAATGACGGTTTAGACAGCAGCAATCCGCTGGACATCGACAGTCTCGATACCTCATTTCGGACGCTGATCTACGATCTGTACAGCCGCGACCTCTCCCGCAGAGTCAAAAGTGCAAAAAAGGCCAGAGCCGAGCGCGGGGCGTTTCTCAGCCCCTATGCGCCTTATGGATATGTCAAAGACCCGGAAGATAAAAATCATCTTCTGGTAGATGCCGAAGCCGCCGACGTGATACGGCGCATTTTTCAAATGGCAGCGGATGGTGTGAAGCCCTGGCAGATCGCGGCGGCGCTGAACGGTGACGGTGTAAGCTCCCCGAAGAACTACAAGGCCGAGGCGGGCTGCACAAGAACGCCGTGGCGCAGTATTCAGGAAGAAAATTTTTGGACAGCCAGTCTGGTTGCAAAATTCCTGCGAGATGAGCGGTATATTGGAAAGACGGTATTCGGAAAACGGAGCCGGGATATTGTGGGCAGTACACACACGGTCAAGATTTCCCGCAATGATTGGGTTATCGTCCCCGACAGGCACGAGGCCATTGTGTCGGAAGCGCTGTTCGAGAAAGCACAGTCCGTTATGCGGGAGTACCGGGAATATGAAGCTGCTTCAAGCAGCGGCAATCCGCTGAAACGCAAGGTGATCTGCGGCGTATGCGGTCATGCCATGCAGCGAGACAATAAGAAGAACGCCTCCTATTGCTGCGGTACAAAACGGCTAAACACTGGCTTTGACTGTTCGGAGGACAGAATCCCTGAATCTGATATTCTGGAAGCCGTGGTTGATACCATACAGGTCTACGCTCAATACGCCGTCAACATAGACCGGCTACTGCAAACAAGGCAGGCACAGCGGGTGCTTGACCGCAAACAGGCGCAGCGGCGCTTGCAGACTCTCCAGAGCCGGAAAGCCCAGCTTGACGAGCGGCTGCAAGACCTTTATGAAAGGCTGGTAGAGGGAGAGATATCCCGTGAGAGCTTTGCGGCGCAGAAGAAAGCCCTGACGGCGCAGGCGGAGGAAATTTCCCACACGGTCTTGGAGCTGGAGCGAAAAATAAGCGGCAGTGACGACAGCGGCAATGCCGTAATTGAGCAGTTCAAAAGCTATGCCGGTATTACGGCGCTGACTAAGGAGATTTCCACCGAGCTGCTGCAATCCGTCACCATCTACCCGGACGGACGCATGGACATCCGACTAAACCTTGCCGATGAAATCAAAGCACTGATGGAGACCCTACGTCAGGAATCCTATACGGCGTAAATTTATTAGTCCTTTTTGTACAGCAGCCGACGACGGAATCTCCGGGGTGCGAACCAAAAAAAGAGAGCAATTCAACAAGATGATCGAGCTCTGCAAGCAGAAAAAAATCGACCTCATCTTAACAAAATCCATCTCCCGATTTGCCAGAAACACCCTTGATTGTATCAAGCACATCCGAATCCTCAAAAGCTGGGGGATCCCTGTTATATTTGAAAAAGAAAACATCGATACCTCAAACATGAACAGCGAGATGATCCTGACCTGTTTGAGCGCCTTTGCCCAAGCCGAGAGTGAATCCATCAGCGGGAATGTTACCAAGGGAATCCGTATGGGCTACAAGCAAGGAAGATTCACTTTTCGCTACACCGGCTTCGCATTCCAAAGGGGACCCGATGGAGAGCCAGAAATTATTCCGAAAGATGCGGAAACGATTCGTATGATCGCGCAAAGCTTTCTGAACGGCGACAGCATGCAAGGGATCAAAGAAAAGCTGGAGAAAGCCGGTATTCCAAGTCCTGCCGGAGAGCCAAAATGGACGACGCAGACGGTTCTCCGAATCCTGCAAAATGAAAAATACGCCGGTGACGTCCTGCTTCAAAAAACCTACACCTCTGACTTCCTGGAGGGAAAGGTCAAGAAGAACAACGGTGAGCTTCCGCAGTATTACATTCAAAATAACCATCCTGCCATTATTCCAAGAGAAATGTTTTATCAGATCCAAGAAGAACTTGCCCGTAGAAGAAGCAAAAAGCCCTCAAGTGTCAAAAAGACAAAAACGAACCGCGGCCGATATACCAGCAAATATGCCCTCTCCGAACGACTGGTTTGCGGGGATTGTGGTTGCTATTTCCGTAGGGTAACCTGGAGCATCCATGGGCGAAAGCAGATCGTCTGGCGATGCATCAACCGGCTGGAATTCGGACCAAAAGCATGCAAAAATTCTCCCAGCCTTAAGGAAACTGCCCTTCAAGCATCTATATTGAATGCTATCCGCTCCTTGGTCTGCGGCCAACAGGAAGAAATGGCGGCGGTGCTGCAGGACACGCTGATACGCTGTATAGCCGAAGAAGATGATGAGAGCAATCCCGCTGTAATCGAAAGCCAAATAAAAGAGTTGGAAAGTGAATTTGACCGTTTGCTTATTTTCGCTGTTAATGAGAATGACGTCGTTGACCAAAAGCTAAAACAAGTCAGCGAATCCATCCTTCAGTTAAAGCAAAAGAAAAAGCGGATCGAATACAGCACGGAGCACTCTAAGGTAATGGAAGCGAAATCCAAAGAGATCATGGCGCTGATTTCTGCAGAGGATCTTAACTTGACGGAATACTCTGACGCCCTAGTTTACCGTATCGTTGAAAAAGTCACTGTACTTTCCAGTGAAGAAATTAAAATCCGTTTCATAGGCGGTTTTGAAATCACTCAGCCCCTTTATTGAAAAGCAGGCATAGAAAAATGCCGGTAGATCCTATGCTGCCGGTATTTCTCTGTCCCTGCTTTTTGCTTGGGACTATATCATTCGCAATGTCAGCGATGTTAAACAACAAGACAAGCCATAAATAATGATGAATTTTTTCAATACGAGGAGAAGATCAATATGGAACAGAAAAAACCATGGATAAAGCCGGAAATAAAATTTCTAGAAGCAAAGACCTTAGAAGATCGGCCGGAACTTTTAGAAGATCCTGTAATTCGGGCGTTTTACGAAAGCTGGAAAGAACGGGAAAACAAGACAAGGGAATCCGGAGCTGTAAGTATACAGCCTTAAAATAATGGATTCAATAATCTATCAGAGAAAGAAGGTTAAAAAATGAGGAAACTCAGAAGGTCGCTGGCTGTATTGCTGGCGGTGCTTGTACTCATTACCGCTTTACCGCTAACAGCGTTTGCAGATGAAGCGGCAGAAAGTCCGCCGATAGATACAGTAGCGTCTATCGATGAAACGGTGTCAGATGAACCCCCTATACCGCCCGAAGACGATTCGGGTACTGTGGAGGCAAGTTCGCAGCCGTCGCCGGAGCCGTCGGCTGAACCGGACGCAGATGAAAATCCCAACGGTACGGAAGACAGCGCAGCATCAGAGCCGGATGCTGTGCCTGCACTTGACGCAAGCGCTGCACCGACGCCAACCCCAAGCCCAATAAATCTCGAATACGAATATCTGCCCGAATCCGAAACAGGCGGCATATATGTGTTCCCCGCTCCATACGGAGGCGACTTGATGCAGGCATACAGCGCTGAGCATCCGGCATGGGATATTGCCGGAGATATTGGCTCTCCGGTTGTTGCTGCGAGTGATGGCGTAGTGACTCAGGTTCAAGTGTGGGACGGTTCAGAAGATACCACCGGAGCGATGAGCTATGGCAACATGATCCAGATCAAGCATGGTGAGGAGTTAACCACGCTATACGCACATCTGTCGGAGATCAACGTACAGGAGGGCGATACGGTCGTGCGCGGTCAGCGCATCGGGCGTATCGGTGATACCGGCAATGCAATAGGATCACACTTGCATTTCGAGTTCATTACATCTGACGGCAGAAAGGTGAATCCAGACTGGCTCCTTGCATCCGACATTATGCCGCTGCTGTCGCCAGACCTTCCGTATGCGACAGTTAAAGAATGGTGTAATCGTCCGAATGGAACACGAACCATTTCCGATTTCGGTGTAACACGAGAGGAAGTAATAGCTGAGCTTTCGGCTCATGTGTCCGACTCCTACTATTTGGGAACACCCTATCAGGGTCGCGACTGGCAGTCGCCGAATGGCGATCCATCGTACAACGGTAGAGCCGGACTAAACTGCGGTGGCTTTGTGGCTTATGTACTCAGCAAGTGCGGATTGAACAGCGGAACATCTGACCTTTGGACGCACAGCGCGGGTCCGGTAGGTTCCGTCCAATGGTATATGACGCAGAATGCAGACATCACCGGCGGCGCATGGTGGGACTGGGATGGAGTATCTCCAGTTTATAACCGTATGCTGATGTGCGGCGCGGCAAACTATCCGCTGTGGGTACGCAACGCCGATCTCGTTGCGCACACATTTGCGACGAAAGCTGACATGTTAAGTTCGGGTGTGCTTGAAAAGGGAGATATTATCGTCATGATCCCGAAAGCAGCAGCCTCCAGTGGTTTCAATGATTCTCACATCGGTTTCTTTTGGGGTAACAGCTCCAGCGAGGACAAGATGTGGCATTCTGATTTTTCAGGCAACCATATATCGACGATTACACCGAAGTCCCCGGACAACTCGTTCATCGTTATCAAATACGGTGAAAACACCTTTGATATCACGCTCACGAAAACCTCTGCTAATGTGAAGATCACGGCTGGCAATCCGAATTACAGTCTGGCAGGTGCGGTGTATAACGTATACACAAAAAATGCGACGCCCGGTCATGACTACTCAAAGGATACGGTACAGGCTACATTTACAACAGACACCAACGGTAAGGCTAATCTCAGCAAGAAGCTGAAAGATGGCGATTATGCGGTAAAGGAAATTACTGCTCCGAAAGGGTATGTCCTTGACCCAACCATCCACTTTGTCAACATCAGCAGCGGTAATACCACGCTGAATGTTGTGGACGACCCGTCAAAAATTAAATTAACGGTTGTAAAGAAAGATGCAGGAACAGGCCAGAGTGTGCCGCAAGGCAACGCTTCTCTGGCCGGAGCAGTCTATGAAGTGACCTATAAGGTGAACGGAATAGACACAAAGGTACAGGGAACGACAAATGCGCAAGGCAGAGTGATGTCCCTCGATATTCCGCTTGGTACAGTAAAAGTGCAGGAGATAAAAGCCCCGGTTGGCTATAAGCTCGATACGATGGTACACACCTATACCGTTAACTCCGCCGGTACATCTGCTGTATATGAGCTGGAGCCTCTCGACGACTTCCGCGAGCAGGTTTTTCTCAATAAGATCAAGGTCATCAAAAAGGCCGAGATGGCCGGTGCGCCGGATATGCTTGAACCCGGAGCAAAGTTTGAGGTCTACCTCAAGAGCGCGGGCAGCTATGCAAACGCAAAAGCCGCCGAGCGTGATCTCATCACGATCGGCTCAGACGGCACAGCGACGACGAAGTTCTTGCCGTACGGCACCTATACAGTCCATCAGGTCGCGGGCGGCGCAGGCCGTAAGTTTGCCGCCGATTTCGACGTCTCTGTAAGTGCTGACAGCTCCACGCATGCTCCGTATGAGGTGAATCTTCGCAATGAGCTGAAGCCCGGTACAGCAAATATCGTCAAAACATCTGACGATGGTGTTGTTGCGGGTTTGAAATTCAAAATCACACGAAACATCGATAACTGGTCGCAGAACGTCACGACAGGCGCAAACGGTCAAATTGCGGTTAGTAATCTCCCGATCTACTCGGACATCGACGGTAAGCAGAAGATCCAGTACACCATTACGGAGATCGACACGCCGGATCGTTATGTGCAGCCCGCATCTCAGACTGTCACACTCACAGAGGGGCAGGCTACACCTGTACGATTCCATAACAAGCTTATTCGCGGCAGTTTGCAGATCATCAAGGTCGACCACAACGGTACAACACCGCTTGAGGGCGCGGAGTATCAGATCACAGATGCGGACGGTAGGGCCGTTGCAGCGAAGACAACCGGCAAGGACGGCAAGATCCTTGTTGAGAACCTGCGGTACGGCTCATACCACTATCAGGAGATCGAAGCGCCAAAGGGCTACGATCTCGACAGTACGATCTATGATTTCGCCATTGGGTATGACGAACAGGTCATTACCGTTACCCGAGAAAACACACCGAGCGTCGGCTCGATCTCGGTGTGCAAAGTGAACTCCGCAGGAACACCCATGTCCGGTGTTTCTTTTTTATTGGAGTTTTCTGTGGATGACGGCGCATCATGGAAGCCGGTCGTTGCCCGTCCTGCGGGCAGCGAGGTATCGATTGGCGGCTGTGACAGTTCCGGCCTCAAGGACGGTGTGCTGGTTACAGGAGATGACGGTATCGCGGCATTCACGGGATTACAGATCGACAATCAGACTGTGAAGATTCGGTATCGTCTGACCGAGATTGCGACCCGTGACGGCAGTACACTCATGACGACTGTCCTGTATGACGGCAGTCTGCCTGATGTGAACGGCGACACGGAGATCACCGACGTCAAGATCACGGCGGTCAATAACCGGAACCTGGAACTGCCCAATTCGGGCGGCAGTGGTTTCCCTGTATCTTCGGTCGGCACAGTACTGATCTTTATCGGGCTGTTTTTCTGTGTCGGTTCGATTCGGGTTTTACGCAAGGCCCGGTAAAACAGGATTCAAGGGGATTCTACACCCCTTGAAATATAAAAATAAACTTTGAAAGGAATGTAGAAAATGAAAAAAGCGAGCATTATCGCAAAACTCGGAGCAGCAGCTATGGCGGCTGTCATGGCGTGCTCCAGCATTGCTGCATCGGCGGCAACCGTCCCCAATGCAACAATTGACACCACTCGTAAAACGTCTCTTGAGCTTTACAAGTACGATTTTACGACAGCCCATGAGGACGGTGTGCTGAACACCGATTCCTACATCTCGACCGGCCTGCCGGATGATGCGGTTGAAGAAGTACTCGCGCCCTATGCCATTCAGGGCGTTGTCTTCACCTATACAAAGGTCGCGGACGTGACAACCTATTCGGCGCTGGAAGCAGACGGCTACAAGGACATGGTGCTCTATGCAATGCCCGACAACGCCAAGACAGCTCAGTTCCTCGCCGCACTTGGCTTGAGCGCTGCGGATGCGTACAGAACGGACGGCGGCAATCTCTATTTCACCTCCGATGTTCTCATCGACGGTCTGTCTGGTCAGCTCACAACCATTGAGAGCCAGACAAAGAACGCTCTTGAGAAGTTCGTAAAGGACAACGGCGGTACGGATATGCCGGAGACGGATGCAAATGGTCATTCCGGCAAGACCGGCATGGAGCAGGGCCTTTACATCCTCGTCGAGACCTATGTTCCGGAGAACGTAAAGGACACGACCTCTCCGTTCCTCGTTTCTCTGCCGATGACCACCATCGACGCTGATAACTGGAACTATGACGTCACCGTGTATCCGAAGAACGAAACCGGTATGCCGACGCTCGAGAAGACTCTGCGTGAGGACAAGGTCGACACAGGTAAACACAATGGCACAATAGACGATATCACCGACGGCTATGCTCACACAGGCACCGGCTCTGACGGTGACATCGTTGACTACCAGATCATCTCCACTCTCCCGACAATCACTTCCAATGCGACCGCTCTGACAACCTACACCTTCGTCGATACACTCTCTAAGGGTATCGAGTACAACAAGAAGGATGTTCAGATTGAATGGTTCACAGACAAGGCTTGCACAGATAAGATCGCAACATGGACGGAAGCCGACAACAAGTTCACTGTTACCTACGGCACGGCAGCAAACAACGCGACAACCATGAAAATCGAGATGACCGATACAGGTCTCAGTGAGATCAACAACAGCGACGCTGTGTATGACCTTGCAACAAGCCTGTACAGAGGTTATTCCGACTGCACCATGCGCATCACCTACAAGGCAACAGTTAATTCTTCTGCTGATACCGTTTACGGCGACAACGGCAACCCGAACGACGTTGTACTGACATGGAAGCGCACAAACACCACCTACTATGATACACTCGAGGACGACTGCCATTTCTACGTTTACGGTCTGGATCTCCTCAAGCAGTTCTCTGACGGCAAGGGTGACTTCAAAAATGTCCAGTTCAAGTTCTACAACAATACCGATAAGTACTGGGTAACCGCAGAGCTGAATGAGACGGAGGGCATCTACTACGTCAAGGATCAGGCGGATAAGGAAGCAGATGCAACGACCTTTGTTCCGGTTTCCACCGGCGCACTCACTGTTAAGGGTCTTGAAGATGATGAGTATATCATCACCGAGATCGCAACAGACGACGGCTACACGCTGCTCAAGGATTCTATCACAGTTGTGATTACATCTGCTGAGAGCGGTGTGATCTGCGACGTGTGCGGCAAGTCCGGCATTACAGCAACAGCAACCGTCAACGGTGACGCAGTTGGTATGATCGAGGATAACGGCTCTGTTTCCGCTATCGTACCGATGAGCGTTATCAACACACTCGGCTTCGATCTCCCGCAGACAGGTGAAAACGGCACATGGCTGTTCGCTGTCGGTGGTGTCCTGATCGTAAGCCTGAGTGCAGCCTTCATCTTCTTCATTCTTGCGAAGAAGAGAAAGACTGACGAACAGTAAGCGTACACCTCATTTTCGATATACATTCCCCATTCCCGCGGGGTCAGCGGGCGACTGCTGACCCCCAACCAAAGCCCATACCGCAGCGTGTGGGTTTTGGTTGAAATAAAATGAAGGAGCTGTCTATGAGAATAACTAAGCAAACAATCTACTGCACCCTTGCCGTCCTGTTTTTGCTGATCGCGGTCGTCTGTGGCTATCTGCTGCTTGACAGTCAGCATCAAAAGGATGAGGGCCGAAGCGCATTCCGGGAGCTGGCGTCGGCCGTAAATGAAGCGCAAACGACAAAGCAGGAAGCTCCGGATGAGCCTCCTGCTGAAACAGAAAACAGTCTGCTTGCAGTGTACCGCGCTCTCGCAGAACAGAACGCCGACATGGTCGGGTGGATACGGATTGAAGGAACGACGATCGATTACCCGGTGATGCAGACGCCGGATGATTTCAATTTCTATCTGCGCAGGAACTTCGACAAGGAGTACAGCAATCTCGGTACACCGTATATTCAAGAGAACTGTGATCTCAAGACGAGCGACAACCTCATTCTCTACGGTCATCACATGCTGGACGGCGGGATGTTCAGCGATCTTGAGCTGTACAAGGACAAGGACTTCTTGCAGGAGCATCGCATCATTCATTTTGACACGCTGGATGAGATCGCCGAGTATGAAATTCTGGCGGCCATCGTGACGACGGCGTATCGCCCGGACAGTTTTCGGTATTACGAGTACACAGGGGGCTCTCAGGAGCAGTTCGAGAAGTATGTTTCCGACTGCAAGAGGCTGTCGCTGTATGATACCGGCGTAAACGCCGAGTACGGTGATAAGCTGATCACACTTTCGACCTGTGAGTACAGCCAAAATGACGGGCGGCTGCTGGTTGTTGCGAAAAAGACGGAGGATTGATCCAAATGAAAAAGAAGTTTCTGTTCCCCTTTCTATGTTTCATTCTGCTCCTGCTGATCGGCATAGGGCTTATGCTCTATCCGCTGATCTCCAACTGGTACGGAGAGCGGGTACGGTCTACGGTTGAGGTGCAGTACAACGAGGCCATAGCGAAGCTGGAGGATGAAAGCATCCGGGAAGCGTTCAGGGCCGCACAGGAATACAACGAATCTCTATACAGCGTGCAGCTTGACCCGGCGGCAGCGGTGGATGAGTATGACAGCCTGCTGAATCTCTCCGGGAACGGTATCATGGGCTATGTGGAGATTCCTGTGATTGATGTGAATCTGCCGATCTATCATACGGTCGCGGAATCCTCCTTACAGAAAGGCGCCGGTCATATGCCGGGTACCTCCCTGCCAATCGGCGGCAAAAGCACGCACGCCGTGATCTCCGCACATTCGGGGATGTCCGACGCGCGGATGTTTACCGACTTAGACAAGGTGCAAAAAGGAGATCTGATCCTGCTTCATGTGCTGGGCGATACGCTCGCCTATGCGGTCGACACGATCACCGTCACCGATCCTGCCGACATCGAAGCCATAGAGATCCGGCAGGACAAAGACCTTGTGACGCTCGTCACCTGCACGCCCTACAGCGTCAACACCCACCGACTGCTGGTACGCGGACACAGGATCGAGCTGACCGAGGAAGAAATCACCGAAGAGACGAAGGCTACTGAGCCGGAAGCCTCCACTTGGATGGAGAAGTATATTGAAGGAATTTTCTTCGGCTTCATTATAGGTGGCGCTGTTCTTGTACTGGTGAGAGCTCTATCAAAAAAGGTTCGAGAGAATCAATAAAAAGTGGAAACGAGTTCGGAGTTTTCGCTTGCAGTAAAAAAGTTTTGAACTATAATTGGTGTGAGAAGTTGAAAGATTGCAAAAAGGGAGTGATTTTATCATGAAGAGACTTAGCAAAAAGAAGGTCGTCGGCATCGCGCTGGGAATTGCGGTGCTCATTATTCTGATTATGCTCTGCGTTTCGGCTTGCAGCAGTCATGCCGGTAGCGTCCCCGAAAGCGACTCGAAATCTTCTGTTGTAAGCGAGGTTGAAAGCAGTAAAATGGAGAGCCGTAAGGAAGAAAAGCCTGCCGTCAAGCCGACTGCGAAACCGACAAGTGCGCCGGATAAAGGTGACGTGGATAAGACTGCAAGCAGTAAGTCGGATAGCAGTGCGAAGCCTGCGGTGAAGCCCACGGCAACACCAAAGCCGACAAGTAAGCCGGTCGTTACACCCACATCAAAGCCCACGGCAGAATCGACCTCAACACCCACCGCTGTACCGACCGCGATGCCCACACCTGTTCCGACTGCGACGCCGGAACCCGAAAAGGT
>OFMP01001450.1_pt1 | contig 12261 bp, 13 predicted proteins | sample 1541841 | NCBI WGS metagenome assembly OFMP01 (sample SAMN04209226, study PRJEB22552) | human gut metagenome | biome: gut; material: feces | host: Homo sapiens | place: USA: Oklahoma
TGCCGCGCGGGCACCTTTTCAGCAGCCGTTTGATATTCGCTCCGCCGCCGCAGCCGCAGTCCAGCACCTTTGCGTCCGGCGCAAGATGCAGAAAGTGAAGCCCCCACAGCGCCACGGGGGTGTGGGCAAGGTTCATCATGGTGACCATCAGCCTGCCGCCGAAGCCTTTGGGGTCTCTCGTATTTTCAAAAAATGACATCGTTTATCTCCTTTCAACTTTTTTACACTCTGCGTAGGTAAGTGGAATGGAATTCTGCAAAACAACACTTTTGCAAACGGTCCAGCCGTTTTGCTGCAAAAATGCCAGATACGCAGCACTCGTCCATCTGCTGTGCAGCGGAAAGCCTGCAATTTTCAGCGCAAGGGCCTGAAGATTTCCCCAAAGGGAATTCTCTGCATGGGTAAAGGTAGGAGCAATCAGCGTGCCATCGTTTTTAAGCACACGGCGAAACTCGATAAGGGCTTTCTCAGGGTGCGGCACAATGTGCAGTGCATTGGAGACAATGACAACATCAAAGGACTGGTCAGCATAAGGCAGATGGAACATATCCTGCACGGAAAAGTGCAGCTTGGCAGAGTGGTTATCACGCTTGGCCTCTGCAATCATCTCCGCGGAGGCATCCGTCGCCTCGATGTGCGCTGCCGCGTTCACAATGTGCTTTGCAATCAGTCCCGTGCCGGTCGCCAGCTCCAGCACCGTTTTGGCTTTCACCACCGGCCGGATCAGCTTATACATCTCTTCGTATGCCGCCCGATCCTTTCGCATAAAGCGGTCGTAACGTCCGGCATTTTTGTCCCAGAAATTCTTGTGTTCCTGCATCGCTATCATTCCTTTCAATGTTAGATTAACCTAACCGACGCGCGCATCCAGGTGGTTAGATGGCGCTAACCGTTGTGCCTTGGAAAAGCCGCATTTCTGCGGCCTTCCTCTTATTCAAATAACTCCCTGCAAGCGCCGTACACCAGCGTTTCCAGCACCTGCGGGTAGAGTTCTCCGATCTGCTCTCTATGGGAAACAGTGAGAATCAGTCCCCGCACCGTCGCAGCAGCCAAAGACACACCACACTTGGGCATAAGGTCATGATTCTCCAAAAGTTGACGGATGTGCGTCTCGCCATCGTGGTAATGGACATTTTTGATGTCATCCGGCAGTCTCTGCAAAAGCAGCTTCGCATCGTTTTCAATGAAAACCATGTCGCCGGTATCGGACAGCCGCCGGCAGACGGCAAGAACCGCCTTTGCCGCACGCTCCGACGGCAGCAGGCCGTTTGCTTCGCTCAGTGCATGGTCGGCTACCCCGTAAAGCTCGGCGTGGATGCCCTCCAAAACCGTGAAGAAAAGCATTTCCTTGGATTCGTAGAATTTATAAAACGAGCCCTTCGCAATGCCGACCGCCTTCGTCAGCTGCTCCACGGAGGTTTTTTTCATCCCCAGTGTGACGGCGCAGCGTCTTGTTTCCTTCAGCAGCGCCTTGCGGAGCTGCTCGGTCTCGTAATCGGTAAAAGCCAAGCTCACGCCTCCTTAAATATGACCGATTCGGTTCTTTCGGTCATATTATACCGCGCTTTTTTCTGGTTTGCAAGGGGTGTAGAGAAAAACATACGCATTTTAACAAAAAATTATTTTTCCTTAACACATTATTCCATGAAGGCGCTCCTCTTCCTTTGGCAAAGAACTGCACCCCCTCCGAACCGGAGGTGCACCCCCTTAACGGATTTCTATCATAATTACGGTTCTTTGCCACCAAAAAAGCCTGTAATCAAACCGATTATGGGCTTTTTTCTTATACCTTTTTCTAAGAGTAAGTGATCAAAGCCGACTTTTGTTTTTCTCTCCGGATTTTCGGCTCAGCCCTCCCTCCAACGACTTCCGAAGTCGCCGCCCTCCGGTAGCGCAAGCCCTGTCTCCATTGCCTGCGCCGAGGATATTTTGGATCTGTAGTCGAGATGGGCATAAATATTGGCGGTCGTGCTGAAATCCGAGTGACCGAGCCATTCCTGGATTTGCTTCAGCGGCACGCCGTTAGCCAGCAGCAAGCTGGCGCAGCTATGCCGTTACGGTATAATAACGACAAACAGAAAAAGCCTTTATTTTCAAGGGGTTTGAGCGTTTGTCGTCTTTTATTCAATTCCTTTTCCAAGTTGAAAATTGACGAAAACTATAAAGAAAAAAGGAGGCTGTTTTATTAACGACAAAATTTAATAGTGCCAGCGGTCCGGCTTTATGTCTGACCGCTGGTTGCCGTGGGCGTTTCACTTTTATAGGTGGACGCCCTTTTTTCATACTCATTTTCGAGAGAAAGGAGATCCACATGGAATTAAACGAAATGGAAAAAAAGCTGCTCTTTCAAGTGGAGGGCGATTATCAGACAAAGATCCTGAATGAACTTTATATGACCGTGCGGTATTCAAATAATTCCGAACAGCGGGAGGCGGCAGAAGGTCTTATGGCAAAACTTCGTGTTCTGTCAAATGCAGAGTGCATGGACTTGGTAAAAGATATTCAGAAGAATTACCGTCTGCCCTATCCAGCCCGGACGATTGGAGAAAAGATCGCCGAGGCCAGACAACAATCAGGGGCAGAAAAATTGAAGGGGCATGACATCATGGCACTTGAACGCTTTGATCCAGAAGTAAAGCACATGATCGTCTTTGATGTATTGTCTTACGATTCTCCTGTTGGCGACAAAGGCGATAAGATGCGCTTGTTCCTTACAGATGCCGGCTATCAGAAATTTTTAGAGAGCCAGGAACGGGGCGAAGTGAAACTGAAAAACCATGCGAAGGTCTCTGACGGTCATCTCCATTATGACCGCAGGGATCATGCCTTGTAACGGAATAGTCGAAGAAAGGAGGCGGTACAATGGCAGTATTCCGTGTAGAGAAAACAAAGGACTTTACGATAATGAGCAATCACCATCTGCGCAATACGGAGTTGTCCTTAAAGGCAAAGGGGCTTTTATCACTTATGTTGTCGCTGCCGGAAGATTGGGATTATACCACAAAGGGACTCGCCCATATCTGCAAGGATGGTGTGGATTCTATCACTACTGCCCTGAAGGAACTGGAGCGGCATGGTTATCTCACCAGACAGCGCCTCCGCTATGATAACGGGCAGTTGGGAGACATTGAATATACGATCCATGAGCAGCCTGTAAGTACCGAAAACACAGGGCTTTCACCTAAACGGGAAAATCCAAGACAGGTAAAACCAGAACAGGCAAAACCTAAACAGGCGGAACCTGAACAGGAAAATCCGGCACAATTAAATACTAATCCATTAAAAACAAAAAAATCAAAAAAAGATAAATCAATAACTTATCCATCAATCTATCCGGCAGAGCCGGAAGCGGCAAACCGCACGGATGGGATGGATCGGATAGAGCTGATAGAAGCCTATCGTGAAATCATCAAAGAAAATATTGAATATGACTTACTGGTCTTACGGTATGGCAGGGAACGTTTGGATGAAGTCCTTGAACTTATGCTTGAAGTGATTTTGTCGAAACGCCCTTACATTCGCATTGCCGGAGATGATTTTCCGAGGGAGATCGTCAAGAGCCGGTTCCTGAAGATCAATTCCGGCCACTTAGAGTATGTCTTTGACTGTATCGACAAGAACACAACGAAGGTCGGAAACATCAAAGCGTATCTGCTGGCGGCGCTGTATAATGCCCCGGCTACAATGGACAGCTATTACCGTGCCGAGGTCAATCACGACCTGTACGGCTGTTAGGCACCTTTGGGTGTCTTTTTTCATTTCATCACAGGAAGGAGGCAAAGCACAATGAAAAGAAACACTGTGCCGGTACTATGCCCGGCGTAACCAAAGAACAGATTCAGGCAGCGCGGGAAGCTGACTTGTTTACTTACCTGCAATTCCATGAACCCGGCGTGCTGAAACAGGATGGACCTAATTTCCGGCATAAGGAGCATGACAGTCTGGTATATGTGACCGGGAAAAGGTACTGGTACTGGAACAGCCGCGGACGGAGTATCAATGCGCTGGACTACCTGATCCAGATTCGGGGATATGGTCTTGTGGATGCGGTTCATGCTCTGGTAGGTGGCGAAATCCCACAGGAACCGGCTTACCGAAGTACGGCAGAAATACAGGTATCAAAAGAGCCGGAAAAGAAAACATTCGCTCTCCCCTGGGCCAGACGTTGCGCGACCGCTGCGGTCTCCTATTTGCAGAAACGGGGGATCAGCTCAGAAGTCATTCGCCAGTGTTTACAAGCCGGGATTTTTTACGAAGCCCGGTATCATGGAGAACCGGTTTGTGTGTTTGTTGGGAAAGATGATTCCGGGAAAGCGAAGTTTGCCTGTATGCGCAGTATCAGCGGCAATCTCAAAAAGGATGTCTATGGCAGCGACAAAGGATATAACTTTTGTTATCCCCCGCAAAGTCCGGGCAGCCGGCATGTGGCAGTCTTTGAAGCTCCTATTGATGCGCTTTCCCATGCGACACTTCAAGAGCTGGAGGGATGGAAATGGAATGGTTATCGCTTGTCTTTGGGCGGTACTTCCCATGTGGCGCTGACTTCTTTCCTGGAACGCCACCCGGAGATACGGCGTGTTACCCTTTATATGGACCACGACCTTGCCGGATTTGTCAATGCCCGGAAAATCAAGACCATGCTTCACGAGGATAAACGTTTCCGTCATATCCGGGTAAGTGTCAACCCTCCCCGGATGGGAAAAGATTACAATGAGAAATTGCTGCTGGTTCGGGAACAACTGCAAACCAGCCAGCACCAACGCCGCCCAAAAGAGGCGGCTGTTTCAATTTAGGGAGGATTTCAACATGAATGGATCTCAACATATCTGCTTTACAGACAGCGCCGGAAAAGCGCTGTTTTCCATTCCCGACAATGGTTTACTCTGCCTGTTCTATGGAAACGGGGACAGGCACTTTGCTGTTTGTCATCGTCTGGATGACACCCATGCAGAAATTGACGGGGTAAATTATTCGCTGCCGGATTTTGCCAAAAGGATGAAACACAACCAGATCAGCTTTGCTCCGGTATAAGGCTGGAAAACAAATAACAGGAGGATTTGAAAATGAAAAAAATTGAAAATACCGCTTTGCAGATGATTGCCGAGGCTTCCCGGTGTCCAGACTACGGCCCCGATATGGTTAAATCGCTGATGAAAAAGCTGGACATGAACGAAAAGGGCTTTGCTCTTTTGATGAATGTTGCCCCATCCACAGTGCGTCTTTGGACCAGCGGAGCTGCACAGCCCTGCGGCACAGCAAAACGCCTCATGCAGATTTATGAAACCGGTCCGGAGATTGTCGGCAAGATTGCCGGCGGGCAGCTACCGGCAGATGGGAGGGATTGATTAAATGGCGGAGACAGATAGCCAGCCGTTTGCGGAAAATGAGCAGGTCAAAGAGTTGCTTCACATGAAAGGAGGAATTTGATTGAATCAGGAACCACTACCGCAGATTCATTTGATCCGTGATACAGACTTATCCGTCTTTGCGTATGAGCTCCATATTTTTGCCGGAGATTTTCTCAGGGAATGCGAATTCAATATGCGTTCTCTGGCGACAAATGCCGGGGCTGATTCCATTGCCATCATGGGGAAAAATCACATGTGGCTTTCCGACGCTTTGTTTGCTTATTGTTCTACGGCAGATCTTCATCAAATGATCTTAACAACGGAGTTTATCGGAGCGAGGGCTTTCCTGTTTCATACGGATCGCAGAGAGGGCGGTCACTTGTACGGAGATGTCCTGATGATGGATTTAGACACGCTGCGGCAGGATATAAAACGAAATATCCTCTATCCCTGCGGCGTCAATATCGAACGCAAAGATGGTTCAGTGGCTACGGTCAGCCTGAAAGAATGGACTGGAATGGAGCTTTACGAAAAAGATGCTCTGAAAAGCTGGGGATTTTCTTATGCCCCGAATCAAGTTACGGAATGGCAGTACCACTATTCCACGATGTTCAGACAGTGGATGGATCAGGCATTTCGTTATATGCCCCAGGATTTAGAAGAACGCCTGAATATGCAATATATGGAGGCAGCCCAGAACCCGGATATGGATAAGTACCGCATACCACAGGGAACGGCAAAGCAGATGCTTCTTTATGACGAAGCCCCTGTGTATCGCCTTCTTCCATCCGGTTCGGAGAAAATTGCGCCCATCGCGGCAATCTCTACGGGCCTGTGGTATGAAAATTACCGGGAGTTTGCCATTGCACCGGAGGATTTAGGCGCTCTGGACAAACTGATCCGCAGGGAAACTGACCGGCTCACAGGAAACCTCCCACAACTTCACAAAAACGAAGAACGTCGCCCTGCCCCGGAGCGATAAGAATTTTACACTGACTGGAGGTGATGAAGATTGGCAGGAGTGCATGAAGATTTCGGTGAAAAGATCGGCGGTGCGAAAAAAGACCTGTGGAAAGACCGCGGGCTGTATGCGGATGATCTGGAAGCCATGAATGAGCGCGAAGCCGAAAAATTTGTGAAAAAGGATAATGTCTGGAAAAAGCCGGACTATGCAGCCATGCTGGAGGAAGGGATTCCTCTTGGCGTGGTCTATTTTATCAAAAAAGCAAGGGACGGCTTAAACGCCTCTCCTCAGTATTACCGCACGGATGACACCCCGGAAAAACGGACTGCGAGGCAAAAGGAGTATATAAAAACAGTCCGGGAATTGCAGACAGTGCTTTCAGATGTCCGTACTGTGGAGGATGCCATGAGAGCCTATGACCGCTTTTTCGTTGACAATGGATATTTAGAAAAGGTACAGGGCTGGGTAAGCGGAATCCATTACCGGGCAACGAAAAAGGGTCAGGACAATCCCGTGATTACAAACAAATTATCCAATACTATGCTGATCCGCTCGGCTGAATATTTTGAGCGCAACTTTACTCAGAAAGCAAAAAAGGAACAGTTTTGTGTTTCCAAAGAGCAGAAAATACCGAAAGGTTATGCGATCCACTTCAACGACGGGAAACATACCTATTCTAAAAATGAGGACTGGAAACCCGGTACCTACTATGTGACAAAAGGCTATTCGATCCTGCGGACCAATTTTGAGACCAAAGAAGCTGCCCTGAAATGGGTGCAGGAACTTGCCAAAGGCAGGAACAAAAATGGGAAGATCCGGTTTGTCCCTCCCCAGCTCGCCCATGTCAAACGTACCGGCCCGGATTATCGGAATGGCGTGGAGATCACCGGACAGCATTATCTTGATACATTTGGATTCCGCGGCGGCGAGTTTGGAAACTGGATGAACCAGAACGACCGTCAGACATCCCTTAACATGGGATTTGAAGCACTAAAGGATCTGGCGTCAGCCCTTAAGATCAGCGATAAAGATATTGCTTATCAGGGAACGCTTGCTATCGCTTTTGGTGCAAGAGGCAGCGGCAATGCTGCGGCTCATTATGAACCTTTGCGTACAGTCATCAATCTTACGAAAATGCACGGGGCCGGTTCGCTGGCACATGAATGGTGGCATGGACTTGACGATTATCTTGGTACAAAGATGGGCGCAAAAGGGATGCTGTCAGAACAGCCCCGCCTCTATGCGCCGTTCCAAAAACTCATTGACACCATGAAGTATAAACCGGAAACACCGGAACAGGCAGCAAAGCGCACGGAAGCACAAACAGAACGCACCCGGAAAAATGCGGCAAGCTGGCTGGATTCCTCGGTTCTTGCCTCTCTGAAACGGTATGGCAATGAGGAACAGATGGAAACCTACGCAGTCTTGCGGGAAGCATTTTTGTCCGGCGAACCCGGCTCTGTGGGACAGATCAGCGCATTTAAGAAGAATGTTACCGGCCGGGTAATTCCCAAAAGTGAACGGGAACGGCTGGAAATTTTTGAGCGTATGCTTTCCAGGATGCAGGCGCAGGAAGCTCCGCAGATTGGACGGACGGAAACTGATTTTTACCGTAATTCGGTACGCATGGGAAAAGAATGTGAAAAAGACGGCGGTTATTGGGACAGCAATGTGGAAATGACAGCCAGAGCCTTTGCCTGTTATATCAAGGACAAACTGCCCTACACATCGGATTATCTGGCAGGCCATGCCGACTGTGCCCTTACCCTGGTTTCCGGTAAAGACGGAGAAATGGAGGTATTGAAAGCCTTTCCTGTGGGGGAAGAACGCCGTGCGATCAACGCTGTTTTTGACGAGATCATTCAGGATTTGAAACGGGAACAGCTATTGACCCATGCCGATGTAACGCTTCCTCTCTCTGTTTCTGAACTTCGTGAGGCAGCGGACGGTCAGCTATCCATGTTCGGCGTCGGCCGTCCTTCCGTGATGGATCAGCTTGCGGCAAACAGACCGGCAGATAAAAAATCACCGGCACAGACGATTTTCAGAAAAAACCATGAGCCGGAAATATAGCAGGAGGTGAACAGCATTTTGGAAGAAAACAGGGATTACCATGCCTACCGGTATGGCGACCACTTGACGCCGGGATCAGAGCTTAAAATTGAACACAGCGTAGTTTGTGAAAATGTGGATATTTCTACTCTGATCACAATGGGAACCGATAGCCTGGAAGCCATGCGCCAGGGAAGTATTGACGGGGAGCAGAAAGCCTATGAAATCGTGGTGGCTGCTGCAAAACAGTGGGAACAGCAGGCAGCGGCAACACAGACGATCAACCGGGCTTTGGAATATCTTCGTACACCGGAGATCGAACATACCGGCAACCAGTGGAAAGACACCGATAACTGGAGGGCGGATCAGAAAATCAGCAACCGGGTCTATCAGATGACCTGCAGTATTTGGGAAGATACGAAATATGACAGAGAAACCAAACAGAGTGTTCCGATTGCCTGGTATGTGACATGGGAAGTCCGTATTCATTCCCCGAAGCAGGGATATGGAGCAAAGATTGCCGGACAAAACCAGAAACGATATACAGATAAGAACGCAGCCATAAAATACCTGGACGGGCGAAAGAAAGCCTATTCCCATTTATTCACGGAAATTTCCCCGCCGATCCCGAAAGAATATGAGCACCATTTTATGGTTCACGGTACTCTTTTACCTGGCTATACGGTTGAAGGACTGGAACAGGCCAAAACGGAACATGCCGCCGCCGAGGTTTCGGAGGGCGGTATTTTTACACCCGAAAACCAGGAGAAGCCTTCCGTCCTGGGGAAGCTCTCTGTGGCAAAAACTCAGGAAAAAACGCCAACCACTCCCGGTACGGCAATGAAAAAGAAGGAGGATATACAATTATGAAAGTGTTAATGGTAGAGCCGGGCAAGTCCCCTTATGCTGCGGAGATCGAAAGTGGTCTGAAATCCTTGCAGGCGGCAGTGGGCGGAGATATTCAGGCGGTCTATCCGTATGAGGACCCGGTGGCTCTGATCTGCAATGAAGAAGGCAAGCTGATGGGGCTGCCTTTGAACCGAGCTCTCTTTGACGATGACGGCCACATCTATGATATTGTGTCCGGGAATTTTCTGATCGTTGGTCTTGGCGAGGAAAATTTTACAGACCTTTCCCCGGATCTGATGGAGAAATATGGGGAGCAATTCAAGTACCCTGAAAAATTTGCAAGGCTTGCCGGCGAGATCATTGCAGTCAAGCAGCCTGCAACCAATGAGCACCGGGAAAAACCGATGATGCACCATTCCGGCCCGGATTTGTAGAAAGAAAGGAGCCAATTATGTTAATGGCAGTAAATGAACCTTATGCCCTTATGGTGCAGCCGGACGATATTCTGATCTCTCCCCGTGAGGTAGATGAACATTTTGGGACGATGGTATGCTTTCATCCCCGCTATGCGCTGGGCGACCATCACAACCATATGGACAAAGATGACTTCCTGCGGGAAATGTATTTAGATACCGTAGGACATGATGAAGCCGGCATGAAACGCTATGAACGGATGGTAAACATTGTAAGCAGCCGTTTCCGGCATGGACCAAAGACAGAGGAACGGGCGATCGATGAAGCAATGCAGAAAGTAATTTCGGAAAAGTATCTGATGCTCCCCCTCTATCTCTACGACCACTCAGGTCTTGCCATGAGTACAGAAAGTTTCTCAGGCAGGACTCCTCATGCAGAATGGGACAGCGGACAGGTCGGCTGGATCTATGTTTCCAAAGAAGATGCCCTAAAGGAATTTGACGCTGACAAGATGACCGGCGCCATCCGGCAGAAAGCGGACGCACTGATGCGCAGCGAAGTCGCCGCTTATGATTCCTATCTGCGTGGCGAATGTTATGGGTTTGAGCTTTATAAAAACGGGGAGCTGTCGGATAGCTGCTGGGGCTTTATGGGTAACTTTTCCGATGTGTTGAAAGATATGGCGGCATACCTCCCGGATGAGTGCAAAGGGATGGTCGATCATCTGGAGGAACAGGAACGCCCGGCTACGATCATCAAGACGCTTTTGAAACATGCTAAAATTCAGGTCGATCAGGCAGCAAAAGCCTTTGAACACGCTTCCCGACAGCAGGTTCTTGGGGAAAGCCGGTAAAAAGTTATTTCCATATTATAAATACCGATTTTATCAGAAAGGAGGATGCTCTTGCAGGAAGAACTCGAACAACGAACGGTTTCTGTTTCTATACAGGCAGCAAAACTGTCAGGGCGGGTACTGCGTGCGGCTATTGCTGCGGTACTCCAAAAGATGGAACAGGAACGCACAATGCCAAAAGTCGGGCGCAACAGCATGAAGCGGCTGACTTATAAAGACCCCGGAGCCAATACCATTGAAGTTTCAGGGCGAATCCGCTCTTTTGAACGGTATGCCAGAAAACATCAGGTACGCTACCATATAGAAAAGGAACTTGGGACCGATCCCCCAAAATGGACGGTATATTTCAAGGCAAACCAGGCGGATGCACTGACGGCAGCTTTTAAGGAATATACAAAGAAAGACCTTACACGCAGCACCAGACCGTCGCTGCTTATACAGCTTCATAAGTTCAAAGAACTGGCACAGTCGCTTGGCCGTGACCGTGTAAAGAACAAAGAACACGGAGGACCGGAACGATGAAGATTGATGCAGAAACATTGAAAAAACAGGTCATTCTCCATCTGCCTTATGTTCTGTTCCTTCTGGTATTTGCCAAGCTGGGCGAAGCGGTGCGGCTGGCTCCCGGAGCAGACGCTTCCCAAAAGCTGTTAGGACTGTCCGAAGGCTTTGCCCTTGCGTTTCAGAGTATGTGGCCGGGGGCGGCAATGGACTGGCTGATCGGTTTCTGCGGTGCAGCCATTATGCGGCTGGCAGTCTATCTTAGAGGGAAAGACGCTAAGAAATACCGCAAAAATGTGGAATACGGTTCAGCTCGTTGGGGAAATAAAGCCGATATTGCCCCGTTTATGGACCCAAATCCGGAAAACAATATCATTCTTACCCAAAGTGAAGGACTGATGTTAAACGGAAGGCCCAAAAATCCGGCCAATGCAAGAAATAAAAATGTACTGGTAGTCGGAGGATCAGGTTCGGGAAAAACGCGCTTTTTCATCAAGCCCAATCTGATGCAAATGCACAGTTCCTACGTCGTCACCGATCCGAAAGGTACAGTCCTTGTGGAATGCGGAAAGATGTTGCAGCGAGGCACACCAAAGCTGGACAAGGACGGAAAGCCTGTGCGTAATGAAAAAGGAAAGATCATCTATGAGTCCTATAAAATACGGGTATTCAATACGATCAATTTCCAGAAAAGTATGCACTTTAACCCGTTCGCCTACATTCATTCCGAGAAAGATATTCTGAAGATCGTCACTACCCTAATCGCCAATACCAAAGGCGAAGGAAAAGCCGGAGACGATTTCTGGGTCAAGGCAGAAACCCTGCTCTATACGGCACTGATCGGATATATCTATTATGAGGCTCCGGCAAACGAACAGAATTTTGCCACACTGGTAGAAATGCTGAACGCAATGGAAGTCCGTGAGGATGATGAGTCGTTCAAAAATGCCGTTGACCTTCTCTTTGACGCGCTGGAACAAAAAGACCCGGATCATTTTGCCCTGCGTCAATATAAGAAATATAAGCTCGCTGCCGGTGTTGTATGCTCTAAAAGACTTCTTAATCAAGCAGTTGGGAAGTCTCTTAGAACACACAACCTAAAACCGAAGAAAGGAGCGCAAGTTATGAGAAAAAATGAGAAAATCACAGCTCTGTACGAACGACTGAGCCGTGATGACTTTGGCAAAGATGATGACCAACAGCGTGAGAGCAATTCCATATCCAATCAAAAGGCAATGTTGGAGGAGTTCGCCGCACGGCAGGGCTTTACAAACATTGTC
>OFMP01001457.1_pt1 | contig 12226 bp, 9 predicted proteins | sample 1541841 | NCBI WGS metagenome assembly OFMP01 (sample SAMN04209226, study PRJEB22552) | human gut metagenome | biome: gut; material: feces | host: Homo sapiens | place: USA: Oklahoma
TAAATGGACAGCCTCTTGTAAATCGCCTCTTTCGCGCACCAGTAAATCGCCAGCTGCTCGTTTCTTTTCTCGTCGTCCAGGTCCTCGATTTCGTCTTCCGACAATGCTTTCAGCTCCACTGCGGAAAAATCTCTGTCCAATGATTCGATATCTATGCCTACATCCTCCGTATCATGCAGAATGACAGCGACATACTTGTCCGTATGTGTGATGCTGATATTGGTAACCCTGTTTTCCAGGAATGGTTTTCCGTTGTCATGATGGCTGAGGTAGACTTTCTCGTCGAAAAGTTCATTGAGAAGAGCCCTTACTGCCAACCTCTGCTTGCGCATGGTCTCGCTTTTGATCCATGAAATTTCTTCCATCTCATCTGATGGTGTCGAGCTCAATGTCTTGAGTTCTTCTTCGGTTTCGGTTATCTGCCAGACGGCGATTTCTGCTTTGTTTTCGAGTTCTTTTTTAAGATATAGTGCCATAATTGATTGTGCTTCAGGATTTCATTGAACTTGATGTACCCAGATACGAAAGACCTGTGAGCGGAGAATATCCGCACACGACATAACCGCAGCCCTCCATCTCATCTGGAAGACCGGTAACTACAAGGTATGATTCGTCAGTAAAAATTTTCGACAGAGGATCGTCCACTGGCGCCCCTGTTGTCAGATTTTGATCACTATTTACAGAACTGGGAGGTTCCATATAAAATCCAAAGCGTTTTGTTAATGCTGCAAATATAGTGTAAATAATTCAATCCCAAAAAAATTTATGACTATACAGTCCGGCCTATGCAGCGTCTATTCCTTCTGCCGCCTCCACGCGTGAGAGCGCCTCTGTCTTTACACGCTGTTCTATTTCCAACTCTGCCGTGACTGCAACCGTCGGAAAGGCGCCCGTTGATTATTTGTTACTTCCTTTCATCCCCGCAACATTCCGATTTTCTGAACAAGTTGGCATGGATGCGGCTCTGGCTATTTGGCTGTAAATCAGTGCAACTCAATTATATATGGCGATATCTTCCGTAACTGCACCCTGCCAAGTCCCATGTTTTTTCCTGAGACTTGGCAGGGGTTCAATGCTGTAAGTGACTGAAAGATAAATGATTGTGCAAAATTGCGCCTGCCAACTTGTTCCGTTTTCCGTTAACCGCTGGGTGGCGTTGGACTTTTACTTTGGAGGCATGGATGCCCGTCTTGTGAACGTGTGTCAGACGACATCTCGCTTGGGCTCACTGGCCCTCTACAATCCGGCCCGGCCCATGCGGCATGGGAAGATCGGGAACTTGGACTTGTCGCCGTAGGTGTAGGTGCCGGTGTCGCCTATGCCGATGTAGAACATCATTGAGAAAGTGATGTTGCCGGAACTGGTTTGGATCGTGTAGCCCTTCATTGTGCCGTTCTTGCCTTTCGAATCCAGGCTGCACGTGCAGATGTAGTAGGAATCGCTGTTGTCGTCAGAAACACCGTAGTAATATTTGCCTGCCTGGCCTACCAGCATCTTGGTGACGGAAACCACGCCGTCGCCGGTAGGAAGGTCATGCTTGCCGTAGTTGTATGCGGAGAGACACAGGTTGCCTGTCTCGTCATCTATGACACCATGTATAGGAGTATCTATCACGCCGTTCCAGCCGGTAATCTTCAAGGTGTAGTCCGCCTTGCTGTCCTCCTCGATGGTGATGTCGTAGCCGTAGCCGTCATTGTCGACCACCTCCCATTTCCCGAGCCATTTCTCATATACGTCGGACCAATCCTTGCCTTCTATGTAGAACTTGTCGGAAATGGCGAACTTGCCTGTGAAATAACCGTTCTTGTCAATGCCGATAGCGAAAGCATAGTAGCTCTTGCGTGTGCGGAGCGTGTAATACATGCTGCCGGTCTGCGTGAACACGTACTTGCTCCAGCCGTTCGAGGCAGATGTCAGATTCTCGATGGCATATTTGATATACTTGTTGATGTCATTGTCGAACCCGGTCTGCAGATTGTTCTCGGAGATGACGCTGATGAAATAACGCTCCGAGTCAGTGGAAGTATTCGTAATCTTCCGGTACGGCTTTTCTGCGCCCTGTGGCGTAACGTAGCCGTCGTATGTCACCTTCCACGCGTCGTTCGCCGTAGCCTCTGGAGTCAGACGGAACGCGAACTCGGCCGGTTTCCCGAAGACCTCGCCGTCCGCATCCAATCCCGTAATGATGGCGCGAAGCTTCTTTCCTGCCTTCAATTCCTTGAAGGTCAATGCCTTTTTGCCGGAGTGCAGCTCCTTGGAAATGTCCTCGTGCTTTCCGATTTCCTTCTTTATGAGATCCTCTGCCGGCGAGGCGGTGTCGTCACTGACGAATGCGAACCATGTATCCGTCGAGCCGCCTCCCGGGGTGACCGTCAGTTCCGCACTGGAAGAAGTCTCGGCGGTGAGCTCTACCTTATATGTAGTCTCCATGTGGATGGTCTTGAACTCACATGACGCCGGCTTGCCATATACGGTACCCTCTGAAGTGAGACCGAATACCACATATATATACTTGGTGGCCGGGGCAAGCCCGTCATCTATCCTTATTCTTTTCGAACCCCTCTGGATGACACTCTTGATGCCGTCCTCTTCGCCTGAAAGCTCCTTCACCTTTCTGTTTATCGCCGCCTCCGGAGACGTGTTCACGTCGTCGTATGCAAACGCATACCACGTGTTCTTGTCGGTTCCGTTGTTGGTGATGAGGAACGTCGCGCCCTTGTCGGTCGGGTCGGACACCTCTATCTTAAACTCTATTCCATCTTCGGAAAGGTCGGGAGTGTTCTCCTTGATGTTCTCCAGGCAGCCGGAAACGGAGAAAGTGGCGATAACGGCAAAAGCCGCTGTAATTGACTTCGAAAAGTTCATAGGACGTGTAATTTTACAATCGGTCGCTAAAGTTATTTATTTAATGTTGAGGACCAATATCTTGCGCGAAAATTTGCGTCGTTTGATTGAAAATTGTCAGTGAATGACTTAAAAATCATAAGCCTGCGCGTATCTTATCAATGCAACAAATCGCTAAAATATTGACACTAAAGTATATACAAGCAAGAAAATCGTAAATTTGTGGCGAAAAAATTGTGATTAATCCGAAAAATCAATAATTTTAGCACCGCTTTATGTGAGAGCCTATGACAATCTGTAACTAGACTCGCAATTAAACAACCAATATTATATATAAGTACCAGATGAAGGCTTCCAAAACTCTGTTTTCTCTGATGTTACTGTTTCTGACCTTGACCATGCAGGCCCAGAAGGTTTCTGTATCGGGACAAGTATTGGATTCGGTGACTGGCGAAGGAATCCCGTTCGCCGGCATATTCATCAAGGGCACCACCACCGGTGTGTCGACTGATGATCAGGGAGTATTTGCCATTGACGTCTCGAAAGGTGACATCCTGCTTGTAAGTTCCATCGGATATGTGGAGCGGGAGATTGCCGTCGAAGCGGGCAAGAAACTTGTCGTGAAACTCGACCCTGACTCACAAGCCATTGACGAAACCATCGTCGTGGCCTATGGCGTGCAGAAGAAATCCTCCTTCGTGGGATCTGCCGCACAAGTCAGCGGAGAAAAATTGCAGAAGATGCAGTCTACCAACATCTCCAAGTCGCTTGAAGGTGCGGTGGCGGGCCTGCAGACATCCAGCTCATCCGGAACCCCGGGCTCTTCCGCCAGCATCATCATCCGTGGACTCGGCTCAGTGTCGGCATCACAGTCGCCGCTTCTGGTCGTCGACGGAGTGCCGTACGAAGGCAGCCTGAACTCCATCCCGACCCATGACATCGAGTCAATGACGGTGCTCAAGGACGCTGCTGCGAACTCCATGTACGGTGCCAGAGGTTCCAACGGAGTCATCATAATCACCACTAGACGAGGCACTTCCGACAAGGTCCGCATCGAATTCGACGCGAAGGTCGGAGTGAATTCCAGAGGAGTCCCGACCTACGACATCATCACCAGCCCGGCCGACTACTACGAGATGACCTGGGAAGCGCTTCGCAATGAAGTATACTACGGCGGTTCAATGGGCCTGGGCCAGGCCAATGCTTATGCTTCCGGGGCCCTCATCAGCAAGTATCTGCGATACAATATATATAGAGGTGTCGAAGACGGCGAAGTGGTACTCCCCGGAACAGGCAAGATCAACCCTGCCGCCAAGGAAAGAAAGTGGACCGACGACTGGAACAAGGACGTCTTCAAACGCGGCATCCGTCAGGAATATACCCTCACGGTTTCCGGTGGCTCTGAAAAGACAAAGGCCTATATGTCAGTCTCTTACCTGAACGACAAGGGCTATGTTCCCAACTCCGGCTTCCGCAGGGTGACAGTCAGAGGAAAGGTGGACCAGAACATTGCCAAGTTCATCAAGGCCGGCATAAACATCGCCTATTCCAACACGAACCAGGACCAGTTCGGCGCAGAAAGGGCCGGATCATATTCGAACATCTTCTTCTTCGGCCAGAACATCGCACCGATTTATCCTACATATAAATACGACATTGAAACTGGCGAAAGACTTTACGGGCAGACGGGCGAAGACCTTTACGACTGGGGCGAGCAGCGTGCATACGGCCAGCTGTCGAACCCTTACGGCCAGCTCCTGTCCTCCATCGTGAACACCGTCCGCGACAACACCTCATCCCGCGGTTATGTGGATATCAATATCCTTGACGGACTGAAGTTTACGGTCAATGTCGCCTACGATGTCTTCAACACCAAGTCTGACAACTTCTTCACCCCTGTCGGCGGCGACGCCTCCACCGTGAACGGACGCGGAACCCAGAATACCAGCCGATATTCCGCATTGAACACGAACCAGCTGCTTTCCTACAACAAGGACTTCGGCCGCGAAGGACAGCACAATGTCTCCCTGCTTTTCGGACACGAAATCAAGAGCGACCATTCCTACGGACTCGCCGGGTCAATGACCAACTTCGTCGACCCGACAGTCTCTGACTTTGCCAATGCTGTTGTATACCAAGACCTTACATCCAACAGGACGTCATATTTCCTTCAGGGTATCTTCGGACGTGGCGAGTACAGCTACGGAAACAGATACTTCCTTTCGGCTTCCTACAGACGTGACGCATCGTCCAGATTCGCTCCGGACAAGAGATGGGGCGGCTTCTGGTCACTCGGACTTTCATGGAACGCCAAGCAGGAAAAGTTCCTGCTCCCAGTGGAAGCGGTCAACTACCTGAAATTCAAGGCAAGCTACGGCACGCAGGGCAATGACAATATCGGTATGACCAAGGTTTACGAAGACCTTTACCGCATCGACCGCGTGAACGGCGAGGCCTCCATCGTGAAAGTCTTCCGCGCAGCGCCCGACGTCACTTGGGAGAAATCCAATAATTTCAATGCCGGTATCGAGTCCCGATTCTTCGACAGGCTTTCGGTCAATGCTGATTTCTTCATAAAGGAAACCAAGGACATGATTTATTACCGCGCATTGGCCCCTTCACAGGGAGACCCTGCAAGCCAGCTCGTCAACGATATGGACATGAAGAACATAGGAGTGGAATTTGAGGTCTCCGCAGACATCTTCAAGCACAAGAACTTCGGCTGGAACATCACGTTGAACGGCACATCATACAAGAACAAGATTACCAAGCTTCCGTCCAATGAACCTGCAGAGGGCTATGCCTCAGGAAACTATTGGCGCCGCAAAGGAGGCTCACTCTACGATTTCTACATGTACGAATGGAGGGGAGTGGACAGTGAGACCGGCGAAGCTTTATACACCGGAAAAGAAAAAGACCTCGTCCATGAAGCTGCCAATGCCAAGATGATTCAGACGGGGAAGAGTTCCATACCTGCCGTTTACGGAGGTATCTCCACGTCCTGGACATTCTTCGGGGTGGACCTGAGCGCACAGTTAGCATACCAGATCGGAGGATGGACACTGGATTCCAACTACCAGAGCCTGATGTCCGGCGGATCTGCCGGCACGAACTGGCATAAGGACATCTTCCACCGCTGGACACCGCAAAATACTGACACTGACGTTCCTAGAGTGCAGAACCGCTATCAGGAAGCCTCCCAGACTTCGACGAGATTCCTTACAAAGGCATCTTACATCAGCCTGAAGAACGTCACCGTGGGCTACACTTTCCCGAAATCATTGACACAGAAAGCCAAGATTTCGAACCTGAGGGTGTATGTCATCGGGGATAACCTGTGGTACATGTCGAAACGCCGCGGACTGGACGTGCGACAGTCGTTCAGCGGAGCTGCCGGCTTCACCTATTCGGCATTGAGAACCGTCTCTGCCGGACTGTCATTTACCTTCTAACAGCGAGAGAATATGAAACGGATATTTATAATATTGACTTCGGCTGCATTGATGCTGACCTCCTGCGAGGATGCTTTCAATGTGGATTCTACCGGTAATCTTACCGGAACCAAGGCAGCCGAGATGGTGGAGTCGGACCCTGAATTCCTCGCCTCGTATGTCTCGGGCCTGTATTCATGGATGGTGACCCCGTTCACGGTCTACAGCGGACACGACGACGGCGGTTTTATCCTCTGCAACATGCTTACGGACTTCATGGGACAGGACATTGTTCTGGACGGCACCGAAAACTGGGGACAATACGACTACAATTTCGACTACGGAATGGACCAGTATATCAGGACCTACCAGTTCTGGACCCAGTATTACACGCTTATAAACAATGCCAATGCGATATTGGATTTCTTCCCTCCGGGAGAGGAGCCTTCTTCCGTGACCGTCCGAGGCTATATCGGCCAGGCTTACGCGATAAGGGCAATGGCCTACATGTATCTGATGCTTCTGTACCAGGACCCCGTGGATGAGAACGGAAGACTCCGTACCGACGCCCCTTCAGTGCCTCTCGTATATGCCACCAGGGACAATATTCCTACGGATGTGGCTTACAGCCGTCAGGGCAGGAACCCTTACTCCGTCGTGATGGAACATATCGAATACAACATTGCGGAAGCCGTGAAATATCTGGACGGCTACAGCCGCACGTCGAAGAACGAGATTGACCTCAGCGTGGCCTATGGCATCGCGGCCAGATATTACCTGTTCGTACAGAAATGGCAGGAGGCGGCCGATGCTGCGTCCAAGGCGCGTCAGGGCTACGACATCATGGACAGGGAACGTCTGCACGGCGGATTCATGGAGCTGGAAGATGCGGAATTCATGTGGGGATTCAACCATACGACCGAGACCCAGCTGACCTATGTGTCATTCTCTTCGCACATGAGCAATGACTGTCTGGGATATGCAGGACTGGACCAGCCGGCCAAGCTGATAGACAAGTCTCTCTATGACCAGATTTCCAAGACGGACTACCGCAAGTCGCTTTTCAACGGACCTGATGGAGACAAGACCGCGAGCGCCGATACACCGGGAGCTGCCAGACCTTATGCTTCCAGGAAATTCGGCTTCATGGCGCAGTGGCTCCAGGATTACATCTATATGAGGGCTTCCGAAATGGTTCTCATTGAGGCTGAATCCTATGCGCGTCTGGGAGACGGGGCGAAGGCCGCATCTGTCCTGGGCGAACTGATGGCGAAACGTGACATTGCATGGAAAGCCGCTTCGGTGACTGTCGACGACGTTCTGCTCCAGCGCCGCATCGAGCTCTGGGGCGAGGGACATGGCTACTATGACCTCCGACGTAACGGCAAAGGCATTGACCGTAACTACGAAGGCAGCAACCACACGCCTGCGAACAGGATCAAGGTGCCTGCGCATGACAATCTCTGGTGGTTCCAACTCCCTCTGAAGGAAATCACCGAAAACGACATGATTTCCGAGGACGAGCAGAATCCATGGTCTAAGGAACAGGACAATGATAAGGAGGACTAGCATGAAACATAGAATTCTATATATGATGATCATGGCTGCGGCCATCTTCTCTTGCCAGAAAGCGGAGGAAAAGGCTGATGTCGAGGCCGGTTTCGATGCTCTGGGACGTGTCCCTAAAGTGGGACTTGCGTCGGAAATCAATGTGTACCAATACGATAAGCAAGTATCTGCCACCGTTCTCGTCTCCGGCATTGACCCGGACATGAAGAGCCTGGAAGTAGGGCTGCTCTCCTCGCTGGACGAGTATTTCTCCGACCCGAAGGCGGTTTATGCGAAACGCAACCGTAACGGCAGCTACACTCTCCGTGTGCCTGTCACGCCGGGCAAGACGAACTGGATAATGGCGATGGCGGCATGCGGCAGCGGCGCGGCCTATTCTGCCAAGGTTTCTGTCGACGTGCCGGATGTGCCGTGGCAGTACAAGATTGCTGACCAATATGTCGGCACGATGGCCAATGACACCATCAAGCAGGGAAAAGCATCTTATCCGGACCATACCATGGTGCTGAAATACAACTCCAAGACGAAGAAACTCACCGTCGGCAATGTCTGCGCGTATTCTCTGTCTGAAGGTCTTGACTATACGAAGGACAACAGCGTGAACTACATTGTCGGAGATGTGGATATCGAAGAAATGACCGTTTCATTCCCTGTCACGCAGAATGGTGTCGATGCCCATCTCGCCACCGGAATGTCGCTTATGCCGTTCATATTGAAGGACAAGAGCGTCTATGCCGACAAGGAATTCATATGGAAGTTCAATGAAGATGTGTCGGAACTGTCTTACCCGATGTTCGGAGTCGTTTCCGGCTCAAACATCAAGCAGTCGTATGACGCAGGAGTGTTAAAGGCTAAATAATGAGCAAGATGAAGACAATTGGATATATAGCTGGTTTTATGGGGGTTATGGCGATTGCCGCCGGATGCGCGAAAGAGCAGGAAAGCATCGCGCCGACCCCGGTGGCCGTGGAAGAACCGGCAAGTTCAGCCGTCCCCGGCATGATAAGACTGAAGGTCAATGCTGATCTGGCGGAAAAACTGATTGCCGCCTCCGATGAGGAAGGCAATGTCAGCGCAGAAGCGGCTGCCGCGTTGAGGATTGACGGCGTGGCAGTGAAATCTGTCAGCACGACATTCCATATCGGAGTATAATCGCAAAAACGAAATGTGTCGTGTATGAAAACGAAATGCGATGGTTTTGGTTGAAAACGAGATGTGAGGGATATTTGACACACATATAGTAAAGCGCCGTTCAAATGTGGTTTGATTCGCATTTAAACGGCGCTTCTTTCATCTTAGCGTTGGCGTCTTCCTTTGCCTATTGGATAAGGTCTTGCTGCCTTATAAAGGCCAAATGCCTTTTGGCGTTGCTCGTCAGTGAGAAAAAAGCCATTATTCTCGATATAGGCTTCATAGATTGCCTCCTCATAAATATGCTCGACATCGAGTTTTGTTATGAGTGGTTTGAGCTTTTTGAGGTCTTGGATGGTAAGTTTCAGCTCAACAGCTACAGCGGGCACGAGAAATTTTCCCACCTGCATTGCCGGTCCATTATTCAGGGCATAGTCAATCATTTCCTTCTTCGACTTCCTGATAAAAATGTAGTGGCAGCAAGTACCATCTGTCATTTGATAGAAGTGAGAGAAGCCATTGCCGGTCTTGACTAATGTCAGAAAGTCAGAATCTTTCGGCTCGAAGCCTTCCATTCCACTGAAGAATGCTTTAGAGCCAATCAAAAATCGTTTATTTTCCATTTGATTTACGTTTTAATTTTCCTAAACTGTTCATTATGGTGGAACGGTCCACCTCCCTATATATTTCAGTAGTTTGCATCTTGGTGTGGCCGAGTATTTTTTGAACTACTGATATGTCCAAACCTTTTTGTCCAAGCAACGTTGCACAGGTGTGGCGTGATGAGTGAAAGGTAATCTTCGGATCCGCACCCACTCTATCGAGCAGCCCTCTCAGGACTTTATTCACAGACTGGTTGTTCCCCAGCTTCTTAGTGAGATTACCGATGTCTCCCTTGTACTTCTCGATGAGAAGCAGTGCTTTCCCTCCGAAAATTTCTTTCAACGGAATTTCAACGACACCTCCTGTCTTTTGCATTTTCTTTGACAACCAACCATCGCTGATGTTGTCTTGTCTAAGGGATGATATATCAGAGAAACGGAGCCCTGTATAGCAGCCCAAGAGAAAAGCATCTCGCACAATGTCCTCACGTCCTTTCAATGTCAGTTTCTCAAGCTTATGAAGCTGGTCAACCGTGACATAACCCTTCTTTGACACCATCTGCTGGATTCTGAAGCGGTCAAAAGGATTCACAGATATGATATCCCTCTTCTTAGCTTCATTCAGCAGAGCTCTCAAGAGACGAAGTCTGGATATTCTGGTGTTGTGCATAATGCCGCTTTCTCGAAGCCACTTGTCGTATGAGACGATAAACTGATAGTCTATGTCCGTAATTAGGGCGCCTTTTCTGAAGCGTTCAATGTTGTTCAGAAGTGTCTTGTAATTTGCGACTGTCAAGTCCTTTCTGTCGCTTTGCTTGACGACTTCTATACCAAAATCGCATAGTTTCGCAGCCGGCGATATATGGGCTTTCACCGCTTCTTTTAAAGTCACTAAATTAACATCGACACCTCGTTTGATGTACTCCAATTCTACGCGCTCAATATCTTGAATCATCAGATAAAGAGCATAGTTCAAACTGTCTGCACAATCACCTACCACTTGACCGTGCTTAAATCTTTCAGGGCGCACGTAGGTGTGTGTTGAGAAATAAATCTTTCGCAAGGCCTGGGCACATTCGATTTGAATCAAGCCTTCCCCTCTGGAGTTGAGTCTGCCAGAGCGGTTGAATACTAAACGATAACGAATCTTTTGCAACATATTTATTAAAATTAGTTCGGGAACAATTAGTTTGCCTGTCACTGTTTTATATGTGCAAAATCATTGCTGTCAATCTCTTATACGGTTATGGTTCTCAAATGAGTGGAAGAATATTTGCCTATTATCACACTATATTTGCAACAATAGGCAAATGTCATCACAATTTATGCAACGTCAGCGGGTATCCAAACAGCCAAATTCCCAGCAGAATTTACGCCTGCCATCTGGGTGTAACTCTTTCCTTTTTCGAAAGGAACAACTACTTTATTGTTACCTGAAGGATATGTTCCTGTGAGGATTACGAAGTTCTGTACTGCCTTTGCACTGTCCTCGGCTCCAAGTATTTCCAAGTTTAGAACTCCGTCAAACACAGTACCATTATGGACGTTGTTCCCGAATGTCATAGTATTGCACTTGTTCCCGAATGTCATATCAGAACAACCGTTCCCGAATGTGATACCATACCCACCAATGATATTCGCCGACGAACTGTTACCCAAATGAATGCCTTCAGGATTAGAATGCAATGTTATATGATAGTTGTTTTCACCTAACGTATTCTCCAGACATTCTCCGTAAATATCTTCAGTCATTGACGCCATCATAACCACGTCATTCAAGGAGAATGATTTATGGAAGTTTTCGTCCACACAAACAAGCACACAATAGTTTCCACATCTATTTTTAGCGCAGCATAATTTATTGGATTGCTTCCAATACATCTTATCCTCGGTGTATGGCACAGGTTGTTTATTCAGTGAATAATCAACTTCAGCATTTGCTTCTACGCCGAAAGTATACCTCCATTCAAAATCTGTATAATCTACACTAAGATCCCTTGGTGCGTCTGTCTCAAGCCCCCACGCAAGATATCGTCCGTCCAATGTCGCGAGTTCGCCATTATTGGAATGGTCACTCACCATAAAACGCTTATACTGCACATTCTTGAAGTCGTATGGCATATCGTTCTGCCATTCGTCAATCATCCTGTAGATGACGCCTTTTCCGTTCGTAACATCAGCCCAGGTATATTTTGTGACATCATTGTCCAGACAGTACCATACTTTCCAGGCGTTGAGATTTGCATTTGCAAAATACTCATCGCCTTTGCGAGGTGCGACATACGCCTCCTCCGCAAGAGTATTCTCCGAAAGAGCACGAACAATGATGTCGAATGGGTGTTCTGCGCTGCGCTCAAATCCGGAGGCGGAATAGACTTTCGTCACATAATCGGTGATGCGATACAAGCAACCGGCAATGAGCTTGGCATTATCGCGCAGCTCCACCAGTTCAGCATAGGTCACATCGACCTGCTGTCTTACAGCCGGAGCGATGTGCCTTTTGATTTCCCGAAGAAATACCTTCAGTGCATCAAGTGTTATGAATTTAGTCATAATGCGAATTTTTAATGTTCTACAATGTTTCCCCAAACATATCGAGGATGTCCTGTTCTGTCGCAACATCAGGAGTGAACGCATCGCCCTTCAGAC
>OFMP01001476.1_pt1 | contig 12091 bp, 10 predicted proteins | sample 1541841 | NCBI WGS metagenome assembly OFMP01 (sample SAMN04209226, study PRJEB22552) | human gut metagenome | biome: gut; material: feces | host: Homo sapiens | place: USA: Oklahoma
GAACTGTGTGAAGCCAATCAGTATAGTACAAACTTAGAACTGGCACCTGGAGATTGAAGAGAACCGCACGCTGATGGGCTATCAGACCTACCCGGTGTACATTGCAAAGGAAAGCAAGGTCTAAGCTGCCCCGAAAAACGAAGGAAAGGAAAGCGGTGTAATTGATATGAAAGTTTTGTTTTGTGCCAGTGAAGCGTTGCCTTTTGCCGCAACAGGCGGCCTTGCAGACGTAGCGGGTTCTTTGCCGCAGGCGCTGCGCGCACGTCTGATTGGCTGCCGCGTGGTGATGCCACTGTATGAAAGCGTGCCGCAGGAATTACGCGACAACATGAAGTTTTTAACAAGCATCAGTGTGCCGGTGGCTTGGCGTCGCCAGTATTGCGGTATTTTTGAGGCGAAGGTAGGCAATGTCATTTACTACCTTATCGATAACCAGTACTACTTTAAGCGCCAAGGACTTTACGGTCACTTTGACGACGCGGAGCGCTTTGCGTTCTTCTCCCGTGCCGTTTTGGAGATGCTGCCGTATATTGAATTTAAGCCTGATGTGATCCACGCGAACGACTGGCAGACGGCGCTGGTGCCGATCTACTACCGTTTGTTCTATGCAAATAACGACTGGTACAGCGGCATTAAGACGCTGTTCACCATTCACAATATCCAGTATCAGGGCCAGTACGGCTTTGAGATTCTGGAGGACGTTTTCGGTATTCCGAAGAGCGAGCAGAGCTTACTCGAATACAACGATTGCGTGAACCTGATGAAGGGCGCGATTGAGAGCGCGAACTGGGTCTCTACCGTGAGCCCGACGTACGCGAAGGAAATCCTCGACCCGTGGTTCGCCCACAAGCTGGACCCGATTTTGCGCGAGCGTGCCTGGAAGCTTTCCGGCATTTTGAACGGCATTGACGTGGTGGGCTATGACCCGGCGACGGACAAGAACCTGTATGAGACGTATGACGCAAAGCACCTGGAGGGCAAAGCCGTCAACAAGGCAAAGCTGCAGGAGCGCCTCGGCCTTGCCGTTGACCCGGATGTGCCGCTCATCGGTATGGTAACGCGCCTTGTCTCCCACAAGGGCCTTGACCTTGTAAAGGGCGGCGTGGACAACATCATGACGTACTCGAATGCGCAGTTTGTGGTCCTTGGCAGCGGCGACTGGGAGTATGAGCAGTTCTTTAAAGAGATGCAGGCGAAGTATCCGGGCAGATTTGTGCTGTGCCAGGGCTTTGTGCCGGAGCTTGCGCGCAAGATCTACGGCGGCTCCGATATTTTCCTGATGCCGAGCAAGAGCGAGCCGTGCGGTCTTTCACAGATGGTGGCGCTGCGCTACGGTTCCATTCCGGTCGTACGCGAAACGGGCGGCCTGAAGGACTCCATTACGGACAGCGGCGACGGCAAGGGCAACGGCTTCACGTTCCAGACGTATGACACGCAGGATATGCTGAACTCCGTGCACCGCGCGATCTACGCGTATAACGAGAGCAAGGACGGCTGGAAGGTGCTTGTGGAGCGCGCAATGGCGTGCGACAACAGCTGGGGCCGCTCCGCAAACGATTACATTCGTTTGTATAAGCAGCTCATCAACAGCTGATCTTCTAAAACGTCTTTCGAGAAACAAGACGGCGTTTTGTACGACCGTTTGATTAGGTATTGTAGAAAATGAAAAATGCCCTGCTTGTGTTTTTAAGCACAGGCAGGGCATTTTTGCGTTTTTATGTTTTGGTTATTTCTCTTCCGGGTAACGGACGGGGACAAACTTTGCGCGGTTCATGAGAGGGTGCTCGAGGCGGATGGCACCGTCGTGCGGGCACGCCATGACGCATGCGCCGCAGTAGTAGCACTCGCCGGGATAGAGCACGATGGGGTGCTTGCCTTTTTCGGGCGAGGGGATGAGAATATCCACCTGACAGATGTTGACGCAGGCATTGCAGCCGACGCATTTTGTTTCATCGTAAAGAATCGGGTGTGTGCTGCACGGCACGGGTTCTGCCGTGAGAATTTTGTTTTGAAGCTCGCTCATTTCCGATACGCCCCCTTCTGCTCGGTTCTGATGTAATCCCCGTTGCGCTTTTCGTACTCGGTCTCGAGGTCGCCGAAATAGTAGAGCGGATGGCTGCCGTAGATGACTTCGCCGTTTTCTTGTCGGACGGTGATGAAGCGGCGGTCGCGCTCGGGGTCGGTCTCGGCGCTGTCCGTGCGCTTGAAAAACAGCGGCTCGGACGACGTTTTGCGGGAGAGGCAGGCGTGCAAAATTAACTTGGAGACGGTCAAAATGTCAAAGACCTCGTGCGCGCGCATGAGTTCGTGCGGGTTTTTGCAGCTGATCTGCGGGACGATCTCGGTTTCAAAGCTTTCGAGCAGGTCGAGACCCTCATGCAAAAGCGCATCGCACTTTACGCCGCCGCAGTAGTTCTGCATGGCTTTGGAGATGGCCATGTTGAGTTCGCGCCAATCCATGCCGTCTTCGCGGCGGATGGGGGCGAGCAGGCGTTCGCGCTCGGCTGCGGCTTCCGCTTCATTATAGTCAGGCAGGGTATCGAGTGTTTTGGCAGCTGCGGCGGCTTTGCGGCCGGCGTAGTAGCCCGTGGCGCAGGCGAAACCGGCGCAGTCCGAAGCGTAGAGCTGGTCGCCGGCGGCGTAGATGCCGTCGATGTTTGTTTTGAGGTCCCAGTCGTGCCAAATGCCGCCCGGCGCGCCGAACAGCTGCCGCTCCTGTTCAAGAAAGTTTGCGGATTGCCAGCCCGTGCCGTAGCTTTGCAGCATGTGCTTTTGGGGGTCAAATCCACGCTCTGTGTAATTTTTGAGGATCGGAATTTTTGTTTTGCCCTCTTCGCCGACCATCATGCCCCAGATGACACGGCGCTCCGCGTCGGGCATACGGCTGAGGTCTGCGTAGAACGGCAGCTGGTAGCCGCGTCGCATGAGCTCTTCAAAATCGAGCGTTTCGGGGCCGCGGTACTCGTACTTCGGGTTATCGATGACGCCGCCCTTTAAGAAAAATTTCTGGCCGGGAGCGGGGTAGTAGCGCTCGGAGACGGTTTTAAGCTCATTGCCGTCGCGGTCGACGTAGGGGATTTCCACGCCGCGGGCGTCGACCATCGTCGCGGCATACCACGTGTTGTGGTTATTGCCTGCGCCGTAGGGCGGAAAGCTGCGGCCGGCGGCGGAGAACTCGCCCTTGACGGATTTTTCCATCATGGTGAACTCGATGCCGGCCTTGTAGCCCATGGCGTGGCCACTGCCGATGCTCTGCATGGGGCGGAACTCGCACAGGCCGGTCATATCCGGGTTAAAAAGCCAGACGCGCGCCGGGCGGCTCATGGTGAGAACGGTCTCTTTGGCGCGGAGGATGTAGAACTTGCCGGTGCGCACGTCCATGGCGCAGGCGCCCGCACCATGCTTTTTGCCGTTCCGGGCGGTGGTGAGCAATGCGGTGGCTTCGGTGCGGTCAAGCACTTTCACGCCGAGGCGCAGGAGCTCCTTGAAAAGAGCGGGCTTAAAGGTGCTGCCCCAGACGCGCAGAGTGAATTTGTTTTTATAATCGTAGGCGAACATCAGCTTCGTTTCGTCATCGCGGAACTCTGCGCCCTTGAATTCATCGTCGGTGTCGCGGACTTTGCCGCCGAACGACTCAAGGTCTAATAGACGGTCGTAGCCCTCGCGGCACTCGATGTAGTGCGCGATGCCGTTAGAGTAGCCGCACTGCTCATCGACGTACGCTTCGGCGATTTCCTTCGGCGTGACGGTGGAGCAGGGGTTCGTACAGGCGGATTCCCAATGGTCGAAACCGGTGCCTGCGCTGCCGCTGCGGGCGGTGGCACCTTTTTCCACTAAGATGACGGACTGCCCGCGCCGTGCCGCCGCGATGGCGGCATAGCAGCCGGCAAGGCCGCCGCCGAGCACCAAAACGTCGCAGGAAAGCGTTTCGGTGATGTCTAATTCATTTTTATATGGCCAGTTATAGGTCTGCAAAGCAGATCCCTCCTTGTTTGAGTGTGAAAAGCGGAGCTTCAGCAAAGCTTTAGGCGGTGTGCGTCTTTTTATGCTTTGCGTGCCTGTATGCGAGCAGGCAGATGATGCTGCCCAGTACCACGAGCGCCAGGATCATCAAAGCGCAGTGCATGAAAAAGGTATCGGGCAAAATGGTGATGACGGGGTCTGTCGCGGCATCGAAGATCCAATAGTTGTTATGGAAGACAATCTTATGGAATAGGACGAACACCGTTTCCCAGTTTAAGGCGATGAGTGCACCGAGCGCTGCGGGAATGGCGACCGTTAAAATGCCGGAAAGCAGCAGATACCCCGGGTTCTTTTTAAAATGGCGGTAGATGATGCCCGCAAGGCTCAAAATGCCGCTGATGATGAGCGTGATCTCGAAGACGCCGAACACGTTTTTGACTTCTTCAAAATGGATGCGGCCGCTCTCGCTCATGGCAAGCGTGGGGAAATTCAGAACTTTTGTGCCGAAAATGGAGTTGTAATCGATGAGCACGTTGTAGTTCTGCAAAATTTCCTCGCGCGGCAGGCCGGACATGGCGGTGATGTTTAAATGGTCAACGTCAAAATAATAGAGCGGACGGAAATTGAGCGTGAAGACGACAGCGGCGCTGATGATGAACAGCACGAGCGCGACGGCGAGCACGATATTGAAAACGACCGCCAACGGGGATTTTTGAAGTTTATCAGACACGGGAAATACCTCCGAATTTTTTATCTTGTAAAGGCAGACCCGCACGGTGCTTTCTGCGGGGACATGCCCTCCGGGATGGGCTTTTCTAATTTTTTTGTGGAGACAAACGTCATGCGGTGTCCCTCCTTCTTTGAATTTATAGGAAACATGGTAGCACAATCCCTGCAAAATCGCAAGGAAAACGCGCAAAAAGACTATTTGATAACGCGATACTGGCCGAAGCGCTGTCCGTTTGGCGTAAAGCAGATGACGCGCATGACGGAGATTAAGGATTGCTTCGGTGAATGCGTTTAAAAACAGGATAGATATGAGAAAACCGCCGCATACCGAAATTTTTCCGGTATGCGGCGGTTTTGTGCTTTTTATGATTCTTTGACGAGCACATCGATGACTTCTGCGATGTACATTTCGTGGTAATCCTTGTCCGGGTACCAGCGTCCGTCTACGGTTTCGTCGAGGAACTGCTCGGGTCTTAACGGCGTGCGGCTCATTTTGCGGCAGACGAGCACGAGCTCCGCTTCTTCAAAATATGCATTGCCGTTTGTGAACGCCGGGGTGAAGCCGACTTTTTTGACCTTGTCTTCATCGCGGCCGGAAACTTTACCAAGGTAGGAGAGTGCGTCTTTTTTCTCTGCGGGGTAGAACGAGAGCGTGAAAGTATCGCGGGTATCGACAAACTCTTTCGTGTAGCGCTGCGGGCGGATATACACGGTGACGGACGGCTTGCCCCACATGAAGCCCATGGCGCCCCAGGAGACGGTCATGGTGTTGAATCCGTTTTCATCGCCGGCGGTGAGCAGGGCCCACTCTTTGCCGATTTTTGTGAACGGGTTTAAAGACAGGGAGTCATACGGTACGGAACGAAATGTCATTTAAAACAGTCCTTTCGGAAAAGATTTACAGAAGTCAGGCGGTCTGCTTTTGCGGACCGCGGTTAATAACGCGTTTGATGGTGAGTGCGTAGACCAAAATGGAGACGAGCGGCGGGAAAATATCCGAGATGGGCTCGCAGAAGAAGATCTGCTCGATAGGCAGGAAGCGCGGCAGGATGAAAATGCACGCAAAGAAGACGACCTTGCGAAAGACCGAAAGCGGCAGCGCGATTTTGACAACGCCCATGCCCGTAAAGCCGTCCACAATCTCGTACTGCATGCCAAGCAACACGGTGCCGAGCGTGTAAATACGGATGAGCCGCGCCGTCATGGCAATGTATTCGGGTTCTTTGGTGAAAATGCCTGCAAAAAGATGCGGGATGGTCTGCGCGGCGAGCGTCATGAGGGCGCAAAAGCTGACCGCGATGACGAAGATGTACCGCTGCGCGCGAAGGATTTTCTCCGGACGGCGTGCGCCTAAATTGTAGCCTAAAATGGTCTGCGTGCCCATGGTGAGGCCGCCGAGCGGCATAGTGATGAGCAGCTCGAAGCTTTGCACGATGGTGTTGCAGGTGAGGAGCATGTCGCTGTTGTCGCCGCCGTAGCGCTGAAGCATCATGTTGAGCGAGATGAGCATGACGTTATCGAAAAGAATAATGAGGAACGCGCTCATGCCGATGCTCGTCACACGGCCGATGACTTTTAAATCGTATCCGCCAAATGTGATGGGAACTTCGATGTGTTTGCCGAACAGGACGCACAGCACGAACGCGCAGCTTGCAACCTGCGAAATGACCGTGGCGATGGCCGCGCCCGCGACGCCCATATGGAGAGCGAAGATGAAAATGGGGTCGAGCACAATGTTGATGATGGCGCCGATTAAAACGGAGAACATGCCGCTGCGGCTGTGTCCCTGTGTGATGATAAACTGGTTCATGCCTGTGGCGGTGAGGGCAAAGACCGTGCCGATTAGGTAGAGCGAAAAGTAGGTCTCGGCGTAGGGGTAAACGGCCTCGGTTGCGCCAAACGTGAGCAAAATGGGGCGGCGGAAGATATATGCCAACACCGTGACGGGCACAGCGAGGGCCAAAATGTACACGAAGCAGTTTGCGATGACTTTTTTAGCGGCGTCTATGTTCTTTTCGCCAAGGTTGATGCTGACAAGCGGCGCGCCGCCGATGCCGACGAGAAACGCGAACGACGAGATGAGCGTGACGATGGGACCGCACACGCCGACACCCGCGAGCGCCTGCGTGCCGTTGCTCGGAATATTGCCGATGTACATACGGTCTACAATGCTGTACAGTACGCTGACGAGCTGCGAGAGCATGGAGGGAACGGCCAAGGTCCAGACGAGGCCTTTAATGTTATCCGATCCGAGGTCGTTTGTGAATTTCAAGGAAAAGCGCCTCCTCAGTGCTCATGGCAGACTTGAAAAATATAGAACTTGAGGTAATAGGATTCGTCGGCACTCCACAAAATGGGATGATCCGGCGACTGGGTGCGGAACTCCACCTGACGCAGGCGGCAGTGCGCGGCACGCGCGGCCTGCCCAATGGTCTGGGCGAAGAGCTCGGCGTTCATGTAGTGCGAGCAGGAGCAGGTGGCAAGGTAGCCGCCGTCCTTGACGAGCTTCATGCCGCGCAGGTTAATCTCGCGGTAGCCCTTGACGGCGTTTTTAATGGCGTTTTTGGATTTTGTGAACGCCGGGGGATCGAGAATGACGACGTCGAACTGCTTGCCTTCGTTTTCGAGCGCGGGGAGCAGGTCAAAAACGTCGGCGCACTTGAACTCGACCGTATCGGAAAGATGATTTAGAGCGGCGTTTTTCTGCGCCTGCGCGACGGCGAGCTCGGACGCGTCTACACCAAGGACGTGCTTTGCGCCCGCGATGCCGGCGTTCAGCGCGAAGGAGCCCGTGTGTGTGAAGCAATCGAGCACATCCATATCCTTGCAGATGCGCTGCATGGCGAGACGGTTATATTTTTGGTCGAGGAAAAAGCCGGTCTTCTGGCCGTCTTTAACGTCCACGATGTAGCGCACGCCGTTTTCGACGATCTCGACATCGGTGTCGAATTCGTCGCCGATGAAGCCCTTTTTGCGGTCCATGCCTTCTTTTAATCGCTCTTTGGCGTCGCTGCGCTCGTACACGCCACGAATTTTGATGCCGTCTTCGAGCAGGACTTTCTTTAAGATGTCAACGATCTGCAGCTTCATTTTATCGATGCCGAGCGCGAGGGACTCGACGACGAGGACATCGGAGAATTTATCGATGACAAGGCCGGGCAGGAAATCCGCTTCGCCGAAAATGACGCGGCAGGCGGAGGTATCGACCGTGCGCTTGCGGTATGCCCAGGCGTTGCGCACGCGCATCTCGAGGAACGCGTCGTCAATCTCCTGTGACGCGTCGCGGGTGAGCATGCGGACGCGGATTTTGGAGTTCTGGTTGATGAAGCCGCGGCCGAGCGGGCAGCCGTTTTGCTCCTGCACGGTGACAACGGCGCCGTTTTTGAACGTGCCATGGATGCTTTCGATCTCGTTGTCATAGATCCAAAGACCGCCCGCTTTGAAAGTGCGGCCTTCGCCTTTTTTGAGTGTTACAATAGTTTCGTTCATAGATGGGTTCCTTTTATATAGTTGAGTTGGGGGAGCTTTTTTCTAAAAGCTTGCAGGGCAAGCCTTTCAAGGGATCCCTAATTGAGTCCCTCGCGGTTCAACTGTCCACCGGACAGTTGAACCTATCTTCCTGATTTTTGGGTAGGCAAAAGGGTTTCGTCGTCTGCGGACGACGACCAAAGGTTTCATCTTTGGAATCTGACCGACTTTTTGAAAAAAAGTTGGATCAAAAACTTTTAACCAACGCTTTCGGAGAGATTGGCGTTCGCTTTTTCCGCTTCGATTTGCTTTGTGACTTTCTTAATGCAGTGCAGGCAGGTGGGGGTGATGTAGAGCACGGCGGCGATCCACGCGGTTTGATCCGAGAAACAGATAGCCGTATAGCCGAACGCGCCGACAAAGCCGAGGCTGACGATGGAGCGCGCGAACATTTCCGTTACGCCGGAGAATACCGCGCGGCCGGAGAAGCCGATGCCCTGTGTCGCCATGCGGCAGATGTTGAGGATGCCGAGACTCCAGAAGAAGTAGCCCATGCAGCGCAGATATTTTGCGGAAGCGTCGAGCACGTCGCCTGCACTCGATTCAACAAAGAGCATGGACATGCTGCGGCCGAAGAAGATCATGACAAGGCCGATGCAGAAGCCGTAGGCGACGCCGGCGATGACGCCGAGCCGTACGCCCTGCCGAATGCGCTCCGGCTTTTTTGCACCGAGATTCTGACCGCAGAAGACGGAAACAGCAGAACCGAGGGCGTCAAACGGGCACATGCAGAACTGCTTCAGGCGCATACCGGCCGTGAAGCCCGAAACGTACACGCTGCCGAGGCCGTTGTTCGCCGCCTGCATGACCATGCTGCCGATGGCCGTGATGGAGGTTTGAAGCCCCATGGGGATGCCCATGACGACGAGGTCACGGATGGATTCGGCATCCGCTTTGCAGTCTGCGCGGGAAAGCGTGAGGAGCGGCACGCGGAAGCGGATATAGATGAGGCACAAAATGCCGCTGACCGCCTGCGCTGCGATGGTGGCGATAGCCGCGCCCGCAACGCCCCACTTGAAGACAATGATGCAGAGCAGGTCAAGACCGATATTCAGGACGGTCGAGATGGCGAGGAACAGGAACGGCGTGCGGCTGTCACCGACGGAGCGAAGGATGCTGGAGAGCAGATTGTATAATAAGGTAAAGGGGATGCCGAGGAAAATGACGATGAGATACGCGTAGGCGTCGTCAAAAACATCCTGCGGCACGGAGAGCATTTGTAAAATGAGCGTGCAGCACAGTGAACATACCGCCGTGATGAGCACCGCGAATAAGGCGGTAAGCAGCACGGAGTTGAAAATGTACGAACGCATTTTATCAAGACGCTCTGCGCCGAAGCTTTTGGCGATGGGGATACCGAAGCCGATGCAGATGCCGATGCAGAAACCGAGTACCAGAAACTGCACGCTGCTTGTAGCGCCGACGGCGGCGAGTGCGCCGGTGCCGAGCACACGGCCGACGATGGCGGCATCAACCAGATTATACATTTGCTGCAAGAGGTTGCCGAGCAAAAGCGGCACCGCAAATTGCAGGATAAGCTTGAGGGGCTTACCCTCTGTCATACTTTTTGTCACGAAAATCACCCGAAAATACATAGTCTCTTTTCAACCTTCTTATTTTATCATACCTTTTTTATTTTGGCTATGGCAGAACTGCGGATTTTGCATGTTGTTTTCCACACTTTTTGCGTGAATTGCGGAAAAAGCGCCCGATTTGCGAAAAAAGGAAAAAACGGTGGGAGAAAAGGAGTTTCCTGCAAAACTTACAGAAGAAAAATTTTGACAAGGCGGTCGAAAAGCATTGACAACGGGGAAAGCGGGTGTTATAATCTATTCAATTTCATAACAAAAAGCGATGACGAAGACTGTCTGTGCAGAGCTGTTTCAGAGAGCCGGTGGCAGGTGTGAACCGGTGCAGAGATGCAGAGATTTCTCCCTTCCGAGCCGGATGCCTGAACAGCGAATTCAGTAGGGTATCCCGTGATTGCTACGTCAGTGCATAGAAGTTATTGGACTTCGAAGAGTGGCGGAGGTTCTCCGCAATTTGAGTGGTACCGCGAGTGCATAATTTAGTTATTACACCCGTCTCAAAGCATAAACGGCTTTGAGGCGGTTTTTTTACACTTCAAAGCGGAAGAACAAGGAAACAAGCTGCAAGTTTGAAAGCGCAAACTTTCAAATTCATAAGGCTTTAAACCGAACACAGCAGGAAAGGCAGAAGAACATGTTATCATTAGACAAAGTATTTGATGCGCAAACCGTTCTAAAGAGCATCATCCGCGAAACAAACGTCGTGAAGACCTACGGCATCGCGCCGGATTGCGACCTGTACCTAAAGCCCGAGAATTTGCAGATCACCGGCTCTTTTAAGGTGCGCGGCTCTGCGTATAAGATCTCCCAGCTTTCCGCAGAAGAGAAAGCGAAAGGCGTTATCGCCTGTTCCGCGGGCAACCACGCACAGGGCGTGGCGCTGGCGGCAACGAAAAACGGTATCAAATCGCTCATCTGTCTGCCGGACTCCGCACCGATCTCCAAGGTGGAGGCCACAAAGGGCTACGGCGCAGAGGTTTGCCTTGTGGAGGGCGTTTACGACGACGCGTATAACAAGGCGATTGAATTGAAAGAAAAAGAGGGTTACACGTTCGTGCACCCGTTTGACGACGAAGACGTTATCGCGGGCCAAGGCACCATCGCGCTGGAGGTTCTGAATGACCTTGACAACATCGATGCCATTGTGGTGCCGGTGGGCGGCGGCGGACTGATTTCCGGTATTGCCTTTGCCATCAAGACCCTGCGCCCGGAGGTCAAGGTGTACGGCGTACAGGCCGAGGGTGCACCCAGCATGTACCGCAGCCTGCACGAGCATAAGTACCAGACCCTGAAAGCCGTTTCTACCTTTGCGGACGGCATTCAGGTCAAGACTCCCGGTGAGCTGACCTACCAGATCTGTGAGCAGTATGTGGACGACATCGTGACCGTGAGTGAGGATGAGACCGCTGCCGCCATCCTCTCGCTGATGGAGAACCAGAAGCTGGTTGCCGAGGGGGCCGGAGCCGTGCCGGTGGCTGCAGTGCTGTTCCACAAGCTGCCGGTCGAGGGCAAAAAGGTGGCCTGCGTCGTCTCCGGCGGCAACATCGATGTGAACATCCTCAACCGCGTGATCACCCGTGGTCTGGTCATGAGCGGCCGCAAGGCGAACATGACCATTGCGCTGGAGGACAAGCCCGGCCAGCTCAAGAAGGTGGCCGAGATCGTGTCCCGCTGCGGCAGCAATGTGGTGTCGGTGCAGCACGATGGCTCCGATCCCAACATGCCCATTTCCAGCTGCTTCCTCAAGCTCACCCTTGAGACCCGCGATGCCGAGCAGATCGAGCAGATCCGCGCAGAGCTTGCAAAAGAGGGTTTCCAGCTTGTGAGCGAAAGAGTATAATAGAAGAAAAAAGAAAGGAACGTTTTATCATGAAAGTCGTTTCCACTTCCAACGCACCCGCAGCCATCGGCCCTTACAGCCAGGCGATCGATCTGGGCAATATGGTGTTTGTTTCCGGCCAGATCCCGGTAGACCCTGCTACCGGCAAGATGGCCGATACGGTTGAAGAGCAGGCTGCACAGAGCCTTGCAAACCTCAAGGCCATTCTGGCCGAGGCTGGCCTTTCCATGGCAAATGTGGTCAAGACTGTCATTTTTCTGGCCGATATCAACGATTTTGCCGCTGTGAATGCCGTGTATGCCAAGGCCTTTGCGGAGCCGTTCCCTGCCCGCAGCTGCGTGCAGGTGGCCGCCATCCCCAAGGGCGCAAAGCTGGAGATCGAGTGCATCGCCGTGCGCGAATGATCAGGCCTAAACACAAAAGGGGCTGTGCCGCTGGCACA
>OFMP01001483.1_pt1 | contig 12056 bp, 9 predicted proteins | sample 1541841 | NCBI WGS metagenome assembly OFMP01 (sample SAMN04209226, study PRJEB22552) | human gut metagenome | biome: gut; material: feces | host: Homo sapiens | place: USA: Oklahoma
ACGTTGACCGGATCGCGGATATGCGGGTCAACGACATGAACGCCGTGCTGGAAGCAGTCCGGCAGATGGCATTGATGAAAAACGGCGGCGAAGAAAATGACTTGTACCTGCGGACGCTGGAAGTCGCGCAGATCAGAGAGGAGGAGTATTTCGGAAGCTTGATTGCGGATGACCTGAAAGGTATTCTCCGTGGTATTCGGAATGAACACCGCCCCGACACCATGACGGCAGATGAAACATCCCTCGCCGCAACCGTACAGGGTCAGTTGCAGGATGCGATGAATTTTGAGGGTAGTTCTGAGGAAAAGAAAATCCGTGCGCTCATGGCAACAATCGGACTTGATTATGACACACTTACGAAGGAAGAGTTTGTCTCAATCATCAGCGGACTTAAAAAGTCCAAGTACCTGAAAAGTCCCATCAACCAGCGCGGAAAAGCACGACCGCAGCTACCACACGGAAAGGGTAAAAAGAAACGCAAATAAGGAAAAATCGGCACCTGCTTTTGAGGCAGGTGCCGATTTCTGTTACCCTATAATGCGCTTGAATTTTTGGCGTAAGTGGCGTAAGTTTGGCGTAAATTCGCTTTTGCGCATCCAAAAAATCAAGCAATTTCAAGGCTTTGCGGTGCCTCTTAGTACATGCCGCCCATGTCCGGGGCGGCCGGAGCGGCCGGAGCGGCCTTCTCGGGCAGGTCGGCCACGAGGGACTCGGTGGTCAGGACCATGGAGGAGACGGACGCGGCGTTCTCGAGCGCGCTGCGGCAGACCTTGGTCGGGTCGACGATGCCGTTTTCGATCATGTCGCCGAAGGTGTCGTGCGCGGCGTCGTAGCCGTAGTTGACGCTCTTGCTCTTGCTGACCTTGTCGAGGATGACCGCACCCTCAACACCAGCGTTGGCCGCGATCTGGCAGATCGGGGCGCGCAGAGCGGCTGCGATGATGTTCGCGCCGGTCTTCTCATCGCCGGAGAGCTTGGCAGCGGTCGCCTGTGCGGCCTTGCTGGCCACGACATACGCCGTGCCGCCGCCGGCCACGATGCCCTCTTCGACGGCTGCGCGGGTCGCGTTGAGCGCGTCCTCGATGCGCAGCTTCTTTTCCTTCATCTCGGTCTCGGTCGCAGCGCCGACCTTGATGACCGCAACACCGCCGGACAGCTTTGCCAGGCGCTCCTGCAGCTTCTCCTTGTCGTACTCGGAGGTCGTCGTCTCGATCTGGGCGCGGATCTGCGCGATGCGGGCCTGGATGTCGTCCTTGGAGCCGGCACCCTCGACGATGGTCGTGGTCTCCTTCGTGACCTTGACCTGACGCGCGCGGCCCAGCTGAGCCAGCGTGGTGTCCTTGAGCTCCATGCCGAGGTCGGTCGAGATGACCTGGCCGCCGGTCAGGATGGCGATGTCCTGCAGCATTTCCTTGCGGCGGTCGCCGAAGCCGGGGGCCTTGACGCACACGCAGGTGAACGTGCCGCGCAGCTTGTTGAGGATGATGGTGGCCAGCGCCTCGCCCTCGATGTCGTCGGCGATGATGACGAGCTTCTTGCCCGCGTTCAGCACGGCCTCGAGCACCGGCAGGATCTCCTGAATGTTCGAGATCTTCTTGTCCGTGATGAGGATGAGCGCGTCGTCAATGACGGCTTCCATCTTGTCGTTATCCGTGACCATATACGGGGTGACATAGCCGCGGTCGAACTGCATGCCCTCGACGACCTCGGAATAGGTCTCGGCGGTCTTGCTCTCCTCGACGGTGATGACACCGTTCTGGCTGACCTTCTCCATCGCCTCGGCGATGAGCTTGCCGATGTGCTCGTCACTGGAAGAGATCGCGCCGACACGCGCGATGTCGCCGCTGCCGCTCACGGGCTGGGAGTTGGTGCGGATGGCATCGACAGCCGCTTCGGTCGCCTTCTGGATGCCGCGGCGCATGACCATCGGATTGGCGCCGGCGGCGAGGTTCTTCAGACCCTCGCGGATCATCGCCTGCGCCAGCACGGTGGCGGAGGTGGTGCCGTCGCCCGCGACGTCGTTGGTCTTGGTGCTCACTTCGCGGATGAGCTGCGCGCCCATGTTCTCAAACGGGTCCTCGAGCTCGATCTCTTTTGCGATCGTCACGCCGTCGTTCGTGATCAGCGGAGCGCCGAACTTCTTGCCCAGCACCACGTTGCGGCCCTTGGGGCCGAGGGTAATCTTGACGGTATCTGCAAGCTGATCCACGCCGCGCTGCAGCGCCTTGCGTGCTTCTTCACCATAAATGATCTGTTTTGCCATAATGATAGCCTCCTAAAATCAAAGCGGTTGGATTACTCAACGACAGCCAGAATGTCGCCCTGACGCACGATGGAATATTCCTCGCCGTCCACTTTCACGGTGGTGCCGGAGTACTTGCCGACGATCACGCGGTCGCCCGCGGCCACGGTCATCTTCACTTCGTTGCCGTCCACCATGCCGCCCGGGCCGACTTCGACGACCTCGAACATCTCGGGCTTCTCCTGCGCGGATGCTGCCAGGATCAGGCCGCTCTTGGTCTTTTCCTCTGCCTTGAACTGCTTGAGGATCACACGGTCTGCCAACGGTTTGAGTTTCATAATCTATATGCCTCCTAATATTGAATACAAAAAAGCGATGCGTTAGCACTCAATTCCTCGGAGTGCTAACGCATCATACTATACCACAATTTTTCGGATTATCAAGCCCCTGGCGAAATTTTTTTGTAAACGTTTTGTGACCGCGTTTTTTCGTCAGGCGTGGACAAATTCGCGCGTCTCGTGGCCGCCCGTGGTCTCGGGGTGGAAGAAGGCCATGTTCGCCGGCACGAGGAAGTTCACGCCGCCGGGGATGAGGTCGAAGTTTACGTGCTTGCTCCAGAGTGCCTCACCGTCGATGTTCACGACGAGATCCTGCTCGCTGTCGATCTCGAGATGACCGCCCTCGAGATGGGTGATGAATTTTTCCAACTCACGGTAGCGGCCCTTGGCGTACTTGCCGACGAGCCGGATGAACTGCAGGCGTGACACGTCGCGCACGACGAGAAACTCCAGCTTGCCGTTATCGGGCCGGGAGTCGGTGATGGGGTTGAAGCCGCCGCCGTAGAACCGGCCGTTGCACGCGCAGATGAGCGACGTGCCGCCGCTGTAGTCCATGCCGCAGCCGCGCACGGTCAGCGGCTGGGCGATGCCCTTGAAGAGGTTGGCCACGGCGGACAGCACATAGCTGTCGTGATACTGGTGCACCTCGGTGCCGATGCGCGCGTCGATGCCGACGGAGCAGATGTTGACCGCGTAGCGCCCGCAGCACTCCATCACGTCGAGCGGACGCACTTCGCCGCGCACGAGATCGCTCAGGTCGAAAAAGCGGTCCTTTTCCTCGCCGAACATTTTGATGAAGTCGTTGCCCGTGCCGCAGGGGAAGTGGGTCACGGCGACGTTATCGTGCCCGACGGCGCCGTTGACGCACTCGTTGAGCGTGCCGTCGCCGCCGCAGGCATATACCCGCAGCTCCTCGCCGGAAGCGGCCTCGGCCTTGATCTTCGCGCACGCATCCATGGGCGCGGTCGTGATGTAGACCTCATAGGCGTCCGCGCTGCCCTCGAGCGCGAGGCGCGCCTGCTCGGCCACGTATTCATGCCGGTCCTTGCCGCCGGCGACGGGGTTGACGATGAACAGATGTTTCATAGCTCCATTCCTGCACTTTCGACAAAATAATACCATTACTATACCCCGGTCGGCGGGGACGCGCAAGAGGGGAATGTGAATATTTGCGATTTTTTAACTACCGGTGTGAAATATATGCGGCCGTGCGTCGGATATGCGGCTTCACACGTCTTTCGTGTACTGGAACAGGTCGCAGCGGAGCGTGCCGTTGTAGAGCTTGCGCTTCTTGTCCGCCGGGCGGCCGAACGCGCGCTCAAACTCCGTGTGCGAGCTCAGCAGGTAGAGCCGCCAGTGCTCCGTTTTGGCATAGGCCGCGCCGAAGGCGGTGTAGAGCGCCTCGGCCTCGCGCTTTTCCATCAGGCGCTCGCCGTAGGGCGGATTCGTGACGATGACGCCGCGGTCGGTCGTGCGGTCAAATTCCCGCGCGTCCGCCACCGCGAAGGTGATGCAGTCGTCCACGCCGGCGCGGCGGGCATTGTCGCGCGCCATGGCGACGGCGCGGGGGTCGATATCCGAGGCAAAGATGTGATAGTCACCGTGAAACTCGCGTGCGCGCGCTTCCTCGCGCGCCTGCGGCCAGACCCCGGCCGGCAGCCACGCCCACTGCATGGCCGCAAAGTCGCGCCTGATGCCCGGTGCGCGGCCCTTGGCGGCCAGCGCCGCCTCGATGGCGATGGTGCCGCTGCCGCAAAACGGGTCGCAGAAATCGCCCCGGCCGCGGTAGCCCGCGATGTCCACGAGCGCGGCGGCCAGCGTCTCGCGCAGGGGCGCGGCCACGTGCGCCGGACGGTAGCCGCGCTTGTGCAGCGGCGTGCCGGTCGTGTCGAGATAGAGCGTGGCCGTGTCGTGCACGAGCGAGAACTGGATCTGGTACAGCGCGCCGGTCTCGGCAAACCACGTCACATGATAGCGCTGCTTGAGCGACTCGACGACGGCTTTTTTGATGATCTTCTGGCAGTCGGGCACGGAGTGCAGCGCCGACTCCAGACTGTAGCCCTTGACGGGGAAGGCCGCGTCCGCGGGCAGGTACTGCGCCCACGGCAGGGCCTTCACGCCCTCGAAGAGCGCGTCAAACGTCGGGGCGGGGAAGCTGCCCAGCTCGAGCAGCACGCGCTCGCCGAAGCGGCAGCGGAGGTTCATGCGCGCGATGTCCGCGTCCGTGCCCGTGCAGCGCACGCGGCCGTTTTCGGGCATGACGCTGCGCAGGCCCATGTGGCGCAGCTCGTTGCCGAGCGGGCCCTCGAGCCCGAACAGGCACGGCACGCACAGTTTGTGCTCAGGCATCGGGCGTGACCTCGGTTTCGTCAGATTTTTCAGGCTCGGCCGGGGTTTCCGGGGCTTCCGGTTCGGCCGGGGTTTCCGCTTCCGGCCTGGCCTCGGGCGTTTCCTCCGGAGCGGTCTCCGGCTCGGCTGCGGCCTCCGGGGTCTCCTCCTGTGTGGTTTCCGGGTCGGCCGGGGTCTCGGGCGTCATGTCCACGAGCTCAAACGTGATGTCCGGCAGCTTCTGCTCGTCATACTTGCCGCAGAGGATGCGGATGAACACGACGATGGCATAGATCAGGCAGGCGACGGCCGCGACCGTCAGCCCCTCGACCAAGCCCTGCGGGATGCCGCCGACGTAGTCCACGCGCACGATGGCGTCGGGCAGGTAGTCGGCCGCGTCGTCACTGTCGCCGATCGCGCCGATCTTCTGCAGATAGTCATGGTTGTCCGTGTACCAACTGTAGATCTCGGACGAGACGGCCTCCGGCATGGCCTTGACCGTGCCGGTGACGCGGATGAAGCTGTCGATGGAGTAGCTCTGGCCCTGCAGGACGCTGGTGGTCGCATCGGCAATGGTCTTGACCGAGGCGCCCCACCGCGCGGGGAAGCGGAAGGCTACGAGCTGCCCGCCGATGGGCACGACGGCGTACTGCGCGCTGCCGCCGGCGGGGTCTTCGAACGTGTCGAGGATGAAGATGATGTCGTGCTGCACGAACGTGCCGGGGTCGGCGTCGAACGTGCCTTCGATACTCTGCGCGCCCTTAGCGATACGGAACACGCCGAAGCCAGAGGCCGCCAGCAGCACCACGGCCGCCAGCACGCCCGCGATGCCGCGCCAGAGCGCGTGACGCCAGCGTGCGCCATGCTCGGCCTTCTGCGCGGGGGCGGCTGTTTCCGGGGCCTCTGGGGCCTTCGGTGCTTCCGTGCCTTCCGAAGCCGGGGCGGTTTCCGGCTGGGTAGTCTGTTCGATGTTTGTGGTTTCCGGCGCGGCCGTATCGGGGGCCTGCTGAGCCGGGGTCTTGTTTTCGTCCATGAGGAACTCCTTTCTCAGATTGTGGCGGCGGTGTCAAGCATGGCGTCGAGCACGCAGCAGGCGAGCGCGGCCTCCATGACCGGGATCGCCCGCGGGGCGAGGCACGGGTCGTGCCGGCCGTTGATGCGCAGCGGCGTCTCCTCCATTGTGGCCAGGTCGACCGACGGCTGCTCGCACGCGATCGACGGCGTCGGCCGCAGGGCCATGCGCACGACGAGCGGCATGCCGTTGGTGATGCCGCCGTTGATGCCGCCGGCATTGTTCGAGGTCATGGTGATGTGCCCGTTTTTCAGGCGGATGGGGTCGTTGGCTTCGCTGCCGCGCATTTCGGCGAGGGCGAAGCCGCGGCCGAACTCCACGCCCTTCACGCCGGGGATGGCATAGAGCATGCCGGCGATGCGGCTCTCCATGCCGCCGAAGAGCAGCCCGCCGACGCCGGCGGGTACGCCCGTGACGACGCACTCGAGCTCGCTGCCGACGGAGTCGCCGGCGCTGCGCGCGTCGAGAATGGCGCGCTTCATGTCAAAGTTCAGCTCCCTGCCCGTCGCCTGGCCGACGCGCACGGCGTTGGCCGTGATCGTGATGCCGCGGCGCTCGAGGATCTGCCGGCAGACTGCTCCGGCGAACACGAGGCAGGCCGTGAGCCGGCCGCTGAACGGGCCGCCGCCGCGCAGGTCGGCGTGGCCGCCGAAGCGCACGGTCGCGGCGTAGTCCGCGTGGCTCGGGCGCGGGATCTCCGGGTGGTAGGCCGCACTGTTCTGGTCCTTGTTGCGGAAGATGGCCGAGATCGGCGCGCCGGTCGTCACGCCGTTGAGGATGCCGCTCATCACGAGCGGATCGTCCGTCTCTGAGCGGTGGGTCGTCAGGTCGGACGAGCCGGGGGCGCGCCGGCGCATCTGGATGCGCACGGCGTCCATGTCGATGGCCTCGCCGGCCGGGACGCCGTCGAGCACGACGCCGATCGCCGGGCCGTGCGACTCGCCGAAGATCGTCACTTTTACGCGTTCGCCATAGGTATTCATGCGTTTGCCTCGCTGTTCGTTCAAAATAAAGGATACAGATAACCATACAACATTTTTCCGGTCTTGTAAATGCCTTTTGCGTGCGCGCGGGGGTCATGGGCGCGCGGATTTTACAGATTGGACATGAAAACGCCGTGCCGGTTGTTTTATAATAAGAACAAATTGTGAAAATGATATCCGGCGCGCAAGTGCGCCGGCGAAGGAGGCAATATCACATGAGCCAGAAAGTGCTCGTCGTGGAGGACGATAACAACATCGCAGAGTTGCTGCGTCTGTACCTGCAGAAGGACGGGTTCGAGGTCTCGCACGCGGCCGACGGCGGCAAGGCCGTCGAGATGGCCAAGGAGATCCAGCCCGACCTCGTGCTGCTCGATATCATGCTGCCCGTCATGGACGGCTGGCAGGTCTGCCGCGAGCTGCGCAAGACCATGAAAATGCCCATCATCATGCTCACCGCCAAGGGCGAGACCGAGGACAAGGTCTCCGGCCTGGAGATGGGCGCGGACGACTACATCGTCAAGCCCTTCGAGGTCAAGGAGCTGCTCGCGCGCGTGCACGCCGTGCTGCGCCGCACCGGCGACGACGGCAAGCCCAAGAGCAAGAAGCTCACGTTCGACAAGCTCGTCATCAACCTCGACTCCTATGAGCTGATCGTCGACGGCAAGAAGATCGATACGCCGCCCAAGGAGATGGAGCTGCTGTACCACCTCGCGGCGACGCCCAACCGCGTCTACACCCGCAACCAGCTGCTCGACGAGGTGTGGGGCTTTGACTACTTCGGCGACAGCCGCACCGTCGACGTGCACATCAAGCGCCTGCGCGAGAAGCTCGAGGGCGTGTCCGACAAGTGGGCGCTCAAGACCGTCTGGGGCGTGGGCTATAAGTTCGAAGCGGAAGAGACGTAAGTGAAGAGTATTTATTTCAAAAACTTCGCCGCGACCGCCGTCATGGTCATGTTCAGCTTCCTCATCCTCGGCACGGCGTTCGTGTTCCTCGGCCGCAGCTATGTCATCAGCGAATACCGCGACAACATGGTCTCCAACGCCGAGGAGGTCAGCCACGCCGCGCAGGCGCTCGTGCGCGACGGTGAGCTCTCGAACTGGGACCTGCGCATGGTCATCAGTACCCTGGCGCAGTCGACCGGCAACCACATCTTCATCACGGACACCGACGGGACGATCGTGTCCTGCTCGTGCCGCAACATCGCCTGCGAGCACCTCGGCCGCACGGTCGGCTCGGCGCAGCTGACGCAGCTGCGCAGCGACGGCAAGTTCAACCTCATCACGAACCTCGGCGGGTTTTATGCCTCGCCGCACTACGTCGTCGCGCAGCCGATCACCATCGGCACGGACGCGCGCGTGATCGGCTACGTGTTCGTGGCCACGAACAGCGCCACGATCATCGACGGCTGGCGAACGTTCGTGTGGGTGTTTCTCGCCGCGTCTGCCGCCGTGATGATGATCGCGCTGCTGCTCTCGCTCGTGACGAGCAAGCGTATGGCTCAGCCGCTCGACGAGATGGCCGTCGCGGCCAAGAAGTTCGCCCACGGCGACTTTTCCGCCCGCGTCACGGACGACGGACGCACCGACGAGGTCGGCGCGCTCATCTCGGCCTTCAACACCATGGCCGACTCCCTTGAGACGAGCGAGCAGCGCCGCAACGCCTTCATCGCCAACGTCTCGCACGAGCTCAAGACCCCCATGACCACCATCGCCGGCTTTGCCGACGGTATTCTCGACGGCACGATCCCCAAGGATCAGGAGGACAAGTACCTCGCCACCATCGCCGACGAGACGCGCCGGCTCTCGCGCCTCGTGCGCAGCATGCTCGACATGTCGCGCCTTGAGAGCACGGGCGAGGATCTGACGCGCCGGCGCGAGTTTGACATCTCGGAGAAGATCGTCAGCACCATGCTCAGCTTTGAGGCGCGCGCCAACGACAAGCAGCTCGACGTGGACCTCCAGCTGCCCGAGGACTCCATGCAGGTGCTCGCAGACCCGGACGCCATCACGCGCGTGCTCTATAACCTGATGGACAACGCCGTCAAGTTCGCCGCGCCCGGCAGCACGCTGTGCGTCTCGCTCTGGAAGTCGGAGGGCAAGGCCTACGTCTCCGTGCGCGACCACGGCGAGACCATCCCGCCCGACGACCTGCCGTTCATCTTCGACCGCTTCCACAAGTCCGACCGCAGCCGCAGCCTCGACCGCGACGGCGTGGGGCTCGGATTGTATCTGGTCAAGAGCATCCTCGACGCGCACGGCGAGGACATCGCCGTCACGAGCCGCGACGGTGTGACGGAGTTCGTGTTCACGCTCACGCTCGCAAAGCCCGCGCCCAAGCCCACCGCCAAGCCCGAGAGCACCGGCCGCCGGGGCGGGCGCAAGAGTTCATGATTTGTTCTCGGAATTCATAAAATGTTTGTTTTCCATTCATAAGCAGCACAAAATCACGTGCTATCATCAAATCGTTCCTTGGGAGGGACACCACAATGTACGACAACGTCCGCAAACCGGAGTCCGACTGGTATGAGGCCGGCTACACCGCGCCCCGCACCGATACCGCAGGCACCGGCTGCTACGACTCCTACTGGAGCCCGTCGCAGGCCGCCGCGCCGAAGAAAAAGCCCCATCAGGGGCTGAAGATCACGATGATCATCCTCGGCGTGCTCGTACTCATCATCGCGTCCTGCTATGTGTTCGCCGGCCGCGGCCGGGATTCTATCTCCGTTGACGGCGATCCGGGCCAGCACGGCAGCGTGACGCTCCCCCGCGAGGACACGGACGATGACACCACCGTCACCGGCAAGAACGAGCTGCCGACCGCGCCGACCGATCCGAGCGTGACCATGACACTCCAGCCCGCCGGGGGCAGCGCGCTCACGCTGCAGAGCGTGTATGCCAAGTGCCTGCCGTCCGTCGTCGGCATCCATGCCGACATCAGCCGCAGCGAATACAGCACCGGCACGGGCATCGTGCTCACTGCCGACGGCTACATCGTCACGAATACGCACGTGCTCGACGGCGCCAAGGCCGTCACCGTGACGACCTCGGACGGTACCGAGTACACCGGCAAGCTCGTCGGTGCGGACGCCGTGAGCGACATCGCCGTGCTCAAGATCGAGGCGCAGGGCCTCACGCCCGCCGAATTCGGCGACTCCAGCTCCCTGCAGGTCGGTGACGACGTCGTGTCCATCGGTAACCCGCTCGGCGAACAGCTGCGCTGGACGATGACCAACGGCATCATCTCCGCCATCAACCGCGACATGGTCTATAACGGGCACAGCATGACGCTTCTGCAGACCAATGCCGCCATCAACGAAGGCAACTCCGGCGGCCCGCTCATCAATATGTATGGGCAGGTGATCGGTATCACGAATATGAAGGCCCTGTCCACGGGTGTGGAGGGCATCGGCTTTGCGATCCCGACCGCGTCCATCCGCCCGATCGTCAATGCGCTGCTCGCAGACGGCCGCGTTTCCGGCCGCGTGAGCATCGGCATCACCGTGGGCGCTGTGTCTTCCGCCGCTTCCGAATACTACGATCTGCCCGATGGGCTGTATATCAGCGCCGTCGCCGAGGGCTCGGACGCCGAAAAGCAGGGCATCCAGTCCGGCGATATGCTGCTGGCCGTCAACGGTCAGGCCGTGACCACCACCTATGATGTCAGCGCCGCGAAGGACGGGCTGAAGGTGGGCGACACCGTCACGCTGACCATCTACCGCGACGGCAAAACGTTCGACGTCGACGTCAAGCTCGTCGATACGAACGACATCTCTTAATTTGCTAGTTTCTCCCTCCTCATATTCTCCTCTCTATTGAACGAACCCCAGGCGGCTTGCCGTCTGGGGTTTGTTCTATATTGTGATGGTGTGATGCTGCTGCGTTGTGGAATTGAGCAGCGGGGAAGCCCGAGGGGGCAAGGCCCGCCTCGGGTGGAATGACACGCGCTTGCGCAGCAAGCCGACGAACCCCAGATGGGTAAAACCATCTGGGGTTTGTTCTATGTTTGGGTAAAAATGCTGCTGCTGCGCTGTGAAATTGAGCCGCAGGGGAAGGCTTTCCAGATCCGGACCTTCCGGCGTCCACGGTGATGCACTGCACCCCGTCACGCCAGCGCAGCCGTGAAGCAGTGCCACTCCTCGAGCGTGTCGTGCGCCGTGACGGTGAAGCCCGCGCGCGTGAGCGCGGCGGCCACCTCGTCCTCGCGCCCGTCGATGATGCCCGAGCACACGAACGTGCCGCCCGGGGTGAGAAACGCCGGGGCGAGCGCGGCCAGCGGGATGATGACGTCGGCCACGATGTTCGCCAGCACGATATCATATCCCGTGCCGAGACGGCGGCGCAGGCCGGCGTCGGCAAGAATGTCGCCCGCGCAGACGGTGAACTTGTCGTCATAAAACCCGTTGAGCGCGGCGTTGGCTGCCGCGACCTCCGGGGCTTTGGGGTCAATGTCGCAGCCGGTGACGTGCGCGCAGCCGAGCAGCAGCGCGCCGTGCGCAGCATGGAAACGCCGGAGCAATACTCCGAGTTCGAGGACTCTGTCATTGAAGCGGCAAAAACGCAGGCGCAGCGCATCATCGACGACGCCAGGCGCCAGGGGGACGCCAACTTTGACAAGCTGATGGAGGGCCACCGGGGCGACCCGCTCATCCCCTACCGGGAAGAGGCCAAGAACCGTCTGGCCCGCAAAATGGCCTCGGTCAAGCAGGACAACCGCAAAAAGCTGCTGGTGTACCGCAGCCAGCTTGTGAACGGCCTGTTTGCCGAAATGGAAGAAGCGCTGGAGGAGTACACCGGGACACCCGCTTATGCCCAGCGCGTGGCGGACGCGCTGGCCAGGCGTGCACCGGAAATTTCCGGCAAATGCACGGTGCGCCTGCGCCGTGCCGACGAGGCGCTGCTGGCCCCCGTGGTGAAAAAGGCCCTGCCCTCGGCGGATATCGCCGTGGACGGTTCCATCCGTCTGGGCGGCGTCAAGCTGGAAACACAGCATATCCTGTACGACGAAACGCTGGATTTCGCCGCCGCAGCCGAGCGCGCCGCCTTTTTGACGCGCTGCAAGCTGCGGGTGGAGTAACGCGCGCCGCGCCCATC
>OFMP01001487.1_pt1 | contig 12021 bp, 9 predicted proteins | sample 1541841 | NCBI WGS metagenome assembly OFMP01 (sample SAMN04209226, study PRJEB22552) | human gut metagenome | biome: gut; material: feces | host: Homo sapiens | place: USA: Oklahoma
GCTTGCGGGCGTAGGTGTCTAACAGATGGTCGATCTTCTCATGGTACATGGGGTCCACCCGGGATTTCTGCTGTTCCGCTATGGCGGCGGCCTTGTCCACCATTGCCCGGTATTCCGCCGTTGCGCTCCCTTCCTTGTAGTCGGAAAAGCTGTTCATTTCTTTTGCCCGGCGGGCGGCTCCTTCATTGATAGGGTAATAGTTGATGGTATGCACCTCCTTCATGCTTCGGGCCATGCTGGCCCGAAGTCTTACCGTTCTTCATGGGAAGGCTCCGCCTTGTCCTTTTTCGGAGCGGGCGGGGCTTCTTGAAACCGTTTGAGTGCAGCGAGAATGGAGTGGACAGGCTCGGCCTTTTCAGGATAGGCAAATATCCGGTGTTCCGGCGGAATGTCCTGCGGCCCGTGGTAATACTCCTTGAAGCCCTCCGGGACTGCCGACACATACCCACCGGGAGCGAATACGCCGCCCTCGTTGATACGCACATCCCGCCCGTATGCTTCATAATCGAAGTAGTTCTGAATGTGCTCCGGTATGTCGATAGTCCCAAGCTCGTCGGCGTAAAGACGGCCCAGCCCTTCATCATCGGAAATATCCGGGTAAAAGCGGTAAAGGTCAAGGTTCTGCGTCAGGTTTATCAAATCCTTCACGCTCCTTGTGTGGTTTCCCAAGACAAGAGCGGCTTCAAAGGTTTCCAGTCCGCCCTTATCCCGTACTTCCAGCAGGGCGTGGCCCAGCTCGTTCAGCTCGTCGATGTTCTCACATTCGTAGAGATGATCGTAGAGCCCCAGCACATCACTGTCAAAGCTGGTAAAGAACACTTCGCTGTACCGTTTCCCGTCTATCCCGATTTTGGCAAGGGCGGCCTGCAACTCCTGTGTCGTCATGGGGAAATGTACCGTTGTCCCTACCTCGATCCCCATTAAGGGGTATAGGGCTGTATTGGTTATATAGGCTTCAAACATGGGCTCATTCCTCCTTTCCGGCCCGGTCAGCCAGCACCTCATAAATCCCGGCCATAATGTAATCGGCGCAAGGGAGGGCAATCGCATTTCCCAGCGCCTTGTAGCGTTGCAGAGGCCGGATCTCCACGCCGTCCGCCCCGTACTTTGTCCAGCCCTCTGGCAGCCCCATCAGCCGTTCGCTTTCCGTTTCCGTCAGAAAACGGATACAGCCGCCCTTCGGGTCGCCCTCATACCAGAAGGCAAAGGGCGTTACATCACTGGCTAAAAGAGTGGGAAAAGGGTCAGTTGGTAATCCGAAGCTGTTTCGGAAGGCCGTTTCTTCCTGCCTTTTTGCCGCTCCCCGCATACGGAAGCACTGAAAGGGGTGGATGACTGGTATCTGCCGCCCTGTTTCAAAAGAAGCTGTTCGATCTCCTTCGGCGGCGGCCCGCCCGCCCTCTCCGCAAGGCGGAGGAAGTGGGAGCATTGGACGGGGCTTAAATAGTATGTCTGCGGCACGTCTGCCTCCAAAATCCGCCACGACGAAAATCCGCTGCCTTCGTGCCAGCCTTCGGGAGCCTGCCCAATACTGGGCGTCCATGAGCCGCCAGCACACATCAGGCGTTCCCCCTCGCACCATTCCGGCGTTTCCCCATCTTCCCGAAGGAGGCATTGGAACTTCGGTGTCCGAGAAGGCGGATAGGACGGCTCTAAAGTCCATCCGGTCATTTGTAGAAAACGCTCCCATGACGTTTTCCCAAACAGCGATAGCTGGATATAGGTTATCAGTAGCATCCCTCATTTCCTGTATGATACGAAACGCCTGATAGAACAGGCTTGATTTTGCCCCGGCAAGGCCGGAGCGGTTGCCGATCAGAGAAAGGTTCTGACAGGGGGAACCGAAGGTAATTATATGGACAGGTGGGATTTTCCCGCCGTCCACCTTCGTAATATCCCCCAAATGCACCATGTCGGGAAAGTGCCTTTTGGTTATGGAGATGGGCGCTTTTTCAATCTCACTGGCCCATACCGGACGGATACCGCACCGGGAAGCAGCCAGAGGGAACACGCCGATCCCGTCGAAAAGGCTTCCCAGCTTAATGTCCGGCATGGCCCGGGGTGCCGTGGCCCTTCACGGCAAGCACCCCTTCCAGCGTTGTCGCCGCAATGCCCAGCCGTCCGGCAACCGCAATATCGTTTTTCACATCCTCGTCCACAGCGCTGCCGCAGACGATCAGGGTGTGGGAGCGCCGCAGCATATCCCGGCGCATATCAATCCCGGCCTTATGTTCCTCGGGAACGCTGTCATTCAAAAACAGCGGCAGGTACAAGAGCGGGCAGATCGGGGAAAAGCCCGCCTCATAAGTAAGACGGCAGTAGTGGGCCGCCAGCTCCATATCAACATCCGGCTCGCCGCTCCATGCGGCAGTCAGGTATGCTAAAGGTCGTTTCATTGGTTGAGCCTCCATTTCTGTTTTGGTTTAGGGAAAAGCAAGAGTTCGCCCAACCCCTCCGCCCCTTCCCCCGGGAAGGGGAACGGCTCTGGAGAATTTATATCCCCGTCGCTTGACCGGGAAAAAGCATAACCGGGAGAAATCCGTCAAGGGTGCCTCTGGCACCGCCTGCGGCGGCGCTGCCCTTGACTGATTTTCCCGGCTATGCTACGGAATAACTGGCGACGGGGAATAATTTATATCTCCAGAGCTTCGGGGCGCGGGGCAGAGCCCCGCAATCCTCGGGCCATGCTGACCCGAAGTTTGGGCTTACTTTTCCTGTTCGGTTTTCTTCTCCGGCTTTTCGTGTTCCTTCTGCTGACCCTTCCAGTCGTCCAGCAGCTTGATGATCTGGTCCTTCATTTCCCTCGGCGTAGTTTCCTTGCCGAAATACTTGCTCAGTTCCGCACCTGTCAAAATCACTTTGTCTACCTCCTTTTTGTCCTCCATCATAATGCCGTCGATCACATCCCCGTTGAGCAGCTTCTTTTCGTCCAGCTCACGCATACGCTTTGCCTGCGCCTGCGAAGGAGAGGACTGCTGGCTGTCAATGGCAACGGCGATATAGTTCTGGTTCTTTTTGCTGACATAGGAAAGCTCCACCGCCGTAGTAAAGCCCAGCTTTTTTTCATCCATCAACTTCATCAGGTCGGGAACCAGCTCATTGAGACGGATATACCGCTGCACCTGCTTGACCGCCATCTTATTGCGCTCGGCCACGATCTCGTTGGAGCGTTTGCCAGCGTCCTTCGGGTCAATCTGGCCCGAAGTGCGGGAGCCCTGGTGCTTGATGGCCTCAAGCTGCATTTTCAAGGCTTTGGCCCGCTCACTGGGGAGGATTTCTTCACGCTGGTTCAGATTGTCCTCGACCATCTGGGTGATGGCTTCATCGTCTGTCAGGTTTCGGACGATACAGGGCATATCCGCATATCCGGCAAGCTCACTGGCTTTCTGGCGGCGGTGGCCGGACACGATCTCATAGCCGCCATCCTCACGGGGACGGACGATAGCGGGCTGAGTCACGCCCTTGTCCTTGACGCTGGACACCATAGCCCGCATTTCTTCATCATCCCGGACTTCAAAGGGATGGTTTTTGAAGGCGTGGAGCTCGTTCAGCTTGATATAGACGATCTGCTCCTTGCCCCGGCGTGGTGCATCCTTCGGCTTTTCGGGTTCCTTCGGAGTGGGAGCGGTCTGCACCGTTGGAGCCGTTTTTTTCTCCGGTTCCTTTTTGACCGCCTTTTCCGGTTTCTGTGCGGGAGCTTTGGGCTTCGGGGCTGCGGCCTTGTCCTTATCTGCTTTCGGGGGACGGCCCCGGCGCTTCGGCTGTTCCGGCTCTTTGGGTTTTTCCTCTGCTTTTTTCGGAGCCTCCGGCTGCTTTTCCGGTTTCTCCACTTTTGCCGGGTCAGGCTTTTCCACGCCGGGAGTTGCCGCCCGTTCCTCGGCTTTCTTTTCCTTCATAATTTCAGCGAAGTTATAGACAGAAACCTGTGGGTTCTTTACCTCCGGTTCCGTCTTTTTTTCCGGCTCCGGGGAAACGGAAACCTTCTCCGGCTCTTTTGGGGGAGCGGGAGGCGTTTCCTTGCCCGGCCCGCTATCCGTTACCGGCTGTTCCGGCGTTTTTGTGGTTTTATCATCTGCCATAAGCATTTACCTCCTGTTTTTTGGCATGAAAAAAGGGGCTCAACTTTTCAGTCAAGCCCCCGTGGGAAGTTCCTCCTTTCTCCGCCATGATACAAAAATACCGCCCGTAGTCTCGTTTGGGCGGTACTTTGTGTAAGATTGGCAGTCCATTATTAAGTTTTTTATTATGTTCCCTTTGTACACCGTTGCAAACCGCCCCAAAACATCAGTTTTGAGGCGGTTCTTGGTCCGAGTGTAATTATAGGACTTGGAAAAGTCCAGTCATATCAATGGTTTGTAGGCAGCAAGCAAGGTGCTTTATCCAATCAAATCATATAATTGGAAACATCCTCCGCCTTTTTGCCTTTTTCCAAGGAATCAAACTGTGCCCTGATTTGCTCATTCACATCTGCGGACATAGCAGGGATCCGTTTTAGATCTTCCTCTTTCATGTAGAGATCAGCAATATCTTCCTTGTCTCCACATTGAGGAAAAAGGACGACCCAGCAACCGTCTTTAGGTTCATCCTCCCAGATGATCCCTTGCATTCCCTTGTGAACACCTTCTTTTGCATAGCTGTCTTTTTCTACAATCACTTCTACACAATCCATCATCTTCATTTTATTTTCCTCCGTACGGCGTGTTCAATTTGAGTTTTCCGTTCGGCATAATCATCCATCCCGTAATAAATGATACGCTGACTGATCCGTCTTTTCTGGGAATCGTAACTCTGATGTTAATTCGCTGGCCTCGTCTGTCTAATTTACCTAACGTATAGTCACCGGATAGGTACTTTTTAAGTGCCTGTTTCTCGATTTCGTTTTTAAGCCAAACGGAATCCAAAACAGAATAGCCCCAACTTTCAAATGCTCGATTTTTTCCATGCCTATACGTATTTTCTGGGTCAAATAGATAGGGGTCAAATTTTCTGTAATCACTATATGATGTTGCATTCATCAAAACCATGGCATAAGGAATTGGGTCTAATGTACAATGGCAGTAGGGATGATGTGGACAGGGCGGCGCATTTCCTTCCAAAAACCAGCAACCATCCAGTATCAAGCACTCTTCACAGTGGGTTTCGCCCTCTGAATGGTGCGTCCATTGGACCCAGCTCGGTAGTCCGGCACCCTTTTGTATTGTACTGAAACATTGTTTATAGTACAACAGTTATTCCCCCTTTTGAAAGTACAAAAATCACTCTTTGCAGATAGAGGGGAATAAGCAAAAAATTGCACGTTTCCATACAACTATCACGGCACAATTTAAAAAATAAAAAATCGGAGTACCACGAAGGATACTCCGATGGTCCGAGTGTCATTTAAGGATCTGTGGAAATTCAGTAGTATCAATGGTTTGCAAGCAGCAAGCAAGGCTTTCATCTTAAATATAGAATAGAACAAATTTATGATGCTGGAATTTATAATGGTTGTTTCAAGAATATAAATCTGATACCAGCCTTTTTAAGATAGACCACATAGTGAGTACATTTTCGTGGCTTACTTTTTCACTCATTCGGAGTTCTTTTGCTGGATGAACCACATTTCTATAATCTCGAATATAATGCCCTAAATGATAGCTGTTTTTATTAAGTATCCCTTTTTGATCAGCAACATATAGCAATTCGTTTAATCCCATTTCATTTACAGGATAATTCTGAGCTTTTTTCCCTTTGCTTATTGGACTAATGTCATATTTCTGAATTCCCTGTTCTTTGAGTTTTAGCATTAGCAAAGCTTCTATGATACTACCAGACATAATGGTAGCCATTTTATCTTGCTTGGCAACAACTGCTATGGCACATTCCCATATGTCTCGCTGAAGAATAATACACATTTCGCTGTCTTGAATGGATAATAATTTGCGGCGAAACTGATCGGTGTATCCGATTTCTTCCAACGAATCCATAGATATAGCATCGCTAGTCGCAAGAACTTTCTCTTCTGTATCCCTATAAATCAATTCTCGTATACGAGCTAAATTGTTTTGATGAATTTCGTCCTTGGGATCAATAAAATTTGCTCGCTCATAACAATCCAAAGCCTTGTGAAGTTCTCCCGCATGTTCATAACGCACACCCAAATTGTTTATAGCAGATGAATTATTGGGTTCATTCTTTACAAGAGCTTCATAAATAGCAGTCGCCCGTGGTTGCTCTTTTTCGCCATAAGCATACGCACATTCAAACGCACAACCGCTGCTAAGTATGTCAGAAAGCGACAGATATTGAGCAAGTTCCCGATTTAAATCATACTGCTTTATTTCATGTAATCGCTTAACGAGAGTTGTAAAGATGGAAGAAACAAATTGCGAAGAAGTGTATTCGTCGTTTTGCAAATGCTCAATCGTCTTTTGGGCTATGCGGCATATTTCTGGATTAGTAGCATTGTCTGAAATTTCAGAAAAGAAAACTTCGCTATCTTCTGGAAGTTGATAATATTTTAAAAATTCCCAGAGTATATCATATGCATCTTCAAATTGCTTGAAATGACACTTCATTTGGTACGCAGCAGCAGCAACTTCCTTACTAAAATTTGTTTTCAAAAATCGAGTTAACGTAGCTACATCGGATTTTTTATAGCGATAGATATCATATATTTCAGAGGCTGAGTATAGATAAAGTGAATACAATACTCCGGCCTTTAGTTTTCGAGGAGCATCTTGAGTAAAGGCGGCTAAAATACTTTTAAATATAATTTGATAAAGTGATTCAAACGATATTGATATCCACAGAGGTTGCGGCCACCCATCAAGATCAGTAATAGCATTGCTGATAGGTATTCTATCAAAGAATTCTGTTGCCTTTAGAAGGTTGCCACATTTTAGCTCCGCATAAATCAATCCTAAATAATGTGAGTAAGCAAAGATATTGTCTATATCAGTACATATTACATTTTCCAACAGTTGTTCAGCCTTAGAGTAGTCGGGGCTATCAGCAAATAAGTAGGCGTAGGCTTTGATTAAATTCAAGTAGTTCTGTTCTTCTTCACTAAGGGTAGATCCATGTTCAAGTTGAACGATAAAGGGAATAATTTCATTCCATTGGCCTGTAGATATTAGTTGTGAGATTACCTCGCTTATTAGTTTAATATCGTTTATACCACTTTTCTTAACAAGCCCAATAACGCCATTTTTATCGGGGGATAGACGCAATAAAGAAAATAAAATTTCAGCATCTTTGGGAAAACGAGCGATGCCTTTTTTCAAATAATTGAGTACAACATTAGGATCATTTTCAACTTTAGCATACAGTACATACCCATAAGGGTGAGGATAATTACTATTCAAATTAAGACGCAAATGTCGTTTAGCTTGGCGATCATTTCTTTCCGAGTAGTCACTACAGGTATTAATATATCCAAGCATATAGTGTGCTGTGGCAACTACCCTCTCATTTTCTTCATCTAAAAGCGGCACTAAGGCGTCAACGGCTAACTTGTATTCTTTTTCTTCTATATTCTTAATAATAGGAGTAAACATAGCTATCTATATTCGCTTCCTTCAAAATAATTTTTCAACTCTAAAATACCACATGATCCTAGTGTTTACAAGGAATGCTTAAAATTCCACGCTCTAAACAGAGAGATATATTTCAAAAGCATCTATTTGATGCTCTGGGTGGATAATACACGGGATAAGTTGATATAAAAATTTTATCATGTTTCAAACACCACCCAACGGGACTATGGGCGGCGTTTTCATATATCCCAATGAGAAAGGAGGGGTACTCCACCACAGGCCAGCCATCGGGCTGGCTTTTTCTATTTCACAACGAAGGAGGTTTTTAGGTGGCTGACGATAAAAAGAATATCCCCGACGCTGGGAAGGTAGGCAATCCTCCCAAGCCGGGAAAAAATGAGCCTGTCAAAGCTGATCCTCCTGTGCAGGATCAGTCCGCCCCGGCCAAGGCGGAGGCTCCCGTGGTAGAAGGTGCGTCCAAAGTGGTAACGCCCCCTGTGGTGGAGCAACCAGCTCCAGCGGGTAGGGCCGTGGCTCATCTCCTGAAGCACCACATAGTCCCACTGTTCGTTTTGGAGGGCTGCCTGGGTCTGATTGCCCAGCCTGGTGTTGGAGTTCAACTGCTCCGACAGCCGCGCCCCGCCCCGGGTGTGGTGGACCACCTCCGCCCCGGTCAAGTCAGCAAGCATCTGAGGCATATTGTTGGTAAACGTAAAGCTGTTGCCCAGCATGAGGATCCGCATGGCACTGCTCCTTACTCGTTTATTTCACTGCTTTCCACTGCCATTATACACGGCCTCACCGAGAGGGACAAGACCGGGGAAGTGTGAATCGGCCTATCAGATTTTGCGACGCAAGATTCAAAGATAACGCTGCGGCAGCGTAAACTGATCGTGAATAGGTGGTCATGACCCCATATTTTAAGAATTGTGCAGTTTTTTGCCATTTTCCAGAACAAATCGTGGCTGAGATGGACAAGAAATTATATCAACAACGAAAATTCAAAACAAATCCAGGAAAGTGTGTTGACCACATGATTATGTCAAGAATTTGGATATAAAATAAGTCCCAATTCTTTTGTGCGTTCCCATCCAGGCAAATACCTTGGCGTTGTGGGAACTGTAAAGCAGTAGGAATACAAAAGAGAACTGGGAGTAAAACAAAAAGAGTAAAATTCTGCTTGGTGAAAAACTGAGGCAGACATAAAAAGAGGGCCTGATGGTCCTCTTTTTATTCTCCTATTCGGTCAACTGAAAGCTCATGTCAATTAGAGGGAATATATCTTCCCAGCAGGCACAGAACCGTTCACCAGGACCGTGATCCAATGTTCCTCATTCATGTAATAATAGCCCGGCAGAAACTGCTTGGTGCCCAACAGCAGCCCTTTCATCAGCGGGTCACCATTTATCGGCGTAGTCCTCGCCGTGCAGTCTGTGGGGGCTTTCTGGGCAGTTCCAGCAAGAACGCAACAAACCACACTCTTTGCTGTCCCGGTGGCAGATCTCCACATTATTGGGACTCTTGGACTACAGGTATTCCAGCTCGTTGCCGAACTGCTCCTTGATGTAGGTCCACACTGTGGCTGTAACGCTTCCAGCGGTCATACTTGTCCTTCCCTGCCAATTCCCACTTCACTTCATGGGGAATGGCGATTTTCTCGCTCAGAGGCGGCCGTTCTTTACCTCCGCCAGCTTCTGCGGCATTTCGTTGGTAAAAGTAAAGCTATTGCCCAACATGGGAATGCGCATGTCAATCCACTTTGTCCATTTTCTGTTAATTCGCATTGCATACTGTTGAGTTGTGGAGGGCAAGACCTATTGGATGGATACTTCGCACGGTCACGAGATGGATTGATATTAATTGAGGAAACTATTTAAGAAAGTCAAGTTGTACTTGTTCCCAATATCGAAGAGTAGGCAAAGACTCTTTGATTCTTCCTCTGACGAACATATCATAATCATAACTGCTCATATCATCTGGCGCATCGAAGTCAACAGTATTGCTAAGTGAAATGGCTAATTCCCTTGGGACACCGATTTCAATCATTTTTCGAGTAGAACGCTTGTAAGCACCTGCTTGCAAACAGGCGACCATTGAACTTTTCTCGTTACATATTTCGATGATAGGCTTTATCAACAGCGGAACACTAAAGGACACCGTATCTTGCAACAACTTGATGGTATTCTCAATATGAGTGTCAGCATTATCACCATCGAAATACGGGCCAGAAAGAATCTCGGACAAAGGTTTTTCACTGGACCACTTAATGCATGTGGCACAGAGCAATCCTCTGGCCTGTCCACGCTGATAGTGTTCCGGTATATATTTTTCATACATACTGGAGGTAGATTCGGTATCACGAAGAAACTTCAAAATAGCAGAAAGACGATTTTTTGCTCCTCGCTCCGTTGGATACGAGGGAACTTTACCGTTAAACTTACAGTAAATATCATTTAAAATAAAGGGATCCCAGTATCTATTCCGTAAACAAATATGCTTTGGAACCGAAAGCGTATTCAATTTATGTATGATTGCTGCAACCTGCTTAGGAGTCAATTGAACGCCTGTTTCTGCCATGCGGCTTCTGGCACCTTTTCCGTATCGCAAAACAGATTGTCGGATATACGTTACTAAATAACCATATGCGCGCATATTACGGTTTACCAAGGTCTCAGAACTTATAGCATCAACTATTTCCTCACGATATTCTTCGAACTTGTCTTGGTAAGATGCAGAAATTTCTTTTTCCGAATCCTCAAACAGAGACTGTTGCTCATATCCATCAGTTTCCTGAAACTCACCTTCGTCCAAGACGATTGTGCGGCCAACAAAATCTTTTAATAGCCGCCCGGCTCGTCCTCGAAGATTGGCCATTTCATAGCTTGTTAGTTCTGTAGAATCACTTCTGCGTTGCCGATATAGGTGTGGATTACGTATTATGATATTTTTGGCCGGCAAATTGACACCCTGCATTAACGTGGTAGTACACACTACATTAGAGATTATCTTTTGGCGAATTGCTTTTTCAAGAGTTCGACGGACATGAACTGGAAGCTTACCATGATGGTATGCAACGCCGCTTTCTAATGTAGAACACAAGGCATAATTTTCGTGGACACTCTCTTTATAGTATTCAATAAGATCCGTTGTTTTGAAGTTAGGCTCTTGCTTGGTGCTATGTGATAATGCCTTGGCTATTTCTCGGGCGGCAGTAGAGGTAGGAGCAAACACGATGTTTTGATTATCTGTCAGACGATTCGTAATTGTACAGAGATAATTCAGATATTCAGGTGACAGAGATGATGAACCATACCCCGCAATAAACGAAGTGTGTATAATCTTTTCCTCATACGGCTGAGAGAATAGTGTGCTATACTGTCTTAGGTAATAGTTTTTTCCATCCTTTTTAATACTGTATGTTAGGCTCAGTACGGGGCTACATAATGTTACTATTTCGACGGTTTTGCTTCCAAATAGTGTTTCACCAAGTTGCGCCATACGATTAATACGTGGACCAGATATTATTATTTGTTCAATATTGGGAGAGTGACGCAACTCTTGCAAAGTATCAAAAAGTATCTTTGCGCGGATGTCGGTATCATCAACGATGCGTTCTATATTCTGAATTTCGTCCACAATCAAGATGGTTTTCTGTGGCATACCACTAAATTCATCCGTAGAAAGTGCAGATATGGCTTTTTCTTGGGTCCATACATAAATAGTATGTTTTGCTTGAGATTCCCCGACTTCGAGATTATTTGTAATAAGATAATCTTCTATCCCTACTTTTGTAAGCATTGAGTTATAGTCTTCGGTAAAGTACAGTTTACAAGGGACTACACAGGGTAGGTATCTGACGGGAGGGGTGCCGCCAGTCAGATTTTCCATGTGATGTTCAAGCTGTCGCTTGTGGCGGCTATGGTGGTGATCATCAAATCCACCACACGCCGCTTGTCATCAAAAGATACATTCTCCCAGGTATCGAGGTAGCCGGAAATCTGGCTGACCTGTTCCGGGCTGATGGCCTCCACAGTCAACTCCGCTATCCTTGCCAGAAGTTCCTGCTTGCGCCCGTCCAGTTCCGCTATCTTCACATTCACATAGGAGAACAGGACATTGTTTGCCCCCGTCAGACTGTCCACCAGCTTTTCAATCTCGCTGTCTACATGGGCAAGTTCCACTTGCAGGGCGGCGATTTTCGGGTTTGCCTTTGCCGCTTTCTTTTTTCCTGTCAGCGTCTTGTAGCTTGCCAGCTTCTTTACCATCTGCTGATAAACAACCGCTTCCAGTTCCGAAGTGATGATTTTCCCACAGCCAGGACAGCTTTTATTGTCCAGCCGTTTCGTGCAGCGGAGATACTGTTTGCCGGAGGGATTGTAGATACTCATAAGAGCATACCCGCAATTCCCGCACTTGATTTTTCCTGCCAGCCATGTGTGGGTGGCTTTCCGGGCAGACTGGATTTTCATGTTGTTCATCAGCTTCTTGCGGCAGGTCAGCCAGA
>OFMP01001496.1_pt1 | contig 11947 bp, 10 predicted proteins | sample 1541841 | NCBI WGS metagenome assembly OFMP01 (sample SAMN04209226, study PRJEB22552) | human gut metagenome | biome: gut; material: feces | host: Homo sapiens | place: USA: Oklahoma
AAACAAACGGAATCAACCACGGACCTGTATCTGATGCGCTGGGCATCTACGGATCTCCTTCGATTGCTGAAGAATCTCTTGTTGCCAGAGATTGTCTGCTGGCGCTTCGTTCCGGTGCACAGGTCGTGATCCAGCATATCAGCTCCGGACAGTCCGTTGAACTGGTACGTACCTTTAAAGCTATGGGAGCAAATCTGCATGCAGAAGCAACTCCGCATCATTTCACTTTGACAGATGAAGCTGTATTAAAATACGGCGCACTTGCCAAGATGAACCCACCGCTTCGTACAGAAAATGACCGCCTTGCTATCATCGAAGGTCTCAAAGACGGTACGATCGATCTGATTGCTACAGACCACGCGCCACACAGTACGGAAGAGAAATCCCGTCCTATCACACAAACACCAAGCGGTATTATTGGTCTTGAGACTTCCCTTGCTCTCGGAATCACTTCCCTTGTACGTCCGGGACACCTGACATTAAGCCAGCTGATCGAGAAGATGACGATCAATCCTGCCAGCCTGTATCACCTGCCGTGCGGTTCTGTCGCAGAAGGAAAATCAGCTGATCTTGTACTGTTTGATCCGAATGAGAAATGGACTCCTGAGACTTATGCTTCTAAGTCTTCTAATTCTCCTTTTACCGGATGGGAATTGTATGGAAAAGTAAAATATACAATCTGTGATGGAAAGATTGTATACAAGGATTAATCTAAGAGGTCCCCTGCGGAATCTTTCATTTCCGCAGGGGACCTCTTCTTTGCTCATTAATCCTCGATCGCTGTTACTGTATAATCTTTGTCTTCGACTGTCTTTTTCAGCACTTCATTACTGATTTCGGAATTCAGTGTCACAACTGCTGTTCCGGCCTCATGGCTGACTTCTGCTGTATCAACCTGCTCAAGTGCCTCGAGAGCTTTCTTCACAGCCGCTTCACAGTGTCCACACATCATTCCTTCGATTTTCATTGTCTTTGTCATCTTTGTCTCCTCCTTGTTTTCTGACTCATTTTTGTCTGCTAAGACAATATCTGAAACAGTATTTTCTGCTGTTTCTACCTTTTTCATCTTTCTTTTTCTGTCTTTTCTGGCATCGTACATTTTAAACAGATTCAGTCTCAATGCATTTGTTACTACACAGAAACTGGACAGGCTCATTGCCGCCGCTCCGAACATCGGATTTAATTTCCAACCAAAGACCGGGATCCAGATTCCTGCTGCCAGTGGAATTCCTATCGCATTATAGAAAAATGCCCAGAACAGATTCTCATGAATGTTGCGCAATGTTGCACGGCTCATACGGATTGCCGCCGGCACGTCACTTAACCGGCTCTTCATCAGCACAACATCCGCTGCATCGATTGCAATATCTGTTCCCGCTCCAATGGCAATTCCCATATCTGCCCTGGTCAGTGCCGGTGCATCATTGATACCGTCACCTACCATCGCAACCTTTCCTTTTTCTTTCAGCTTGCGGATCACCTGTTCTTTTCCTTCCGGAAGAACACCTGCGATCACTTCATCCACACCTGCCTGCTCACCAATTGCCTTCGCTGTACGCTCATTATCTCCGGTCAGCATAACAACATGGATTCCCATATTCTGAAGTTCTTTCACTGCCTGTGGACTATCTTCCTTGATCACATCCGCAACTGCGATCATGCCAAGGAACTGCTTATTCCTTCCAAAGAACAGCGGTGTCTTTCCCTGCTGTGCCAACCGTTCTGCCTGTTCTTTTATGCTGGCAGAAATCTTCATTTTTTCAGAAATGAATTTAAAATTGCCTCCGTACAGCCAGTCCTCTCCAAGTTTTCCTGACAGACCATTTCCCGGAACTGCCTGAAACTGTGTAATTTCACTTTTCTGCTCTGCTTCCCCATTTTCTTCTGCCTTTGCAAGAATTGCCCGGGCAAGCGGATGCTCACTTTTCTTCTCCAATGCATTTGCAAAAAATAATAATTCATGTTCTGTCATTCCGTCCGCAGGGAGCAGATCCGTCACCTTCGGTTCTCCACTTGTGATCGTTCCTGTCTTATCCAGTGCAACAATCTCCGTCTTTCCTGTCTCTTCCAGCGAAACAGCTGTCTTAAACATGATTCCATTCTTCGCGCCCATTCCATTTCCAACCATAATTGCAACCGGAGTGGCCAGACCTAATGCACACGGACAGCTGATCACCAGAACAGAAATTCCCCTTGCAAGTGCAAATCCAACAGGCTCTCCGACAAGCAGCCATACGATCATTGTGACGACTGCAATAGAAATAACTGCCGGAACAAATACTCCTGAAACTTTATCTGCCACTTTGGCAATTGGCGCTTTTGTTGCTGCCGCATCACTTACCATCTGAATAATCTGTGATAATGTCGTATCCTCGCCAACTCTTGTCGCCTCGCAGCGCAGAAAACCTGACTGATTCATCGTAGCCGCAGACACTTTATCCCCTTCTGCTTTATCTACCGGTATACTCTCTCCGGTCAGGGCAGCTTCATCTACTGCACTGTTTCCTTCCAGAACAATTCCATCCACCGGAATATTCTCCCCCGGTCTTACAACAAACTGATCTCCTCTTCTCACCTGGTCAATCGAAACTTCCTGTTCTTTTCCATCACGCAGGAGCGTTGCTGTCTTTGGTGCCAGCTTCATGAGGCTTTTTAATGCATCTGTTGTCTTTCCCTTTGAATGCGCTTCAAGCATCTTTCCAACTGTGATCAACGTTAAAATCATTGCTGCTGATTCAAAATAAAATTCATGCATCAGCTCCATCACATGATCCATATCGCCTGCCGTCTGCGCTGCTGTCATAGCGAATAATGCATACACGCTATATCCATAAGATGCACCTGCACCAAGTGCAACCAGCGTATCCATATTTGGTGCTCTATGAATCATGCCTTTCCATCCACTGATAAAAAACTTCTGATTGATCACCATAACGATTGTCGTTAGCAGGAGCTGCGCCAGCCCCATCGCCACATGATTTCCTTCCAGAAATACCGGAAGTGGCCAGCCCCACATCATATGCCCCATTGACAGATACATGAGCGGAATCAAAAAACACAAAGAAGCGATCAGACGCCTTTTCATCTTCGGTGTCTCCCTGTCTTTCAACGCATCTTCCGCACAGTTCTGCTCACTTTGATTCATCCCATGCCCTTCATTCTTTGCAGATTTCAACGTTGCCCCATATCCAGCTTCCTCAACAGCCGCAATAACCGCATCTACTGTTGCTGTGCCTTCCACTCCCATGGAATTCGTCAGAAGACTGACTGAACAGTTCTCTACTCCGGGGACTTTTCCAACCGCTTTCTCAACACGGGCACTGCAGGCTGCACAACTCATTCCCGTCACATTATATTGTTCCATCTTACTCCTCCTTCAAGTTGTGATCCGGACTTTTTGTGCCAGATCTCTCTTCAGATCTTTTATCGCATCAATTTCTGAAGTGTCGTCACGAGCTCGTCAATCGTTTCATCTTTTCCGTCCCGGATATCATCTGCCACACATGTCCGGATATGGTTTGCCAAAAGCACTTTATTGAAACTATTCAGAGCCGCATTCACCGCAGATACCTGAATCAGAATATCCGGACAATACGCGCCTTCTTCAACCATCCTTCGAACTCCCCTGACTTGTCCTTCAATTCTACTCAGACGATTCATCAGATCTTTATATTCTTTTTCCGGTCGATCCTTTGTCTTGTGACAACATCCCGGACAGACTTTCTTTTCTTCCATTGTATTTCTCCTGTCGTATAACCCCCAGGGGGTATATTTTCTAATTATTAATATATACCCCCTACAGGTATATTTCAAGTGCTTTTTAACAAAAAGTTACTGTTCATGCTACGTGCGGTTGCTGCTTACGCTATATGCGGCCGGCAACAACAAAGAAGCTGTCATGGAACATTTCACAATTGTATCTATGTTCCATGCAGCTTCTCTGCAATCCATTATTATGTTCGTTATTATATTTCCTGACAAATCTGTCTTATTCTACACTCTTGAGTGATTCAACCATGTTAATCTTCTTTAACTTAAAATACATCACTCCATTGACAAACAATGAAAAAGCCACTGTCAGAAGAAAGGCATACAGGAAACTCGGTGGATCGATATTTCGTCCAAACATAACCGAATCAATCTCCACTGTCTCAACAATAAAGCGGTGCAGAATTTTTCCGATCAACAATCCCGCCAGTGCCCCAATCAAGGTCAGCAGGATATTCTCTCTGTAAACATAAGAAGAAACTTCCTTGTCATAAAATCCAAGTACCTTTAATGTTGCCAGTTCTCTCTTGCGCTCTGTAATGTTAATATTATTCAGATTATACAGCACTACAAATGCCAGCATTCCTGCTGAAATAATCAATACAATAATCACGATGTCCAGACTCTCCAGCATATGATCCACCTGCTTTTTCAGGCTTGTCGTATAGCTGATGCTAAGTGTTCCATCACACCTCATTATATTTTCGCCGACATCCTTTGCCTCCTCTGTTGTACGGTCCTGAGTTCTATAATAAATTGAATTATAGGCCGGAGCCTCACCGAATGTCTTTTCATAGACTTCAGATGTCATATAGAGATAATGTCCCATATAGTTCTCACAGATTGCGCTGATCAAGACTGTTTTCTCTCCATCATCTGTATCAATCGTTAATTTATCACCGACATTGACTTTCAGCAGTTTCGCTGCTTTTTCAGTCAGGATTGCTCCTTTATCATCCAATGAATAAATTTCTTTTGTCTTCCGATCCCGGATCACGACAAACTTTTTGAATGCTTCCACATCTTTTGGTACATCTAAATAAACTTCCTGAGAAGACTCTCCTGAACTGATCTCAATATTTTTCAAAAGATTTTCTGCTGTCACTGATACCTTCTTATCCGTATCCAGTTCTTTCTGAACCTCAATTCTCTCTTCTTCTGTCACATCTTCCTTTAAAATAACGTCTCCATCATAAAGCTGAATCTGTTCGTATTGAAGCGGAACGATTGCTGAAATAGAATCTTTTAATCCAAACCCAAACAACATCATGCCCATACAACCGCCAATTCCAAATACTGTCATGAAGAAGCGTTTTTTATACCGCACCAGATTACGCACGGTCGATTTCCATGTAAAATTCAGATTTTTCCAGATAAACGGAACTCGTTCCAGAAATACTCGTTTTCCCTGTTTTGGTGTCGGCGGACGCATTAATTCTGCTGCCTGCTCTCGTAATTCTTTCATACATGAGAACAGTGTTGCGATTACTGTACATGCAAGTGCCGCTGCACATGCTGTTACAGCATAATACAAATTATACGGGATCACAACATCATGCATATGACGATACATGATCTTATATGCAGTGATAATGATATATGGAATTATCTTTTCTCCAATCAGAATTCCGAAAACACCACCGGTTAATGTCGCAAGGATCGCATACCAGAGATATTTTCCGACAATTGAAGTATTTCCATATCCGAGAGCCTTCAAAGTACCGATCTGCGTTCTCTCCTCCTCTACCATTCGTGTCATTGTTGTCAGACTGATCAATGCTGCAACAAGGAAGAAAATAAGTGGGAACACTTTACCGATTGCCCGCATACGGTCTGCATTATCTCCGTATCCACTGTATTCTGTCAGATTGTTCCGATCATAAACATACCACTTTGGCTTTTCAAGATCATCAATCTTCTGCTGTGCTTTCGCAAGCTCTTCTCTTGCTTCTGTAATCTGCCGCTCTCCATCCTCAATCTTCTTCTGAGCTTCTATACGACCTTCCTCATACACTGCCCAACCGTCTTCCAGCTCCTTTGTTCCGCTGCTTAACTGCTGCTGTGCCTCCTCAATCTTCTTCTGTCCCTCACTGATCTGCTTCCATCCGCTATCAATCTGCTGCTGACCGGACGTAATCTGCGCCTTTGCCTGATCTATCTGCCGACTTGCGGTAAGGATTGCAGCATCTCCCTGTGTCAACACATCCGTCAGTTTCTGTATATTATCCTGCAATACCGGAATACCTTCTTCAATCTGAGCTATCCCGGCTTCAACTGCTGGAAGCCCTTCGTTAATCTGCGTCAATCCGGCTTCGATCTTTGTCTGGTTTTTCTGAATCTCCGCTTCGGCAGCTTTCGCCTCCAGTTCCATTTTATCCAGATTTGCTTTCAATTCAGTCAACTTCTCTTCCATTGCTGTTTTTTCAGCTTCCAACTGTTCTAACTGAGCCTTTAATTCTGGATCTTCTTCTCCTGCTTCCTGCTTCCGGTCGTATTCTTCTTTCAGTGCCTCATAGTTCTGTAAAAGAAGTTCATATTGTGTATTTAGTTCTTCATAGGACTGTTTCAACGGCTGATAAATCTGCTGATACGCAGACTGATAGTCTTCTGCCTGTTGCTGCAATTCTTCCTTTGCTTTCAGAAGCTCGTCTTTCTTTTGCTGCATCTGTGTCTGTTGCGCTAAAAGTTCTTGTCTCTGATCTTCCAGACTTTCTTCCTGCTCTTTCAGTTGTGCCAGCTGATTTCTTAATGTTGTAAGTGCAATCTGTTTTTCGCTAAGTTCCTGTGCTCCCTGCTCAACTTGTGCTTTGGACTGATCCAGCTCTTTTTGTTTTGATATCAGAAGATTTCTCGACTGCTCCAGTTCAAGCTTCGAAGCTGCCAGCTGATTTCTTCCTCGTTCAAGCTCTTTCTGCGCTGCATCAAGTTTCTCTCTTGCACTTGCAAGTTCTTCTTCTGCCTCTTTTTTTCCATCCGCCAGATCCTGCTCTGCCTGAGCTAACTCTTCTTGTGCTTCATCCACTTTTTCCTGCGCTGTCGAAGTAATCTCATCATATCTGGCCTGTTCTCTTTCCGCTTTAATTGCCTGAACCTTTTTCAGCACAGAATCCACATGTTCTTCATATTCTTTCGTAAATGCAGTCGCTTCCTTTGCACCTTCAACCTGCACTGTAATCTCTGTATACACATCTAATGAAAATGCTTTCTCCGGAACGCAAAGAAAGGCACTGACACTTCCATTTCCAATTGTTGTACTGCCTCTGTGAAATGCAATATACTCCGGACTGCTGACCGTACCAACAATGGTAAATGTATCTGTCTTAAGTGTATCTTCCAAAGAATCCGAAGTCCCACTCGATAATGTGATCTTATCCCCAATCTTCAGATTTTTTCCATCCAGATAATCTGCATCTATTACACATTCATTTTCCTTTTCCGGAAGCCTGCCATCTTCTAACTGAGCTTGATTCATCTTGTCCTGGAGCGCCATAACATGAACTGCTACCTGGTTTCCTCGAATCGTACAAAGTACATCTGTTGCATAGCTTCCTTCTGCATCCAATACACCATCCACAGCACGAATTGCATCCAGATCATCTTCTGTCAGTCCCATTGTACTCATTACCTGAATATCCATCAGGTTCTTCTCATCGAAATATGCATCTCCTGAATATCTCATATCCGGCTCTGATGCACGGATTCCGGAAAAGAATGCACATCCTATCGCAACAATAAAGAAAATGGATAAAAAACGTCCAAGGCTATGACGGATCTCCATATAAAAGTTTTTTCGTAATGCTTTCTTCATCCACATCCCCTACCATTCAATTTCATCAATCGAAGTCGGATTCTCATTAGATTCTATTCTTGCTACCTGTCCATTTTTTATATGAATCAATCGATCTGCCATCGGCGCAAGTGCCTGATTATGTGTAATGATAATAACTGTCATTCCCTTTTCTCTACACATATTCTGAAGTAATTTCAAAATTGATTTTCCTGTATTGTAATCCAATGCACCTGTTGGCTCATCACAAAGCAAAAGCTTTGGGTTCTTCGCTAATGCTCTCGCGATTGAAACTCGCTGCTGCTCACCGCCGGAAAGCTGTGCCGGAAAATTATTCTTCCGTTCCCCCAGACCAACTTCCTCCAAAACTGCCTGTGCATCCAACGGATCCTTACTGATCTGCAACGCAAGCTCAACATTTTCCAATGCGGTCAGATTCGGCACAAGATTATAAAACTGAAAAACAAATCCGATGTCATCTCTGCGGTATCCTGTCAGCTGTTTGGAATTATAAGCTGTAATATCTTTTCCATCTACATACAGCTTCCCGCTTGTTGCCGTATCCATTCCGCCGAGAATATTAAGCACAGTTGTCTTACCTGCACCACTTGGTCCAACGATTACAACAAGTTCTCCCTGCTCAATCGAAAAGCTGATGTGATCCACTGCATGAATCTCAACTTCACCCATTTTATAAGTTTTCGTGATATCCTGCACTTTAACGAATTCCTTCATCTACATTCTCCTGACTCTTTTTCTCTTCTTCTGCATCTCTCCTGGCAAGCAGTCTGTTGCTCTTTTCTTCGATTCTCTACAGACGCAGTTTCTCCCACTCTTCTCCTGCACCGAATGTCTCATGAAAACGTTCCGGAAGCGGTGTATCCTGGAATAATTTCTTCTGATACTGTACGATCAGACTCGCAGCTAACGGCACTGCACCTGAATATTGCCGTTTCAAAACCTTACAATATTTCTGACATAACGGATCTGGCTTTACACTCATCACTATGTCATGCAATGAATCGTATTTTCCCACTGCCTTCATCCCAAGAAACAACGCTTTTCGCTTTCCAGATGTCGGTGCCAGAAACAGCTTATGATAAAAAACCATCCCTTTTAATGCCTTATAGATCTGCTCGGCTGTTACATCTTTGAAAAATGGTGCGATCACTTCCGCATACTCCATCTTCGGCTGAATGTGCTTTGCTGTCAGATAGCGCAAAGGATCATGATAATCTTCCGTCAGCATCATTCGATCCAGTTCCATCTCAATCTCATTGTGTGAAACTCTTCCGACCTGCATAATTTTTTCAACATAAGGATGGCATTCACTGTCTAAAGCAAAATGACAGATAAATCCATAAATATATGCACGCGCCGCTGCCGGATCTTTTGCTTTCTCAATCACTTCAACAGCATGATGGAAAAACTCATCGGCAAATTGTTCATGAAGTGTATGCCCCTGTTCATTCACCGGATCTTTCTTTAATGCATTATAATAAAATAAAATATCCGGTCCATGTAACCCAATATCAAACAACTCTCTATGCGCTTCTATAGAATTCTGAAGGGGTCTTGGAAGTGCGCTGAGCACCTCTTTTCCGAATTTATAATGTGCGTATGTTGTTGGCATAAGAAACCTCTCCTTTTTCCGAATTTTCTTGTTAAGATTTATAATTACTCATATTATTATATTAACACATTCTTCCCTGTCTGACAGTAATTATCTTTATAAAAAATATGTGAAATGACATTAAAAATGCTAAATTTTTACTGCTTTTTCACTTCTTTTAACGCAATAATCACTTGACATTTATATTTCTTTTTACTATATTAGTATGTACAGCACACAAGAGAATGTGTCTGTTACAGTAGAGAGTATTCATTACTCTACCCTGATCAGGGCTTGTACTGGTTTCGACAGGGATCTCGAAGATGGAGAAGCTATCCGTAGGCTGATGCGTTAAATCGCAAACTTAAAATTAAACGCTAACGATAATTTCGAATTAGCTGCAGCCTAAATGCTGCATGTCAGCCCTGAAGCACTCACACTTCAGGAATCTGGCACCGATCCTGTGAGAAACGATGGCGGCAAAGCTTTGAACCGTCAGGCGTATCATGAAGCTACTGACCCCGTAAGGATGTTAGTTTTCGTACGGCAGAGGGAATGTCAAATAACTGACTATGATAGTAGAAGTACATGGGACAGGTTTTTGGACGCGGGTTCGATTCCCGCCAGGTCCACTCAGGCTGAACATGTCGAACTCTGTATGTGATATTATCGTATACAGGAATACGTTTTGTTTGGTGTATCGAAGAAAATAAAAGTAACGGCATTGTATGTTGCGAAAGTGATATACAGTGTCGTTATTTTTTATGATATAATTCGGATATGAATTGAACAAATCGGTGTTTATAGGAGTAGATGATATAAAGAACACTTATCTGCCAATGGGCTTTAGCAATTTTAAAATAGAGGGCAGAGGGCTTGGAAGTGTCATGATACTTGAATTTCTGCTTTACTATATGACGAAGCCACCGTATCAGATACATGTCAGAGAGCACATTTATCTCGATAATATGCTGGATTTATTCCGAAATGTAATCAGATATAACATTGAATTGATTTATAGTAGATCAACATATAAACCACAACAGGAAGGATGATTCTCAAAAATGAATATTAGAAGAGCACAGGAAAAAGACATACCAAGACTTATAGAATTGTTAGAGCAGGTGCTTCAGATCCATGCCGATATCAGACCGGATGTTTTTATCCCAGGAACGACAAAATATACAAATGAAGAGCTTGCAGATATGATAAAGGACGATACAAAGCCGATATATGTTGCGGCAGGAGATGATGATATCTGCATTGGATACGCATTCTGTCAGATAAGACAGCAGCCGTTTTCCAACAACATGGTGCCGTTTACATCACTTTTCATAGATGATCTGTGTGTAGATGCAAAGACCAGAGGACAGCATATCGGAGAGCAGCTTTTTGAACATGTAAAGAGTGAGGCAAAGCGTCTCGGTTGCTACGAGGTCACCCTCAATGTATGGAGTGGAAACACATCTGCAGAGAAATTTTATGAGAAGATAGGGCTTAAGACAAAGGAACGCCAGATAGAATATATTTTATAGGAGAAAGACGGAACAATGCCAGATATAATCATAGTAGAGGACAACAAAGAAATAGGTACACTGCTGTGCGATTTCTTGCGAAAAGAAAACTACAGAGTAAGCCTTGCAGATACAGGGGGAAAAGGCATTATCGATATTCCGGAGAATGATGAAGAGTGCGAGTGGCTGGCAAAGCAGAATTTTAAGAACAGCGTCGATGATGCATATACAGGAGAATAATAAACTATGGCAAGAATTGCTTTATTCCAAAATAAAAATAAAGGAAGCGTGAATGAAAATCTGAATGCCGGGATCTCAGCAATCAAAGAGGCAGCAGAAAATGGTGCTGACCTGATTCTTTTTCCAGAAGTGCAGCTGACAGAGTTCTTCCCGCAATATCCCGGACAGGACGTTTCCGGATATGCCTGTGAACTTGACGGCGAGATTATACAGGCATTTCAGGCAGCCTGCAGGGGAAATCATATCATGGCAGTTCCAAATGTTTATCTGCGTGAAGGCGGGCACGATTATGATGCCAGTATTCTGATTGGGCGTGACGGCGAGATCATTGGTATTCAGAAGATGGTACATGTCGCACAGGCGGAGCATTTCTACGAGCAGGATTACTACACGCCATCCAATGACGGATTCCATGTGTTCGATACGGACATAGGCAGGATAGGAATCGTGGTTTGCTTTGATCGGCATTATCCGGAGAGTATCAGGACAGAAGCACTGATGGGTGCCGACCTAATCCTTGTGCCGACCGTTAACGAAAAGGCAGAGCCACTCACGATGTTTGAGTGGGAAATCAGGGTGCAGGCGTTTCAGAATTCTGTAGCCATCGCTATGTGCAACAGGGTAGGCACAGAGGACGACATGCAGTTTGCCGGTGAATCTTTGGTAACCGATGCTTATGGGAATCTGATCTGTAAGGCCGGTGACGAAGAAGGGGGGCTCTACGCAGAAGTGGATCTGAAAGAATCGTCCGATTTGCGGAATAAGAAGCCATATACCCAGCTGAGACGCACAGAAGACTATCTTTGATTGTGCAACACCTGAGAAATAAGGTCGAGTGGATGGGAAATCTCATATTTTCGGACATGTTCCCTCAGAGCGATGAGTGGAGACGATTGAATAATATGTGCGGTTCCATTATATATGTAGGGACAAGCACATCGACCTGTTTCCGAAAACGTTCGCGGTTGAGAAAATCGTAAGTTGTAAAGGAGCGTTATGCAATGGAAAAAAGAAAAATTGTTCGTG
>OFMP01001497.1_pt1 | contig 11938 bp, 9 predicted proteins | sample 1541841 | NCBI WGS metagenome assembly OFMP01 (sample SAMN04209226, study PRJEB22552) | human gut metagenome | biome: gut; material: feces | host: Homo sapiens | place: USA: Oklahoma
TGAAGCCCACCGAGTTCAATAGCTTCTTTGCAAACATTGATACATTTAAAAGTATCATAATCCGGTTCAAAGAATGTAAGTTTTCCGTAATCCGTAAGCGAAAGTTCTTTAACAGGGCTTGGCTCACGTTCGGGATAAGTCAGCGCATACTGAATAGGGATTCTCATATCCGGAACACCAAGCTGGGCAATCATTGAATTATCCTGATAAACAATTGCGGAATGAACAACACTTTCTCTGTGAACAACAATTTCGATATCCTCATTAGGCATATCGAAAAGCCATTTTGCTTCTATAAATTCCAAGCCTTTATTCATCATAGTAGCGGAATCAATGGTTATTTTTGCGCCCATATCCCAATTAGGGTGCTTAAGTGCATCCTTAGCAGTTACATTTTCAAGTTCGTCAAGAGTTTTGCCGAAAAACGGACCTCCCGACGCTGTAAGAATAATTTTTTTAATTGCTTTTTTATTAGGCATACCCTGCATTGACTGGAAAATTGCGGAATGTTCGCTGTCAACAGGGAGAATTTGAACGCCGTTTTCCTTAGCCAAATTAGTAACGAGGTGACCGCCTGCAACAAGCGTTTCCTTATTTGCAAGGGCAAGTGTTTTCTTAGCCTTAATTGCCTCAAGAGTCGGTTGCAAGCCAACCATTCCGACAACGGAATTTAAAACGGTATCGGCTTTATCGTAAGTTGCACATTCGATAAGCCCGTCCATACCGCACACAACTTTAGTATTTGTATCGCTGATTTTACTTTTTAATTCCTTAGCGGCAGCTTCACTCATCATACAAACCATATCCGGCTTGAACTTACGAACCTGCTCTTCCATAATATCAACTCTTGAATTAGCCGTTAAGCATTTAACGTCGTAGCCGTGCATTTCGCACACATCAAGGCTTTGCGTTCCGATAGAACCCGTTGAGCCTAAAAGAGATATTTTTTTCATAAGGTATCACCTTTCAATAAACAATTAAATAAAATCTTAAAATATTTTACTTGCAATAAGAGCAATTGCGTATGTAACGGGGAGAGTGAAAAGAGAAGAGTCCATTCGATCCATTACTCCGCCGTGACCCGGAAAGATTTTTCCGAAATCCTTAACTTCAAAATTACGCTTTAAAACAGAAGCGGAAAGGTCACCCATCATACCCATAAATGAGGTTGGAAGTACCATTGCAAGAAGAAGCGTTGCCATATTTTGAGGGATAACATTAACTGCTAATTTATTATAAAGAGTAAGTGCGACTGCGTTTAATACCATACTGAAAATCAAGCCGCCGAAAGCACCCTCAACAGTTTTTTTAGGGGAAATATTCGGTGCCATTTTATGCTTGCCGAATGCCATACCCATTAGCTGAGCGCCCGTATCTGTAGCAAGGGCACAAATAAGTGCATAAAAAATAAGATAAATACCAAACTGCTCGTCAACATACATATCACGAAGCCTGATAAAAATTGAAAAGCCGAAAGGAACTGCAACGCTTGCAAAAATTGATACGCTCACATCCTCAAACGTTGTGTAAGCGTAATCCTTGAGCATTGCAAGGAAAAATACAAGGCACAAAATGATGATATAAATGATATTAGGAACAGCGTCAATAACCTTGCCCCATATTGAAGCGCTTACCCAAGGCTCAAGCACCTTTGCACTTGCAAAAAGCTGGGAGCAGGCTGAAAAGATTATGCCTACAACCCTTATAAAAGTATTTTCAACCTTAGCGCATTTCATTATTTCACCGCTTGCAACAGCCGAAAGAAAAGCAACGGCAATAAGCAAAACGGGTGTATTTATTTGCCAAACAACAACTGCAAGAACTGCCAAAAGGCATGCAGCGGTAATAAGTCTTTGTTTCATAGATATTTTTTCCTTTTGTTTATTTTATTAAGGCAAACAATGTTCGCCCCTATGGTTAATGATTTAATCTCGGCAAAGCAAATTATGCCATACAATTTATCCGCCGAATCGACGGTTTCTTCTTTCAAAATCACGAAGTGCTTGGTGAAGGTCATCAATTGTGAAATCAGGCCAAAGCACGTCGCTGTACCAAAATTCACTGTAAGCCGCCTGCCAAAGCATAAAGTTTGAAAGACGCTGTTCACCTGACGGACGAATAATCAAGTCACATTCAGGGGGAGTAAAAATGTTATCACTTATATCCTTTTCTGTAATATTTGTTTTACCTTCGGCTATAAGCTTATTTACCGCATCGCAAATTTCAAGCCTGCCTCCGTAATTGACTGCAAGATAAATTGTCGTTCCACAATGCTCGCTTGTATCTTCCTCAGCTTCGTCCATAAGTTCAAGAAGTTCCTTACTCATACCGTCACGTTCGCCGATAAACTTCATTTTCATATCACCTGCGGCGGTGATATCACTTTTAGCCTCAAGAAGATAATCCTTAAAAAGCCTCATAATAGCGTCGACTTCTTCCTTAGGTCTCTTCCAATTCTCCGTTGAAAAAGCATAAAAGGTTGCGCTTTCCAAGCCAAGCCTGCCGCATTCCTTACTGATTGTGCGAAAAACCTCGGCACCTGCCTTATGGCCTGCGCTCCTCGGCAAAGCTCTTTTTTTAGCCCATCTGCCGTTGCCGTCCATAATTATGCCGATATTTTTAGGGAGTATTTCAAATTGAACGTTATTATCGTTATTTTTTTTGCCGAAAAAAGCCATAATTTCCTCCTAAATAAAAAGCAAACAAGGAGCTGCAATCAGGCAGCCCCTACTAAAAAGTCTAAGCTATATTGAAAGGATTTCTTCTTCTTTCTTCTTCGTGATAGAATCAGCCTGCTTTACAAAATCATCAGTGATATCCTGGAGTTTCTTTTCTCCGTCCTTTTGCTCATCCTCTGTGATTTCGTTATCTTTTTTAAGCTTTTTGATATCGTCCATAGCATCACGGCGAACGTTACGAATAGCTACCTTTGCTTCCTCGCCTCTCTTGGAAATATCCTTTTGAAGATTCTTTCTGTGTTCCTCTGTAAGCTGAGGAAATGAAAGTCTGATTACCTTACCGTCATTTTGAGGGTTGATACCGATATCAGCGGTATTGATAGCCTTTTCAATTTCTCTAAGTGTTGATGCGTCCCATGGCTGAACAACAAGAAGCCTTGCCTCAGGTACACTTACAGCTGCCATTTGGTTAATAGGAGTAGGAACTCCGTAATAGTCAACCATAACCTTGTCAAGTACGGCAGGGTTAGCTCTGCCGGCTCTGATTGCGGCAAAATCTCTTTCAAGTGAAGTTAAGCACTTATCCATTTTTTCTTTAGTTTTAGCAAATACAGCTTCCATTGTGAATACCTCTCTATAGTAAATGTTATTGTTTTTTTCTGGCGAACAATGTTCGCCCCTACGGTTTTAAAAAGTCCGATTAAATTTAATTTTGAACGAGTGTTCCGATTGCCTCGCCCGATACAGCCTTAACGATATTTTCAGGGTCTGTAAGGTCAAATACAAGGATTGACAAATCGTTGTCCTTACAAAGTGAAAATGCAGTTGAATCCATAACTTTGATATCCTTTGCAAGAACTTCTTTAAATGTTACATTATCAAACTTAACTGCGTCGTCAAATTTATTAGGGTCTTTATCATAAACGCCGTCAACATTTGTAGCCTTAAGAAGGACATCGGCATTAATTTCAACCGCACGCAAAGCAGCGGCAGTATCTGTTGAAAAGAACGGTGAACCTGTACCGCAGCCGAAAATAACAATTCTGCCCTTTTGGAAATGACGTATTGCCTTGTTACGGATATAAGGCTCGGCGATTTGGCGCATTTCAATTGCCGTTTGAACTCTGACGTCTGCACCGAGTTGTTCAAGTGCGTCGCAAAGTGCAAGTGAGTTCATAGCGGTTGCAAGCATACCGATATGGTCAGCCCTTGTTCTGTCCATATGCTCGCTCGTTCTGCCACGCCAAAAATTGCCGCCGCCGACAACAATGCCGACCTCGACGCCCATATCGGCAATCTTCTTAACAGATTTGCAAATAGTAACTACAGTATCATTATCAATACCGGTTTTCTTTTCGCCTGCAAGCACTTCGCCGCTGAGTTTAAGTAAAATTCTTTTATAAGCAATGCTCATTTTTATACCTCCGATTAAAAGAGTCGTTTTTCTTCTTTTATATAATAATATAAAATTAACGTAAAGTAAATATTAATATTAAAATATATTATTAAAAAATAGTTACAAACACAAAAAATTCCAAAAAAATACCGACAAAGTATAAACTCTGTCGGTAAAATCTGTTTGAATTATCAGTTTTTCGTCTTTGATTTTGACGTCTTAACCACCTTATTAAGAACTGCATAGTCCTTGGCATTAATCATACCGTCATTTGTAAGGTCATAAAGATAGCCTGTTGCAACGTCTGCGGTTTTACTGTTTACAAACCTGATAAATGCAGCATTAACAACCAACGGCGCAACCTTATTTTCATTGCCGCAAACCGAACAAGTATAAACAAGCCTGTCAGAAGCTGCATCATATTTCGTGTAAGAATAAGTATGCTTACCCGTCGCCTCAACGGTACGTATTCTCTTTTCATTACAGTAAGTGCAGGTATCCTGATACCTTGCAGAAACGGTACAACTGCCTTGAATAAGTGTTTGTGTTGTATACTCGCCCTCTATCCATTCTGTATGAACAAAGCCCTGAGATTTAACATTTTTGCAACGTGAGCACGCAGTCATTCTGTAAACATGACCGGGATGTTCCTCAACAGGTGTATCATTATCGACATAATCGTGACCGAGTGCATTAAGCACAACATCATATTTCTCACCGCACCTTGCGCAAGTAGCATTTGCCGCACCCGCCGTGGTGCATGTCGGCTCGGTGGTTACAACATAACTGTTCTCTGCAGGCGTATGGCCCAATGCCGTACTTTCAACCTTAGAAGTTGCGCCGCAACGTGAGCATTTATATGTAGTATATCCGGCTGTGGTGCAAGTAGGTTCAACAACAGATTGCTGAACATTATCATGGCCTAAAGCCTCAATATTTTCGCTCTTGGTAAGATTACAGTTTTTGCATTTATAATAAATTTTACCTGCTGCGGTGCAGGTAGGGGCAGTCCTGCTTGTTTCCTCCCAAACGTGTTCGCCGTTAGCAGGAAGAGTTACGTTTCTAACTTCTTTACAAATTTTGCAGGTATCGATTTGAAGTCCGTTAATTGTGCAGCTCGGCTTGGTAACAACAGTTGAAGTATACTGACCCTCAACCCACGCAACATGGGTAGGAGTAGACTCCTTTTGATTGCATACGGTACAGGTTTTAACAACATAAGTATGACCGTCAACAGCGGTATTATCAAGTGTTTCGGTTACATCTGAAAAAGTATGGCCGAGAGCGGGAACGGTTTGCGTTACTTCCTTCCCACAGACAGAGCACTTGCCCTTTTCCTCGCCTGCTTCGGTACAGGTTGCCGCTTTGGTTACGGTTGGATTTTCAATCTTATGTCCTGCCCTTGCAACAGCATTTCGTTCAACCTTGCCGCAACCGTTAACCTTACAGGTTTTCTTTTCAATGCCCGGCATTGTGCAAGTGGCGGTACAATCATAATCATAGTAGCCGTCAACAAATGCCACGTGAGTAATAACGGTATTTTCATTGTTGCATACAGAGCATTTTTGATATTCATATTTATGCCCGTCTACAGCGGTATTATCCTCTGTTTCAACAGTTTCATAAGTGTGTCCTTTTGCAGGAAGTTCTGCTTTGGACACTACGAAACCGCAGTTGTCGCACACCTGGGTAGTAGTACCTTTTTGGGTACATGTCGGTTCAAGAGTAATAACCTCATGAGTAGAAGCGTGGTCGCACGCATCAATACTTACAAATTTATAACCCTTTGCTTTAGCATAGGCTTGGGCAGTTGAATTTGAGTGCCCCTTAACAACAAGGCTTTGCTGAGAGCCGTTGAAAGGGTCTTTACCGCCGCTTGCATCGGCTTGACCGATACCGTCAAATACGCAGTTTGGATTATGAACCGTAACCTCCTGCAAAGCGGTACAGTTTGCAAAACCACGAATATTAATTTTTGTTACGGTTTCGGGAATTTCAAGTTTAACAAAGTTACAGCCAAAAAAGCCCCACGGTGATATTTCGGTAATTGTTGATGAAAAATTAATTTTAGATACGCTTGCATTTCTGAATGCCATATTACCTGTTTCGGTCATGCCCATACCGTAAGTAACAGTAGTAAGGTCCGTGCAGCCTTCAAAAGAGCTTAATCCGATAGAGGTAAGGCTGTCCGGAAATTTAATTGATTTAAGCGCAGTACAACCGTTAAACGCATAAGTGCCGATAGAAGTAAGCTTATCATTTAAAATAACTGTAGTAAGCGCAGTACAGTCAAGGAAGCAATACGGACCAATCATTTCAAGATTGGCAGGCATTGTTACAGTCTTAAGTGATGTGCACTCACGGAATGTACCGTATTTTGCAACTTTAGTATCGCTCATCTTAGTAAGCGTTGACGGCAGGGAAACGCTCTCGGCAACAGTACATTTATTGAAAAGAAGCTGACCGAGTGAAGTAATGCCCTCGCCTACTACAATACTCTTAATCAATTCTCTTGATTCATTCCAAGGAGCAATCCCTTTAAGTGCAGTTTCGCCGTAATCCTTAGTAGCGCCCTTGCCCGTAAGAGTAAGAACACCCGTAGTTGTGTTCAAATTCCACTTAACATTATTGCCACACGTACCGCTTGTTGGTTTAGCGGCAAAAGCCGACGTTACATTAAAGCAAAAAAGAGTAGTCACAAGCATAGCAAGAACTATAATCAAAGAAGTAATTTTTTTCATCATAATTCACCCAAGTAAATAAAATAGACAGTTTAAACGTAACTATACACATAAAATATAGCATATTTAGACAAAATATTCAAGTAATTTAACGACAAAAACAGAAATAGACAGCCGAAATTAATCAACTGTCTATTATTTTATGTATATTAAATATACTGAGATTAAGCCATAAAGGAGCGAATAACTGCTTCGCAATCCTTCTTATCCATAATCTTAGGTACAGGGTAAAGCGGATTACCTTCCTTAAGAGCACGCTCAATAAGAATAGGTAAATCTTCTTCCTTGATGAAATCGAACTTTTCAGGAATATTCATATTCTTGTTAAGAGTTCTGATAGCCTCAATAAATGCCTTGCCCTTGCCTGCTGTGTCAAGTCCTTTGCCGACGCCTACGATATCTGCAAGCTTTGCAAGCTGAGGATAAGCTGCGTCTGCATAGTAATCGAGAACATAAGGTAAAATAACTGCGTTAGCCAAGCCGTGAGGTGTGCCGTATAAGCCGCCGAGATTATGAGCAATAGCGTGAACATAACCTACATAAGCGTGAGTAAATGCACGACCTGCAAGGTATGAGCCTTTAAGCATATTACCTCTTGCCTCAAGGTTCTTGCCGTTATTGTATGCCTCTTCGATATTGTCAAAAATAAGCTTTGTAGCTTCTTCAGCTTCCATGATTGTATCCTTAGTATTACTCTTACCGATATAAGCCTCAACTGCGTGAGTGAGAGCGTCCATACCTGTTGTAGAAGTAATATGAGGCGGCAAGCCAACTGTAAGCTCAGGGTCAAGTACAGCGTACTTAGGTCTGAGACAAGTATCGTTAATGGCATTCTTCTCGTGAGTTTCAGGGTCGGTAACTACTGCTGCTACAGTTGTTTCCGAACCTGTACCTGCTGTTGTAGGAACAGCGAAGAACGGCGGAAGTGCCTTATGAACTTTAAGCTGACCTCTCATAGCACGAACAGACTGCTTAGGCTTTACAACCCTTGCACCTGCTGCCTTAGCGCAGTCCATTGAAGAACCGCCGCCGAATGCTATAATGCCCTGACAGTTGTTTTGAACATACATATCCTTACATTCTTCAATGTTAGGGATAGTAGGGTTAGGCTGAACACCGTCATAAACAACGTACTCTACTCCAACTTCTTCCAGTTTCTTGAATAAAGGATCAAGAAGATTTAAGCTCATAAGCCCTTTATCAGTCACGACTAAAACCTTGTTGACACCTTTGCTCTTTATGAACTCAGGCAATTTAAGAATACTGCCTGCGCCTTCAAGAAGTTGAGGCTCGGACCAATCCATAAAACACATTGCAACCTTAAAAACTCTCTGGTAAATTCTGTACCAAATCTTTTTAAGTTCCCAAAGCATATTACAATTCCTCCTTTTCTTTAATATTTCCATTATATTGTAACTGTTTAAGGAAAGATTTTCAAGTGTTTTATAAAATACTCTTTCAAAAAAATTCAGCTTATGATATTATAGTCTCAGAAAATATTTTAGAGGTCTTAATTATGAGCGGTGAAAAAGTAATATTTTGCGGAAACAATCCTGATTTTTTAGACAAAAAATTAACAACGCTGAGCGATGGTTCAAACGGCGGAAATGCGTTTCGTATTCCAAGCCTTATCAGAAGCGGCAACACGCTTATTGCTGCTATTGACAGGCAAAGCTGCGGTGCTGACTGGGGATATATTGAACTTGCGATAAGAAGAAGCGAGGACGGCGGAGAGACATGGAGCGACATTCAAATTATTGCTATACCGCCCGCAAGAAAAACAATGCTCAGCGACGAGTGTTACGGCTCTGCTTTTTACATTGACCCTTGCATGGCAATTGCTCCAAACGGCGACGTATTGCTTTTGGTTGATTTTTATCCCGAATGCAAAGGACTTCACAAAAGAAGTATACTTGACAAAAAGAAAGCGCCTTATGCGCTTTACAATAAAGAAATGCGCCCTACTCTTTATGACAGAGACGGAAAATTTTACGTTATAGACAAAAGCGGTCACGTGCTAAACCACCGATACACAGATACGGGTATGACCGTTGACTATGAAAGCGGAGAATTATATAGCGGTGAGGCTTATCTCGGCAACATTCATTTAAACGGCAAGTCGCCGTCAAATATTAACGAAGCCGGGGCAAAAACAACATTCGGTGCACCTCTCAAGGCACCGAAAAGAAGTTATTTATATCTTTTGAGAAGCTCTGACAACGGCAAAACCTGGAGCAAGCCGAAGGACATTACAGGTCAGGTTTTAATTAAGCAGGACGGAACATTTTTAGGCGTTGCGCCGGGTGTAGGACTTACCACTCACAAAGGCAGAGTTATCATGCCGCTTTACGTTGACAGAAAGCAGACTGTATCAATTTACTCAATTGACGACGGCGAAAATTGGCACAGAATGGCGGGTCACCCTTATGCCGAAAATGTTGACGAATGGCAAATGGTACAAGCGCCGAGCGGCGCAATAATCGGGCTTGGCAGGGCAAAAAGATATGGCAAAACGCCTATGTCAATCTCCTACGATGACGGCAAAACGTGGATAAACGCAGGCAAAACAGACCTTTATGCCCCGAAATGCCAAAAGAGTGTAATCAGCATCGGCGACTATGTTTTTTGCTCGCATCCCAATGACAAAACACGTTCAAACGGTGTGATTACCGTCGGCAAATTCTACAAGGCTAAGGGCAGAGTGGCAGGCATTAATTGGTACAGCGAAACCGAGGTAAACAAAGGCTTTTTCGCCTATTCCTGCCTTACAAGAATTGATGATGAGCACATAGGAATTTTATACGAATCCGAGCCAAGTTCGTTTATTTTGTTTAAGAAATATAAAATCAAAGACTTGATATAAAAATAGACAAAATTAACTAAATAATTATTGAAAATAATATAAATAAACATTATAATATACACGAAAAATCAGAAAAGAGAGATAGATATGAACATTTTTGAAGCAATAAAATCACTTGTTAAATACGGCATTGACAATAAAATGCTTGAAGCAGAGGACGAAATTTGGGCAATCAACAGAGTTTGCGAGGCTTTAAAGCTAGACACTTACGAAGAAAGTGAAGCAAAGGAAAGCGACCTTGAAAAGATTTTAGCCGTTATTCTTGATTATGCGGTTGAAAACGGACTTTGCGAGGACAGCGTTGTTTACCGTGACCTTTTTGACACTAAAATTATGGGTCTTATCACTCCGAGGCCAAGCTATGTTATCAACAAATTCAACTCTCTTTATGAACAGTCACCTAAGGCGGCTACAGACTTTTACTACAAATTAAGCCAAGACAGCGACTACATAAGAAGATACAGAATTAAAAACGACTTAAAGTGGATTACTGAAACAGAGTACGGCGACATTGACATTACAATCAATCTTTCAAAGCCTGAAAAGGACCCTAAAGCCATTGCCGCTGCGCTTAAAATGAAAAATGCATCATACCCAAAATGCCTTTTATGCAAGGAAAACGAGGGCTATGCAGGACGTATTAACCATCCCGCACGTCAAAACCACAGAATTATTCCTATGGTACTCGGCGGCGACGATTTCTTTATGCAGTATTCGCCTTATGTATACTACAACGAGCATTGCATAGTATTTAATGCCGAGCACACACCTATGAAAATAGACAAAGGCGCATTTGAAAAGCTTCTTGATTTTGTTGAGCTTTTCCCTCACTACTTTGTAGGCTCAAATGCAGATTTGCCTATTGTTGGCGGCTCAATCCTCACTCACGAACATTTCCAAGGCGGAAACTATGAATTTGCAATGGCTAAAGCGCCAATTGAAACAGAGGTTAAATTTAGAGGCTATGAAAACGTTAAAGCAGGCATAGTTAAATGGCCTATGAGCGTTATAAGAATTGCGAGCGAGGATAAGCTCGAGCTTGTTGAGCTTGCAGATAAAATACTTACCGCTTGGAGAGGATATACAGACGAGGACTCATTCATTTATGCCGAAACAAACGGTGAAAAGCACAACACCATCACCCCGATTGCAAGAATGAGGGACGGCAAATTCGAGCTTGACTTAGTTTTAAGAAACAATATTACCACTAAGGAATGTCCTTTAGGGTTTTACCATCCACACCCTGAATATCACCATATCAAAAGAGAAAACATCGGTCTTATCGAGGTTATGGGCCTTGCAGTGCTTCCAAGCCGTCTTAAAGGCGAAATGGCGCTTCTTAAAGATGCAATGGCGTCTGGTAAGGACATTGGCTCAATTGAGGCTATAGCAAGCCACAAGCAGTGGGCTGATATGATTATGAATAAGTACGACATTACAGCAGACAATTGCGAGGAGATTTTGCAAAAAGAAATCGGAATAGTATTTACTTCTATTCTTGAGCAGTGCGGCGTTTATTCTCGCAATGACAAGGGTAAAGCAGGCTTTATCAAATTTATCGAAAGCGTGAAATAAATGTTTAATCTTCACACACATACGTACCGTTGCCACCACGCAAAAGGCACTGACGAGGAATATGTAATCAAAGCGATTGAAAACGGATATGATTTAATCGGTTTTTCCGACCATGCACCGTATCTTTTCCCAAACGGTTATGTCAGCAGTTTCAGAATGCTTCCGAGCGACGCACAAAATTACGCTGACAGCATAAAAGAACTTAGGGAAAAATACAAGGGAAAAATTGATATTAAGCTTGGCTTTGAGCTTGAATATTATCCGAGGCTTATTGACAGGGAAATTGAGTTTTTAAAAAGTCTTGATTACGATTATTTGATTTTAGGTCAGCATTATGTTGACAATGAATATGAGGATTATGCGATATATTCAGATTCACCTACTAAGTCGCCTGCCGTGCTCGACAAATATATAAGTCAGGTAATTCTCGGCGCTAAAAGCGGACTTTTCACATATGTTGCGCACCCCGATTTGATTAATTTCAAGGGCGACAATAAGCTTTATATTCAAAAAATGACATATATGGCAAATGAGCTTAAAAAGCTTGATATTCCGCTTGAATTTAACTTTTTGGGATATACTGACAAGCGAAATTATCCTAACAATGATTTTTGGCAGATTTAAGCAAAGTCAAAAACGACGTTGTTATCGGCCTTGACGCTCACAATCCTAACGTTTATGATGA
>OFMP01001498.1_pt1 | contig 11922 bp, 8 predicted proteins | sample 1541841 | NCBI WGS metagenome assembly OFMP01 (sample SAMN04209226, study PRJEB22552) | human gut metagenome | biome: gut; material: feces | host: Homo sapiens | place: USA: Oklahoma
AAAAATTTATCTCTAAAAAATTTGGAAAATAACATAGAATGCGAACCTCCAGAGGTCCCACCCCCGCCGGGGCGCGTCCAAGGTCGACACAAACATCACCATGATTACCTCCGGAGCAAGCTGTCGGGACGCGGCCACGGGGTATTTCGCAACTGATTGATAATCAGATAGCATTTTAACAAGAGCGTGGAAACGCAGGCTTTTTTTGGCCACGTTTCCACGCTCCGTTTTATAACTCATTGAAAATCAGCGCTTCCAGAAACAAAGCGTGGCCGCGTCCCGACCGACAGGAAAATAGACCGAAAAAACTCGCAAAGATTACCAAGTAATTATTTAAGGATTACTATATTTGCGGCGCTAAAAAGACGAACAAAATGAGAGCAGCGATTTATGGCGCGGGTTCTTTGGGAACCATATTGGGCGCATTCATAACCAGGAAAGGCGGACAGATCGACCTGATAAATCATAACGAGAAACATGTCGCGGCACTGCGACGCAATGGCGCTGTCATTACCGGCACATTGCAATTCATGCAAGCCGTCAACGCCTTGACTGACAAGGAAATGACAGGAAAATATGACATCATTTTCCTGATGACAAAGCAGCAGGCTAACCGCGAGGTCGTGAGTTTTCTGAAAGATTATCTGGCAGAAGACGGAGTCATAGTCACTATGCAGAACGGACTTCCGGAACCGCAGATAGCAGAAATCGTGGGAGAGAAAAGAGTGCTCGGCTGCACAGTCGCGTGGGGAGCCACGATGACTGAACCGGGAGTATGCGAATTGACAAGTTCGCCGGACAGCCTTACATTTTCATTGGGCAGCATCTTCAAGGAACGAGGCAACCATTTCGATGAAGTGAAGGCATTGCTGGAGATGATGGGTCCGGTGGAAGTGGATGAGAATTTCGTGGGTACACGCTGGAGCAAACTTCTTATAAACGCCTCATTCTCAGGCATGAGCGCAGTGCTCGGCTATACTTTCGGCGAGGCTGCCGGAGACAAGGAATCACGTCGGATTGTCCAGAAGCTGATAAAGGAATGCATCGACGTTTGCGCTGCGTCGGACATCAGAATCGAGCCGATACAGGGTAAGGATGTGGTGAAACTGCTAGACTACCGCAATCCCATCAAGAAAGCGATATCATTCTTCATTATCCCGATAGCCATCCGCAAGCATGCGGGATTGAAAGCCAGCATGTTGCAGGACATCGAACGGGGCAAGAAGACAGAGGTGGACGCAATCAACGGCGCCGTTTGCTCACAAGGACGGAAGGTCAATGTGCCGACGCCGTGCAATGACAAGGTAGTGGAATTGATTCACCGCATCGAAAACGGCGAACTGACCCCCTGCCATGAAAATGTTCTTTTATTCAAATAGTTTCGCACATGATAGCACTCGCGAAACTCGCATTAAACATTAAAACAACTTCGCAGCAGCTACCGCGCAATTGATGCCGTCGATGGCTGATGATACGATACCGCCGGAGTAACCTGCGCCTTCTCCACACGGGAAGAGGCCCGGAACCTGAGGGCATTGGAAATCATCGCCCCGGACGATGCGTACAGGAGATGAAGTACGGGACTCCACGCCGAGCAGGAGGGCATCCTCGGTGTAATAACCGCGCATCTTGTTGTTGATCAGAGGGAATGCCTTCTGGAGACGGGATGACACACATTCAGGAAGAAGCTCGTACAACGGAGCTGACACTACGCCTGGACGATATGAGGTCTCAGGAAGGTCCTCGGACAACTGCTCCTCACAGAAATCCACCATACGCTGAGCAGGAGCGCAAAGCTTGTTCACCACGCCGTTTTCATCTGTCTCGGCATGTTCCGCAGCATAGTCGAACATCTTCTTCTCGACATCGTGCTGGAAATTCAGGAGAGAGAAAACACCGTCCTTCTTATACTCTTCCGGAACATCATCCGGTTCGATAGACACTACGACACCGGCATTGGCCCACTTGGAATTGCGCGCAGAATTGGACATGCCGTTGAGCACCGTATAGCCGTCCTCGGTGGAAGAAGGCACGAGAATTCCGCCAGGGCACATGCAGAAGGAGAACACTCCCCTGTCGTCAACCTGCTCCACGAATGAATACTCGGCAGCCGGGAAGCCAGGCTCCCACTGGCCGCGATAACGGATCTTGTTGATAAGCGCCTGCGGATGCTCCACACGGACACCCATTGCAAAGCCCTTTGCCTGAAGTTCGCAGCCCTTGCCCTGGAGCATTTCGTAAACGTCGCGGGCAGAATGACCGGTCGCCAAAATAACGGCTTTCGCATTGTAGGTCAATGTCTTATTGTCATTCTTTTCATCGATGGCAGTAACGGTGATGACGCCGTCTTCAGCCCTTTCGATATCAGAAACCCTGTTCTGGAAATGATATTCTCCGCCATGTTCAATGATACATTCGCGAATGTTGCTGACAAGTCTCGGAAGCTTGTCGGTTCCGATATGCGGATGCGCATCCACGATAATGGACGGGTCTGCGCCGAAATTCACGAACTGATAGAGGACCTCGCGGTTGTCGCCACGCTTGGAAGAACGTGTAAAGAGCTTGCCGTCAGAGAATGTGCCTGCTCCACCCTCGCCATAGCAATAGTTGGAATCAGGGTTCACGACACCCGTGCGTGAAAGCTTCGCAATGTCCGGTTTTCTTCCGCTTACATCCTTTCCGCGCTCCAGCACGACAGGCTTGAGCCCCAATGTCAGGAGTTTCAATGCAGCGAACATTCCGGCAGGACCTGATCCTACCACAATGACAGGTTCAGCATTATGAACATCCTGATACTCAGGAAGTTTATATTCCTCATAAGGCTCATCCTTCTTGTAAGCCTCCACTCTGTAGCGCATCGTGACATCACCCCTGGCATCGATGGAACGATGCACGATATGACAATGTGCATCAGCATTGACCATTGTCGGCTGGTATGACTTGGTCGGGTCAATGACATTGATCACGGCGTTAGGTCTGAGGTGCAGGGCTTCGGCCGCTGCCATCCTGATATCATCCAATCTTGGTTCACGTCCCATCCTGCAGGACACTTCAAATTCTATCATATATTAACTATTCTAACAACTTACTGAGTTTCTCAAAATAACGAGGGTGTCACTTGCTCAAAGATTACAACCCAACGCGCTAAAAATCCGCAATGCGGGAAACGGGGGCGACATCGAGCGGAGTGCGTTCACCGGCGAGGTAGTGATAGTAGCCGGCTATGGCAATCATGGCGGCATTGTCCGTAGTGAACTTGAACTCAGGCAGGTACGTGTTCCAGCCACGCTTCTTGCCCTCCTCCTCGATACGGTTTCGCAATCCGCTGTTCGCAGACACGCCGCCTCCGATCGTTATCTCCTTGATACCGGTCTGCTTGGCAGCCTTTATCAATTTATCCAACAATATATCTATCAATGCTTTCTGGAAACTTGCACAGATATCTTCCTTGTTCTTCTCCATGAACTCCGGATCCTTGGCCATCTCATCCCTCACGAAATAAAGAAGGGATGTCTTGATACCGCTGAAACTGTAGTCCAGACCTGGAATATGCGGCTTGGCGAACTTGAACCGGTCGGGGTTGCCTAGTTTCGCGAGCTTGTCTATCACAGGTCCGCCCGGATATCCGAGCCCCATCATTTTCGAACACTTGTCGAAAGCCTCGCCCACAGCATCATCTATCGTCTGGCCCAGAATCTCATAATCCAGAGGGCCGTTCACCTTTACAATCTGAGAATTTCCTCCTGAAACCAGGAGACAGAGATACGGGAACTCCGGATGATGATTCTCCTTGTCATACTGCTTCACGAAATCCGCAAGTATATGACCTTGAAGATGATTGACCATGATTACAGGTATCCCGAGAGAAACGCCGAGAGCCTTGGCGAAAGAAGTTCCGACCAGGAGCGAACCGAGAAGGCCCGGCCCTCTGGTAAATGCAATCGCCGTGAGCTCCTCAGGCTTCACGCCCGCCTTCTCCAGCGCTTGGCTGACAACTGGAACAATGTTCTGTTCATGCGCCCTGGATGCAAGTTCCGGCACGACCCCGCCGTAATCCTTGTGAACCTGCTGGCTGGCAATGACATTGGACAGAAGATATCCGTCCCGTATAACAGCTGCGGAAGTGTCATCGCACGATGACTCTATTCCGAGAATGATGTCTGAATGTTCCATGTGTCTTTCAAAAAACTCCAATCTGAACCGCAAAGGTAATATAATTTAGAGATATTTTATGTAAGTTTGTAAGATAATATAAGTATAAAAAAGGACAGGTCGGTATCAGGAAGACAGTAAAAATATTATATCTGCTGATAGTTGTCGTGACGGCACTCATTGTCGCTGCGCTTATTGCCGTGCAATCCCCTAAAGTCCAGACCTTCCTTGCGGAAAAGGCGCTGCACTCCCTGGAAAACAGCATTGACGGGAGAATAAGCATCGGAAAAATCCACATCGACCCATTCAAAGCAGTAGTAATCAAGGATTTGGCCGTCATTGACAATCACCCTTACAGGGACTCGGCAGGCATGATGGCGACAGACACGCTTTTCCGCGCGAGGTACGTTTCCGCCACATTCGGCATAAAGACATTGATAAACGACGGCAGCATCAGCCTCTCCACAGCGAAAGTGACCGACGGACTTTTCTTCCTGGTAATCGAGCCGGGAGACAGCACGGCAGCGGACACTTCGGGCACCGTCAACCTGAAACGGATTTTCCGACTCGGCAATGGCAACAAGGAAAAGAAGAAAAACGACAAGGAAATTTTCTCCATCTCAGATGTGGAGCTGGACGGCATGGCATTCAGGATGAGGAACTTCCGTAAAGACGCCACGCAATACGCCAGCGACGAAATGAACTGGTTCGACCTCGATGTGGAAGACATCAAGCTGAAAGGCAGGAATTTAAGGCTGAAAGGAGGCGTGATGTCCGGAAACTGCGACAGATTGTCGTTCAGGGAGAAAAGCGGATTCGTCTGCCACCTCATGTCGGGAAGCGCCAAGGTCGGCAACGGCAAGACCATCGTCGACAATCTCCGCATCATAGACAACTGGTCGAACATTGACATCCCGGACCTGAAAATGACATACAAGGACACGGATGCCTGGTCCGACTTCATAAATGCAGTACGGCTCCAGGGCGACATCCGCCCGAGCATGGTGAGCATGAACACATTGGGATACTTCGCGCCGGCGCTCAAACGGTTCCGCATGACAGCAAACCTGAACGGGCACGTCGAAGGCTATATCAATGATCTGCACCTGAAAAACATAAAATTCGAGTCCGCGGACGTCGAAGGTTTCACCAAATGGGACAATGCCCATGGACGCGGCATTTCCGGCGACTTCAGCGGTTCCATCATCGGCCTGCCGGATTCACAGGGCATGCTGCTGGAAGCGGATGTCAGGAAAATCCGTTTCTCATCCCGAGGCCTGGAGCGCTTCATCAAGGGCTGGGCACCTGACGCCGCATTGAAAATCAGCAACTTATGTAAAGGCAAGACGGCCACGTTCACCGGACGCATGAGAGGACCGCTGAACAGGCTTTCGGTACGCGGTTCCATTCACAGCGGCTTCGGAAAAGTCACCGCCGACATCGGAATCAGAAATATCATTGACAAGTACAGACCGATGGAAATCGGAGGACAGATTTCCACTGAAGGCCTGGAAATCAACAAGATAGTCGACAACATCCCCGTAGGGAAATGCACCATGCGTTCCGGTCTTTCCGCCACGCTCGGCAAAAACGGCCCGGAAATGACCATCGACTCCCTCAAGGTGGACCATCTTGAGGTACTGAACTACGGATATACGGGAATTGCCGCCGCCGGAACATTCAGTCAGGATGCGTTCAACGGACGTATCGTATGCAGCGACCCGAACCTGAACTTCCTCTTCCAGGGAATATTCTCATTGTCATCAAAGACACAAAACGCTCTGTATCAGTTCTATGCAAATCTAGGATACGCAGATCTGCATGCCCTGAACATTGACAAGCGAGGAACTTCCAGAATCAGTCTGACGACACAGGCAAACTTCACGCGCGTAAGCGGCGAAGAGATTCTGGGCAACATCAACGTAAACGGCATTGTCCTCGAAGACGAGCACGGCAGGCACAATGTCGGCGACATCGAGATTTCGTCATACGCGAACAATGACCTGAACCGCGTGAAATTCAAGTCCGGATTCGCGGACGGCACATATTCCGGCACCCGGTTCTTCAAGAGTTTCATCAATGACATCAAGACAGTCGCGACAAGCGGATCCCTGCCTTCATTGCGCCTGGGAAGCGGGAATTGGGACAGGAACAAATACGATGCATCCATACGTTTCCATGACACCAAGGACATCATGTCGTTCTTCGCACCGGGCGTCTACATCGCCGACAGCACGGCATTGAACCTCAGCATCGCGCGGGACGGAAACCTTAAAGCCAGCCTGACGTCCGGACGTATTGCATTCAAGGACAAATACTTGAAAGGCATTGACCTGAAACTTGGGAATCCTGACGGCAGCATTGAAGGAACATTGAAAGCGGACGAGATGAAGTTCGCGCCGATGCTCGTAAAATCGGGCAAGGTCAATGTTTACGCGAAGAAGGATTCCATCGGGGCAAGATTCAGTTATGACAATGCGACCGAACTCCAGAACCGCGGCGACCTGATCCTCAGGGGACGCATATATCGCGATGACAATGATTCATTGGCAATAAGCACCAATTTCGACCCGTCATATATCTATCTGAAATCCAGACTGTGGAAAATCACGTCGTCCAAGATGGATTTCTACAGCGGAGGCGCACAAATCGGAAACCTGCGGCTCACGGGAGACGACCAGGAGATAAGGCTGAACGGCGGGTACTCCGCCACGGATAGCGACACCCTCAGGCTGAACATGGAAAAATTCGACATTTCCATGGCCAATGCTTTCTCGAATCAGGAATTGGGACTGGAAGGCCGGATGACCGGACAGGCGATGCTGATATCACGCACGGACGACCAGGCAGGAGTTCTCATGCGTCTCCAGAGCGACTCCACCATGTTCGGAGGCCACCGGGCAGGCACCGTGAAGGTCGCTTGCGTATGGGATGACGAGGGCAAGAAGTTCAATTTCCTGTGCCGCAATTCATTGGACGGAGTACAGACGCTGGATGCTTCGGGACATTTCTTCCCCAAGCAGAAAACATTGGACGGCAACCTGTCGCTCAACGGACTGGATGCAGGTTATGCCCTGCCGTTCCTGAAATCATTGTTCAGCAACATTGAAGGCAGCCTTTCCGGAGACATCGCATTCAACGGACCGCTGGACAACATTGAAATAAGCAGCAAGGAACTGAGGTTCAACCGTACGAAGCTGCGGGTGGACTTCACGAACGTGGAATATACCGCCGACGGTCCGGTGACGCTCGACAGCAAGGGTGCGAGGTTCGAAAATGTCACGATAACCGACAGGTTCAATGAGAAGGGCACGGTGAGCGGCAGCATCTTGTGGGACCATTTCCGTGACATGAGTTTCGACACGGACATCAAGTTCCGCCAGATGGAGGTGCTGAATCTCGGAGAAAATGACAATCCTGTTTTCTATGGCAATGTTTCCGCGACGGGAGACCTGACCATCACCGGACAGCTGAATTCCATATTGCTGTCAGCGGATGCACGCACGGCGAAGAGAGGAGAATTCCACATACCGATGAACACCGCTTCATCAGCCGGAAAGTCCAACTTGCTGACATTCAAGGAGCCATACAGGGAAATCCGCATTGACCCTTACGACGAAATGATGCGGAAACTGAAGGAGAAGGAAAAGAAGGCCAATGACTTGGGCATCAAGCTGAGAATCAATGCCACGCCGGACATTACCGCCAGCCTGGAAATCGACAAGGCCGCAGGAAACGTGCTTACCGGAAACGGCAACGGTCTGATCGACGTGGAAGTGAGACCGGGAATCGGACTCTTCACCATAAACGGCAACTATATCATTTCCAACGGAACTTACCATTTCGTGGCACTGGGAATAGCGAAAAGGGATTTCTCCATACAGGACGGAAGTTCCATCAGGTTCAACGGAGACATTATGGACAGCAACTTGGATATCAATGCATTATACAAGACCAAGGCTTCAGTCGGGACGCTGATTTCCGATACGACATCCACCGCCAGAAGGACAGTCGAATGCGGAATTGCCATCACGGACAAGCTGAGCAATCCTAGGCTGGATTTCTCCATCAACATCCCTGACCTGGATCCGACGACGCAGAGCCGCGTGGAAAGTGCATTGAACACGCAGGACAAGATTCAGAAACAGCTTCTGGCCCTGTTGCTTTCGAACAGTTTCCTGCCTGACGAGCAGTCCGGGATCACCAACACGTCTTCGTCAATGCTGTATTCCAATGTTTCGGAAATCATGGCGGGGCAGCTGAACAACATCTTGCAGAAACTGAACATACCAGTCGACTTCGGGCTTGATTATCAGCAAAGTGCAGGCGGAACGGACATCTTCGACGTGGCATTGTCCACCGCCTTGTTCAACAACCGCGTGGTGGTGAACGGCACCATCGGCAACAGGCAGTACAACTCCACTTCGTCAGGAAGCGAGGTCGTGGGAGACCTGGACATCGACGTAAAACTGGACCGTCCGGGGGCATTGAGACTGAACCTTTTCTCGCATTCGGCAGACCAGTACACCAATTATCTGGACAATTCCCAGAGAAACGGCATCGGTATCACTTATCAGAAAGAATATGACAGCATCGGTGAATTCATACGCAACCTTTTCAGAAGCAGACGCAAAAAACAGGAGCTGGAGGCCGAGCGCCAGCAGGCTCTCATGAATGAACGGAAAGTGCGGATAAAGATCAATGCGGATAAAAACGAAAAGAAAAATGGAAAACGCAGATAGACGGGGCAGGCTGTTCCTGATTCCCTCGCCACTTGGGGAAAACGACCCGAAAGAAGTCATCCCGGAAGGAGTATTGTCAATGCTGCCGAAGCTTCACACATACGTAGTGGAGGCGACGAGGACAGCCAGACGGTATCTCTCCGCAGCCGGACTGAAAGGACATATACAAGAGCTTGAGTTTCATGAGCTTAACGAGCATACCAAACCGGAAGAAGTGGAGGCGCTGCTGCCTCTTTTCAATGACGGCAACGATGTAGGACTCATAACGGAAGCCGGACTTCCGGCCGTAGCCGACCCCGGCGCGCAACTGGTAAGCCTGTGCCATAAACATGGTATCGAGGTAGTGCCGTGTTCGGGGCCGTCATCTCTGATGCTTGCGCTAATGGCTTCAGGACTCAACGGACAGTCATTTGCATTCCTCGGCTACATACCCGCCAAAACGGATGAACGCAGACAGGCATTGAAAAGCATTGAACGTCATTCAGCATCGGAAAGGCAGACGAAGATATTCATCGAGACGCCTTACAGGAACGACTCGCTGCTGGCTGATATCCTGGCCAACTGTCAGGGCAGCACGGAGTTATGCATTGCAGCGAACATTACCATGCCGGACGCATATATCCGCACCAAGACAATAGACGGATGGAAACGGGAGATTGCCGGACGTAAGGATTTCATCGGGAAGCGCCCATGCGTATTCCTCATTCTCGCACATTGATATGACTAAAAAAGCATCTTACATAACGCTGGGCTGCAAGCTCAATTACGCTGAGACTTCGACTTACGAACGTGGCTTCATGAAAGAGGGCTACGAGTCGGTTCCATGGTCGGAAAAGGCCGATCTGTACGTCATCAACACCTGTTCCGTAACAGAACATGCCGACCGCAAGTCGCGCAATATCATACGGAAGATCCACCGCATTGCTCCGGATGCAACCGTCATTGTCACAGGCTGTTACGCGCAACTGAAAAAAGCCGAGGTCGAGTCGCTCGAAGGTGTGAGCCTCGTGTTCGGGGCCAATGAAAAGGGGTCACTGGTGAAGACCACGCTGGAGTTCATCGACGGGCGCAATGTCATCCGGGACAATGCTGATGTCAATGATGCCGTCACGTTCGCCGCCTATTCAAGCGGCGAGGAGCGCACCAGGTCATTCCTGAAAGTCCAGGACGGGTGCGACAATTTCTGCGCATATTGCACCGTACCTTTCGCCAGGGGCAGGAGCAGGAGCATTTCCATTGCGGAGGCTGTGGAGGAAGCGAAGAGAATCGCCGCATCGGGAGTGCGTGAAATCGTGCTGACCGGTGTCAATACCGGTGACTTCGGAAGGAAGAGCGGGGAAAGTTTTCTGGATCTGCTGAAGGCATTGAACGATGTGGAAGGCATTGAAAGATACCGTATTTCATCTATTGAGCCGAACCTTTTGACTGATGAAATCGTGGATTGGATAGCTTCCGGGACCAAGTTCCAGCCGCATTTCCACATTCCGCTCCAGAGCGGCAGCGATACCCTGCTGAAGGATGTCGGCAGGAAATATTCCACGGAGTTTTTCGCGTCCAAGATAGATTACATACGCGAAAAGATGAATCCGAAACCGGGAGACAGGTCCGGCAGGCCGGATGTGTTTTTCGGAATCGACGTCATCGCCGGACTTCCAGGCGAAACGGACGAACTGTTCATGGAAACATATAACTTCCTGAAAGACAGGGTAAGACCTGCATTCATCCATATCTTCCCATATTCACGGAGGGCAGGCACAAGGTCGGCTGCACGCAAGGACCAAGTGCAGGATTGTGTCAAGACCAAACGTGTGGCGATGCTTGAAGAACTTTGCAAATCGCTGAATGAAGAGTTCATCGCGTCACAGAAAGGCGTCAAGGAACGTGTGCTGTTCGAGGAGAGCAACAACGGGGGCATGATGAGCGGCTACACCGGCAATTATATCAAGGTGGAGAGGCCATGGGACGAAAAACTGGCAGGGCAAATCGTGGAGGTCACATTATGAAGACCCGCCTGACTTTTCTGGGTACCGGCACGTCGCAAGGCATCCCCATTATCGGCTGCAAATGTCCGGTTTGCCGCAGCAATGACTTGAAAGACAAGCGTTTCCGTTCAGCAGCATTCGTGGAGTACGGCGGTCTGTCCATCTTGGTGGATGCCGGTCCGGATTTCAGGATGCAGATGCTTGCACATGACATTTCTCATCTGGATGCCATACTTTTGACTCATGACCATAGGGATCACACCGGAGGGCTGGATGACGTAAGGTCATTGAACTATATCGACCAGCGGGCGGCTGAGATTTATTGCGAGGAGCCCGTGCTGGAGTCGCTCAAAAAAAGTTTCGCATACGTTTTCGAGGAGAACAAGTACCCAGGAGCTCCGGAGTGGAACATTCATCTGATAGACGAACGGCCTTTCTTCGTGGAGCCTGGTGACGAGGACCGCAAACTAATTTGGGTCCACGACAGAGGATATTGCTGGCAAACTGCTGACGGCGAGCTGATTCCGACGAATGACCGGAAGGCTACGTCAGCCGAGACTGCTGATGATCCGTCTTTCAAGGGAGGCTTGGTCTCCTCTACCGGGCGCGGCGTGGAAATCATCCCGATAAGGGGAATGCATGACAAGATGCCGGTGCTGGGTTTCCGTTTCGGCGACATTGCCTATATCACGGACATGAGCCTTCTGCCGGACCGGGAACTGAAAAAACTGCAGGGCCTGAAGCATGTAACCCTGAATACTGTCGGCTACAAGCCTCACCATTCGCATTTTTCTCTGTATCAAGCAATTGACGTTGCCAGAAAAATCGGAGCGAAGCATACGTGGCTGACTCACCTGTCACATAATTTCCCTGTCTACATGGATTTCGCAGCCCAACTGCGCGAACTGGCTCCAGACATGGATATCCAGCCGGCCTACGACGGCCTGAGCATTGAGGGATAACTGCCTGGGACATCACCACAAGGCATAAAAAAGGGGCTGACCCAAAAGGTCAGCTTCTTTGTTTATAAGGATAGTATCTGAATG
>OFMP01001502.1_pt1 | contig 11901 bp, 14 predicted proteins | sample 1541841 | NCBI WGS metagenome assembly OFMP01 (sample SAMN04209226, study PRJEB22552) | human gut metagenome | biome: gut; material: feces | host: Homo sapiens | place: USA: Oklahoma
TGAAACCCACATGGACGACCTTGCCGCCGCCGTAGACGGGTCGCACTCCGCAAGGAGTGCGTGGATTGAAACACAGGAACGCCCCCCCCTCCGGGAAGAAACCGGCGTCGCACTCCGCAAGGAGTGCGTGGATTGAAACCGCAAAAATGACGAGGGACAGAATGCCGGAGCCGGTCGCACTCCGCAAGGAGTGCGTGGATTGAAACGATTGTTCATGATTTAGTTTCCTTTCTTCTTTTGTCGCACTCCGCAAGGAGTGCGTGGATTGAAACCTTTCGGTTGTGTTCCCCGCCCCATAGTAGGGCGTCGCACTCCGCAAGGAGTGCGTGGATTGAAACAACCCCGTCTAAGTAGTCCACATCGCCTAAGCGGGTCGCACTCCGCAAGGAGTGCGTGGATTGAAACTATTGTTTATTGTTCCGGGGGTTGCCCCCGTTGAGTCGCACTCCGCAAGGAGTGCGTGGATTGAAACATTTCCGCCGTCTACAGCGGTAGATAAATCCATCGTCGCACTCCGCAAGGAGTGCGTGGATTGAAACATCGTACTTGGGCAGTCCCATATCTTCACAAAAGTCGCACTCCGCAAGGAGTGCGTGGATTGAAACAAAACGATTGTAGTTGATCTGCTCGAAGACGTTTGTCGCACTCCGCAAGGAGTGCGTGGATTGAAACCATCAACAAAATACTTTATTACCGCTTCATTCAGGTCGCACTCCGCAAGGAGTGCGTGGATTGAAACATTTAGTGATTTCACGTCGAGTAGGATTAGTTGGGTCGCACTCCGCAAGGAGTGCGTGGATTGAAACCCTAAAAATGCATCACGGCTTTGCCCGTGGTGTGGTCGCACTCCGCAAGGAGTGCGTGGATTGAAACCCGCAAATGTTTGGAAGTGATAAACAAGTACGTACTGTCGCACTCCGCAAGGAGTGCGTGGATTGAAACAAGGCCAAAAGCCCATTTAGCGGTGTAGCCCATGGTCGCACTCCGCAAGGAGTGCGTGGATTGAAACTGCCCTGGGACCTTAAGCCCGCCCTCGCAGACCTGTCGCACTCCGCAAGGAGTGCGTGGATTGAAACTTAAAATATAGTGTTAAATTACATTCATCAAAGGTCGCACTCCGCAAGGAGTGCGTGGATTGAAACCACATGGAACATTTACAATTCCAAAAGAAGCCAGTCGCACTCCGCAAGGAGTGCGTGGATTGAAACTCGCCGAAACTGTTTCCGATTCCCGCCCTGTTGCGTCGCACTCCGCAAGGAGTGCGTGGATTGAAACCCGGTTCCCCGGACGATATTTTCCGGGGGAAAAGGTCGCACTCCGCAAGGAGTGCGTGGATTGAAACCCTCAAAAACGTCTCCATGTCTAAGGGGCCATAGGTCGCACTCCGCAAGGAGTGCGTGGATTGAAACTGTGGGGTCGGGGTCATCGGTGCCAAGGTCTCCAGTCGCACTCCGCAAGGAGTGCGTGGATTGAAACCACGTGGAACATTTACAAGTTGAATCCAAAAGATGTCGCACTCCGCAAGGAGTGCGTGGATTGAAACCCCCGTATATTCATCATACATGGGCAATCCCATTGTCGCACTCCGCAAGGAGTACGTGGATTGAAACCTTGAGCGGGAAGCCACCCGGCCAGTTGCCTATTGTCGCACTCCGCAAGGAGTGCGTGGATTGAAACCGTCAAAAATGTGTCGATATCGGCGGGGTCATAGGTCGCACTCCGCAAGGAGTGCGTGGATTGAAACTGGACCGCAAAGACGGTGCAATTAAGTACACCCCGTCGCACTCCGCAAGGAGTGCGTGGATTGAAACTATCAAGCTCTTGCGAGCCACAAGACCCCTACCGGTCGCACTCCGCAAGGAGTGCGTGGATTGAAACTGCGTACTCATGGCATGCGCCCGTGTACATGCTAGTCGCACTCCGCAAGGAGTGCGTGGATTGAAACATGAAGGAACGTTTCCATGTCCGCAAGGTCATAGGTCGCACTCCGCAAGGAGTGCGTGGATTGAAACCGGGTGCAAGTACTTAAAGTGGTTGGCAAGGCCCGTCGCACTCCGCAAGGAGTGCGTGGATTGAAACCGTCAAAAACGTGTTGATATCTGCGAGATCATAGGTCGCACTCCGCAAGGAGTGCGTGGATTGAAACTGCGAACAGGACAAGGGATAAGATTCCGGAGCCGGTCGCACTCCGCAAGGAGTGCGTGGATTGAAACTTAGATGATAAAGAGAGCGGTGTACTCTTTTGTGGTCGCACTCCGCAAGGAGTGCGTGGATTGAAACTATTGTATTGTTTAGTGTTCCGGGGGGGTCATCCGTCGCACTCCGCAAGGAGTGCGTGGATTGAAACTCCAGCCCCCTCCAATCTCAATCCCTATCGGAATAGTCGCACTCCGCAAGGAGTGCGTGGATTGAAACTAGAGAGCGAGGCAGGCCGCCCGGTTGCCTATTGTCGCACTCCGCAAGGAGTGCGTGGATTGAAACCCGGCGTAGGACAATCTCCCATGTGCTATGCGGCGTCGCACTCCGCAAGGAGTGCGCGTGGATTGAAACGGAAGCCTCAGCACATCACACATCGCCGCCTGTAGTCGCACTCTGCAAGGAGTGCGTGGATTGAAACCTGAATGGTGATTGTTATTTGCGGGTTTCCGCCCGTCGCACTCCTTGCAGAGTGCATGAAGAGGACGACGAGGCGGTGGGCTGGGGCGGCCTGTTGTCCTCTTGCAAGGGGATGGCAACAATGTTGCAGACATAGCACAGGAGAGGTGGTCAAGGGCGTTTTTCCACAATGCTTGATAATTTTTCTACAAAGTGTTGCTACGTTCCAACTCCTTAAAGAATCCAATTTCCAAAAAAATCCAGGATTTTTGAATCTGGAAGGCTTGTCAGTTAATTCCTCTATTTATTTTTCAGAAAGGGGGTGCTGATGCAGGTTGAGCTCCGCAGGAGGAATGGCCTGGAGCAGAGCCAGGATGGGGTCCTGCGGTGCGGCGCCTATTTCCCGCTGGCGTTTGAATTCCTCCTCTTCCTGCTGAAGGGCCGCCAGTTTGGTGTCTTCCACCAGCGCCTTGAATTTGTCCGCCTGAGAGTATTCTCCGTCCTCGTCCCGGAAAACGCGGGCCAGCCAGCGGCGTTTTTCTTCTGTACTGAGCAGGGGATTGTTCATGTGCCGGGGAATGTATTTTTGTCCAGCAGGTTTCCGGCAAGCTGTTCTCCATCCGCAGTGGGCCGGTAAACATAAGGGCGGCTGTCTCCAATACGGTTGACGTATCCCTGCGCAATGAGATCCTGCAGGATATTGGTGACGGTATTGGGGTGCAGGCGTGTAGCTTCCGTAATGGTGCTGTGGCGCCTGTACCCGGCAATGACGGCCAGGATGACCTGGGCACTGCTGAGGCGGAAGTCCAGCCTGCGGACGTTGGAGGCAAATATCTGTATGAAATCCAGTGCTTTCATGAGCATGTATTCACAACTTATTATTATGTTATTTTCTTATTATTCTCATGTTATTCACATTCTTCCGGGCAAGAGGGCGATTTGATTTTTCTCAGCAAATCCAGCAGCGGGTGGGAATCATTGGAAAAGCACTGCACCGCATTGACGGTAGCCGCCTGCGGAAGAATGATTTTATGGAATTCCTGGTTAAGATTCTGGCGCAGGCTTTGGTTGCCCGTCAGGGGCATGGCCAGTTTTTCTGCCAGCCGGGTGGCCAGTGCGTCCATGAAGAGGGGATCGAATTGGTCGGCGTTTTCAATATCGGCAATGTAGCTTAGGGGCAGCGGGGCGCAGGAAGCATGAATGCGGCGTCCCTGCATTTTCCATTCCGAGCATTCCACATCCAGCACGCGCAGGCAGTCTGCGGGCAGCGTGAATTGATAGGGGGTCAGGGAATTGGGCGCCTGTGCGGAAACGGAGTCCAGAGTGGTTTGCGTGGCGGCGAAGGTCCAGCGCGCCATGCAAAGGGTTTCCCTGCGGGCCGGATGGTAATGAAGAACGCAAAGGCGGGATGCCGTGGATTCATTGGCAATCAGCGCGTCCAGAGGTGCCTCCCCTATTTTGGAGAGGGCCGCGTTGCAGATGTCCAGCGCGGATGGCGTATCCGGCTGAAGTAAGGATTCATTGATCATAGCGCCCTATGTTTTGGAGGAAACGGATGCGGAATGCATCACGTTTGGAGGCGACCTCTTTGATGCCACCAATGGCATGTATGCGTCCGGTTTTTCCTCAGGTGCATTTTTTGCCGATTTGTTTATTTGATAAATGCAAGCACTTGCCCGGATTGTCCGGGCAGGTGGAGAGAGCTCCCTTTCCTTCCATGGGAAAAGAACGCTCCCGCCGCATGGATTGTCTGTGAGGCGGGCGTCCGGCATCCTCTGGAGCCTTATATCCGGCAGAAGGGAAGGGGAATCAGTATCAACCATGAATAGAAAGCAAAAGAAATTATGGGATTTATGAAACCGTCCACACCTTCCGCTTCTGCTCCGGAGCAGACCATCCCGGTCAAGGCGGAGAGCGTGGAACAAGAAGTAGGGGAAGATTATCAGGCCCGGGAACGGCAGAGGCAGGGAATGATTTCCACCATTCTGGCGCGCCGTCATTCTTCCGCCGGGCAGGGGGAGGTCAATCCGCGGACTCTGCTTAGGAAAACTCTGGGATAGGCGCTGCCATGGAAGAAAGAACTGCGGAATTGAATTCCGTGTACAAGTCCCTGGCCGCCCAGCGCGCGCCATGGGAAACGTGGTGGGACCGTCTGAGGGATTACGTGCTGCCTCGCCGCCTGAATCGGGAAGGGGATGTTTCCCTACCCAACAGGGACGCCATGGACCGCATGACGGATACTACGGCTGTGGAGGCATGCCAGAAGCTGGCCAGCGGCCATATGTCCTATATTACGCCCAGCCATGACGTATGGTTCAAGTGGTCGGCTCCGGATGACCGGGGAGGCGACGAGGCGGAGGCCTGGTATAACCAGTGTTCGGAAATTGCCCTGAAAGAATTGTCCGTTTCCAATTTTTATACGGAGATTCATGAGTGTTTTCTGGACCGGGTGGCTTTGGGGACCGGAAGTCTGTTTACGGGCATATCCTCGGACGGAAGGCTGTTGTTTACCAATATTCCGTGCGGACAGTTCGCCTGTGCGGAGAATGCGGAAGGCCGGGTGGATACCTACGTCAGGGAGTTTACCTACACGGCTCATCAGGCACGCTCCATGTTCGGGGTGAAAGCTCTGGGGCCCAAGGCTCGGGAAGTTCTGGAGCGCGGAGGCAATCCGTATGCCACAACTCTGAGGTTTCTGCATGTTGTGCGCCCGCGCACCCGGCGCAGCCGCCGCAGGGAGCAGGCCTCCCACATGCCGTTTGAAAGCGTTTACCTGTCTCTGGACGACCAGGTGATTGTGGAGGAAGGGGGATACATGGAGTTCCCTTATCTGGTGACCCGCTTTTTGAAGTGGGGCAGCGGCCCGTACGGTCTGGCTCCCGGCAGGCTGGTGTTTCCCGCCATCCAGCAGGTGCAGTTCCTGAACCGTATTCTGGATACTCTTGGCGAGGTGGCCGCCTTTCCCCGTATTCTGGAGCTCGCCAACCAGATTGGGGAAGTGGATTTGCGGGCCGGCGGCAGGACCGTCATTACCCCGGAGGCCGCTTCCCTTCACCTTCCCCGGGAATGGGCTACGCAGGGCAGGTATGATGTTGGGATGGACCGTCTGACACAGAAGCAGGATGCGATACGCCGTGCCTATTATCTGCCCATGCTGGAGCTTTGGAGCGGGCACCGCGGCAATATGACTGCCACGGAGGTCATGGCGCGGGAGAATGAGCGCGTCTTGATGTTTTCTCCTTCCTTCACGCTGTTTGTGAGTGATCTGTATTCCACAATGACACGCATTTTTTCCCTGCTGTTCCGGATGGGCAAGTTTCCCAGGCCACCCCGTGCGGTATTGAGGGTAGGGAGGGACGGCTCCGTTGCCGTGGGAGAACCCAGGGTTGTCTATCAGTCAAAGATTGCCCTGGTGCTCAGGCGCTTGCAGAGTGAAGGGATGGACCGCAGCCTTCAGCGGCTGAATATGATGATGCAGGCTGCCCCGGATTTGGCGGATCATGTGGACTGGGACCACTGTTTCCGCCTGTCCGCCCGTGTGGACGGCGCCCCGGAGAGCATGCTGAGGCCCTGGGCCGATGTCCGTGCCATGCGGAAGGAACGGGCGGACCTCCAGCAGGGAGCCTCCCTGGCTCCGGCGGAAGAGGATCCTTATGCTTCCCTCAATCCTTTGCTTGACCAGTTAACCGCGATTCAAAAATGAACCAGGATACGACATTGCAGCAGGAGGCCTCCGTCCGGGAGGCCCGTCTCAAAAGGCGCCAGCTTCTCCGGGTGTTTGACACCCCGGACGGGCGTGAGGCGCTTACCTTTCTGGAAACCCGTTTCCAGACTGATTTGCCCGTTTTTCAAGGAAGTCCGGGGAATTACGACCCTCTGGACGCCATGAGGAGGGATGCCTACAGGGAGATCTTTCTGTACATCCGCCGCCAGCTTCAATTAGCCATTAAAGAAACCACAGAAGAAGAGAAAAATGATTGATTCCATTGATAACAGCATGGCCGCTCCTTTCAGGGATGCGGAGGGTTCCGGTTTCGTTTCCCCGGAGACGGACGCACTGTCCGAAACCGAAGTTCAAACTGAACCTTTTCCTCCCCTTCTGGGTGAGGACGGTGGTTTTGCTCCGGACTGGTACGCCCGGTTTGATGAGTTGAAAGGGATGGAGAAATCTCTTTCCAAGTTTAAGACGCCGGAGGCTCTGGCGAAGAGTTACGCGGAGCTGGAACGCCTGCGACGTTATCCCGGCGTGGAGAATGAAGAACAGATGGCGCGGTTCCGCCGGCTGGCCGGATTGCCGGAGTCGGAGGAAGAATACCGTCTGGAACGTCCAGAATCCACGCCGGAAAGCGAATGGAATGCTGACCTGGCAGAACGCATGGCCCGCACGGCCTATCGTTACGGAGTGCCGCCGGAGGCAATGAACGCTCTTCAGGAGACGATGGCCCAGGCATATGATGAGGCCCGCGAGCACATGGAAGATGCCCGGATGGAGATGGAAATGCAGGCGGAACAGTCCCTTCAGCAGGAATGGGGTTCCAATTATGAACGCAACATGGGCAGGGCTGCTGCCGTTCTTCGGCGGCTTGCCTCTGAAACAGGGGTGGATGCGGACGCTTTACTGGATAATCCGGGACTCGGTTCCAATCCGGATGCAATCCGCCTGTTGTACCAGGCATCACGCCTGCTTGATGAAGCTCCTCTCCATCATACAGGAAATGCGGTGCCTTCCCCCGCGGAGGAAGCCATGCGGATGGAATCGGATCCATCCCATCCTCTTTATGAGGCGTATATGAATGTGAACCATCCCAATCATAAATATGCCAATGAGTTATATGATCGTTTGACTACCCGTTAATTTCCCGGACGTTTTAACCGGTGGAGTCTCATAAAAAGCAAGCCCGGCGGAATGCTTTCCGCCGGGCTTTTAATAGTCATTGTTTCATCAGGGAAGGAGGGGGTAAGGGCTGGGGCCTTAAGCTGCCCTCCTACCATTAGCGTCCCGGGAAGGGGCTTGTGTTCAAAAAAAGTTGGAAAAACATTTTTCCCTGTATGGGAGACCAATGAGGTTAAATACTCATTATATCTTTCACTGTAAGTGAGTAAAGATAGGATTATCCCGTATTTTTCTTATCAACGCAAACTTTTGCATTAACCGTCTCTTTATGCCGGCATTTTTCAATTGAGCCTGTTACGGGGAAAAGAAGATGCTATGTCTATTAACTGGAGGGAGGCAATGAAAAACCCCGTCCGGAAAGGAACGGGGTTTTAAGAAAAATGGTACGCGGTATAGGATTTGAACCTACGACCTCCACCATGTCAAGGTGTTGCTCTACCACTGAGCTAACCGCGCGTTTGTAAGTGCGGGCGGATTATTACCCGATTAAGGAGGAAAGAGCAATACTTTTTTTGAGAACGCCTCATTTTGGGGACAGGGGACGGAAGCGTTCCTTCTAGGAAAAAGACACCGATTTCTCTTCCTATACAAAGTATTTCTGCTAGTCTGAGAGGAACATTTCACAGAGTATGATGAACAGACATTTTATTTTTGCATTGTGTACTGTGCTGGGGTTCAGCGTTTCCGGCATTTCCATGGCTCAAAGCGTTCCCACGGACAAGGAAGCCGCAGCCAAGGCTGCCAAGGCGGCGAAAGTGAAATTCCGCTGGGGCAAGAGCCTGAAAAGCGCTCAAAAGCAGGCGGAGGAAACCGGCCTTCCCATTGTTCTTCTTTTCACGGGAACGTCCTGGTGCGGCTTTTGTGTTAAGCTGGAGAAAGAAATCCTTTCCAAAAAGGACTTCAAACAAGGCATGGACGGCGTGGCCATTGGCGTCAAATTTGAGTTCGGCAGTTCGGATTTCAGCAAGTCCAAGGAAGCCAAGACGTATAACATTACCGGCGTGCCGGCCATGGTGGTGGTGGATGCGGATGGCAAGGAGCTGGGCCGCACGGGTTATGTTCCCGGCCGTACTCCCGCCCAGTACGTTGAATTTTTCAAGAAATACGCACCCAAGACTGCGGAAGGCAAGTAAGGCAGGTGTTCCGGAGAGGAGCTTGATTAACAGGAGCGGCGGACGAGAATCCGGCGCTCTTTTTTTGTTCCGGCAAGAGAGGCTGGAAATTTGTTCGCTGGACTGCTTTAAGGCCACCATCGTATAAAATTTATGACAAAGCATATTGAATGAATGGGTTACGTATCAGGTCCCATCTGCATGCCTGAATTTACAAATGCATTTAGCGGATTAAAGGAAAACCGGAAACTCACCCATGGCGAATTGGTGAGAGCCATCCGGTTCATGATTGCAGCGGAATATGAAGCTATCCAGCTTTATACCCAGCTTGCAGAATCCATAGACCATAAGCTGGCCCAGGAAGTTCTGCTGGATATTTCCAATGAGGAAAAGGAACACGCGGGCGAATTTCTCCGCCTCCTCCAGGTGCTGGCCCCGGACGAGCAGGGCTTTTATGACGAGGGGATGGGGGAAACGAATGAAAAGATAGACAAGCTGAAGGCGTCCTGCCCGGACGGCGCATGCAGCAGTTCCGCCTCTCATTGACGGCGCCTTGCGTATGGTTAAAGCGCCCGGTTCCCCTGCAAAGGGGGCCGGGTATTTTCATGATGCCGGGCTTTTGCTTCCAGCTCGGCCGCGCAGCGGGCGCAGAAGGCAATGCAGCGTTCACAGGGGCGGGAGGCGTAATAGGCGGCAGTCCTTTCTCCGGGGCGCGCCGTTTCCGCTGCCAAGCTCTCCGGAGACAGCCCCAGTAGTTCCCGGCAGTAAAGAGTGCCGAATTCCTGTTTGAAGGAGGCGGCCAGGGATTGGACCAGGGAAAAGATTTTTTCCTTTTCCCCGGTTTCCGGGGAACTGTTTCCGTACAGGCTTCCCGCCAGCATGCTCATTCCGCAAAAAGCGCCGCATACCTCCCGCATGCGTCCAATGCCTGCCCCCAGGGGAGAGGACAGTTTCAGGGCCGTTTCTTCCGTCAGGCCGCAGACATCTGCAAAAGCAGCAAAAACGGATTGGGAACAATTATATCCCTGGTGGAAATAATCCAGCGCCCGGGCTGCCCGGTCTTCCTTGGAAGGGATCATGGGAAAAAGGGGGGTTACTGCTCTTTTTCTGCGGACGTGTCCGCTGCGGCTTTTTCCGGCTTGTTGCGGTCCGTCAGACGAAGCATGAGTATGTAACAGACGGCCAGAACCAGCACGGCCAGAATAAGGGGGAGACTTTCGCTCTTGACGGTGCGGATCAGCTCCTCCGGAGATTTGAGCAATTCCGGATGCCGTTCCCCGATGCGGTGCCCGTACCAGGCGAGTACCGTGCACCAGGCAAACGAGCCGAGCACGGTGACCAGGGAGAAAATGCCGAATCCCATGCGGACAATGCCGGCGGGAATGGAAATGAGGTGGCGGATGACGGGCAGAAGGCGGGCGAAGAAGACACCGGAAACTTCGTACCGCTGAAGGAAGATTTCCGCCTTTTCCACCTTGTGGGGCGGCATGAAAAAGAATTTGCCCCAGCGCATGATGACCGGGCGGCCCACGATTCGGGCCACGGCGTAGGTAATGGCAGAACCCAGCCAGGAGCCGAACGTTCCGGCAGCCACCACTCCCCAGAAGCTCATGGATGCTCCTTCCTGGGCGGACAGGATGGCCGCGGGCGGGATGACCACTTCGCTGGGAACGGGAAAGATGGAGCTTTCCATGGCCATCAGGACGATGACACCCGCATATCCCCAGTCCTGCACCCAGGACATCCAAAGTGAGATCAACTCATGCATAACGGCGCGTATCTTGCATTAAAATCCTTGAAAGGAAAGTCTTTTATTGCGTCCCGGGAACGGGGCTGGTAAGGTAGAGAGGCGTCCGGCGTGCGCCGATGCAGATAGTGATGAAGCTTTATATCATAGCAGGCGAAAAGAGCGGGGACATTCATGGCGCCCTGCTGTTGAAGAATCTGCTGCGCCTGATGCCCGGCATGGAGGTCGCAGGGCTGGGCGGCCAAGGCATGCACGCGTTATGTCCCGGCGTGGAAGACTGGACGGATGAAGCCGCCGTTATCGGCGTGGTGGAGGTGCTCAAAAAATACGGATGGTTCAGAAGGCGTTTTCTCTCCATTCTGGAGAGGATACGGCAGGACCAGCCGGATTGCCTTGTTTTGATTGATTATCCGGGGTTCAATCTGCGGCTGGCGGAGAGGGTCCGCAAGTGTTGTCCCCACACCAAAATCGTTTATTTTATCTCCCCGCAGGTGTGGGCATGGCATCGCGGGCGCATTCCCAAGATGGTGCGCATGCTGGATTTGATGATGTGCATCTTCCCTTTTGAGGCTCCCTTGTTCCAGGAAGCCGGCCTGAGAACGGAGTTTGTGGGGCATCCCCTGGTGGATGAAATTGCATCCATCCGTAAGGAGGGCGTCCGGGAGCCGTCACTGGTCGGTCTGTTTCCCGGCAGCCGGAACCGTGAAATTGACAGGCATTTCCCGGTATTTATAGAGGTAGTGAGCCGTCTTTCCCGGGAACGGCCGGAACTGTCCTTTGAAACCGCCGCTTCCACGGAGGCTCTGGCGGAAAGAATGCGCGGCATGGCGCGGAAGGCCGGCATGCCGCCGGAGCTGTTCCACATTACGGTGGGGGGATATCATGAGCTGATGGACCGCGCCGCCGTGGGGGTAGTGGCTTCCGGCACCGCCACCATGGAGGCCGCCTTGCACCGCCTGCCGTACACGCTGGTGTACAAGGTTCCCCTGCTGACGTACTGGATGGCCCGCATGCTCATCAAGATACGCTTTATCGGCATGGTGAATATCCTGGCGCAGAAACCTGTGGTGAAGGAGCTGATTCAGTTTGATTTTACGCCGGACAAGGTGATTGGTGAAATAGAACGTCTGCTTGTTCCGGAAAACAGGGATGCCCTGCTGAAGGAAATGAAACAGGCCTCCGACAAGTTGGGGCAGGGAGGGGCGGCGGAACATGCGGCCCAGGCCGTCTGCCGCCTGTTAAAGGAATAACAGTATCTTTTAAGAATTGGAGCCGGGGAAGCGTTTTTCCGGTTCTTGATGCAGGAAAATGGGAAAGGGGGAAGAGAATAGCCCTTCAAATTCCGGAAGCAGGTCATCTGGCTCGCTTTTGACCGCCCAGTCTGAATAGTCGGAGACTGCCGTGATGCAGCAGATAAAGTCCCTGCAGCCGGGAAAAAGTCCTGAGGGTGGTTGTCCCCAATGCCGGGAGGCTTTTGAAGTCCTTCCGCCGCCATGTCTGGCCCATACGGGAAAAAGGAACTTCCGGAATGGAGACATTTCCGTAGAAAAGAG
>OFMP01001503.1_pt1 | contig 11896 bp, 13 predicted proteins | sample 1541841 | NCBI WGS metagenome assembly OFMP01 (sample SAMN04209226, study PRJEB22552) | human gut metagenome | biome: gut; material: feces | host: Homo sapiens | place: USA: Oklahoma
CTTTGCCGCCGCGTCGGGCGCAGGTGTTTCCATCGGGTCGGCCCCGATGTTCTGCAAAAGCGACTGTGCTTCTTCCGGCAGCGCCTCCATAAGCGTATCCGCCCCGCTGTTTTGGTAGAGTTCCGCTTCGTCCGCGCGCACAGGCAGCGAAAGCAGCAGGATAAACACCGTCAAAGCCAAAAAAACGCGCAAAATCCGTTTTTTCATAACAACAGCACTTCCTGCAAAAGCGAGAGAAGTCGATTCAGCAACGGCAGCGCCGTCAGCAGCACCGCTGTTTTTACGGCAAGCTCCACACCGCTTGCTATTGCCGATTCCCCCGCGTCCTTACAAAGATCCGCCGTTATGCGCCCGATGAGCACGATGCCGAGCGCTTTTAACAGCGCTCCGAACACTTCCGGCATGCCGGAAAGCTCCGCCCATTCGCGGAATGTCGAAGTCAGCGTTTCGATCTGCGGCAAAATACACAGAAAAACGAGTACCGCCGCCGCAAGCGAAAACAGCAGAGCTATTTCCTTTTGCCCGCGTTTTAAAAGCGCGCCGCACACCGCTGCAAACACCGCCGCTGCCGATACCATAAGCACCGTGCTCATAGCCCAAACACCGATTTAATCGTATCGAACAGCGTGCTGATCTGCGTGATGAGCATCGTCAGCACCACAATGAGCCCCGCAAGCGTCGTCATCATAGCCTGCTCCTCCCGCCCGGAGCGAATGAGCAGCTGGTTCAAAACGGCCACAAGTATGCCGATGGCGGCGATCTTGAAGATCAGATCTACATCCATAGCTTTGCTTTCCTTTCCGGCTGTTACAGCAAAATGAGGGCGACGGAAACGCCGACAAACAGTCCCAGCGCCACGCACAATCTGCCTTTCTGGGCAAGGCTTTGCTCGGCGGCTAAAAGTGCGCTGCGCACGCGGCCTTCGTGCAGCGCAAAGTACGCCATTTGTCCATCGAGGTCGGTCTTGCCGAACCCGTCGATAAACGCGGCGCACAGCGCTTCATCCCCGCGGTATGTAAAAAATGTATGTGCCGCCGCTTTAAACGCCGTTGTGCAATCCATGTTTTCAGAAAGCACCCACACGCGCCCCAAAAAAGCGTTTTCGCGGCACAGAGAGAGCAGCGCGTACAGGTCGCCCGCCGTATAGGCCGCGGCGTTTTTCAAGGCGAAAAGCGCTTCCAAGAAGATGCTCAGCTCTTTTTCACGCATTTTTAGCCGCGCAGATACCGATGACCCGGCGGTCGCCGCGCACAGAACAATCAGGATCGCCGCCGTTGTTTTCAAGAAGATCACCCGCCAAAAACAGCTTTTCCACTTTCGTCGGTGCACTTCGCCCGTGCAGCAGTGCCACCGTTTCAAACGCGCCGAGCGACAGAATCCCGCGGCACAGCGGTCGGCAACACAGCTCGTGCATACTGCCCGCGTGGATGCTCGCAATCAGCGCCACCCCTGAAAACGATGCCGCACGTATCGCCGAAAGATCGTTTTCGCCGAGCTCATCGCAGACGATGTACTCCGGCGAAAGACACCGCACCGCGTGCGAAAGCCCCTCCTGCTTCGGGTAGCCCTGCAAAATATCCGTGCACGCGCCGAGGTCAAACCCGTCCGCACTCAGCTCAAACCGCTCGTCAAGCACCACCACACGGTGTCCCGCCGTACCGATATATCGTGCAATATCCCGCAGCAGCGTCGTTTTGCCCGAGGACGGCGCGCCAGCAAGCAGCAGCCCGCGGCTGAGGTCTACGCCGTAGCGCAGCACCTCCTCTGCACAGCCACGCTTCTCCCGCGGAATACGCACGGAAAGACTCGTCACGTCGCGCACCGTTTTGATGCCGCCCTTTTCGATCACCGCCGTACCGCCGATGCCCACCCGCAGCGCGCGGTCTGCGGAGACGAATCCGCCGCGAATCTCCTCCATGTGACTGTAAACGGAATACCCGCACAGCCGCAAAAAGATCTCCTCCACGTCCTCGCGTGTCGCTGTCACATTGTTTTGCGAAAAATACTGCGCCGTGTCGCCGTCTTCCCGCAAAAACAAAATGCGGTCGCCGCAGCACAGCAGCACAGGCTTATCCACACTGATACGAATGTCAAACACCGCGTCGCGCACCGCCTGCGGCACCTTTTCAAGCATCGGTGTAAAGCGCCCAAGCGGGCGGATCGCCTTTTCAAAATCCATCGCACACACCTTTCTTTCCGCTCCGTATGCCCAATTCTATGGACGTGCCGCCGGGTTTAGAACCAAAGTGGAAAAAACGGGCCATCGCCCTTTTTATAAATGTGCCTTTATGCCTTTGAAAAGTGCGCCCGAAATCCGCCGCGATTTTTCAAACATGAAAAGCACCCTGCAAGGCCAAAAGTTTTGCAAGGTGCTTTCTCTATGGAGCAAGCTATTTACTTTGGAAGTCCGCTTTGATACAAGCTGTAAAAGTGGTTCGTCGGCCCCGCGCCGTGCCCGAGCTCGAGCGCGTGCTCGATGGCGCACGTCATATAGTCTTTCGCACGCTTCACCGCTTCAGCAGGTGCATACCCAAGCGCCAAATTCGAGGCAATAGCGGAAGACAGCGTGCACCCTGTGCCGTGCGTGTTCTTCGTTTGAATGCGTCTTGATGTAAAGCTTATATGCTGTTCACCATCGAACAGAATATCGATCGGGTCGCCTGCAAAGTGTCCTCCCTTTACAAGCACAGCTTTACAGCCCATTGTGTAAATCAACTTTGCTGCAGCACACATATCGTCTTCCGTCTCAATGTGCATCCCGGTGATTTCCTCCGCCTCGGGAATATTCGGTGTCAGCACGTCGGCGAGCGGCAAAATTTCCGCTTTGAATGTCTCAATCGACTGCGGAGCCATCAGTGCCGTTCCGTCTTTCGCATACATCACAGGGTCAACAACGACGTTCTTCGGACAGTATTTGCGCAGCTTTTCCGCCACAGCAGACATCACCTCCGGCGTCGGCAGCATGCCAATCTTCACGGCGTCCGTACCGATATCTTCATAGATTGCGTCCACCTGCGCGCGGACAATCTCCGGCGCAATATCCTGCTTTTCCAGCACATGCACGGTGTTTTCAGCCACGACGGATACGATCACGCTCATCGCGTACACGCCGTGTGCGGATATTGTCTTGATATCCGCCTGAACACCCGCGCCGCCGGAGCAATCCGACCCGGCGATGGTCAGTACGCGCTTCATTGCACGCATCACAGCGAAAGCTCGGAAACTGTGAGGTTCTGCACCTCAACGGGATCCTCGGCGTGGATCGTGAACGTCGGCTTCGTCTCATCCAGCACATGCGCGATGACCGTGTTTGCAACGCCGTTCAAATAAATCTCTACGCTGTTTGTATCGGTAATGATGTCCACCTTCATCGGCTCGTTTTTCAGGCGCGGCAATATGGATTCTCCGCAGGTCAGACCGTTTTTGTCAAGCTTCATCTCAAGGCCGTACAAGCTGCATGTAAGGTCACCTTCCTTTACAGTAAAGGAGATGCGGCAGGTCTTGCTGCCGAGCTCGTGCGTGCAGTGCGTCAATGTAAAGTCGTCGAGCTTGTCAGATTTTACAACCAGATTTTCTGTGCTCTTGATCGGCAATGCAGAGAGATAGTAGCGGTCGCCGTGCTTTTTCAGCGTCATTTCGGTCGGCGTACACATGGAGCCGTTGAACGGTGCGCCGGGAATATCGCTGCGGTTCCACGCAAAGCGGATGACCGGCTTGCCCGGCTCGTAGTAATACGTCTGCGCCGCATACGACTGCGAGTTATACGAAAGCTGCCCGACCGACTGAATCGGTTGGTAAAGGCCGTTTTCATCAAAATCACCGACAAAATACATGTCATGCGCACCGGAATAGACCCACAGCGTTCTGCCGTCATCTGCTGTAAGCGGATAGAGATCCGGGCACTCGTCATCACCGGGCAGGTCAAATTTCTGCAGAAGTTCCCAGTGCAGTAAGTCCTGCGACGTGAAGATTGCGTAGGTGCGCTCCACAAAATACAGTGCCATCAGCCAGCGCGCGCGCTTTGCGTCGTAAATAACCTTCGGATCGCGGTTGCCGGGTGCAATCTCGTCGATCAGCGGATTTTTGTCATACTTTTTCAGCGTTTTACCGCCGTCTGTGCTGTACGCAAGGCACTGTGTGCTCTTTTTTTCGCCCGCGCAGGTGTAAAAGAACAAGATTGGCGTTTCATCGCCTTCCTTGAGGCCGGAAACATTGTTGTGATCGACTACCGCACAGCCGGAAAACATTGCGCCGTCCATGTCAAGGAACATCGCTTCTTCCTTATATTCCCAGTGGAGAAGATCCGGGCTCACGGCGTGACCCCAATGCATGTTGCCCCACAGTCTGCCGTAGGGATTGTGCTGGTAGAAAAGGTGATACTGTCCGCCGTAAAAGCACAGACCGTTCGGATCGTTGATCCAGCCGCGCTCCGCTGTAAAGTGCAGCTGCGGGCGCAAGACGGTCTCTTCCGCTGTAAGCGGCGTCATGGCATCCTCAAACACCGGTGTAAATGCGCACTCCGGCTCTACCGTGACGGTCATCGTCTTACCAAGGTAATCGCGCAGGTCGGCATAATAAACCGCATCTGCGTTTTCTTCCGTATAAACGGCATCGAACTTATAAACCGGTGTGCCGTTTTCAGAAAAAGTAAATTTGTGCGAAGTGCCGTCAAATTTCACCGGCACGCGTAGAAAACGTTTGCTGACTGTAATTTCCATAAACTCAAGCTCCTTTAGCCGTTATCGGCGCATTAAAATGCATGCACCACATTTATTCGAGGATATTGTAGCACACCGCGCGAAAAATGTCATGCATATTTTGCTTAAATTTGCGAATTTTTCCGCCGCGCAAAGCCAAACTATGTGCGCTGCAGATCTGTAAAGGAAAGGCGGTGCAAAGGTGGCAAAACACATTTGGAAATTTGTAAAAAGTAAAAAGATATTTATCGTATTGCTAATACTGTATACAGTTGTCTTTATTTTGGCGGTTCGATTTATTTTTCATATTCTCCCGATTTTGCTTGGCGGGTTGCTTGGGTGGATCACAGCACCGCTATGCCGCCTGCTGGAAAAACGGCTGCATCTCTCCCATAAGCGCGCCGCACTTTGCACTGCTGTCGCCGTTTATAGTGTTTCACTCGTCCTTCTTGCATTGCTTTTCACGCGGCTCATCCGGGAAAGCGCCGCGTTTTTTGCTTCCGGGCGATACTTTCGCTACGAAGCACTCGCCCCCGCCGTGCGGTCGTTTTTGGAGCGCACATGGCAGGAATTGCCGCAGTGGATCTCCGCTGCGCAGAAGAATTTTTCGGGTAACATGGGTGCCGCCATGCCCGCGCTGCAAGGCACCATAAAAGCGATTTTGCTGCTGCCTGCCGTGTTTTTAACGCTCACGCTCATCCCGGTTTTTGCGTATCTCACCCTGCTGTACCGTGAAAATTTGCTGTCACTTTTAAAGAAGCTCATCGGTGAAAAATACGTAGAAAACCTGCAAAAATCCGCAAAAAGCGAATCTTCCGTCGGGTTTGTTTCCGCCTATGCACTCATTTACACCATCACGTTTGCGGAAAGCTTTGTGATGCTCCACCTGCTGCGCATGGAATACCCGCTGATGACTGCCGCCGTTGTGACGGTCTCCGATATTTTCCCGGTCTTTGGGCCGGGAACTGTTATGCGGCAGCGCGGCGCAAGCACTCGGGCTCTTCATCGGGTGGATCATTCTAAGCGTCATTCGGCAGATCATTGAGCCGAAGCTGCTCGCCAAAATGACGCGCACCCCGCCCGCCGTGATGCTTTTCGCTGTATATTGCAGCCTTATCAGCCGCAATTTTTGGCTTATCCCCTACACCGGCACTTTTTTCATGCTGATCGGTATGTTGAAAAAAGCCGGAATACTAACAGTAAAATCCAAATCAATATAAATTTAAAATCACAAATTTACAAAAACAAAACTTCAAAATACCATTTTAAAATTATTGTATTTTGATAAAATACATTCAAAAATCGAAAGTGCCGTCAAACATCTGCTTCCGTTTTCATAAAGCCTTCTAAAATGTGCAAACCCTCCTGCGTGTTTTGGCCCAAGATTTCCTGTATCTTCTTGAAATCACGCGCTTTGTGCATGACGTTTTGCAGCTTGAAAAACTCTTCCTTGCCGTGCTTATGAATGAACAGCGCCTGCGCCTTGGCGGCGGCTGCGCCGTCGTTGTCCTTCGTGTAAAATCTCTTTTCGCAGGTGAAATATTCGAGAATTTTTCTGTTGTTTTTCTTTTCCATATCGTTCTCCTCTGAATTAAAACTATTCTCCCGTATTTTCCAGTATAGCAAAACCTATGTTCGGCGTCAAGGCGATTTTGAAAAGACGTCCGCTTTTATGCAAAAAAGCAAGAGAAGGACGGTCTATCCCTCTCTTGCTCTGTATTTTGTATGAAATTTTTACGCGTTCAGCAGCTTTTCTGCAGCGGCAAGCTTGATGGAGCAACAGAAAACTTCCATGGCCTGTTCAAGCTCTTCAAGCGGCGGGAACGACGGCGCAAGACGAATGTTACTGTCGTGCGGGTCTTTGCCGTACGGGAACGTCGCACCGGCATCGGTCAGGATGACGCCCGCTTCTTTACACAGCTGCACGACGCGCTTTGCGCAGCCGTCAAGCACATCGACGCTGATGAAATAGCCGCCGTTCGGCTTATTCCACTCGGCGATGCCAAGGTCGCCGATATTTTCCTCCAGCATCAGCTCGCACAGGCGGAACTTCGGCTCCAAAATGGCGCGGTGGCCCTTCATGAGGGCGCGCACACCGTTGATGTCGTGCAGGAACAACACGTGGCGCAGCTGATTCAGCTTATCCGGGCCGATGGTAGACGTGAGCGTGTGCTCCTTGAAATCACGGATATTGTTGTCGCTCGTGGCGAGGCCGGCCACACCGGCGCCCGGGAACGAGATCTTGGACGTAGAGGCAAAAATGAAGATCTGATCTTCCGTGCCGTTTTCAACGCAGAGATCATAGATATTGAGCAGCGTATCCGGCGTATCGGTGAGGTCATGCACACAATAGGCGTTATCCCACATGATTTTGAAGTCCTTTGCAGCCGGTTTTAATGCGGCGAAACGGCGGACGGTCTCATCGGAATACGTGACACCTGTGGGGTTCGAATACTTCGGCACACACCAAATGCCCTTAATGGAGTCATCGTCCTTGATGAGCTTTTCGATGAGATCCATATCCGGGCCGGTAGCATACATCGGGATGTTAATGAGCTCGAAGCCGTAATACTCCGTTACGGCAAAATGGCGGTCGTAGCCCGGCACCGGACAGAGAAATTTTTTCTTATCCAGTTTGCACCACGGCGTGCAGCCGTTGTAACCGTGCGAGAAGCCGCGGGAAATAACCTCAAACATCATCATCAAGCTTGAGTTGTTGCCGAGAATGACCTGCGAAGCCGGTACGCCGACCATATCGGCGAAAATGCGTTTCATCTCCGGCAGACCGTCCCAAAGACCGTAGTTACGGCAGTCATCACCGTTGGAATTCGCAAATTCGCTTCTCGCTTTCAGCGCTTCCAAAACGCCGAGGGCGAGCTCCAGTTGTTTTGCGCTGGGCTTGCCGCGCGCCATGTTCAGCGCAAGATTTTTGGCCTGATAGCCCTTATATTCTGCGGAAAGCTCATCGAAAACCTTCTGTAATTCTGCTTTGCTCAAGTTTGCGTACGCCACGAAAACATCTCCATAAATAAGATTTTGAATTGAAAAATAAGCATTCAATTCATTTTTACGCTCCAATAGCGCCTGAAACAATTCTTATTGTAATGCAAATAAGCTAAAAATGCAAGCTTTATTTATAAGTCTTGCATTTTTTCCCGTTTTGCACGATTGTACGACGTGTTTTCCTGCTTTTCCGTTCATTCTGACAAGCGTATAACAAAGCAAAAACCGGCACAGCGAACTGCACCGGCAAAAGACTTGCTTTTATGAAATTTAGAACTCCGCGGAGCCCGTTGTGCGCGGGAACGGCAGTACGTCGCGGATATTGGAGATGCCCGTAAGGTACATGACCATGCGCTCGAAGCCGAGACCGAAGCCTGCATGCTTGTTGCCGCCGAAACGGCGAAGGTCGAGGTACCACCAGTAATCCTCCTCGTTAAGGCCGAGCTCGCGAATGCGGTTCAGAAGCACGTCGTAGCGCTCTTCTCTCTGGCTTGCGCCGCACAGCTCGCCGATGCCCGGCACGAGCAGATCGGTCGCCGCAACGGTCTTGTCATCGTCATTGAGGCGCATGTAGAACGCCTTGATCTCCTTCGGGTAATCGGTGACGAACACCGGCTTACCGAACTCTTTTTCGGTGAGGTAGCGCTCGTGCTCGGTCTGGAGGTCGCAGCCCCAGGAGACCTTATATTCAAAGTTGTCGTTGTTCTTTTCAAGGAGCTTTACGGCATCCGTATAGGAAATGCGGACGAAATCGGAGTTTGCCACATGCTCCAGACGTTCTTTGAGGCCCTTATCGACAAACTGGTTGAAGAAGTCGATGTCCTGCGGGCAGCGCGCCATAACGTCTTTAATGATGTACTTGATCATGGCCTCCATGAGATCCATGTCGTCGTTGAGATCGGCAAACGCGATCTCCGGCTCGACCATCCAGAACTCTGCCGCGTGACGCTGCGTGTAGGAGCGCTCTGCGCGGAACGTAGGACCGAACGTATAGACCTTACCGAACGCCATGGCCATGCACTCCGCCTCAAGCTGGCCGGAAACGGTGAGGGATGTCTGCTTGCCGAAGAAATCCTTGCTGTAATCGACCGTGCCGTCCTCGTTTTTCGGGACATTGTCGAGGTCGAGCGTTGTCAGCTGGAACATCTCGCCCGCGCCCTCGCAGTCACTGCCCGTGACAATCGGCGTATGCACGTAGGTGAAGCCGTTCTCGTTGAAGAACTTATGGATGGCGAACGCCGCAGCGGAACGCACGCGGAACGCCGCGTTGAAGAGGTTCGTTCTCGGGCGCAGGTGCGCGACCGTACGCAGGTATTCCACCGTGTGACGCTTTTTCTGAAGTGGGTATTCCGGCGAGGACGCACCCTCAACGGTAATCTCCTCCGCCTGAATTTCAAAAGGCTGCTTCGCTTCCGGCGTGAGCAGCAACGTACCGGTGACACGCAGCGCAGCGCCGACATTCTGGGAAGCGATCTCCTTGTAATTTTCGAGTTTTTCCGCCGTAAAGACGATCTGTACGCCCTTAAAGCAGCTGCCGTCATTCAGATCGATAAATCCGAGCGCTTTGGAGTCGCGGATCGATCTCGCCCAGCCACAGACCGTGACCTGCGTATCGCCAAAGGTCTCCGGCGATCCGTAGAGGGCCGCGATTTCTGTTCTTTTCATGATGACCACATTCCTTTCCGTGCGGCACTTAAACTGCACACGCAAAACCTACGCTTTGGCATGCGGCATTTCTCCGCAAATAATCACTTTTATTATCATACTACAAACGCTATCGGTTTAGCAAGGAAAATTTTGAATTTTCTCCCCGAAAACGCGATTTATGCGCGATCTTTCTTCAAAATCGCATAATTTGCGATGTCGCACAGTCCCCCATTGTTCTTTGCACCCTCGCGCATGATGCCCTCAAACCGCATGCCGCACTTTTTCATCACGCCGCCGGAATGCGAGTTGTTCACATCGTGGCGCGCCGCGATGCGGTTAAGGCCGACCTCGTCAAACAGGAAATTAATCACGGCACCGAGTGCTTCGCTCGTATAGCCCTTGTGCCACCAGTTTTGGCCGATGCAGTAGCCGATCTCTGCCGCTTTGATCTCATCATCCGTTTTTACCGCAGCGATGGTGCCGATAAGCGCGTTTTCATCCTTTACAACAATGCCCCACTGGTAATAGTTGAGCTCCTCATAGTGCGATGCCCACAGCGCGAGAATCTGCTTTGTTACCTCTACGCTGCTGTGCGTGGGCCATGTGAGGAACTTTGTGACCCCAGAGTCGGACGCCCAGTTGCGGTACATCGGCTCTGCGTCCGCAAGCGTTAAGCGGCGCAAAATGAGTCTTGGCGTTTCGAGTGTGACAGTCCCCTTGTGTTCCATTGTGTTTCCTCCTGATTTCTCCTGAAAATAAAACAGTGCAGACCGTTCATTCAGCCTGCACTGTTCATTGCGATTTATGCGGTTAGGTTCTTTCTAACTCTCAAAAAGCGTATGACAATGTAAGCCCGCAGCACGTACCGTTACCCATGGCATTTGCGGACTGCATATTCATCACAACGCGGACAAAGCGGAACATTGTCATACTCCTTTCTTTCAAATTTGTTTTGACTATCCTACCACAGTTCTTTCGGTTTTGCAAGAGGAAAATTCTATTTTCCTGAAATTCTCCGGAAAATCAGCCCAAAGGCGCGTGTTTGAGCAATTTGCAGTCCTTTTCGCCGTAAAAACGCACCGCGTTGATACGGCTGTTAATCTCATTGCGCAGCTCTGCGTTTTCGTAGGCGTATTCGCCTGTTACGGTGCTGATATCTGCACTCAGCAGCGCAAACATATTGCTTCTTGCGAGTGCGCCGTAGGTGATTTCCGTTTCTTTATCGCGCAGGCCGTTGTCGCTCTGCACGGCATCGCTGTAAAAGAGTTCGAGGTATTTAAAGACTTCCTCAGCGCACTTCGTATTCGGATTCACCGCCGCATAGGCCGTGACGAACGCCGTCACACCGCCCGCATCGTTTGGGACGGTCAGCGCGTAGGTGTCGTTTTTGTTCTGTGCGTAATAGGTAAAGCCGTCTTCGTACCATGCGCCGCCGGTAAGTGAAATTTCGGCGTCTGCAACTTCATTTTCGGCAGTGGGCACGGAAAATTCCGATGCGGTTTCAATATCCGCAAACTGTGCGCCGTACCAGCTCGCCTGATGCGCCTGCAAAACACTCAAAGCAGTATCGTCCTTGCAGGTTTTCAGCGCGTCAAAAGACGTATACTGCGCGTTCGGGTCCTGCATCTGCGCTTTATCGAGCAGATAGGTGTTCACGCGGTACAAAAGCGGCAGCACGACCTGTTCACCGTTTACCTTGCCGGCATTAAACACCGGCTGCACCTGTGCGCTCGGGTCAAGATAGAGGCTGCTTTTGATGTAGGTATCAAGCGGCAGAAATGCGCCGTCTGCCATGCTCTGCTCCACATCCGGGAAAAGCGCGGACGTACAAGTCGAGTTCGGGGCGTGCGCCGCCAAAATAAACGCGTCGGGCCCGCCGCCGGCTTCGATCTCGGCACGAATTTCTTCTATCTTTGCTTCGCGCTCGGCTCCATTGCTCGGTAGCGCGACAAACTCCACCGGGCACTCGCCGTAGAGGTATTCGTAAATCTCCGTGATTGGATTATTCTTGAAGAAATTTTTGCTTTCCACTAAAATCGTCGGCTTTTTCTCCCCTGCTGTTTGTGCTTTCGGCGCGCTTTGAACGCCGCACAGCACCTGCATCAGCACCAAGATTGCCAAAACGACTACACATTTGCGTTTCATATCGTCCGCCTCCCTTTAAATCAGCACAGTAACTCAATAAAGCGCGCGAATACGCAAAAAGAGAACGACCGCAACCGTTCTCCCGATGTTAAAAGTATATGCGCGTTTACGGGAAACCGCTTTTGTTACAAAAAGAATAACATAAAAGCGCGAATTTTGTCAATATCGTTTTAACCAAAACAGTGAGACATTTTTATATGCAATAAACAAAAAGGACAGAAAGCTTGCACTCTCTGTCCCCTTTTATTCAAGATTGCGACTAAACCTATAAGCCGAGTTCTGTCTTGAACAGTCATCTATCTTGGCCGGGCGTTGCCGCCAGGCTCACGCCACCTCCACGGAACGCGCAGGGCTACGCTTGATGTTCCTCCACGGTGTTGCTCCGAATAGGGTTTACAGGGCCG
>OFMP01001519.1_pt1 | contig 11800 bp, 10 predicted proteins | sample 1541841 | NCBI WGS metagenome assembly OFMP01 (sample SAMN04209226, study PRJEB22552) | human gut metagenome | biome: gut; material: feces | host: Homo sapiens | place: USA: Oklahoma
CCCGCCGAGCTGAAAAGTTTCGGCGGGTTTGTGTTTTATGGGAAGAGTACATTCAGCGTAGCGCGATCATGTCTCCGGTGAAGTGCGAAAGCCAGTCTTTTACGGCGAACGGTACGCCGGTGGCTTTTAAAATAACGATCACCAAAATGATGGCGATGAGAATAAGCAGCACCTTAAGCGCAAATTGCGGGTTGCCGTGTTGGTGCTCGTCTTCGTGCTCCGGCACATGGTGTTCTTTAGCGGTCTGCTTGGCGGTTTCGGGTTTCCGTGTTTTTTCTTCCATAACGGCACCTCTTTTCTGCAAAGATACAGAATCTTTCATTTCCATTTTACCACATGCCTTTCCTGTTTTCTATAATTTATCGACTTTTTTCTTCAGGAAAAATCAACAAAAATTCGGGAAATAATTTTGCGCTGAGCGCGTATAAAACAAGACACTTTGGTGTCTTGTTCAGAAAACCCATACAGCCGGGCTTCCTACGACTTGAACGTCCGCCGGAAGTTCAAGTCTACCTGTCCTGACGATTACGAATGCAAAAGTGTTTCGTCGTCTGCGGACGACGACTCAAGGCACTGTCTTGAGAATCCGTAAACTTTCTTGAAGAAAGTTTAATCAAAGACTTTGTTCGTCACTTTGCCGACAGATGGAGAATGTGTTTTTCTTTTTCTACAAACAGTTTCGCAGATAATTGTGAAATTCTGTTGAATAACCGGCAAAAAAATGCTAAAATATTCTTTTAGAAATGAAACGAATTTACATAGGACACGGTTGCCGCGCAGTAGTTGGGATTGCGCGGAAAATCGGGCTTTTGATTTAAAGGGTGAAGCAAAATGATCTTGCGAAAATGGGAGGTGCGTCCTCTCGATAAGGAACGCGCGGCGGCGTTTGCACAGACGTATGGCGTGCCGTTCTTCCTCGCGATGCTGATGAATATTCGCGGCCTTGACGATGCCGCGCATCTGCGGGAATTTCTTGGCGAGGGCGAGCCGCTCTCTGACCCGTTTCTTTTAAAAGATATGGACAAAGCTGCGGCGCGTATTACCCGCGCGGTGGACAACATGGAAAAAATCGCGGTTTATGGGGATTACGATGCCGACGGCGTGACTTCGACCGCCATGCTGTATTCGTACCTTGAAACGCGCGGCGCAGACGTAATCTTCTACATACCGCAGCGCGAGGGCGAAGGCTACGGCATGAACATGGGCGCCGTGGAATACTTAAAAGAGCAAGGTGTGTCGCTTATTGTCACGGTCGACAACGGCATTTCCTCCGTGCAGGAGGTAGCGCGCGCGAACGAGCTTGGCATTGATGTGGTCGTCACCGATCATCACCGCCCGCAGGAGATATTGCCCGATGCCGTGGCGGTCGTGGACGCATACCGACCGGATGACACAAGCCCCTATAAGCATTTTTCCGGTGTAGGCATCGCGTTTAAATTGCTTATGGCGCTGGAGGACGGCGCGGGCGACGTGGAAGATCTGTTAGAAGCATACAGCGATCTCGCGGCCATCGGCACCATCGGCGATATTGTGCCGTTGACGGGCGAAAACCGTACGCTGATCCGCGCAGGTCTTGAGCGTCTTTCACAGAGCGACCGCCCGGGCGTGCAGGCCCTTTTGGAAAACGCAGGCATTGCAGGGAAGGCACTGACGAGCACGAATGTGGCGTTTACGCTTGTGCCGCGCATCAACGCGACGGGCCGTATGGGCGCGCCGGAACGCGCCGTGCGCTTGCTCATCAGCGGCTATGAAGAGGAAGCCGAGGTACTGAGTGAGGAAATCTGCGCCGATAACGAGGAACGCCGCCGTGTGGAAGCAGAGATTGCCGAAGCGGCGTTTGCGGATATCGAAGCGAAAGGATACATGAAAGACCGCGTGGTCGTGGTGGACGGTGAAAACTGGCACCATGGTGTTATCGGCATTGTGGCGTCCCGTGTGACGGAGCGCTGCGGCAAGCCGTGCATGATCATTTCGCGCGGCGAAACAGAGGCGAAGGGCAGCGGCAGAAGCATTGAGGGTTTCTCGCTGTTTGAAGCCATCTGCGCGTGCGGCGACTTGCTCATCAAATTCGGCGGACATCCCATGGCGGCAGGCATCACGTTGAAGCCCGAAAACATCGAAGCGTTCCGCAAGCGCATCAATCGGTATGCGGCGGAGCACTTCCCGCAGATGCCTACGCAGACGGTCACACTGGACTGCAAGCTGAACCCGGCGGCGCTTTCAGTTTCCATGGCGCAAAGCCTGACGCAGTTGGAGCCGTTTGGAAACGGCAACCCGCAGCCGGTGTTCGGTTTATTCAACATGGAGCTTTCCAATGTCACACCGGTCGGCGGCGGGGGGCATCTGCGCCTGACCTTAGAAAAGAACGGCGCGGTCATCACGGCGATGCGTTTTAATACAAAGCCCGAGGAGCTGCCGTACCACATCGGCGATAAGATCGACCTTGCGGTACAGCTGGAGGCGCGCGAATTTCGCGGCCAGCCGTCGCTGACTGTTATCGTGCGCGATATGAAGTTTGCAGCGTTCAATACGGAAAAGAATATAGCGTCGCTTGCGAGCTTTGAAAAGTGGCAGCGCGGCGAGGTGCTTTCCGCGGAGGATAAAAACAGATTATACCCCGACCGCGCGTGCTTAGCAGCCATTTACCGCGCACTGCGCACGGTGAACGGTAAAGAGACGGACCAGGTTCGGTTTGTTTCGCAGTTTGGAAAAGATATGACACTGGGACTCTTTAAAACGGCGCTTCTTGTATTTGAGGAGCGCGGCTTGGTACACAGCGAAATTGCAGACGATACATTTACGGCAACGCTCATCGAAACGAGCGGCAAAACAGATATTACACGTTCCCCGGTGCTTTTGGCACTGCAATAAGGGAACGGAAGGAGTGAAAAACGATGGCAGAAGCAGCAAAAACGTATGCGGATCTTGTGTCACTGATCGAAAAAAGCGAAAAAGAATATGACCTCGCGTTGATCGAAAAAGCGTATAAGTTCGCGGAGGCAGCGCATCAGGGACAAGTGCGGCGCTCCGGCGAGCCGTACATCATCCACCCCATTGCGGTGGCGTATAAGCTTGTGGAATTCGGCATGGATACCCCGTCCGTCGTGGCAGGTCTGCTGCATGACGTCATTGAGGACACGCCGGTTACGTATGACGACATTGTGAAAGCGTTCGGTAAGGAGATTGCAAACCTGACGGACGGCGTGACAAAGCTCGGCAAGATCCCGTTCTCCTCCCGTGAAGAGCAGCAGGCGGAAAACCTGCGCAAAATGCTCATTGCGATGAGCGAGGACATCCGTGTAATCATTATTAAATTTGCGGACCGCATGCACAATTTAGCGACGCTCGAATACGTAGCGCCGCAGAAGCAGCGCGACAAGGCGCTGGAATGTCTTGAGGTGTACGCACCCATTGCGCACCGTCTCGGTATGCGCAAGGTTAAGGAATACATGGAGGACATTTCTTTAAAGTACCTTGACCCTGTGGCGTATAAGGAGATTGAAGATAACCTTGAGGCGCGCAGCACAAAGCGCAAGCAGTTTATTGAGACAACGAAAGAAATGATCCGCAGTCGTGTGGAGCCGCTTATCCCGGGCGTATATATTGAAGGGCGCGTAAAAAGCGTCAACGGCATTTATCGCAAGATGTTCATTCAGGGTAAGAGCTTTGACGAAATTTACGACGTGTTCGCCCTGCGCGTAATCGTCGATACCATCAACGATTGCTATAATGTGCTCGGTATCATCCATGATATGTTCACCCCGCTGCCGAACCGCTTTAAGGACTACATTTCCACGCCGAAGCAGAACATGTATCAGTCCTTGCACACGACGGTCATCAGCAAAGAGGGCATCCCGTTCGAGGTGCAGATCCGCACGTGGGAAATGCACCACACGGCAGAATACGGCATCGCGGCGCACTGGAAGTATAAGCTCGGCATGACGAGCGGCAACGAAAAGCCCGACTCGCTGGAGGGCCGCTTGCAGTGGATCCGCAACATGCTCGATAACCAGTCCGAAAGTGAAGATATCACGGACCTTGTGCGCTCCATCAAGACCGACCTTGCGCCGGAAGAGGTGTTCGTCTTCACCCCGAAAGGCGACGTTATCAACCTGCCGATGGGCTCTACGGTTATTGATTTTGCGTATGCCATTCATTCCGCCGTCGGCAACCGCATGATCGGCGCAAAGGTTGACCAGAAGATCGTGCCGCTCGATTACAAGGTAAAAACGGGCGAGATCATTGAGATTCTGACGACGAAGGAGGTCGGTCGCGGCCCGAACCGCGATTGGCTTTCCATCGTGCGTACAAGCGAAGCACGCAATAAGATCCGCGCGTGGTTCAAGAAAGAAAAGCGTGATGAGAACATCGTAGAGGGCAAGGCAGAGCTGGAGCGCGAATTTAAGCGCAACGGCATCGTGATGAGCGACGAGCTGATGCAGTTCATGCTGGAAAGCGCCGGCCGCCGCCACAGCTGCGTCACGCCCGATGATTTTTACGCGGCTGTCGGCTACGGCGGCATTCAGCTTTGGAAGCTCCTGCCGCGCGTGAAAGAGGAATACCAGAAGACCCACAAGCCTGCACCCGAACCGCAGCAGGAGATTGCGCAGCAGACCCCGCCACCGAACCTCAACAAGAAAGCGGCAGGCGGCGTGCTCGTAGAGGGTATGGACAACTGTCTCATCAAGTTCTCCCGCTGCTGCAACTCGCTGCCGGGCGATGAGATCGTCGGCTTCATCACGCGCGGTTTCGGCGTTTCCATCCACAAACGCAGCTGCTCGAACGTGCCGAAGGATTTCTCGCAGGCGCCGGAGCCGGAGCGCTGGGTGCGTGCGTACTGGGCGGGTGAAGTCAAGGAAGAGTTCAAGTCTACGCTGCATATTGTGGCGACCGACCGTTCCGGCCTGCTCGCAGACGTGACCCAGCAGCTTTTCAACATGCACATTTTCATTCACTCGCTCAACTCCCGCGAGATCAAAAACTCGGAGAATGCCGTCATTTCGGCAACGATTACCATCAACGGCCTTTCGCACCTGCAGACCGTTATTGACCGCTTGCAGAAGATTAAGGGCGTAATCTCTATTGACCGCAGCTAAAGGTAAACAAAGATATGAAATATAAATGTATAACGGGCGGGCCTATTTCGGAAAATTGCTACCTGCTCATCGACGAAAAAACGAATCAGGCGGCGGTCGTTGACCCCGGCTTTTTGAACGACGTACTGTTAAATGAAATCAAAAAATATACGGTGCAGAGAATTTTGCTGACACACGGCCATTTTGACCATATTTGGGAGGCTGACCGCCTGCACGAGATGCTTGGTGTGCCGGTGTGCGCCTATGAGACGGAAGCGGCGTTTGCAGCGGACGATAAGCAAAACGGCTCGCTTCTCATGATGTACGAGTCTATCACCTGCAAGGTGCACGAGGCTTTCAAAGACGGTGAAACATTTCAGATCGGTGAAGTGCCAGTCACGGTGCTGCACACGCCCGGCCACACCGCGGGCGGCGTGAGTTATATTACGCCGGACGCCGTGTTTACGGGCGATACGTTGATGGGCTACTCCGTCGGGCGGTGCGACCTGCCAACCGGCAACAGTGCCGAGCTGCGCGAGTCTCTGAAAAAGCTTGCGGCGCTGCCCGGAAATCCCGATATCTGCGGCGGCCACGGCCCCGTGACGACGCTGGAAGACGAAAAGCGCCGAAATCCGTATTTATAAAGGAAAATGTATGGTTTTATATATTATCGATCACCCTTATCACTATGAGGCGGAAAACCTCTGCCGCGTGTTTTACCCGTTTGACAAAGTTACGGTACAGCACGAATTTATACCGAGCGATGAGAACCGCACGGTGTACACCGCCGAAGAAAACGGCGAATATATCGTGCGCATTGAAGACGCAGACGGCAAAACAGAGCGCAAAGCAAAAGTAGGCGCAGAGACCGAATACGGCATGGTGTCTTTATTATTTGATGCATTTTGCGCCCACACGGGCAAAATGCCGCGCTGGGGTATGCTGACGGGCATTCACCCCATTAAGCTCCTGCGCCAGCTGACCGAACAGCACGGCGAAGCGGAATCGGCAAGGCTGTTCCGTGAAAAATATTTCGTCTCAAACGAAAAAACGGCACTTGCGGTGCGCACCCTGCGCGCACAAAAGCCCATTACGGATAAAGTACGTGAAAACGACTACTCTTTGTACATTTCCGTGCCGTTCTGCCCCACGCGCTGCGCGTACTGCTCATTCGTTTCGCAGAGCGTGGAAAAGGCCAAGAAACAGATCCCGGAATATCACCGCCTGCTTTTGGAAGAGCTGCAAGAGACGGCGAAAGTCGCCGATGCTTTGGGCTTAAACCTGCGCGCTGTGTATGTCGGGGGCGGCACACCCACGACGTTCTCCGCAGAGCAGCTTTCCGAGATGATCCGCGTTGTGAAGGATTCGTTCGACATGTCGCAGTGCGAGGAACTTACGGTGGAGGCCGGCCGCCCGGATACCATTGACCGTGCAAAGCTGGATGCGCTGCTTAAAAGCGGCGTTTCGCGTATCAGCATCAACCCGCAAACTTTGCAGGACAACGTGCTCGAAAACATCGGCCGCCGCCACACGGCGCAGCAGACTGTGGATGCGTTTCACCTCGCGCGGGAAGCGGGCTTTACGAATATCAATATGGACCTCATTGTCGGCTTGCCGGGCGACACGTATGAGACATTCTGTGACACAATCGAAAAGGTCATTGCGCTTGACCCTGAGAACGTGACGGTGCACGCGCTCGCATTGAAGCGCTCCTCGTTCATCACGCAGAGCGGCGAGATCAACAAGGCCCACGCCGATGCCGCGCTTGCCGACCGCATGATGGCTTATGCCGAAAAGCGGCTGACAGAGCGGGGGCTTGAGCCGTATTATCTCTATCGCCAAAGCCGCATGGCGGGCAATTTGGAGAATACGGGCTGGGCAAAGCCGGGCACCGAGTGTGCATATAATATTTTTACGATGGATGAGACCGAAACGGTGCTGGCGTGCGGCGCAGGCGGCGTGACGAAGCTTAAGAACCCGTATTCCGAAGATCTTTCACGCATTTTTAACTTCAAATATTCGTATGAATATATCAGCCGTTACCCGGAGATTCTCGAACGAAAGGAGGGCATCGCGAAGCAATATGAGCAATTTCGCAAGCGGTTACATTAAATATATCAATCACTTAGAGCAGATTAACGACGCGGCGCTTTTGAACCCGCAGGTCATGATCGATGAGGTGGAGGATTCCTATCACGAGCACATCGAAAACATTGCGCGCAACATTGTGACGCATTACAAAACCGCGAAGGTGTGCATGCTGGCGGGGCCGTCCTCCAGCGGCAAAACGACCACGGCGCATTTATTGCAGCGCGAGCTCGGCAAGCTCGGTGTGCGCGCCGAGATTGTCTCGCTTGACGATTTTTACCTTGGCCCGGACAAAACGCCCGTGCTGCCGAACGGCGAAAAGGACTATGAGACCGTGGACGCGCTCGACATTGCGCTTATTCAGGATTGTTTGAATTCCGTCATTCACAGCGGCTCCTGCCTTTTGCCGGAGTACGATTTTACAACGAAGACCCGAACATTGGCGGCAAGAAAGCTCGATGTCAGCGACCGCGGGTTTGTTATCATGGAGGGTTTGCATGCGCTGAACCCCATTTTTACGCGTGATCTGCCGGAGGGCAGCACCATAAAGCTGTATGTCAGCGTGAAGCAGCAGATCAAGGACATCAACGGCGAGGTTATTTCGCCGATGGATATTCGCCTTGTGCGCCGCATCTCGCGTGATATCCGTTCCCGCGATACCATGCCGGAGCGCACCATCGCCATGTGGGATAATGTGGTGGCGGGCGAAGATAAATACATCCGCCCGTACCGCCTTTCCGCGGACTACACGGTGAACTCCATTCATATCTATGAACCGTGTGTGCTGCGCAGGCTTGTCATTCCGCTTCTGCGCGAAATCCCGGAGGATAACCCGTGTTACCGTAAGGCGCGCGATTTAGATGCCCGTCTGATGCGCTTTGAGCCCATTGATACCGAGCTGGTGCCTGCAAACTCCATGCTGCGTGAATTTTTGGGTCCGAAAGTAGAAAACGGTACGAATTAAGGTTATTGTCAGGAAAAATTTAACCTTTGTTTACAAAATTGCCGGTTTGTCATTTGCTTTTTGACACAAATTGCGCTATAATGGGACTGAAGAAAGGTACATGAAACGGTGTGCTTCTTTAAGGTTCCGTTTCCAAACCACAAAAGGAGAATTTGTTATGGGAATTTTTGATGATGTTGTTGTCAACGCAAAATCCGCTGCACAGACCGTAGGCAAAATGGCAGGCCAGTTTGTGGATATGTCCAAGCTGCGCATCAATATGGCCGAGCTGAACGGCGAGATTACGAAGCGCTATCAGGAGCTTGGCCGCTTCATTTACGAGGCCAAGAAGGCCGGTTCCGCAGACGAAGCCGAGCTTGCAGACCAGATCGCCGGTATCGATGATCTGTATGCACAGCTTTCCGCAGTTTCCGCACAGTACGCTTCCATGCAGGATAAAGTGACTTGCCCGGCATGTGGCAAGAAGATGCCGACGGATTCCATGTTCTGCAGCCACTGCGGCGCAAAGCTGGAGAACGCACCGGCAGAGCCGGAAGAAGCTGCCGAAGCAGTCGAGAAGGCCGAAGTCCCCGCAGAGCCGGAGACGACGGAAGTCACAATCGAGACAGAGAAGACGGCTGAGCCGACCGAGGAAGTCAAGACCGAGAAAACGACCGAGGAATAATTGAAAACGCGGGTCCGGCCTGCAAGGATGTAAAACCAGAAGGAAAGAGGTGCCCCCTCTTTCCTTTTCTTTCGCCGAGAAACTTTTTTGAAACGGAAGGGTTTTATGGAGCAAAAACGGCCCGCGGCGCGCGTGCAGCAGGGATTTCTGCACGGCGCGTTCATTTTAATGTTCGGCGTTCTTCTGGTGAAGGCCATTGGGGCGTTGTTTAAAATCCCGTTATCGAGTATCATCACGGAAGACGGTATGGGATATTTCAGCACGGCGTACAGTTTTTTTAACGTGCTGTTCAGCCTTTCCACCGTCGGTTTTCCCGTGGCAGTGGCGCGGCTGACTGCGGCGGAGGACGCCTTAGGACATTTTCGTGACGTGCGGCAAATCAAAGCGGCGGCGCTGCCGGTGTTTTCGGTAATCGGCGTTCTCTGTGCTCTGCTGATGGCAAGTTTTGCACCGCTTTATACGCGCTTGGTGCAAAGCCCCGGCGCACTTTTCTCCATGTTGGCGCTTGCGCCGTGTGCCGCGCTGTGTAGTATTTCCTCCGTGTACCGCGGTTATTTTGAGGGCCTGCGCAATATGCTGCCTACGGCGCATTCGCAGGTTGTGGAATCGCTCGGCAAGCTTATTTTCGGGCTTTCCGGCGCGATTTTTGTGATGCATATGGGCACACGGGAGCTGCAAGCGAGCGGCACGGTATTCGGCTGTACCGTGAAAAGTGAAGCAGATGGCTGTCAGCTTGTCTGCGCTTTAGGTGCTGCTGCCGCAATCCTCGGCGTGACGCTCGGCGCGGTGCTGGGGCTTTTGACGCTTGTCTTCCAAAGTCGCAGGGACGGCGTCACAAAAGCGATGCTGCAACGCGCGCCGAAGCCGAAAAGCAAGCGTATTTGGGCCGGAAAATTGCTGCGCACTGCACTGCCCATTTCGCTTGGGGCAGTCGCCATGAGCTTTTCCGGACTCATTGATGCGTCATTTTTGCAGACGCGTGTCGCCTATGCCGTGCAGACAGACCCCGCAGCGTTGCTTTCCATGTACGCTGGCGCGATCCCCAAAGGGAATCTCGCCGCGCCGGAAACCGTGCCGAACTACCTTTTCGGCTGCTACAATATGGCGCTGACACTCTTTTTGCTCGTGCCAAGCGTAACGCAGTCGTTCGGGGTCAGCGCGCTGCCGAGCGTGACACGGGCATTCCAGACGGGGGATTCGCAGAAACTGAAGCGCACCGTGGAAGCGGTGCTGCGTATCACGTTTTTGACGGCACTGCCGATGGGGGTGGGACTTTCCGTTTTGGCGCAGCCCGCCGCACTACTGATCTACGGTGCACGGCCGGGCACGGTCATCGTGGGGCGCGTGCTGACGACCTTGGGCGCGGCGTCCGTTTTTGCGGCGCTGTGCGGGCCGCTGAGCAGCATCTTGCAGGCGATGGGCCATGTGGAGCTGCCCGTGGTGCTGACGCTCATTGGGCTATTCGTAAAAGCCGTGCTCGATTACACGCTCGCCGCTGTGCCGCGTGTGAACGTGCTTGGCGGCGCTGTCGGCACGCTCGTGTGCTATGCGCTCGCAAGTGTGTTGGCGTGCATTGCGATACGGCGTATTGCAGGCGTGAAAATAGATTTCTTTTCCACTTTTAAAAAACCGTTTCTGGCATCCGTTTGCTGTGGCGTGGCGGCTCTTTTAACACACAAAGCATGGTGTGCAGTGCTGCCGGAATCGCGTTTTTCCGCGCTGCCTGCGGTGTTTTTGGGGGCGCTTATCTATGTTGTTTTCCTGCTGATTGCACGCGGGATCTGTGAAGAAGACATCAAAGCACTGCCAAACGGAGAAAAAATTACAAAAAGACTTGAAAAATACTTGCAAAAAACAGGGGGATAGGGTAAAATATGAAAGCTGCGTTGAAATATGTAGGAAAATCCCGTTATACACTGGAAGATCTCAAGGAAATCATCACGATTCTGCGTGCGCCGGACGGCTGCCCGTGGGACCGCGAGCAGGATCACAAGAGCATCCGCCGCGATTTTCTTGAGGAGTGCTACGAAGCGATAGAAGCCATCGATACGGAAGACCCCGTGCTGCTGCGCGAGGAGCTTGGGGATGTGCTTTTTCAGGTGGCGTTCCACAGTGAGCTCGAGCGTGAAGCCGGTCGGTTTGACCTTGACGATGTGATCAGCGACGTTGCTGCCAAAATGGTGCAGCGTCACCCGCATGTGTTTGCCGATGTGACGGCGGACACGACCGAGCAGGTGCTGACAAACTGGGATCAGATTAAGCGCGAGACGAAAAAACAGAAGTCCGACCGCGAGGTGCTTGAAAGCGTAACGCCCGCCATGCCCGCTTTGATGCGTACCCAGAAGGTACTGAAAAAGGCGGCGAAAATGGGCGCGGATAACGGCACGACCGATGACCTGCGCGAAAGCGTTTGCAAAGCTGTAAGCGGTGCAACCGAAGAAAACGGCGCGGAATCGATTGGCAAAGCGCTTTTCAATTTAACGGAGCTCGCACGCCGTCTCGGCGTAGATGCAGAGCAGGCGCTGTCTGAAGCCTGCCGCGCGTATATTGAGCAGTTCGGCGCAGAAGAATAAAGCAATTCACGCTCCGGCGATGGTTCGCGCCGCGGGTGATGAAGATAAATCTAAAAATTTGGAGGTTATTCATAATGAATAAAACAGAACTCATTGCTGCTGTTGCAGAAAAGGCTACCATTTCCAAGAAAGACGCGGAAAACGCTGTTTCCGCTGTTATCGCTTCCATCACAGAGTCCCTCGCAGGCGGCGAGAAGGTTCAGATCGCAGGTTTCGGCACTTTTGAAGTTCGCGAGAGAGGCGAGCGCGTTGGCCGTGACCCGAGAACGAGCGCTGAGATCGTGATCCCGGCTTCCAAGGCTCCGGCATTCAAGGCCGGCAAGGCCCTGAAGGAATCTGTCAATAAGTAATTTTGGCAAATAATTTGTGATGGAACGGATCCCGAAGTGGGTCCGTTCTTCTGTTATAGGTAGCTGCCTCCATGTATTAAAGAAAA
>OFMP01001520.1_pt1 | contig 11792 bp, 9 predicted proteins | sample 1541841 | NCBI WGS metagenome assembly OFMP01 (sample SAMN04209226, study PRJEB22552) | human gut metagenome | biome: gut; material: feces | host: Homo sapiens | place: USA: Oklahoma
ACCGCCGCACATGCCTCCGGAGGGCATCGCTCTATCCACTGAGCTACAGACGCATCTCGGTTGTTAGTGAGAAAATTTAATTTCGTACAGCTAACAACCTTTTTTATCCTAGCACAATTCTGTATAAATGTAAAGTGGCAAATAAACCTCTAACTTTCTGCGGTTAATCTTTTTTCACTGCAAGCAGAAGAATTAATATCCCTGCCCCAAGACAAAGCATTGCCCATGCGCCTGCCTGTTGTGAATCTCCGGTCTTTGCAGCCTCTTCCCTTATCGTTTGTTTTGGACATACCCTGACATTCCAGTTCATTGCCCCATTGTCCTCGTCCCATTTTGGCAGCTGGACAAGAACCGGCTGAACCTCGTATTCTGATTCATCTTCAACATAGATCAGATAAACTCCTGCCCTCAGATTCGTAAGGGTTGCTTTTCCATCACAATCCGTCCTGCACAATCCATCACTATAATGATATTTACTCAAAGTCCGCGCCAGCTCTTCCTGTTCTCTGGCATACCTTACCTCATTGAGATCCACGACTTTATCTTCATATCTTTTCTCCATCTCGTAAGCACCATCAACAAGAGATGCCACTTTGGAATACTGGAATGTAACACCTTCTCTCTTAATTTGTTCTCCGGTATCCTCAATACAGATTTCTATAGTTCCTGTTTCTGTTTCTGCAAACGCCGGGTTCTTTACTGCTACCACCAGAAAACATATCAAAAGAAGAATTCCGCATTTGATTTTCCCATTTTGCCGTCTTTTGCATCTTTCTTTTTTGTCTCCTGCTTTTCTTTCTTTTACATTTCTTTCTCCTGTAGTGCTTACATTTCCTTTTCTGGTTTCTGTTTCTTTTTCCCTCACAATTTCTTTTTTCTCGCTTTCTTTTTATTCTTTCAATCACAACATATACCAAAAAGAGAATTGGAATCATTGTGAAGATCATTTCTCTGACAGACGGACGTTTCTTTTTGATTTCCTCTTCTTTTTTCTCTTCATACACAACCCGCTTTCCAGTAATCACTAACCGATGGGTATTAATTCCATATGGGGTACATGTGACAAGCGAAACCAGATCTTCTCCCGGTCTGATTTCCAGACTTTCTACCTCTTCTGGTAAGATTACATTTATTTCTTCTACTTTATATGCGAGTTTTTCTCCCAGTACTTCCAGAAAGAACTCATCGCCTTCCTTTAATTCATCCAGACGAGTGAAAAGTCTCGCACTTGCAAGCCCACGGTGTCCCGTCATCACACAATGCGTATTTTCTCCCCCTATCGGAAGACTACTGTCCATCAAATGCCCTACACCTTCCTTAAGTACTGCCTCGCTGGTTCCATGATAAACCGGAAGCCTGAGATCTATTGACGGAATTTCCAGTACACACATCATTCCTGTCTGTATTTTTTCGACATTTAACAGACCTTCATACTCTTCCATCTGGTCAGGCTCGCTTTGTTCCCTGACTCCTTTCGATTCTGCCCAAAGCTTTTTATTATATTCATCAGCCTGATTCCTTAATTGTTCAATTTCATCTCCTGTTGTCTGTTCCACAACCTGTTCATATGTTGCCAACACATTTTGTGTTTTCTTCTGACTATACCAGCCAGTCAAAAGAGGTATACTACACAAAAGAACTCCTATCCATAGTAAAAAATCTGACTGTAATCTATTGTTTTTCCTTTGCATTTTTTCTGTTTCTTCTCATTGCTCCTGCAAGAACAAGAACACTTCCGGTTGTAATACAGATAACAGCTGCTGAAGAACCTGTTACCGGCAGTTTTTTTCCAACTGTATTAATTACTGTCAGATTAGCAGATCCTTCGCCTTCATTTGTTGTCAGACTGACTTCTGATTCTTTCCAGTTTCCGTTAATAAATTCTTTGATCTGTGCAGATGTCTCCAGTTTTTTCAATCCTTTTTCTGTTTTTCCGTCTCCTTTTACATATGCGTTTCTATCATTTGGAAAACTTGCTTTTATATTTAACACAATCGGCTCTGTCAGCAGACGGTATCCTGCCGGTGCCTCTGTTTCTTTCAGATAATAGGTGCCACTATCTAATCCATAGATCACAAATGTTCCATCCTGACCGGATTTCATCTCCACCGCATTTTCCGGCTGCTTTCCATCTGTATGGTCGTTTCCTCCAAGACTGTCCCGGTTAATTACAATGTACCCACCTTCTCCCTGTTTTACATATACTTCATTTTTTAATCCAGCGTCAGAATAAAGTCTGAATCTGGCATTTTCCAGACTTTGTCCATGGTTATTTGATTTCAATGCATTGATTTTATAAGTGAAACAAACAACTGTATCCCACGGTGTATATCCTGTGCTTCCTCTCACCGCTGAATCCGGATCATTTGAAAATTCCAGCCGAACATCGTTTTCAAATCCTGGACGTCCTGTATTTTTCGCTGCCTTTTCATTCAATGTTGCCTGATAGGTAAGCACTATTTTCTGTCCATATTTATTTTCTCCTGCTTCATTTTTACGATTAAACTCTCTGTCTATGATTTTTTTCATATCAGAAACAATGACCTGAAACGTATCTCCTCCTCCCGGAGCTTCCTTTACTTCAAATTCGTCTTCTTTCAATTCATAATAATTTCCTGCATTTGAATTTTCATAAATCCGGATGGCAACAGAATCCTTTTTGAAAGTAAGTGCTTCACTCATCACATCATGCCATGCGTAATAATAGGTGTTGTATCCGTTAACATCAGGCATATTTGACTCATACCGATACGGAACAGTCTGCCCGATTTCAAAATCAGCCAGATCATTCCATCCCTGATTTCCAACTTTGTCCTGATCATCATCTTCCCGGATCTTTTTTGTCACAACCGGATAGTCTGATTTTATGTTGAGGTTCATTTCCGGATTAGCTGTACTTACCATACACAAAGAGGCTGCTGAATTCGTTCCTTTTACTGCTGTCACTTCATCTATAACATAATATCCATACGGCAATCCCTTAATTTCAAATGAATTGTCTGCTTTTGTACTTGTCACTTCAACAGATTGACCTGTTTTTCCATTTCTCTGTAGATGCGTTCTTAATTCTTCTACAAAAACACGATATTCACTGTATGCTCCTTCCTTTTCCTGAGCGGTCTGTGCGCCTTCTGTCTGATGCGTATTCAGAGACTGAATATAGTCGATCACCTCATACTCTGTTACATTCCTCTCATCCTTATGAATCCGCTGTCCCACGATATAACAGACAAATTTCTTGTATTCCGGATTAAATGTGTAATTAATGGATTCCATTCCTTTCGCATTTTCTGCCTGAAACAACTGATATACCAAAAATCTTTTTCCTTTCAGGCTCTGTCCGTCATTTCCTTTGATTGTAATACTTGCCGGTCCATTATTAAGATTTAAAACCCCATTTGTAGTTGCTGCTCTTTCCTGTACTTCATTTTCCGCTGCATATACAGATTTGATTCCAGTCACACCTGTTGTTCCAGAAGTACAGAGTACCGCAGCTAAAGTCATCATATAACAAATTTTCATCATTCTTTTTTTCATTTTGTCATCTCCTCATTTTCACCATTTTACTACTATCTTTTTTGCTCTTTTTTTCTGTAAATCATTGCCATGATCCCTACTGCTAAAATTCCCGTAAGTAACACAGGTTTTCCTGCCGATCCAGTATCTGGAAGCTTCTTTCCTGTCTGATTTATAATTTTCATTTTCACATTCCACTCCTTAATTGAACCTTCAATACTTATCTTGCTGTCTGCAGTATCTTTGCTTCTGTATTCTTTTTCATTTACAACCAACAGACACTTTCCCTCTTCCGGATTACTTTCCAGACAGATTTCATATACAATATCTGCATCATCTGATGTTTTCGGAATTCTGTAACCTATCGGCGCTTTTGTTTCTTTCATATAGTACTTTTTCTTTACTTCCAGATTTTCGAACATTGCAATTCCATTTCCATCCGTCAACACCCGGTCAATCTCTTTCTGACATGCCTGGTCTTCATATAAAGTAAACTCAGCTCCTGCAAGTGCAACACCTTTTTCATTTTCCTTTTTCAGCTCAATCTTGTAACAGGCTGGCTTATCTTCTATCGTCACTACCGCAATTCCATCCTCTGTATATTCGATAATAACCTCTCCTTCTTCTGTATTTACCTCAGATAAAAATTCTGTTTTCCCGCTCTCATCAACCCGGAAAATCAGTTCATTACTATTTGTCCGGTACCCGTCCGGTGCTTTTACTTCTTTTAATTTGTGCGTTCCCTGAGATAATGGCATTACTTTCAGATTCCCTTTTTCATCCGTTGTGAGAATCTTTTCACTTCCATCCGGTCTGATATGCTTAAATTGCGCTCCCGAAAGAAGATGTCCTGTCTCTGTTGCTTTTTTCACCAAATGGATCTGGAAAACCCTGTCCGGTATCGTAGGGTTCTGATATACATTTATTTTTTCTCCCGTACCTTCTGGTTTTATCTGGCAAACAAAGACTTCCTCATTCAGGAAATACCCTTTTGGCGGTTTTATCTCCTGAATTGTTACAGTTCCCAGCGGAAGCGCTTCTGTTCCGTCTGTCGCTTTATACAATGCATCACCTTTTACCTTATACTTCTCCTGATAACGGCAAACTGCTTTTGCATCTGTTTGAAAGACCCAGCTTCTGACTGGCTCTTTCCCTTCCTTTTCCGGATTTTTTCCCGGATCCAGAAGTTCTGCATAGAATTTCACCAAAAACTGTGCTCCTTGATACGCTGCTGTCCCTGACGGATCGACATACTCCTGTTCCATGCCTGTTTTCTTTAGCAAAAGCTCCACAGGATTCATCTGCGGCGGGTCTGAAAATGTCACTGTCGCTTCCTGCCCGGATTTTACTGTAACTGTTTTTACTTCATCTACAAGCGCATATCCTTTGGGAGCTTTTAGTTCCTTTACGTAATAAGTTCCTTCATTCAACACAACTGTTGATGAATTTCCTGCTGAATCTGTTCTGAACGTTCCTGCTCTTGATTCACTAGAAAGAGTGGGACTACTATAGATACCGTACTCTGCTCCCTCCAAAGAATAGCAACTGTTCTTTTCTGTCACAGAAGTATTCGCTGACACCTTCTTTAATCTCCCTGTTCCGGTCGGCTGGTATGTTCCGCCCCATTTACTGAGCGGCTGGCCATTTCCTTCATAAATAACCCCATATGCATCCGGGAAATATTTATAATTCTCTTTCGCCCATGCAATCCCTTTTTGATAATACTCAGATTTGTGTGCTGAGATCCAATGACCATTCCCACAGGCCACACTATTTCCTGTTTCTATCCGGATCATATCTCCATACCAGTGATGTACTTCATTCATAATCCACCATACTGCGCATTGTTTTAAGAGATAATCGTAATTTGAACTCACCCCATTGCATTTATTCTCATCGTAGTAATAGAACATTGCCGCGATCATCTGAATGGTCTGTTTGTTATAACGTTTTGAAGCATCTACTGCTGTTTTGTTGCCCTCCTGAAACTTTAATGTTGGATTGGTGCAATACAGACTTTCTCCTGATTGCGTACCAAGTCTTCCTTCATTCCAGTGCTGCAGCACAGGCCAGTTTGGGTCATTATAGTCAACTACATCAATCGCACCGATTCCCCTTTCGATTTTCTTTGTATAAACGGTATCTCCTTCCCTTGCCGATGCATATACACCTATACTTTGTATCTTCTTTTCATCTGTCTGATCAAAAGTTTCTTCCTTGTCTTCCTCCTGTTTATCCTCCGTTTCGTCGCAAAATCCCACACCGATATCTTTCAGGATTTTTTTTACTTCTTCTGCCCAGCGCAGTTCTTCTTCAATATCAACCTCCGTTTTTTCTCCGGCCTCTTCAGGCTGTTTTTCAAGTTCTTCGGCCTTGACAATGCCTCCATATGTCATTGCATAGAGAATACAGATCAAAAAGACTGACATGCAGAGGATTGTTATAATCTCTCCGCGTCCTTTCATTCATTTTCCTCCCTGTCGATACACATCTCTTTCCCCAGCTGAAGTTTCCCTTCCTGTGCATAATAGAAATAAGCATGATTGCTTAAGATTTCTTCCTCAGGCACCTGCGTTTCATTGATTTCCCGCACCATTCTTTCTAATTCTGACTGACGGATCTGAGAGGATTCCGGTACGATGATCACTTCATGGACACTGCTTGGAAGAACATAGAAATTTTCCTTTAAGACTCCTGCAAGCATGTCCAGAATATAAGGGTATGCAATACAGGCCGCCCCATAATTTTTCAGTTTATTAGACAAAACATACATTTTATCTTTTTCCGGAAGTTCCAGTTCTTCATGAATATGCCAGGTTCTTCTTAACAGATTCTCCCGATCATGTTCCCCCGGAGTTGATCTGCTGAGCAGTTCATACACTGCAAAATTCATTCCGAAACATTCTGCCGGAAGCAGACGCTTTGTATTTTCTTTTGCCGCATCCCAGAGCTGTTCTTTTGTCACCTTCCATTGTCTCATATGCAGATCTTTGATCAGCATCACTGCCGTCCCATCATTGTCCGCTTCTACAAGTACTGCAAACACAAGTGACAGATCCAAAAACTTTTTATGTGGAACATCCAGAAGTAATTCCTTGTTTTTCTCTGTGTTGATCAGTCGAAAGATGATTCTGTCTTTTACCCCTTCGAAAGAAAGCATTCTCTCATAATCCCATGATTTTTCCTGTCGGATTTCTTCATATAGTTCCACCAGATCTTCAATGATCCAATCCATCTGTTTCCCTTTTTCATATAGTTCAAAGAATTCTTCCAGATAGATTGTCGGCGATATATTAACACCCGGCGTCTCCAGGATTAGTCCTGTACGCTCTGTTGCATTATTTTTTTTCGTCGTATAGACGTTTACCCTGACACCTCCATTTAACTCCTGAGTCAGTTTTTCCTTTACCGCATTTACAAATTCTGTATAATTCACTCTTCTCCTTCCTGATTGCGGTTCATAAAATTAAAATGAGAAACCAGTACGAAATGTACTATTTCAATTGAGTTAGAATTTCCCGGAGAGTTCAGAAGCTCTCCAAATAGAATTTCTTAAAATTTAGAACAAATATTATGTGCTCTTTATTATAGACAGGCCTCCCTTAAAAAGCAAGCCAGAATTTTGCATAAATCCAAATTGATTTTTTTAGTGAAAACAGAGAATTTCATCTGATTTTGTCAAAGAAAAAAGGAACCTGCATGATACAGATTCCTTTTTGAAATACAGCTTAAACTGTACTAAATTCGTAATTAAACTCTTGACAGATACTCGCCTGTACGTGTATCGATCTTAAGAACATCACCTGTCTCAACAAACAGCGGTACCATAACAGTAGCTCCTGTCTCAACGATTGCAGGCTTTGTAGCTCCCTGAGCTGTGTCACCCTTGAATCCCGGTTCTGTCTCTGTGATTGCCAGTTCTACGAACAGCGGCGGCTCAACTGAGAATACGTTGCCCTTATGGGAACAGATCTTAACGTTCTCATTCTCTTTTACAAATTTCAGAGCGTCTCCAACTACATCAGCGTTGAGAGCGATCTGATCATATGTCTCTACATCCATGAAGTTATACAGATCTCCATCCTGATACAGATACTGCATTTCCTTTCTCTCGATGTGTGCATTCTCGAACTTCTCTGTCGGACGGAATGTCTTCTCTACTACACCACCACTGATGATGTTTTTCAGTTTTGTTCTTACGAACGCTGCACCTTTACCAGGTTTAACGTGCTGGAATTCCAAAATCTGGAAAATATTTCCCTCAATCTCAATTGTTAAACCATTCTTAAAATCTCCTGCTGAAACCATGTATAATCCTCCTTAATTGCATTTCGTTCAGACAATGTAACTGTTCGTTACAGACTTTTTGCTTCTACCATTCTATACTAATTTGCGACTTTTTTCAATCTTTTTTTACTCTTCTTATAGAAATGAAGCACAATCTTCTCCAAATACCGCTTTAAAACGATCTGAATCTCTTCTTTTGGATTGATCGGATGCACTAAAATGTTGTGTATTCCGACCCTCTTTGCGCCCCATACATCTGTAAAAAGCTGATCGCCGACAAACAGCGTGTTCGCCTGATCTGTTCCCATGATCTCCATCGCATGAAGATAATTCTTTCTTGCAGGCTTCAGCGCATTATAAATATAATGTGTCTGGATCTCCTGATTAAACATCTCTACGCGCTTTTTCTGATTGTTAGACAACAAACAACTTTCAAAGCCAATCTCTCTCAGTCTCTGAAACAGTCTCTTTGCACGTTCATCTGCCGGTGCACCGTGAGGAACTAATGTATTATCAATATCAAAGATTACCCCCCGGTATCCTTGCTCATATAGTTTTTCAAAAGGGATCTTATAAGTCGACCCCAAATATTCATCTGGAAAAAATTTTTCAAACATTATTTTCATCTAACTCCGTAAGCTTTGAAATCAATTCTTCTATGATCCCAAGAATTGATTTCATTATAACAATTCAGTGAAATGATGTCTACTGTTTTTCCAACGCATCCTGCACATTTCTCCTGAATTCTACCCATGCGTCCTCATCCTCTACAAAATATTTCGGACAGATTTTTCCGGTCACATCATAGTGACGGATCACCTGATCTGCTGTCAAATCATATTTTGCACAAAGCCATGCTGTAAGTTGTACAAGTGAGCGGTATGTTGCATCAGTAAACTTTCCATTCTCATCCGGATGACAACATTCAATCGAAATCGTATCCACATTGCGATCATTTGAGGCATATGCCATCTCCCAGGTCGGAATACACTGAATAATCTCTCCTTCCAATCCTATCACAAAATTACTGCTTGCCGAAGTCTCATGGCTATCTTTGAGACCATTAAAATAATCTCTGTTATCCTGCGCTGTACTCCCCGGATTCGCTGTGTAATGGACAACAATCCCATTCACATGGTCAATTGTTGTCCCTGGTCTGGAATACGGATTTATATCTAACAACTGTATATCCATCTCCGGCTGCGTAGCATCCACATCAGCATATTGATTTTTCTTTTGTATACAGGATTTAAAAAGAAGAAAAAGCAGTAAAATCATTAATGGGATCATTATGATCCGCAGCATTTTCCTGCCTCGCTTTTTCTTCCTTCGTGTATTCTTCGGCAATGTTTTCCGCCCTGCCAGCTGATTTCGTCTTGACGTACTCATTCGGTATTTCTCCTGATTTTTAATTCTCTCATTTCCATCGTTTAAAACAAACATCTTCTTATTTCAGCTATTATACCATATGTTTCTTAACCATTTATGAATTTTGTCTTAACTGTTTTATATTCGTATAAAAGAGAAATTCCCGGCAGATCCAGCTCTCACTGAACCTCCGGGAATTCCTCAAGGCGTTCCTATATATTATTTTATTATATCAGGGATGTGATTTTTCATCCCGTCAGGTAATGCGGAATATCCGCAGTACTTCCACTTATCTGTCTGCAGGCAATCTGCAAACCCTCAATTTACTCGTCTACACTGTAGTTCGGAGCTTCTTTTGTAATATGAATGTCATGTGGATGACTTTCTTTCAATGATGCCGCAGAGATCTTCACAAATCTTCCGTTCTCTTTGAGTTCTTCGATTGTGTGTGTTCCACAATATCCCATTCCTGAACGAAGTCCACCCATGAGCTGGAATACCGTATCTTCTACAGATCCCTTGTAAGCTACACGTCCTTCTACTCCTTCCGGAACAAGTTTCTTTGCATTCTCCTGGAAATAACGGTCTTTACTTCCGTTCTCCATCGCTGCGATGGATCCCATTCCACGATATACTTTATATTTTCTTCCCTGGTACAGTTCGAATGTTCCCGGGCTTTCATCACATCCTGCAAAGATGCTTCCCATCATACATACATTCGCACCTGCTGCGATTGCCTTTGTCATATCTCCTGAGTACTTGATACCACCATCTGCAATGATCGGAATACCATACTCTTTAGCAACTTCGTAACAATCCATAACAGCTGAAACCTGAGGTACACCAATACCTGCAACGATACGTGTTGTACAGATAGATCCAGGTCCGATACCAACTTTAACTGCATCTACACCAGCTTCGATCAGTGCTCTTGTAGCCTCTCCTGTAGCCACATTTCCAGCGATCACCTGAAGATCCGGGAATGCATCCTTAACCATCTTCACTGTGCGGATAACATTCGCTGAATGACCATGTGCAGAGTCCATAACAACAACATCTACATGAGATTTCACAAGTGCTTCTACACGCTCCAGACAGTTTGCTGTGATACCAACAGCTGCTCCACAGAGAAGTCTTCCCTGCTCATCCTTTGCTGACAGTGGGTACTTGATCTGTTTCTCAATATCTTTGATCGTGATAAGTCCTTTCAGATTACCTTCATCATCTACGATCGGAAGTTTCTCTTTTCTTGCTTTGGCAAGAATCCTTTTTGCTTCCTCTAATGTAATTCCTTCTTTTGCTGTAACAAGTCCTTCTGAAGTCATGGATTCTTTGATCTTCTTAGAGAAATCTGTCTCGAACTTCAGGTCACGGTTTGTGATGATTCCGACAAGTTTACGTCCCTCTGTAATCGGCACACCTGAAATACGGTATTTTGCCATCAGGTCATTTGCATCTTCAAGTGTATGCTCCGGTGAAAGAAAGAAAGGATCTGTAATAACACCATTCTCAGAACGTTTCACCTTATCAACTTCCTCTGCCTGTGCTTCAATAGACATATTCTTATGGATGATTCCGATTCCACCCTGGCGAGCCATAGCGATTGCCATTCTATGTTCTGTAACAGTATCCATTCCTGCACTCATCATCGGAATATTCAATACGATTTTCTTTGTCAGATGTGTTGACAGATCTACCTGATTCGGAATTACTTCTGAATAAGCCGGTACAAGAAGAACATCATCAAATGTAATACCTTCCCCTATAATCTTACCCATTATACTTTACCTCTCTTTCTTAAGAACCCATGAAACTGCTTTGAAATGGCAGTTAATGTATCTAAAAATCTTTTGTAATTATTAACTGATATACTACAGAAATTCCCGAAGGATGTCAAGAGTATTTTCCCTGATGTGCTCATAATTTGTATTGATTTATTTTAACCTCTATTATTAAGTTTTACTTATAAGTGCTCCTTTATTTATTATCTATACGACAAACTGAGCCTTTTTTAGAACAAACAAAAGGTTCTATCTGACATTACGAAAATGTGATAGAACCCCCTGTTCCTGCTGCTACAGATCTCTATGTAACAGCTCTTTTATTCTATTCTTATAGAAATTCTGCAAATCTTCCTGATGGATAGATTACATCATTCCCATTCCACCTGCTCCGCCTGCTGGCATAGCCGGTGTATCCTCTTTAATTGTAGATACAACAGACTCTGTTGTAAGAAGTGTAGAAGCAACACTTGTTGCGTTCTGAAGAGCACTTCTTGTAACCTTCGCCGGATCAAGGATTCCCTTCTCAACCATATCTACATATGTCTCATTGTAAGCATCAAATCCTGTTCCTACTTCAGACTCTCTTACTTTGTTTACAATAACTGCTCCCTCAAGTCCTGCATTCTTTGCGATCTGAGCCAGAGGAGCTTCCAGTGCTTTCAGGATAATCTTGGCACCTGTCTTCTCATCTCCCTCAAGAGTCTCTGCGAATTCTTTTACCTTCTTAGAAACATGGATGTATGCGGATCCACCACCACCGATGATTCCTTCTTCAACTGCTGCTTTTGTAGCATTCAGAGCATCTTCCATACGAAGTTTAGCTTCTTTCATCGGTGG